>Ga0070674_100001343_pt1 | contig 12955 bp, 14 predicted proteins | sample KBSM33metaG_FD_65344 | JGI IMG/M metagenome (GOLD analysis project Ga0070674, IMG submission 65344) | Miscanthus rhizosphere microbial communities from Kellogg Biological Station, Michigan, USA - KBS M3-3 metaG | ecosystem: Host-associated > Plants > Roots > Rhizosphere > Soil ... | reverse complement strand
CAGCGCGCCGTCGACTTCGCTCGGACGACCGACTTCACGACGGAGTTCGTCGGCTATGCGAAGACGGAGGTGATCACGCAGATCGGAGCGCTCGAAGAGCTCGACGACGGCCACTTCCTCGCGAAGTTGCGCGAGTCGCCGTTCTATGCCGCCGGGGGCGGACAGGTGACGGATGCGGGGACCCTCGAGCTCGACGACGGCTCCGGCGCGGTCGCGGAGCTCGTGGACGCGTACCGCCTCGACGCCGACCAGGTTCTGCTCTTCCGCGGATCGGGTTTTGCCTCCGGCGACCGGGTGCGTGCCCGTGTGCCGTGGACGGTGCGATTCCCGACGATGGCCAACCACACGGCGACCCATCTCCTCCAACAGGCGCTCCGGGACGTCCTCGGTGAGCACGTACGGCAGGCAGGCTCGGCAGTCAGGCCGGACAAGCTTCGGTTCGACTTCACCCACGACCAGGCGCTGTCGAGCGACGAGCGCGACGCGGTCGAGCGCCGCGTCAACGAGCTTGTCTTCGAGAACCGTCCGGTGCACATCTTCGAGACGCCGATCGACGAGGCACGAAAGCTGGGTGCGACGATGCTCTTCGGCGAGAAGTACGGCGACATCGTCCGCGTCGTCGAGGTGCCGGGCTACTCGGTGGAGCTGTGCGGGGGCACGCACGTCTCCTCGAGTGCCGAGGTCGGCCCGTTCGTGTTGCTGTCGGAGAGCTCGGTGGGCGCCGGTGTCCGCCGCGTCGAGGCCGTGACCTCGGGCGCCGCCTGGGCGATTCTCGACGAACGCGCACGGGAGCTCGAGTCACTCCGCGGCGAGGTCGAGCGGCTGCGGAAGGCGCCAAAGGCCGCTCCGGCGGACGTCCGTGTCGAAGTCCCGGACCCCGACATCCGCGCGGAGGGTGGCGTCAACGTGATCGTCCAGCCGATCGAGGGCCTCGATGCGGACGCATTGCTCGAGCTCTCGGATCGCTACAAGCAGAAGCACGCGCCCGCGGCCGTCGTCCTCGGCTCGAGGGAGGACGGCAAGGTGCACCTCGTCGCCAACTTCGACGACTCGGTGGCCGTCCGCGTCAGCGCATCGGACGTGGTGCGCGAGGCCGCCGCGATCGTCGGCGGCGGCGGAGGCGGCCGCCCGAACATGGCACGCGCCGGCGGCAAGGACCCCGAGAAGCTCCCGGACGCGCTCGCGCGCGCCGAGGAGCTGATCATCGGCGCTCTGTGAGGGTGCTCGCGCTCGACTACGGAGCTGCGCGCACCGGCGTCGCGGTCTCGGATCCGTCGGGGACGATCGCGACTCCGATCGGTGTCGTCGAGCGGGCGGCGACGAAGGACGGCCTGGAGCGGCTCTCGGTGATCGTGCGCGAGCATGACGTCGAACGCGTCGTCGTCGGGCTGCCGCTGACCCCAAGGGGGGAGGTCGGCGAGCAGGCTCGGGAGACGCTCGCGTTCGCGGAGGCGCTCGGCGGGATCCTCCCCGTACCGGTCGAGTTCTACGACGAGCGGTTCACGACGACGCTCGCCGCGGGCACCGGCGGCGCCGCCGACGAGGACGCACGGGCGGCGGCATTCCTCCTCGAGAGCTACCTGCGGCGGACTGTCGGGACATGAAGGCGCTCCTCGCGTGCGTGCTGCTCGGAGCGGGGTTCGCCGTCGCGGGTTGCATGGGGGGCAAGGAAGCGCCGGCGGCCGTCGAGACGACGCCGCCGCTCCAGACGCTGCGAATCATCTTCCCGGAGGGGTTCACGCGTCGGGACATGGCCGACCGGGTCGCGGCCGTCCGTCAGATCGCCATCGCCGAGCGCGGCGTCACGCCGCGGCTGACGAAGACCGCGTACCTGCAGGCGAGCGGCGCGGCAGTGCCGCCGGCCGAGTTCCGGAAGGACTGGAAGCTGAGCTCGATCGAGGGCTTCCTCTTCCCGGCGACCTACGAGTTCACGAAGCTCACGTCGTCGAACAAGCTCGTGAGCGACCAGCTTCGGGCGTTTCGCCGGAACTGGCGGAAGGTGAACCTGGGGTACGCGAAGTCGAAGAACCTCACGCCGTACGACGTCCTCATCATCGCGTCGATGATCGAGAAGGAGGCGGTCGCGCCGGAGGAGCGCAAGCTGGTCGCAGCCGTGATCTACAACCGGCTCCACAACCGGATGCCGCTCGGCATCGACGCGACCATCCGGTACGGCCGCAACGTCCCCGGGACCGAGCCGCTGAAGCAGTCCGACATCGAGAGCGACAACCCGTACAACACACGCAAGCGCCTCGGGCTGCCGCCGACGCCGATCTCCAATCCCGGCCTCGCGTCGATGCGAGCGGCCGCCCGCCCCGCCAAGGTGGACTACCTCTACTTCGTGCGCAAGCCCGACGGCGTGCATCACTTCTTCACCGCGAGTGAGTCCGAGTTCTGTCAGAAGTCGCTCGAGTACGGCTTCGGCGGTTGCTGACCCCGTGTCTCGCGCGATCTCCGCGGACACAACCCTCGTCGGCCTCCTTCGCTGGCCGGGGCGGCAGTCGCTGTCGCCCGCGATGCACAACGCGGCGTTCGCCGCGCTCGACATGGACTGGGCGTATGTCGTGTTGCCGACACCGCCGGAACTGCTCGGCGACGCCGTGCGCGGGCTCGCCGCGCTCGGCTTCGCCGGCGCGAACGTCACGACGCCCCACAAGCTGGCGGTGACGGAGTTCTGTGACACGGACGCGCCGTCCGTCAACACGCTCGTCGTCCGTGAAGGACGAGTCGAAGGCTGGACGACGGATGCCGCGATCCTCGACGGTCTGCCGCGCGAGAGCCCCGTCGTCATCGGGGACGGAGGTGTCGCGACGGCGTTCCTGCAGGCGCTTCCGAGCGCGCGCCGGTTCGCACGGCGAGGCACCTGGCCGCCGGAGGTCGACGGCGCCGATCTCGTCGTCAACGCGACGTCCGAGCGAGATGCGGTGCTCGTCGAGCTCCGCCCGGGTCAGACGCTCGTCGATCTCCCGTACCCGGACACCGCCACAGCGGAGGCAGCTCGCCGAGGGGGCGCTCACGTCGTCTCCGGGCTCGAAGTCCTCCTCGCGCAGGGCGTCGCCGCGTTCGAGCTGTGGACCGGCCGCCAGGCACCGGTCGAGGTCATGAGGAAGGCCTTAGGGTTGCCCTCGTGACACTGGGTCTGACCACGGCGGGCGAATCGCACGGCCCGGCGCTCGTCGCGATCGTCACCGGCCTGCCGGCGGGACTCCGACTCGATCCGGACGCGATCGCGCGCGACCTCGAGCGCCGCCGTCAGGGCTACGGCCGGAGCCCACGACAGAAGTTCGAGGCCGACGAGCTCGAGGTCCTCGCCGGGCTTCGTCACGGGCTGACGCTGGGAACGCCGCTCGCGCTCGTCGTCCGGAACCGCGATCACACGAACTGGGAGTGGGGGATGAGCCCGTGGCCCCCGGAAGGCGACCCGGAGGGCAAGGGCGCGAAGCCCGTGACGCTGCCTCGTCCCGGACACGCTGACCTTGCGGGCGTCCTCAAGTTCGGGCACGACGACGTCCGCAACGCGCTCGAGCGCGCGAGCGCGCGGCAGACGGCGGTGCACGTCGCAGCCGGCGGCGTGGCCAAGTCGCTCCTCGCCGAGATCGGGATCTCGGTCGCCAGCCGCGTCGTCGAGATCGGCGGGGCGGACACGGAGGAAGGGTGGAAGGCGGCGACCGACGCCGCGCGCGGCGACCGCGACACGCTGGGCGGTGTCGTCGAGGTCGCCGCTGAGGGCGTCCCGCCGGGGCTCGGGTCGTACGCGGAGAAGACCGACCGTCTAGATGCCCGGCTCGCGGGCGCACTCATGGGCATCCAGGCCGTCAAGGGTGTCGAGGTCGGGGACGGCTTTGCCCTCGCCCGCACGCGCGGATCGGACGCGCACGACGAGATCGAGCCGGACCGCCGCCGTCTGACGAATCGAGCGGGCGGGCTGGAGGGAGGCGTGACGAACGGCTCCCCGGTCGTCGTCCGCGCCGCGATGAAGCCGTTGCCCACGCTGATGCAGCCGCTGCGGTCGGTCGACCTTGCCACCGGTGAGGCCGGCACGGCACTCGTGGAGCGGAGCGACGTGCAGGCGGTCGAGGCGCTCGCCGTCGTCGCCGAGGCGGCCGTCGCCTGGGAGCTTGCGCGCGCTGCGCGGGAGAAGTTCGGCGGCGACGCGCTTACGGACTTCGCCGGCGCACACGCGGCGTACCTCGAGCGGATCGCGTGGCCCGCAACGTCCTAGGCAAACATCTCGCGCTCGTCGGCTTCATGGGCGCCGGGAAGTCGACGCTCGGGCCGCGGCTCGCGGAACGGCTCGGCCGCGCTTTCATCTCGGTGGACGCCGTCGTCGAAGAGCGCTTTGGAACGTCGATCGCCGAGCTGTTCGAAGCGCGAGGCGAGACCGCGTTCCGCGAGCTCGAGGAGACGGCCGCGCGCGACGTGCTGTCACGGCGGCCGCCGGCGGTCGTCGAGCTCGGTGGCGGTGCCCTCGGCTCGACCGGGACGCGCGACGCGCTCGCCGAGCACGCCTTCGCGCTGCGGCTCGACGTCGGGCCGGACGAGGCGTGGCAGCGCGTCGCCGACAGCGGGCGACCGCTCGCGCAGGACCGGGAGGCGTTCCTCGCCCTTTACGACGAGCGCGCGCCTCTCTACGACCATGCCGCCGACGCGAGCGCGCGCGACCTGAAGGGCGCGCTGCTGGCCGCCGCTGCGATTCGCTTCGGCTCGCACGTGGACGCCGGCGGCGACGCCGTCGTGGCGGATGCGCGCGCGGCGGAGGCCCACCGGATCGCCGCGTCGGAGCTCGTCGACAGCAAGACGCTCGCGGAGGCCGAGCGGCTCTGGGATGCGTTGCGGATCGACCGGTCGTCCACGCTCGTCGCGGTCGGCGGTGGGACGACGACCGATCTCGTCGGCTTCGTGGCTGCGACGTACATGCGCGGGATCGACTGGATCGCCGTTCCGTCGACGCTCGTCGGCCAGGTCGACGCGTCGATCGGCGGCAAGGTCGGGATCGACACGCCGCAAGGAAAGAACCTGGTCGGCGCGTTCCACTGGCCGGTGGCCACGGTGATCGACACCTCGCTGCTCGAGACGCTTCCCGAGGAGGAGCGTCGGAACGGGCTCGCAGAGGTCGTGAAGACCGGGCTCCTGGCCGGCGAGTCCTACTGGGAGCTCGACACCGAGGAGATGGTGCGCAGCTGCGCCGCGTTCAAGGCGGCCGTCTGCCTGCGGGACCCGTACGAGGCCGGGGACCGGGCGCAGCTCAACCTCGGCCACACGTTCGGGCACGCGCTCGAGGCCGCCTCGGACTACACGATCTCGCACGGGCACGCGGTCGCGCTCGGGCTCCTCGCCGCGTTGCGGCTGTCAGGGCTCGAAGACGACGCGCGCGTCGTGCAGGACGTCCTCGAGCCGGCTCCCGTGGCGGTCGACCGCGATCGCGCCTGGGCTGCGCTCCAGCGCGACAAGAAGGCGCTCGCGGGGCGGACGCGCCTCGTCCTCCTCGAGCGGCCGGGTGAGCCACATGTCACGTCCGAGGTCGAGCCCGAGCGCGTGCGAGCCGCCCTCGACACACTCATCGCATAGGGTCACTCCGTGCGGATCGCGGTGCTCAACGGCGTCAATCTCGACGTGCTCTCGCAGCGGGATCCCGAGGTGTACGGGGGCGTCGGACTCTCCGAGCTCGAGACGAAGATCTATCAGTGGGCCGTCCAGCTCGAGTGCTCCGTCCGCTGCCGACAGACGAACCACGAGGGAGAGTACGTCGAGTGGTGCCACGAGGCGTACGAGTGGGCTGACGGCGTGATCGCGAACCCCGCTGCGTGGTCGCACTACTCGTGGGCGATCCACGACGCGCTGGAGCTGTTCACGGTGCCCGTCGTCGAGGTGCACCTATCGAACATCGCGGAGCGCGAGGAGTGGCGGCGATTCTCGGTGGTCGAGGACATCGCCGCAGCGCGCTTCATCGGCAAGGGGCCGGACGGCTACCGCGAAGCGCTCGAGTTCCTGGTAGACGAGCGGAAATGACCAGGCTCCAGCGACTCGCGTCGCTGCTCGACGAGCCGCTGCTCGTCGCCGGACCGCCGTATGTCCTCGGCGGGCAGGCGAACGTCCGCTATCTCAGCGGTCTCCAGAGCTCGAACTCGGCGGTGCTCGTCGAGCCCGACGGAAGCGCGACCCTGTACACCGACTTCCGTTATGCGAACCGTGCGCGATCCCTCGATGGCGTCGAGGTGACCGAGGTCGCGCGAGGCCTGATCCCCGCAGTTGGCGCGCTTCTCTCGGGCCGGCGGATCCAGTTCGAGGAGCAGCATCTCCCGCACGCGCTCTATCGCGCGCTCGTCGAGGCGGGCGTCGACGCGGTGCCGAGTGCCGGACTGGTCGAGGGGCTGCGTGCGGTGAAGGACACCGAGGAGATCGCGATCATGCGGCGCGCGAGCGCGCTCTCGGACGAGGTCTTCGCCGCGCTCGCGAACGAGCGTTTCAGTGGGCACAGCGAGAAGGAGCTCGCGTGGTGGATCGAGCGCAACTTCCGCGAGCGTGGCGCCGAGGGGGTCTCGTTCGAAGCGGTCGTCGCGGCCGGCGCGACGGCGGAGACCCCGCATGCCATGCCGGGGGACGATCCGATCGAGCCTGGGGTCCTCGTGACGATCGACGCCGGCTGCGTCGTCGACGGCTACTGCTCGGACTGCACACGCACGTTTGCGGTCGGCGACGTCTCCGAACGGCTTCAGGAACTGCACGCCCTGTGCCTCGAGGCGCAGCTCGCCGGCCTCGCAGCGGTCGCGCCAGGCGTGCATGGGCGGGACGCCGATGCTGCGTCCCGAACGCTCATCGAGGCCGCGGGGCTCGGGCACGCGTACGGGCACGGCATGGGGCATGGCGTCGGCCTGCAGATCCACGAGGCGCCGACACTCCGCCCCGAGAGCGAGGACGTCCTCGCGGTCGGGAACGTCGTCTCGGTCGAGCCGGGGATCTACCTGCCCGAGGAGGGCTGCGGTGTCCGTATCGAGGATCTCGTCGTGGTCACGGAGGACGGCGCCGAGCGATTCACGCAGTTCACCAAGGAGCTCTTGACGGTCGCATAGCCCGGGAAGTCGACCCGACCGGCCGGGGAAGCGGTCGCTGCAGGGGTGCCGCGATCCGAACTCGCTCGTCGAGTTCGGATCCTCCGAGAGCAGCAACTACACTGCGCCGCTGCAATGGCCGAGACCGTCTCCACGAATCAGTTCCGCAACGGGATGCATATCGAGGTCGACGGCGTCGTCTGGCGCATCGTCGAGTTCCAGCACGTGAAGCCCGGGAAGGGCGGTGCGTTCGTGCGGACGAAGCTGAAGGCGCTCGAGTCGGGCTCGGTCGTCGATCGCACGTTCCGTGCGGGGGAGAAATTCGCGCGCATCCACACGGAGGTCAAGAACGTCCAGTTCCTCTACGACGACGGCTCCGAGGCCCACTTCATGGACGAGGAGACCTACGAGCAGTTCGGGCTCCCGCACACGGAGGTTGCGGACGAGCTCGCCTACCTGCCCCCGTCGAGCACGGTGCAGATGCTCCAGGTGGACGGCAAGCCGTCGGGAATCCAGCTTCCCGCGTCGGTCGAGCTGACTGTCGCGCAGACGGAGCCGGCGGTGCGCGGCGACACGGTCACGAACGTGACGAAGCCGGCCACGCTGGAGACCGGCGCCGTCGTGCAGGTGCCGCTCTTCGTCGACACGGGCGAGCGGGTCAAGGTCGACCCTCGCGAGGGTCGCTACATCAGCAGGGCCTGACCTCGCCCCCCGCGGCGCCTCGCTAAGGTCCAGCGCCGTGCCGAAGCTCGTCGACACGACGATACGACTGCTCTCGCAGGAACCTCTCGCGGGCAAGCTCCCGACGGCGGAGGTGCTTCGCGTCGCGCGGATCCTCGACGGCGCGGGATTCGCCTGCCTCGAGGTCTCGGGAGGCGGCGTCTTCGACGCGACCGTGCGACGACGCGTCGAGAGCCCGTGGGAGCGGATCCGCGCGATCAAGGCGCGCGTCTCGACGCCGCTCGGGATCGCGCTCCGCGGCCGTTTCCTCGTCGGGTCGCGCCCCGTCAGCGGCGACATCGTCGGGCGCTTCGTCTCGTGCGCGGCAGAGAACGGCATCGACGTGTTCCGTCTGCACGACCCCTTGAACGACGTCTCGAACCTGCGGGAGGCGGGGGCGGCGATCACGAGTGCCGGCGGCGCCTTCCACGCAGGCCTCGTGTACAGCCCCGGTCGCACGGGTGAGAGCGAGACCGACAGCCTCGTCGAGCAGGCGCGCAAGCTTCCGGACCTCGGCGCGACCCGGATCCTCGTGAACGACCCGACCGGCGCGCTCGTCCCGCACCGTGCGCAGGAGCTCGTGGGGCGCATCCGGGAGGTGAGCAACCTCCCGGTCGGCTTTTACGTCCAGGGCTCGGCCGGCATCGGTCTCGCCTCCGCGCTGGCGGCCGTCGACTCGGGCGCCGACCTCGTCGCGACCGCGGTCTACCCGCTCGCGCTGACACTTCATCGCGTGTCGGGCGAGTCGGTCGCCGAGTCGCTCCAGGGCCTCGGCCACGCCACCGGGCTCGACGTCGACAAGCTCTGGGAGGCCGCCGACGTGATCGACGAGTGGATCGGTGACGAACCGGTGGCCCCGACGTCGCCGCGGATCGCCGTTCGGGCCGCCGAGTACGACCTCCCTGCGGGTCTCGTCGCCGCGCTCGAGGTCCACCTGAGGGCACACGCCGCCGCCGACCGCCTGCTCGAGGTGCTCGAAGAGGTCGGACGCGTTCGTGCCGAGGCGGGCTGGCCGCCACTTGCCGCCCCGATTGGGCAGATCCTCGCCTCGCAGGCGCTCCTCCACGTGCTCGAGTCCCGCCGCTACGGCTCGGTCATCGACGAGTTCCGGGAGCTCGTGCAGGGCGGCTACGGCGTCACGCCCGAACCGATCGACCCCACCGTCGAGCGTGCGGTCGAGCTCCTCGCTCCACGTGCGCAACTCATGGAGGACCCTGTGACGACCGAGGACGTCCGGGAGAAGGCGGAGGGCCTTGCGGCGAGCGAGGAGGAGCTCGTCCTCATCGCGATGTTCGGCTCGGAAGCGGAGGAGCTGCTCAAGGTCATTCGCGCACGGCACGACCGCGGCTCTGTCCTCGTCGCCGAGGACGCCGATGCCGAGCGCGGCGAGCGCATCCGCGAGCTCGTGAAGATCGTGCAGGAGTCGGGCGTGGGGGAGATAGAGATCGAGGACGAAGGAATGCGCGTGTCAGTGCGTCGCGCGGACGAGCCTCTCTCCGCGATTCCACTCCCCGTCTCCGCCTCGCAGGAGACGGACGCGACCACGGCTCCAACGCCGCCATCCGCGCCCACGGACGGCATCACCCGCATCGAGTCGCCGATGGTCGGCGTCTTCTACCGGGCGCCCAACCCGGGGGCACCGGTCTTCGTGGACGTCGGCGACACGGTCGTCCCCGGCCAGATCCTTTGCATCCTCGAGGCGATGAAGCTGTTCAACGAGCTCAAGTCGGAGACGGCAGGCATTGTGCGCTCGATCCACGTCGAGAACGCGCAGCCGGTCGAGTACGGCGAGCTCCTGTTCGAGCTCGAGCCCGTCCTCACGCCTCCGGCCGTCTGAGGAGAGCGGTGTTCGAGCGCGTGCTCGTCGCGAACCGGGGCGAGATCGCCGTGCGCGTGATCCGCGCTCTGCACGAGCTCGGGATCGAGGCGGTCGCGGTGTACTCCACGGCCGACCGGGACGCCCTGCACGTCGAGCTTGCCGACCGCTCGGTATGCATCGGGCCGCCGTCTGCGACCGACAGCTACCTGCGCATCGCGAACGTCGTCGCGGCTGCGGAGACGACGGGCTGCGAAGCCGTCCATCCCGGCTACGGCTTCCTCGCCGAGAACGCAGCGTTCGTGCGTGCCTGCGAGGGATCCGACCTCGTGTTCATCGGCCCGACCGCTGCCGTCGTCGAGCAGATGGGCGACAAGGTCCAGGCGAAGGACGCGATGCGGGCGGCGGGCGTCCCCCTCGTCCCGGGGTCCGACGGCGCCGTCGGGCTCTCCGAACTACGGAAGGTCGCGACAGAGGCCGGCTTGCCGGTGCTCCTGAAGGCCTCGGCCGGCGGTGGCGGGAAGGGGATGCGGCTCGTCTCGAGCCCGGACGACCTCGAGGACGCGTTCGGCGCCGCGAGCGCCGAGGCCGAAGCCGCGTTCGGGGACGGCTCGGTCTACGTCGAGAAGCTCGTCTCGCCCGCACGGCACGTCGAGATCCAGGTGCTCTGCGACTCGGTCGGAAACGTGCTGACGCTCGGCGAGCGCGAGTGCTCGATCCAGCGGCGCCATCAGAAGCTCGTGGAGGAGTCGCCGTCTGCCGCGCTCGACGAGGCAACACGCGAGGCGATGGAGTCGACCGTCGCGAGCGCCTGCTCGGCGATCGGCTACCGAAACGCGGGCACCTTCGAGTTCCTCGTCGGTCCCGACGGCGCCTTCTACTTCATCGAGGTCAACTGCAGGCTCCAGGTCGAGCATCCGGTCTCGGAGCTCGTCACGGGGATCGACGTCGTCCGCCAGCAGATTCGGATCGCCGCGGGCGACTCGCTCGCGAGCGCCGGGCGGGCGGCGCGGTCCGGCCACGCCATCGAGATCCGGATCAACGCCGAGGATCCGGCGCGCGGCTTCCTCCCGGCGCCCGGCACCGTCACGCGGTTCGTCCCGCCGCTCGGCCCCGGGGTGCGCGTCGACACGGCCGTCTCCTCGGGTAGCGAGATCCCGCCGTACTACGACTCGATGATCGCGAAGGTGATCGTCGCCGACGACACCCGCGATGCCGCGATCTCGCGGGCCGAGAGAGCGCTCCGCGAGCTCGTCGTCGAGGGCATCCCGACGACGCGCGACCTCGCCCTCGACGTTCTCGGATCCGCGGCATTCCGAAGCGGCGACTACTCGACGTCCACCCTCAAGGAGCTCGAGGGCAGCCTGCCCTCGCTCGTGTCGGCATGAGTCCCGCGACGAGTCGCAAGACGGCGCGGCGCCAGGCGCTCTTCCTCCTCTACCAGTGGGATCTCACCGGGCAGGAGCTCGCATCGCTGTTCGAGGGCGAGCCGGACGACTTCGCGTTCGCCCTCGCCGAGACCGTCGCGGCCCGCGCCCCGGCGCTCGACGCGCGAATCACGGCGGCCTCGCCGGACTGGCCGGCCGACCGGCTCGGGACGCTCGAGCGGAATATCCTGCGCGTCGGCGTGTACGAGCTCGAGGAGCAGACGGTCCCGCGCGAGGTCGCGATCAACGAAGCGGTCGTCCTCGCGAAGCGCTACGCGACCGATGAGGCCGCGGGGCTCGTCAACGGCATCCTCGCGCGCGTCGCACGCGAGCAGGAGGCCGCATGAGCGCTAGCCTCCGGCTGTCGGTGGCGGGGGAAACCATGTTTCCCCCGCCTGCCCCCTTCCTCTTGAGGGCGTGTGGAACCTCCCGGTTCCCCACGCCCTTCCACACTCACCGGCCGCGGAGCGACCGGTGAGCAGTCCGGTGGACGACGCGCTGGCACGCGCCGAAGAGCTGCTGGGGAAGCTGAATGCTCGACGTGAGGAGCTCGAGCGCCTGGCGACGGCCGACGACATCGACGGCGACGCAGCCGTCGATCTCATCTCGGAGCTGGCCGAGCTCGCACGGCAGATCGAGGCCGAGCTGACGCGCGCGCGGAACCTGGCGGATGCGGACAGCTGACGAGCTGCGGGACATCGTCGAGGCGTACCTCGGCTCGCTCGCATTCGCACCCGAGCTGGGTGCCCTCGAGGACTCGCTGCGCTACTCGCTCGAATCGGGCGGGAAGCGTGTCCGCCCGCTGCTCTGTCTCGCGGTCGCCGAGGCGAACGGCGCCGCTCTCGAGGAGGCATTGCCTGCAGCCGCGGCACTCGAGCTCGTCCATACGTTCTCGCTCGTGCACGACGACCTCCCCGCGCTCGACGACGACGACGAGCGCCGCGGTCGACCGAGTGCGCATGTCGCCTTCGGAGAGGGCGTTGCACTCCTCGCGGGTGATGCGCTCGTCGCCGAAGCGTTCCGGCTCGCACTGACGTACGAGCGGGCCGAGGTCGCGCGGCACCTCGTGGCCGCCACGCTGGGGATGATCGGCGGGCAATACCGCGACATCACGGGCGACACGGGCGATCTCGAAGAGCTGCACCGGCTGAAGACGGGGCGGCTCTTCGTCGCGGCCGTGCAGATCGGGCTCGACGTCGCCGGCGCAGCGGAGCGCGAGCGAGCGCCCTGGATCGCGTTCGGCGAGGACGTGGGCCTCCTCTTCCAGGTCGTCGACGACCTCCTCGACGGCGACGGCTACGCGGAGCGGCTCGGCACCGACGCCACGAGAGCGCTCGCCGACCAGGTGGCCGAGCGCGCCTCGTCGCGCCTCGACGAGCTCGTGTGCGACACCACCGCGCTTCGCGAGCTCCTCGATGCGCTGACCTTTAGGACCGGTTGAGGGATAGACGTAGCCACCGAGGTGGCTACCATGCGGCGAGTCCCGAACAGACCAGGTCCGCCTGGCGCACCTATGTGGCGCACGTGCGCGGACCGTCCGACCTTCGACGATGCCAACGACTCCTCGTAGCCGCCTGCCCTTGCTCTGCCTCGCCGCAGCCCTCGCTGTCGCCGGCGCGTTTCCCGGCACCGCGACGTCGCGCGCGATCATCCCCGCTCCGAGTCCCGACCCAGCTCCGACGAAGGCCGAGCGCGCCGCTCGCTTCGCCCTCGGGGAGGTCGGCGTCCCGTACCGTTGGGGCGGCGAGTCCCCGGAGACGGGGTTCGACTGTTCCGGTCTGGTCCGCTGGGCCTACCTGCGGGTCGGGGTCGAGCTCCCGCACAACTCGTATGCGCTGTACGGCCAAGGCAGGCGGGTCTCGGAGTCGAAGCTGGTGCCGGGCGACATCCTCTTCTTCGAAGGCCTCGGGCACGTCGGGCTCTACATCGGTCGCGGACGCATG
>Ga0070674_100001336_pt1 | contig 13007 bp, 16 predicted proteins | sample KBSM33metaG_FD_65344 | JGI IMG/M metagenome (GOLD analysis project Ga0070674, IMG submission 65344) | Miscanthus rhizosphere microbial communities from Kellogg Biological Station, Michigan, USA - KBS M3-3 metaG | ecosystem: Host-associated > Plants > Roots > Rhizosphere > Soil ... | reverse complement strand
TCGATGCACTCGTCGCAGATGAATACCGACGGACCTGCGATCAGCTTCCGCACCTCGTGCTGGCTCTTGCCGCAAAAGGAGCAATAGAGAAGTTTGTCGCCGGCGGATTTATCGGCCATGCAAGCTCAGGCGCAGATGCGCGCAGGTGGTAGCGGGAAATTACGACCGTCCGCGCGCGGACTGGCGAAGCCGCGCCTCGAACGGTCGTGCGGTCTCACTTTACGCGGGAGCGACCCGTTTCTGCAAGACCTCGTCGACGATGCCGTAATCCTTCGCCGCTTCGGCCCACAGGAAGTTGTCGCGATCGTGATCGCGCTCGACCTGCTCAGCCGAGCGGCCGGTGAAGCGCGCCATCAGGGTGATGAAGCGGCGCTTCAGGTCGATCACGAACTGCGCGTGACGCTCGATGTCCGAAACCTGTCCCTGGAATCCGCCCGACGGCTGGTGAATCATCACGGTGGAATTGGGCAGCGCAAAGCGCTTGCCCTTCGCGCCGGCAGCAAGGAGGAACGCCGCCATCGACGCCGCCATGCCGACGCAAAGCGTCGAAACGTCCGGCTTGATGAACTGCATGGTGTCGAAGATCGCCATGCCGGCCGACACCGACCCGCCGGGCGAGTTGATGTAGAAGTGAATATCCTTGTCGGGGTTCTCGGATTCGAGAAACAGCATTTGCGCCACGATAAGGTTGGCGGCCGCGTCGTTGACCGGTCCGACCAGAAATACAACACGTTCCTTCAAGAGCCTCGAATAGATGTCGTACGCGCGTTCGCCGCGTCCGCTCTGCTCGATGACCATCGGAACCAGGCCCAGTGCCTGCGTTTCGTCCATTGCGGTTTTGTCCTTGCTAGGTGAATCGGGTGCGGGATGCGGAACCCCGAGAGAGCGGATCCCGCCTGTCCCAACATGGGACCATCCGCCGCCGGCGTCAAGGGGCCGGCGCACGAACGGATCGCTCGGGCGCCCGGCGGTCGCGCGGCGGCGTCTACCGCTGCGGCGGCGCCATCAGTGTCTCGAACGGCACCGCCGTGTCGGTCACCCGGGCCCGCGCCAGCACCCAGTCGACGACGTTCTTCTCGACGGCGAGCGCTTCGAAATCGGCGAGCCGCTCGCGCTTCTCGTAATGCCAGCGCACCACGGCGTCGGGCTGCTCGTACGTCTGCGCGACGTCCTGCACCATCGCGCGCACCTGCTCGGGCTTCGCCTGCAGGTTTTCGGTGCGCACGAGCTCGCCGACGATCAGCCCGAGCGCCACCCGGTCTTGGGCCTGCGGGCGAAACATCTCGACGTCGAGCTTGACGTCTTCCATTTTCGCGCCCTTCTCGCGCAGATTGTCGCCCATGCGCTGCATCAGCGCCTGCGCCTCGCTATCGACCAACGACTGCGGCAACGCGAAGCTGCTGCGCTCGCGCAATGCCTTGAGCGCCTGATCCTTGATGACCGCCTCGATCTTGCGCTTCAGCTCGAGCCTCAAGTTCGACTCGACTTCGGAGCGAAGGTCGTCCACCTTGCCGCTCGCGATGCCGAAGGCATGTGCAAACGCGTCGTCGAGCGCCGGCAGGTGGGCTTCGGCAACTTCCTTCGCGGTCAGCGTGAATTCCGCAACGCGTCCCGCCACGTCCTTGCCGTGGTAGTCCGCGGGAAAGGTCAGAGGAAAAGTGCGGGTCTCGCCGGCCTTGATGCCCGTCACGGCGGCCTCGAACTCCGGCAGCATGCGTCCTTCGCCCAGCCGGATCGCGAAATCGCGCGCCTGTCCGCCGGGGAATGCAATCTCGTCGATCGTGCCGGTGAAATCCACGACCACGCGGTCTCCCGCCGCCGCCTCGCGCGCCACCGCGACGAACGCCGTGCGCTGCGCGCGCAGCACGTCGAGGGTACGGTCGACGTCCGCGGGCGTCACTTCGGTGATCGGCCGCTCGATCGACACGTCGCTCACGTCGGGAACGGTCACTTCCGGGTACACCTCGAACACCGCGGAGAACTCGAGCGCGTCCGGCGATGCCGCCGCGCCGTCGCGCCGCTCGATGCGCGGATACCCCGCAACGCGCAGGTTTTTTTCCCGTACCGCGTCGTTGAAGCCGCTGTTGACGGCATCGGAGATCACATCCGACCGCACCTGCGGACCGTATTGCTGGGCGACCATCTTGAGCGGGACCTTGCCCGGGCGAAAGCCCGCGATCTTCGCGGTCTTCGCGAGCCGCGCGAGGCGCTTCTGCACTTCGCCCTCGATGTGCGCGACCGGTACCGCGACGTTGAGCCGCCGTGTCAACTGATCGAGCGTCTCCAGTGTGGTTTGCATGCGTCGACAATCCTTGCTAGATTGATTCGGGATTTCGGCGGAATCCCTTGGTGCGAAAGGGGGGACTCGAACCCCCACGGGCTGCCCCGCCAGCTCCTAAGGCTGGTGCGTCTACCAGTTCCGCCACTTTCGCGGGCCGCTACTCCTGACGTTCGCTGCCGCTCCTAGCGAGAACCGCTTTCGCTGAACCGTAAATTATAGCCGAACCGATTTTCGACTGCCAGCGAGGTTGTGGTTTTCGCATGCGCATTCCGGACCTTCGGGGCATGAAAGCACGTCAACGTTGGCTGTAGGTCACTACGAGAATTTTCCTGTCGCATCGCGCCTCGTTCCCGCGCGTTTCCGGGCCGCGGTCGTGGCGATCTATCGCTTCGCCCGCGGCGCCGACGATATCGCGGACGAAGGCGATGCCGACGCGCGAACGCGGATCGCCGCGCTCGATGCGTATCGTCACGGGCTCGACCTGATTGCGCGCGGGCAGTCGCCCGTCGATGCGCCGTTGCGCGAGCTCGCCGTCGCGATACGCACCCATTCGCTCCCGCTTGCGCCTTTCTACGATCTTCTGTCGGCGTTCACGCAGGACGTCACGACAACGCGTTATGCCACCTACGACGTGCTGGTCGATTACTGCAGGCGGTCGGCCAATCCCGTCGGCCGCATCCTGCTCGCGATGTATCGCGTCGATGCTCCGGAGAATCTTGTGGCGAGCGACGCCATCTGCACGGGCCTGCAGCTCACCAACTTCTGGCAGGACGTCGCATCGGATTGGCAGCGCGGCCGCATCTACGTTCCCGCCGAAGACCTTGCGCGCTTCGGGGTGACGGAGACGCAGATCGCGGATGCGCAGGCCGACGACGCCTGGCGCGCGCTTTCGGCGCACGAGACGGCGCGAACACGCGTGCTGATCGAATCGGGACGACCGCTCGTCCGCGCCCTGCCGTGGCGCATCGGCCTCGAGCTCTCTGCCGTGATCGCAGGTGGACTCACGATTCTCGACCGCATCGACGCAGTCGGCGGCGACGTGTTTCGTCGCCGGCCGCAGCTTGCCGGGCGCGACTGGCTGACCGTCGGCTGTCGTGCTCTCGTGCCCGGTCGCTTCTCGGCGCCCGCGCCCGCATGACGCCCGACGAGTATTGCCGGCAGAAGGCCGCGCAGAGCGGGTCGAGCTTTTACTACAGTTTTCTGTTCCTGCCGCCCGAGCGGCGTCGCGGGATCACCGCGCTCTATGCCTTCTGTCGCGAGGTGGACGACGTCGTCGACGAGATGCGCGACCCCAATTTGGCGCGCGTGAAGCTCGCATGGTGGCGGCAGGAAGTCAGTCACATCTTTGCCGGAACGGCGCAGCATCCCGTCGCGCGCGCCCTGCAGCCCATCGTCGCTTCGTATGCGCTTCCCGAATCGCACTTCCAGGCGGTGATCGACGGCATGGCCATGGATCTCGAGCAAAGCCGCTACCTCGACTTTCCGGCATTACTGGAATACTGTCATCGCGTCGCCGGCGTCGTCGGCCTGATGTCGGCGGAGATCTTCGGTTACGAGCATGCGGAGACGCGCGACTACGCGCACGATCTTGGCATCGCATTCCAGCTCACCAACATCATCCGCGATGTCGGCGAGGATGCTCGACGTGGCCGGATCTACCTTCCGCAGGAAGATCTCGCCCGCTTCCGCGTCGCCCCATCGTCGCTGCTGTCGGGCCGCGCCACCCCCGAATTCCGCGCGCTGATGGCCTTCCAGGTCGAACGCGCCGAATCCTGGTACACGCAGGCATTGGCCAAGCTTCCGGCCGCCGACCGCCGGGCGCAGCGTACCGGTCTCATCATGGCCGCCATCTACCGCGCGCTCCTTCGCGAAATCGCGCGCGACGATTTCCAGGTGCTCGACCGGCGCACTTCGCTCACACCGCTGCGCAAACTGTGGATCGCATGGTCGACCGCGCGCAGGGGCGGCTGAAGCCCCGCGTCGCCGTCATCGGCGGCGGCTGGGCGGGTTGCGCTGCGGCACTTGCGCTGGCGGACGGCGGTTGCCACGTTACGCTGCTCGAGGCCGGCGCCACGCTCGGCGGCCGCGCGCGCCGGGTGCGCAGCGACGGTTTTCTGCTCGACAACGGCCAGCATCTTCTGCTCGGCGCGTATCAGGAAACTCTGCAAGCGATCGAGCGCGCGCACGGTACGGACTCACTGCCGATCACGCTCAAGCCGCTCGCGCTCGTGCCCTTCTCCGATCGGCAGGCGAACGCCCTCCGCCTCGAGGCCCGATCGTGGCCGCCACCCTTCGGACTGCTCGCGGGTCTGCTGTTGGCGCGCGGTCTCAGCATCGCCGAACGGATCGCGACGGTACGCGCATTCGCCCGCTGGCGGCGCGCGTCTTTTCGCTGCGGCCGGCGCACCACGGTAGCCGATCTCATGGACGGCGTGCCTGAAGCTGCCGCCACGCGCCTCTGGACGCCGCTCTGCCTTGCGGCGCTCAACACCGCACCCGAACGTGCCTCGGGACAAATCTTCCTCAACGTCCTCAAGGCCGCCTTCGACGGTGACGCCGATGCAAGCAAGCTCGTCGTGACGGTCGGCGATCTGGCGGCGCTCTTCCCCGATGCGGCGATGAGATCGCTGACGGCGCAGGGCCATGACGTGATCACCGGCGCGGCCGCGCGCATCGCGGGGTTCACGCCGACCGGGCCCGAGATCGTGACCGCCCAGGGCGTGCATCGTCCCATCGCCGCAGTGGTCGCGGTGGGCCCGCATCAGCTGGCGCGCGCATTCACGAACGAGATCGCAAGCGCCGATGCGGACGTGGCGCACGCCGTAGCCGTGGTCAACGAGCTCGAATGGGAACCGATCGTGACGGTGTATCTGGGCTACGAACAGCTCGTCTCGTTGCCGCCGGGGCTCGTGCGCCTGGACGACAACCCGGGACAATGGATCTTCGACCGACGCGATGTTCTCGAGCGTCCGGAGGGCACGGCGCCGGCGCTGGCGAGCCTGTTCTCCGTCGTCATCAGCGCGCGCGGGCCGCACGAGAGCCTCGATCGCCGGGCCCTGGTGGCCGCCGTCGACGAGCAGCTGAAGCGCCTGCGGCCCTCGTGGCCCACACTCGCGTGGTCGCAGGTGATCACCGAAAAACGCGCGACCTACTCCTGCACGCCCGCCGCGTTCCGGCCCGTCGTAGGGCGTCTCCGCGCGGGCGTCTACCTCGCCGGCGACTATACGGATGCCGACCTTCCCGCCACGCTGGAAGCGGCTGTCAGAACGGGAAATGCCGCGGCTGCGATGGTCGTGCGCGACATCTACTGACGTCGCCGCGCAGCGTCACTCCGTGGCGCAGCCAGTCAAAGGCGAAGCGGCGGCAGCGCCGCGCCGAGGCCGAGCGAGCGCTGCATCAGCACGGTGTCGAGCCAGCGATCGAATTTCCGGCCGACCCCCGACAAGCGCCCGGCCTCGACGAATCCGTGCCGCTTGTGCAGTGCGATCGACGCCACGTTGTCGGCACCGCCGATGATCGCGATCATCTGACGAAATCCTCGCGCCTCGCAGGCCTCGATCAGCGCCGCGAGCAGCGCGTACCCGATGCCGCGCCCCACACGGTCCCGCGCGACGTAGACCGAATTCTCCACGGTGTAGCGGTACGCAGGCCGCGAGCGATACGGTCCGGCGTAGGCGTAACCGATGATCTCCACGGCGGCATCCACGGCGACCAAGAATGGATAGTTGGCTGCGATCGCCGCATCGCAGCGAGAGCGCATCTCCGTGTCGGTCGGCGCCGTCAGTTCGAACGACGCAGTGTCGCGCGTCACGTGGTAGCCGTAGATCGCGGCGACAGCAGGCATGTCGTCGGCGATCGCCGAGCGAACGATCACGCGCTCGCGTTGCGGCACCGTGATTCTCTAACGCACGCCTGCGGTGCGGTGCCGCAAGAGCCGCTGCTGCTCGCGATTCCACTCGCGTTCCTTGATCGCCTCGCGCTTGTCGTGCTGCTTCTTGCCCTTGGCGAGTCCGATGGCGATCTTGATTCGACCGTTCTTGTAGTGCAGATCGAGAGGCGTGAGCGTATAGCCCGCGCGTTCGACCTTGCCGACCAGGCGGTTGATTTCCTCGCGGTGCAGCAACAGGCGCCGCGTCCTCGTCGGGTCGGCCTGCACGTGGGTCGAAGCGCTGGTCAAGGGACTGACGTGCGCGCCGATCAACAGGATTTCGCCATTCTTGACGACGACATACGCCTCCTTGAGATTGGCGCGTCCGGCGCGCATGGCCTTGACTTCCCAGCCCTCGAGCGAAAGTCCCGCCTCGAAGCGCTCCTCGATAAAATAGTCGTGAAACGCCTTCCTGTTTTCGACGATACTCATGGTTCCATTCGCGGCCAGCGGCGCGGCCGCTATTCTACGCACCCCCTCATGCAGCGCGTGAAGAAGTCCGTGCTGGTGCCGTACGACGCGGCGGAAATGTTCGACCTCGTGGACCAGGTCGAGCTCTATCCCCAATTCCTGCCGTGGTGCGGCGGCGCGCATGTGATCGACGCCGGCGACAACGGGAAGACCGCGCGCATCGACATCGACTATCACGGCGTGAAGGCGCACTTCACGACATACAACGTCAACGACCCGCCGAAGTCGATCGTGATACGCCTCAAGGACGGCCCGTTTCGCGCGCTCACCGGCGAGTGGAAGTTCATAGCGCTCCGGCCGCAGGCATCAAAGGTGGAATTCGAGCTCGCCTACGAGTTCGCGACGCCGGTGCTGGAAGCGGTGGTCGGTCCGGTATTCAACCGTATCGCCAATACGTTCATCGAGGCGTTCGTGTCGCGCGCGCAGGCCGTGCACGGCGCGCGCCCCTGACGGAGGCCGCCGCTATGCGGGTTACGGTAGCGTACGCAGATCCGGCGGGCGAGAGCCTGATCGAAGTCACGTTGCCGTCGGGTGGAACCGTCGCCGACGCAGTCGCAGCGTCCGACGTGATCGCGCGCCACGCGCTCGATCCTGTTGCGATCGGTTTCGCGATCTTCGGTCAGCGAGCGCTCGGCGGCACGCCCCTTCTCGATGGCGACCGGGTCGAGGTCACCCGCCCCCTCCTCGCGGACCCGAAGGACACGCGGCGGCGGCGTGCCCGGGCCTCGCGGCCCACGCCAGCCAAGCGGCAAAAAAAGGAACAACCGGGCGCCGACTGACCGGTTTTCGGGGAGCCCGGCTTGGCCCAGAGTCCCGAAATAGGCGACAATGCGGCCATGACGCGCCCGTCGACCCGTCATTCGGTACTCTTGCGCGCCATCGGCGCGGCATGCCTATTGGCCATGACGCTGCTCCCGGCCACTGTTCGCGCGGACGACGCCGCCCCTTCCCAGAAATCCTTTGCGCTTCGCTCATTCGATCGCGCGTCGCGCGCGGCGGAAGAGGTGTTCCGCAATGCGCAGGACCTCGGTCAGTTCGCCCTCGGCCTGATCGGCGTGCGCTATCGCTACGGCGGCGAGACGCCCGACAACGGCCTCGACTGCAGCGGCCTGATCCGCTACGTGTTCCAGCAGGTGACCGGCGTCACGCTTCCCCGCACGGCCAAGGAGTTGAGCCAGGTGGGCGCACGCGTGTCGCTGTCCGATCTACAGGTCGGCGACCTCGTGTTCTTCAATACTCGCCACTTCACGTTCTCGCACGTGGGCATGTACCTGGGCGACGATCGATTCATCCACGCACCGCGGCGTGGCCGCGACGTCGAGATATCGACGCTGTCGAAGGAATATTGGCAACGCCACTTCACCGGTGCGCGGCGCCTGGTGGGCGTGCTCCCCGCGCTCGTGCCCAGCGTGATTGCCGAGGCTTCCGCGGAGCCGCTCGCGCCGCAGCAGGAGCCCGTTACGCCGTTCGCGCAGTCGCTGGTCGACGCAATACCGGAAACGCCCTAGAGACCGTCCCGGCTCCCGGCCAGTCAGTCCCGCGCGCCCGCGCGCCGCAGCTTGTCCGCCATCGCGGTCTCGTTTGCACGCTTGGCCCAATCGAGCGCGGACACGCCATTCTCGTTGCGATGCTGAACCTCGGCGCCCCGCTGCAGCAGTAGATCGAAGGTCGAGGCGCGGCCCTCGCGCACCGCCATCATCAGCGCCGTCGTGCCGTTCGGCGATTCGGCATTGACGCGCGCACCCTGGTCCAGAAGGAACACGACCACCGCGTCGTGTCCGCCGGTTGCGGCATAGATCAAGGGTGTCCAGCCTGCCGGGTTGATCTCCGCCCCGCGCGCTCGCAGCTTGCGCACGATATCGAGCTGGCCTTCGAGCGCCGCACCCATCAATGGCGAGTCGCCGAAACGAGTCTTGGCATTCACGTTTGCATTGGCCGCCAGCAGCACGTCCACCGAGGCGGCCGAACCCGCGCGCGCGGCGATGTAGAGGAGCGGATCGCCGTTCGCATCGACGGTATTCGGATCGACGCCGCGGGACAACAGGGTGCGGACCTCGGCAGCGCGGTCGTTGGCCACCGCCACGATCATGTCCTCGAGGACCTGCGGGTTGGGCGCTGCCAGCACGGGGAAGGCGTGGAGCACGAAGGTCACGAAGGCGAGACTGCGCAAGCTAGGCGGCATGGGGATCGATTCCGAAGAGGTTGAAGAAATTGTGCGAGGTGGCGCGCGCGATCGTCTCGACCGAGACCTCGCGGAGGCGCGCGATCTCCTCCGCAACGTGACGCACCCACGCGGGCTGGTTGCGCTTGCCGCGATGAGGCACCGGCGCGAGATAGGGGCTGTCGGTTTCGATCAGCATCCGCTCGAGCGGCACGCGTCGCGCGACGTCCTTGATTTCCGTTGCGTTCTTGAATGTCACGATGCCCGAGAACGAGATGTGGAAGCCCAGCTCCAGCGCGGCTTCCGCGACGTCCCAGGTCTCGGTGAAGCAATGCATGACACCTCCCGCTTCGCCCGCGCGCTCCTCGCGCATCACCGCAAGCGTGTCGGCAGCGGCGGCGCGGGTATGGATGACGAGCGGCTTGCCGGTCTCGCGCGCGGCGCGGATGTGCGTGCGAAAACGCGCGCGCTGCCATTCGAGATCGCCGGTGAGCCGATAGTAGTCGAGACCGGTCTCCCCGATCGCGACCACCTTGGGCTCGCGCGATTTCGCGACAAGCAGCTCCACGGTCGGCTCGACGAGATTCTCGTAATCCGGGTGTACGCCGACGCTCGCATACAGATTGGCATGCTTGGCCGCAAGCGCATGGACGTTCGGCCACGCCTCCATTTCGACTCCGATGCAGAGTGCGTGCGTGACCGCCTCGGCGCGCATCGCGTCGAGTAGCTGCGGCAGCTCGGCGACGAGCTCCGGGAAATCGAGATGGCAATGCGAATCGACGAACATGGCATCAGGTATCAGGAATCAGTAAAAGCAAAGGCGAGGGCGAAGGGGCGATGGCAAGCTCGATTGCCGGCTCCAGAATGGGAAACGGCGCTCGACGCGCCGCCCGGGAAGCCCGCATCTCGTTGGAGTTCCGATTCCTGATCCCTGATCCCTGTTTCCTGAAAACCTACATCGTGTGGGTCGCGCGAGCCGAAGCCAGCGTCTCCCCCAGTATCTTTTCGATGGTCTCACGCGCATTCGCACCGGTGTCGTCCTGGGTGAACTGCACGCCGATCCCCTGCGTGCGGTTGCCTTGCACGCCCTCCGGCGTGATCCATACCACCCGGCCCTGCACGGCGATGCGATTCGGATCGTCCATGAGCGACAGCAGCATGAAGACTTCCTCGCCCAGCGAATACGGACGCGACGTCGGGATGAAGATGCCGCCGCCGCGCAGGAAAGGCATGTACGCCGCATAGAGGGCGGCACGCTCCCGGATGTTGAGCGACAGCACGCCGGGGCGCGCCACGCCGCCAACCGGTGCGGTGGGCATCTTGTCAGCCATGTCAGCGGAACAGTTCCCTGTAATCGAAGAGCAGCGTCTCGGCCACCAGGCGCGGCTGCAGCGGATGCGCAATCTCGGTTTGCCGGCGCATGAGCGCACGATGATAGCGAAAGAGGGGTATCTGCGCCACCGCCGGGCTGATCCGGGCGAGCGACTCGCCGTAATCCTGGTTGCGATGGGGTGCCGCGCCCGCCTTTACCAGGGCCAGGTCGCCGCACCAGCCCAGCAGCCAGTCGAGGACGGCGGCAAGGCGTGCCTTGCGCAGATCGCGCGGCGCGGCGTCGATACGCGCCGCAAGCGCGACCGGCGCAAGCTTGTGGGGCGCCGAAAGCGCGTCCAGCCACGCGGCGCGCTCCAGCTGGTAGCTTTCGTCGCCCAACTCGAGCGCGACCAGCGGAGCGCCACCCGCCTGCGCGAGCAGTCGCTCGGCATCGCCCACGCCTTGCCCGGCAAGCCACGCCAGCGCCGCCGTGGTATCGGGTACGGTTACGCGCAATACGCGACAACGGCTTCGAACCGTGGCCGGGAGGCGTCCCGGCTGATGCGATACCAGGATGAGGTACGTGTCCGATGGCGGCTCTTCGAGCGTTTTCAGGAGCGCGTTGGCCGCCGCGGCGTTCATCCGCTCCGCCGGCGCGATGACCGCCACCTTGGCGCGCCCGCGATGACTGGTGACGAGCGCCCAGTCGATCAGTGACCGGATGGCCGGAACGGTGATCCAGGCCGTAGGGGTCGCCGTTCCGTCCTCGTCGATGTCGACGGGCTCGACCACACGCAAGTCGGGATGCTGACCCGCGGCAACGTAGCCGCATGCGGTGCAAACGCCGCAGGCGCCGCCGTCGTCGCGCACGTCCTCGCAAATGAGCGCGCGCGCGAACTCGAATGCCAGCCGTCGCTTGCCGATACCTTCGGGCCCCGTCAGGAGCAATCCGTGCGGCCAGCGAACGCGGTCGGCAAGCGCCGTTCGCGCGACGTCGGCATGCCATGGCAGGGTTCCCGCCCATCGACGCGCCTCGGGCGCGCCATCGGAGGATTCGTCGTCACTCACAGCGCCGCCACGATCGATGCCAGCGCGCTTCGAACCTCATCGATGGGACGGGTCGAATCCACGATGCGGAACCGCCCGGGCTCGGCCGCCGCGCGCTCGAGATAAGCCGCACGGACGCGCTCGAAAAAGCTCTCCGCCTCCTGCTCGAACTTGTCGAGCGCGCGACCCTTGCCGATCGCCCGCTCGAGCCGCGAACGGGATACCTCGGCGGGCACGTCGAACAGCAATGTGACGTCAGGGCTGCAGCCTTGCTGGACGTGTCGTTCCAGCGCGCGCAGCAGGTCGCGCGAGACGCCATGCCCGCCTCCCTGGTACGCATACGTCGCATCGGTGAACCGGTCGCACAGCACCCAGTCGCCGCGGCCAAGCGCGGGTGCGATCAACGTCGCGACGTGCTCCGCCCGCGCGGCGAACATGAGCAGCGCTTCGGTCTCGTGCGTCATCGTCCGCGCGAGCACGATGTCGCGCAGTGCCTCGCCCAGCGCGGTGCCGCCCGGCTCGCGCGTCTGCACGACGCGATGTCCACGCGCCGCGATCGCCTCGACGAGCCAGGACGCGTGCGTGCTCTTGCCGGCGCCATCGACGCCCTCGAGGGAGATGAAGCGCCCGCGGGCGCTGGGGTCGGGCACGATGAGGGATGGACCTGGACGACGTGGAGGCGCCGTCAGCGCCCGCTCTTCTGATATTTTGACACGGCGCGATTGTGATCTGCGAGATTGGTCGAGAACTCCGACGTTCCGTCGCCGCGCGAGACGAAGTAGAGAAAGGACGTCGAGGGCGGATTCAGCACTGCGTCGAGCGAAGCCTGCGACGGCAGCGAGATCGGCGTCGGCGGCAGGCCGTCGCGCGTGTAGGTGTTGTACGGCGTGTCGGTCTCGAGGTCCCGTTTGCGCAGATTGCCGTCGAACTTGTCGCCAAGCCCGTAGATCACCGTCGGATCTGTCTGCAGGCGCATGCCGCGCTTCAGCCGGTTGACGAATACCGACGCGATGGTTGGCCGATCGGACGCGCGGCCCGTCTCTTTTTCCACGATCGACGCCAGGATCAGCGCTTCGTAGGGCGTCGCGAACGGCAAGTCCGGCGCGCGTTTTTCCCACCCTGCGGCGAGCCTTGAGGCGAGCGCCGCGTGCGCGCGCTTCAGGAGCGCGACGTCCGAGCTCCCCGTGGCGAAGAAATACGTGTCGGGAAACACGAGTCCCTCGAGGCTCGGTTCCGTGATCGCGAGCTGTGCCTTGAGGTCGGTTTCGCTGCTCGCACCCCGCGCATGCGAAAGCGCGGGCATGGACGCGATGGTCTTCAGCACGTCGGCGATGGTCGTGCCCTCGACGATCGTCAGCCCGCTTTGCGTTACGTCACCTTGCGTCAGCTTGGCGAGAAGGTGCGGCACGGTGACGCCGGATTCGACCTCGTAACTGCCGGCCTTGATCGCGCGGTCCACGCTGTGGAAGCGACCCAGCGCCACCAGCGCGAGCGTGTGCGGCAGCACGCCGGCGTCGTGCAGCTGGCGCGCAACCGACGACAGCGTCGCACCTTGCTTGACTTCGAATGCGAAAGGAGATGCGGGAAGCGGCAGCGGCTCGTGATACCACGTCCACGCGACGGCGCCCGCTCCGGCGAGCGCAAGCACGACAACGATGACGATGAAGCGAAGGAAGCGCACGACGAGTGGTTGGGCCCTGTTGACATCTGCGAATCGCCCGACAGGGCTCCGTCACCTCCGCGGGCGCGGAAAATCCATTGTGCGGTCGCAGAAATGGATGTCCGCCTTCGCAGGGATGACGACCGAA
>Ga0070674_100001333_pt1 | contig 13015 bp, 13 predicted proteins | sample KBSM33metaG_FD_65344 | JGI IMG/M metagenome (GOLD analysis project Ga0070674, IMG submission 65344) | Miscanthus rhizosphere microbial communities from Kellogg Biological Station, Michigan, USA - KBS M3-3 metaG | ecosystem: Host-associated > Plants > Roots > Rhizosphere > Soil ... | reverse complement strand
CCTGCAGCGCCGCGCCGGAGCCTTGCGACAGCGTGTGCCGGGCCAGACCCACGCAGGCCTGCGGCCCCCGGTCGCGCTCCAGCAGGTCGAAGAGCGCGCCGGCAAGGATCCCGGCATCGCGCGGCGAGGGTGGGCAGTCGACGCGGCCGCGGCGCAGGCGGGTGGCGATTGCCGCTCGCAGAAAGGGCACCTGCCCGGAGAAGTGCTGGGCCGCTCCCTCGGCCAGCCATGCGTTTCGCAAGAGGCGCGAGACATTGCCCGGCCGGAAGGGAGGCGGAAGAGCAGGATTGTTCTCGCCTACGACCAGAAGGGTGTAGGCGCGCTGGGGCGTTCGCTTGAGCGCGTCGAGTGAGTCCTGTCCCGCGGCCGCGCGGCGCAGCACCTGTGGCGCCAGCACGTGCACTTCGCCGGCGGCGAACCATCCGGCCATGTACCGGCGGGCCGGTGGGGATGCGAGGCGCCGTGCCACCGGGAGGTAGGGCTGGGAGAGGCCCAGCTGAACCGCGGAGTCGTGCAGCACGACAGTCACGTTCCCAGGGATCCTGGGGAACAGCTCCTCGAGGCGGTTCCGCTGCTCCTCCAGTGCCTCGAGCACCTCCTCGGCGTCCTCGGTGTGAGAGGCCTCATGACGAGCGGTGAAGCTCAGCGACGTTGTCTCGACCCAAGGCATCGGAGGCGATTATTGCTCCGCGAGCGCCCGCTCGTAGTCCAGCTCGCTCCGGACCCCGAGGCCGTGCAGCAGTTCGTTCGCTTCCTCGAGGCTCGTTGCGGGCAGGAGTTCCCGCGCCAGTCGCGCGGTCGACTCGATCGCCGCCAGCGGATCGAAGTAGAAGATGGTCGCGCCGAGCGGCGAGAGCGGGGCCGTGCGACGGCCGTTGCGGATCGTCGCCGTGCCGATCTCACCGCGTGCGCAGCGGATCGCCTGGGCGCTGGCCTCGGTCGGCACCGCGTCCGCGGCGGCGGCGAGCTCGTCTGCCATGGCCGGGTCGATTGCGCGGGCGCCTAGCAATCCGCCGCCGGCGGCGACGCGGGCCAGGTGGTCGAGCAGCTCCTCGGGCGTCAGCTCGCCGTCGCAGCACGGACCGAAGACGGCGCCGGCGACCCGGAGCCCGCGTCGCTGAAGGAGAGCCCCCGCGGCCAGCATCACGGCGTCGCAGAGCGGGCTGGCCAGGCCGGGCTCGGTCCCATCAGAGAGCACGTCCCCGCCGACGTCGACGAACAGCAGGAGGTCCGCCCCCACCGCGGCCGCCGCTTCGGCGAGACCGTCAGCGATCGCCGCCGGCCCACGGTCGATCGCCACGAGGACCGTTTCCGTTCCAAGGTGCCCTGCCATGCGGGCCTCCGCAAAACGGGCGCCCTGCGAGGTGCGGGTGCCAGGGCCGGCGAGCACGGCGCAATCCGACAGGCGCCGGACCGGCTCGGCGATCTCGTCCAGCCGCCGGGGGCCGGGCTGGGGGTCGATCGGCCGCCGCTCCCATGTGACGCCACCGACCACGGACGGGACTCCGAGCGACCGGCAGTGAATGGCCGCACCGAGCGCGCCCACGACGTCGCCACCGCCGCCGATGCCCAGCACCAATGCCCGGCCCGAGCCGGAGATCAGGGCGTCGATGCGGGACAGCGGTGAAGCGCCGAGCTACGCCAGCGACGCGGCGCCGGCCAGCTCGCCGGCCTCGCGCACGATCCCGTCGATCTCCGCGGCGGCGCGGTCGAACTCGCCGTCGGCGATCACGGGCGTGCCCTCGAAGGGCAGCTCGCGGTCGATCTCGACCCACGACGCGCAACCGTGGTACTCCGGCTGGACGCGCACGGTCACGGGCCTTGGGATCCGGTAGACGCGCAGCACCACCACGTGCAAAGGGTGCCGAGGCTTCCACCGCAGCCGCTTGGCGGCGTAGTCGGCCGTCCAGATGTGAAACGGGCTGAGGCCGTCCACGATCCGCGGGTCGTTGATCTCGTAGTGGTCGTGCACCTCCGCCCATGCACGGATGCGAACCCGCTCGGGCTGCTGGATGCCTCCGTCCTGGATCAGCGCCCGGGGCGGCGGCTCACCGTCGGCCCAGACGCCCTCCTCGAGGGCGCGGCGCAGCTCTGGGTGATGTGACTGGCGCACGAGGTTGTTGCGCTGGTGGTCGAAGGTCGGGTAGAGGAAGAACCGGTCGTGCGTGAGCTCGAAATCGCGGTTCTCCTCGCGAATGCCACCCTTGCGCAGCGTCAGAAGCTGCTCTCCCTCGGCAAGTGCGCGCACCGTTACGGCCCATTCTTTGAATGCGATTGGCATGTTGCTTTCTTGGTTGCTTGCGTCGATCAGGGGGCGACGCTCGAAAAGCCCATGGAAGAGCGGAAAAAGCGCCGGAACGGCGGACATTGTACGCCTCTCGCACAAAACTTCAAAGAGTTGATCGGTTGGTCAGTCAGTCCGTATGGCCGCTTGCAGCCAGGAAAAAGTCACGTTCGCTTTCCGTACCCGCCGCCGCCGGGGGTCTCGAGGCGCAACCGGTCGCCCGGCTCGAGATGTCCTTGGGCCTTGCCCGGCAGGTCCGTCTCGCCTTCGTCACCGCCGCGTCGCAAGACGTTTCGCCCCGCCTTGCCAGGCTCGCCTCCGCCCGTGCCCGGAGGTCCCTCGCGGCGGCGATCGGTGAGGAGGTTGAAGTCCATCGGCTCCAGCGCCTCGAACTCACGCACGATGCCGTCGCCGCCTCGGTGGCGGCCCGCTCCGCCCGAGCCGCGCCGGATCGCGTGCCGCGTGACGCGCAGCGGAAACTCGCGTTCGAGCGCCTCGACCGGCGTGTTGAGCGTGTTGCTCATGGCCACGTGGACGGCCGAGGGCCCGTCGGCGTCAGGGCAACCGCCCTGTCCACCGCCGAGCGTCTCGTAGTACGTGAATCCGCGCGTCCCTAGGGTGAGGTTGTTCATCGTGCCCTGCCCGGCGGCGGGCGCCGGAACGGCCTGACCCAGCGCCGCCATCACCACGTCGGCGATCCGGCTCGAGGTCTCGACGTTGCCGCCAACGACCGCCGCGGGGGGCTGCGCGTTGACGAGGCATCCGGGCGGAGCGGTGACCTCGACCGGCCGATACGCGCCGGCCGAGGAGGGGATGTCCGGGTCGGTCAGGACTCGCAGGACGTAGTAGACCGCCGACTTCGTCACCGAGAGCGGGCAGTTGAGGTTTCCGGGGCTCTGGGGCGACGTCCCCTCGAAGTCGACCGCGACGGTGTCGCCGGCGATTCGCACCGACGCCGCGACCTCGAGCAGCGCGTCGGGGCCGCGCAGGTCGTCTTCCAGGTGGTCACGCGCTGCGTAGCGGCCGTCGGGCATGGCGGCTAGCGCAGCTCGTGTGCGCCGCTCTGCATAGTCGAGGACGGCGGCCATCCCCTCCAGCATCAGGTCCAGCCCATGAGTCCGCACCAGTCCGGCGACCCGCTCGGCAGCAAGGCGGTTGGCAGCAAGCTGGGCGCGCAGGTCGGCTTGGCGCTGGGCGGGTTGGCGCATCCGCCCGGTCAGCTGCGCGAGTAGTTCCGAGTCGACCTCTCCTTGCCGCGCCAGCAGGGTGGGCGGGATGACGACGCCCTCTTCGTCCAGGGTCGAAGACGTCGCCGGCATGCTGCCCGGCGTACGGCCGCCGACGTCGGCGTGGTGCGCGCGGGCGGCGGCGAACCCGATGTGCCGGCCTTCGGCGAACAACGGCGACACGACCGTGATGTCGGGGAGATGCGTGCCGCCCCGATAAGGGTCGTTGAGGATCCACGCGTCGCCTTCGGACTGCTCGAGCTCGCTGACGGCGGCGACCGCGTCCGGCATCGCGCCCAGGTGGACGGGGATGTGCTCCGCCTGCATGACCATCTCGCCCGCGGCGTCGAACAGCGCCGTGGAGGCGTCGCGGCGCTCCTTGATATTGGCCGAGTGGGCCGCCCGCACGAGCGCTGCGCCCATCTCCTCGCACACGGCCCGCAGCGCGCCGGCGAGCACCTGAAGCGTGACCGGGTCCACGCCGGGGCTCACCGCTCCTCCAGCGCAAGAGTTCCGGCGTCGTCGACGGCGCCCCGCCATCCGGGCGGCACGACGACCGTCTCCTCGGGAAGCTCGCAAACGACGGGGCCCGCGATCTCCCGGCCCTGGGGCAGCGCGCCCCTGAGCACCGTGGCATCGCACCAGCCGTCGCCGAAACGGGCGCGACGGGTCTCCTGTTGCTGCGGCTCTGCCGGCGCAGCGCCCTGCTCCGTGACCTGACCGCGCGACTCGAGTGCGGCCACGCGGATGTTGACCAGCTCCAGCTCGCCCTCGGGCTCTCTGTAGCCGTATCGGGCCAAGTGCTCGCGCTCGAACAGCTCTCGCAGGACTTCGCCTGGCGCGTCGACCGGCGCGGCGACGCTGAGCTCGTGCGACTGCCCGCGGTAGCGCAGGTCGTAGTGGGCCTCCAGGCGCGCGCCCGGCAGCTCCGTGAGGGCGGCCCCGGCGACCGCGGCGGCCTGGCTGATGCCCTGCCCGGCGGCAAGCTCGGCTTCGCCCAGCAGCACGGTGCGCTCGACGTCACGCCTCCGCTCGGCGACGACCAGCCCAAGAGCGGAGAGCACGCCTGCGCCGCGCGGGCAGAGGACGCGCCGGATGCCGAGCTGCTCCGCGATGCGAAGCGCGTGCATTGGCCCCGCGCCGCCGAAAGCCACCAGCGCGTGCCGGCGCGGATCGATTCCGCGCTCGACGGTCACCACTCGCAGCGCCCGGACCATCTCCTCGTCGGCGACGCGCAAGATCCCCCATGCGGTGTCCTCGGATGACATGCCGAGTGTGCGGCCGAGGCTCGCGACGGCGCGCTCCGCGGCGTCGGCGTCGAGCGACACACCGCCGGCCAGCGCGGAACCCGCGCCCAGATAACCGAGCAGCAGGTTCGCGTCGGTGACCGTGGGCTCCGTTCCGCCGTGGCCGTAACACGCCGGCCCCGGCCTGGCGCCCGCCGAGCGCGGGCCCACGCGCAGGGCGCCCCCCGGATCCGCCCACCCGATGCTTCCGCCGCCTGCTCCGACCGTGTGCACGTCGACCATCGGCAGGACGATCACCCGGCCGTTCACCTCCTGGCCGCCTGCTTGCAGCGGTTGCCCCGACTCGATCACCGCGACGTCGCATGAAGTGCCGCCCATGTCGAACGAGATCACATGGTCGCTGCCGGACCGCCGGCCGGCGTGGGCGGCGCCGACGGTGCCCGCAGCCGGCCCGGAGAGGACGGTCCACGCGGCGTTTCGGGCGGCCGCCTCTGCGGTCATGAGCCCGCCGCTCGAGCGCATGATCTCGGGCTCCGGCAGCCCGGCCTGCGCGGCAGCGGCGCTGAGCCGGCCGAGGTAGCGTGCCAGCAGCGGCGAGAGGTAGGCGTCGATCACGGTGGTCGAGGTTCGCTCGTATTCGCGGAAGACGCTCGCGACCTCGTGCGAAACGGAGACGTGCGCTTCGGGGAGCGCCTCGCGCAGCATGGCTGCGACGCGCCGCTCGTGCTCGGGATGCGCATATGAGTGGAGCAGGCTGACCGCGACCGAGTCCGGGCTGGAGGCCTTCACCTGCTCGGCGAGGTCCTCGAGGGCCGCTTGTTCGAGCGCCACGAGCGGGCCATCCGGCGACATGCGCTCGCGGACTTCGAGCCGCAGGTCGCGTGGCACCAGCGGCGCCGGCCTGGAGCGGCAGGGCCGGTAGAGCTCGGGTCGCGCCTGGCGCGCGATCTCGATGACATCCGCGAAGCCCTTGGTTGCAACCAGCGCGGTGCGCGCGCCGCGCTCCTCGAGGAGCGCATTCGTTGCGACGGTCATCCCGTGGCCGAAGTGCCTGACCTGCGACGCCTCGGCGCCCGCGAGCTCCAGCACCGCCGCGATCGCGGCCATCACGCCGCGCGACTCTTCGCCCGGTGTGGTCGGGACCTTCGCCGTGTGCCAGGCGCCGTCGCCGGCGAGCACGGCATCCGTGAAGGTGCCGCCGACGTCTACACCGACGCGCAGCTCTCCGGTCGACCTCTCGGCTGGCTCACGCAATGCGCGGCCAATCTAAGCCGATGCCGGGCGGGCCCTGCCGCCCGCCCGGCTGACATCGGGCGACTTCGCCTAGGCGGCGAGGTCCATCCGCTCGAACCGTCCCAGTTCGAGCTCTCCCTGCTCGAGATGCAGCTCGTCGAAGCTCTCGGTCAGGTGCTGGTGAGAAGGGCAGTAGTCGCTGCCCGGCAGCGGGTGGCGCCGGCAGTTCGTGCCCTTGCGGGTTGTGGCCTGGCACTCACGCGGCACCTCGCTGATGTAGACCTCCGGTGCGTTGTCGAGGAACTTCTGCGCCACCCCGATGTTCCGCTCGATGGCGGTGAACACGCGGCTCAGATCGCTGATCGCGAAATAGGGCCGTACGTTGGCGAACAACGTCCGTGTCGGTCGGGCGAAGTGGCGGCGGTCCGTGAAGAGACGCTGCATCGCTGACTCACACTCGTGGAGCACGAGTCGGCGAGCGTCCAGTTTCTTACCGAACTTGCTGTCTGTGACCAGCGGAGCAAGCTCGCGGTAAATCGCGCGGCTGAATTGGTACATACACGTCCATTGGGTCGGATTTGCACGGGTACCCTCCCAATGGCCCTCGCACCTGAATCGCGACTGCGGTCCAGTGTCCTGATCAGGTGTGAACCTCCAACGTATGCCGTGTTAAGCCAGCATTAAGTGGGCGCCGTGACGCCCGTGACCCCTTGACTCCGGTATGCGCAGGGCGTTATGGCCAGGTCTCGGCAACGGGGTCCCCTTCGGCGACGACGACGTGGTGGCGCTCGTCCAGCGCGGGGTCGGTTTGGGGGCGGTCCGCGCGAATGTGGCATCCCCTGCTCTCGCGTCGCTCGAGAGCCGAGCAGGCGATCAGGCGCGCGAGCGGGTGAGGGTCGCCAAGCAGCCGCTCGAGCGCCTCGGGGTCGCGCACCAGCCCGGCGTCCCGCCACAGGGCGGCACGTGTCTCGTCGCTCGGCGGCGTCACGCCACTCGGCTCGGGCGGCTCTTCCTCGCCCGGCGGGGAGGCCGGCTCGCCGGTGGCCGCGAGCGCGACCCGGCGCCCGAACACGAAGCACTCCGACAGCGAATTGGAGGCGAGGCGGTTGGCGCCGTGCACGCCCGTGCAGCTGACCTCGCCGACGGCATACAGGCCCGGCAGCGTCGAGCGGCCCTGGATGTCGGTCACCACTCCGCCGATCATGTAGTGCGACGCCGGGGCGACCGGGATCAGGTCCCGCGTCGGATCGAGACCGGCGCGCGCGAGCGCCTCGGTGATGTTGGGAAAGCGTTCTGGGTCGATGCTGCGCATGTCCAGCCGCACGCCGCCGGAGCCGCCCGCGAGCTGCGCGTGGATGGCGCGCGCGACTTCGTCCCGGGGCGCCAGCTCGTCCACGAAGCGCTCTCCGCGGGCATCCAGCAGCAGCCCGCCCTCTCCGCGCACGGCTTCGGTCACGAGGAACCCGTCCATCTCCCCGTCGACCCTCAGCGCGGTCGGGTGGAACTGCACGAACTCCATGTCGGCGAGGGCCGCCCCGGCGTCGTGCGCGAGCTGCATCCCCGCGCCGATCGCTCCGCGCGGATTGCTTGTGCGCGCCCACAGGGCGGCGGCTCCGCCCGTGGCGAGCACCGTGGCCCGGGACACGAGCGCGCCCGAATCGGTCAGGGCGCCGATGCAGCGGCCGTCGCGCACCCACAACCCGAGGGCGCTGCTGCGCTCGCGGACCTCGATCCGCTCGTGTGCGTCGACGATCGACGAAAGAGCCGCGGTCACGTGGCGGCCGGTAGCGCTTCCCCCTGCGTGCACGACTCGCCGCCGCGCATGCCCGCCCTCGAGCGAGAGCTTCAGCTCCCCGTCGTCCGAGCGGTCGAAGCGGATTCCACGCTCCTCTAGCTCCTCCACCCGGGCCGGCGACTCCGAGCAGAGGACGCCGGCCGCCGAGCGACGAACGGCTCCCCGCCCGGCCCGGAGGGTGTCCTCGAGGTGCAGCTCGACGGAGTCGTCGGGCCTCAGTGCGGCGGCCAGGCCGCCCTGCGCCCAGTAGCTCGCCGACTGTGCGAGCGGCGAGCGCGAGACCAGGCAGACCGAAGCCCCCTGCTCGGCCGCGACGAGCGCGGTGTAGAGGCCGGCGGCTCCGGCTCCGATCACCGTCACGTCCACGCGAGCGCTGCGCTGCGCGCCGTTTCCTCGTGCCTGCACGGGGCGGTACCGTACTCGGCTCGGGCGTTCTTTCATGTCGGAGATCCTCTACCTGCACCATCCCTCCTCGCTCGAGCACGAGACCGGGTCGCATCCCGAGCGCCCGGAGCGGATCGTGGCGATCGAGCGGGAGCTGGAGCGGCGTGGCTGGGAGGGTTGCCGGCGGGAGGCCGCTCCGCACGTGGACCGGGCTCTGCTGGAGAAGGTCCACCCGCCCGAATACATCGACTCGATCGCGCGCGCGTCGCGGCGCGGACCCGGAATGCTCGACGCGGACACCGTGGTGTCGCCGGGGTCCTGGGAGGCGGCGCTGCACTCCGCCGGAGGCGCCGAGCGGGCGGTCGCGGCGCTGATGGGCGGGGAAGCGCGCATCGGGTTCTGCGGGCTACGGCCTCCCGGGCACCATGCGGAACCCGATCAGGCGATGGGGTTCTGCCTGTTCAACAACGCCGCGGTCGCGGCGATGCATGCGCTTGACGACCATGGCGCGGAGCGTGTGCTCGTGCTCGACTGGGACGTCCATCATGGCAACGGCACGAACGACATCTTCCGCGGGACGGACCGCGTCCTCTACTCCAGCATCCACCAGTCGCCGCTCTATCCGGGCACCGGTCCGATGAACGACAACGGCACCGGGGCGGGGGAGGGGTTCACGGTCAATCTCCCGGTCCAGCCCGGCACGGGACACGACGAGTGGCTCGCGCTCGTACAGCACGTGGTCGCACCGATCGCGCGGACGTACGAGCCGCAGCTCGTGATCGTGTCCGCCGGCTACGACGCGCACCGTGACGACCCGCTCGCGTCGTGCATGCTCACCGACGAGACGTACGCCGCGATGGCCGCGTCGATGCGCGACGTGGCCGCCGAGCTGAATGCGCCGCTGCTCTTCCTGCTCGAGGGCGGCTACGACCTGGGTGCGCTGGCCCGCAGCGTCGCGGCGACCATCGACGCGGCGCGCGGGAGCGAGTCGCCCGAGACGGCCCCGCTAGTGGAGCCTGCGCGCTCGGCCGCGAGCCACTACGCGCGGTTCTGGCCGACGCTTTCTGCAGCCTAGGGGCAAGCTGAAGGGCGCCGCGTGAATCACGCGGCGCCCTTGCCCCCCGCAAAGGCTCCCCAGCGTCTAGCGCTGCCTCCCAGGAGCCTTGCTCGGGTCACCCGATGGGCGACCCTCGAGGCGCCGAGCCAAGAGCACGCAAGGGCCCTGAACCTCGCATGCATGTGCCGGGAGAGAAAATCGTCCCCGGTTCCGCGCTGTCGCGCACGGCCGGTGATACATAGGCACGTGTGCCAGCGTGGTGGCTGTTGGCGCACCCGCTTGGCGAATCGCGAGCGACTGTTCTGCCGGTCGCGTTTCGGGCAGCCTCACGGTCGCGCACGATGCCGCCTGCCATGGCGGCTGAACGATGGCTCGACCGATCCGTGGCTGCCAAAGCCGGAAATCCTCCTTGTCCTGCGAATCCATGAGACCGGAGGCGCCTTGCCGTGCCCTCCGGACTCGCTGCAAGAGCGACTATAGCCAGCAAAACCGGCGCAAACCACACTTTTGTTCTCTTCGCGTCACGCACCCTCCACCTGCGCGGGTTTTGCTGTTGCTCTTTTGCCTGGAGGCTTCCCCGGTCAAGCGAATCGAGGAGGTCTCATGGAGTTGGCACGGATGCTGGTGGCGGGCTGGCCGCGGGAGCGCGGCCAGGGAACGGTCGAGTACGTCGCGCTGATCACGCTGGTGGCGCTCGTGATGCTCGGCGTCGTGACGGCGATGAAGTCGGCGCAGTTCACCGAGGGCCAGCAGCTGGGCTCGCTGATCCTCAAGAAGATCGCCGAGGCCGTGGAGAAGGTCCACTACTGAGCGGGCGGAGCGCTGGGTAGCATGCGGGCGTGACCTCGGGACCGAGCGGCGCTGAGGGCGGTGGGCCGGCGCGGGCCGACGGCCGGGCCGCGGACGAGCTGCGGCCGGTGTCGATCGAGACGGGATTCATGCGCACCGCGCTCGGCTCGGCCCTGATCTCCGTCGGCGAGACCCGCGTGATCTGCACCGCGTCGATGGTCGACAGCGTGCCCTCGTGGCGCGAGGCGTCTGGGCTCGGCTGGCTCACGGCGGAGTACGGCATGCTGCCCGCCTCCACCGGGGACCGAAAGCCACGCGACGCCACCCGCGGCCGCCAGGACGGCCGCACCGTCGAGATCCAGCGGCTGATCGGCCGCTCGCTGCGCGCGGTCGTCGACCTGGCGGCGCTCGGCCCACGTTCGGTTTACCTCGACTGCGACGTGCTCCAGGCCGATGGTGGCACGCGCTGCGCGAGCATCACCGGCGCCTACGTCGCGCTGCAGCTCGCCATCGCGCCGCTCGTCGAGAGCGGCGAGATCGCGTCGATGCCCCTGACCGACTCGATTGCCGCCGTGTCGTGCGGCATCGTCGACGGCCGGCTCCTGCTCGACCTGGACTACCGCGAGGACTCGTCGGCTGACGTGGACATGAACGTCGTGATGACCGGCAGCGGGGAGCTCGTCGAGGTCCAGGCGACCGGTGAGGGCGTCTCCTTCCCGCGTCAGTCGCTCGACGGCCTGCTCGACCTCGCCACGCGAGGCAACGAGCAGCTGCGCCGTGCCCAGGAGGAGGCGACGGCGACGCCGGCGTCCCTGTAGCTCGCGCGCGTCCGTCCGACAAGGCTCGAGTGGACAATGGACCTCGTGCTGGCAACAAGGAATCTTCACAAGCTCCGCGAGCTCGAGGGACTGCTCGCGCCGCACCGGCTGCATCCGCTCCCGGACGGGATCGAGTTGCCGCCGGAGAACGGCTCCTCGTTCGAGGAGAACGCATTGATCAAGGCACGCGCGGCCACCGAAGCCACCGGCTCGCCGGCGGTCGCGGACGACTCGGGGATCGCGGTCGCGGCGCTCGGAGGCGCACCCGGGATCCATTCGGCCCGCTACGCGGGCGAGCAGGCGACGGACGAGCAGAACCTCGCGCAGCTGATCGCCGCGATCGACGGCCATCCCGACCGGCGAGCGGCCTACGTGTGCGTGCTGGCGCTGTGTCGCCCCGGGGAGCCGGACGTCACAGTCGAGGGACGCTGCGAGGGAGTGCTGGTCGCCGAGCCGCGAGGTGACGGCGGCTTCGGCTACGACCCGATCTTCGTCGCCGACGAGCATGCGGGCGACGGGCGCACGATGGCCGAGCTGACGGCGGCCGACAAGGATGCGATCAGCCATCGCGGCCGCGCCGCTCGCAAGCTCGCGGACCGGCTGAAGGGCTCGGCGTGAGCACCGGGCGCCGGCCTGCGGGCGGACAGCGCGGCCGCGATGTGGTCGGCGCAGGCTCCCGGCTTGCGGAGCCGATCGCCCCGGTCGCGCTGGAGGGCGGCAAGGCGGGGGCCGCGCGGCTCTCGATCGTCTCGAACACGGCGCTGATCCTGATGAAGCTGGTCGCCGGCGCGGTGACGGGGTCGATCGCGATCATCACCGAGGCGGTCCACTCGAGCATCGACCTGCTCGCTTCGATCGTCGCGTACTTCTCGGTGCGCAAGGCGGACGAGCCGGCCGACGAGGAGCACCTCTACGGTCACGCGAAGGCCGAGAACCTCGCCGCCGCGCTGGAGGGCGCGCTGATCCTGGTCGGAGCCTGCGTGATCGTGTTCGAGGCGGTCAGGCGGCTCGTCAACGGCAGTGACGAGGTCGCGCACATCGGCTTCGGCATCGTGGTGATCGGAGTGTCGACGGCGGTCAACATCGCCGTGTCCACCTACCTGTACCGGCAGGCCGCGATCCACGACTCACCGGCGCTGGAGGGAGACGCCGCTCACCTGCGCGCCGACGCGCTCACGTCGGTGGCCGTGATCGTCGGCCTGGTGCTGATCCAGGTGACCGGGATCGAGGACCTGGACTCGATCGTGGCGCTGGCGGTGGCCGGCGCGATCGTGTACGCCGGCATCCGGATCGTCAGCCGGTCGTCGCGGATGCTGATGGACGAGACGATCCCCGCCGAGGAGCTGGACATCGTCAAGGAGGTGATCCAGTCGTACTGTGGCGAGGAGCTGGCCGGGTACCACAAGCTCCGCGCGCGCCGGGCGGGAAGCGCGCGGTACATCGACGTGCACCTCCAGTTCAGGCCGGGCACCTCCCTCGAGGGCGCGCACGCGATGGCCCACTCACTTCAGGCGGCGATCCAGGAGCGTCTTCGCAATGCCGACGTGCTCGTGCACATCGAGCCGGCCCGCGAAGAGGATCTGCGGCCCGGGTAAGGCCCTGGCCTCCCGGCCGCCCACAATGAGGGAGGGGGCGCGGGCCGCATCATTGGAACGGGCTCGTAGGAAAGCGGCGTAGAAGCTGTGCATCTCGCCGCGGCTCTCATTGCATCTCGCGGCCACGCCGTAGACGTGAGCAAGGTTCGCCACCGTATGGGGGGCAAACTTTGCTTACCCCTCGGCGCGGAAACGTCGCTCCTACGAGCCCGTCCTGTAGGCCGCCTGCGGCCCGGCTAAGGCAGCAGGTTGATCGCGGCGGCCAGCCCGACGAACAGCAACACGACGCTGTATCCGTCGTAGCCGTTGATCAGCAGGAGAAGTGCGGCGATCGCGCAGATCCCCGTGACGGTCATCCATGCGGCACGCGAAAGGGACACGTTGGGCAGGCGCTTATATTGTCATCGATGGCGGCGACCACCCAGGAGCTTGCCCTGCGCTACCTGCTGGAGCTGTCGGTGGACATCCATGCGGCCGCGCTCGTGGACTGCGACGGCAGCCTGATCGCAGCCGCTCCCGACAGCTTCGGCGGCGGCGCCGCAAAGCTCGCTCGCGAGCTGGCCGCGGAGGCTCGTGCGCTGGCACCT
>Ga0070674_100001329_pt1 | contig 13027 bp, 7 predicted proteins | sample KBSM33metaG_FD_65344 | JGI IMG/M metagenome (GOLD analysis project Ga0070674, IMG submission 65344) | Miscanthus rhizosphere microbial communities from Kellogg Biological Station, Michigan, USA - KBS M3-3 metaG | ecosystem: Host-associated > Plants > Roots > Rhizosphere > Soil ... | reverse complement strand
ACCGTCACGCCGGCGGACGTGGTCGTGTTGCCGGCCGCATCGCGGGCGCGGGCCGTGAGTGTGTGACTGCCGTTACTCGCCGTAGTGGTATTCCAAGTCCGCGAGTATGGACTGGTCGTGTCTTCGGTGCTCAGGGCAACGCCGTCGAGGAGGAACTGCACACCGAGGACGCCGACGTTATCGCTGGCGGTGGCTGAGACCGTGACGGCCGTGCCCGACACCGTCGCGCCGGCCGAAGGCGCCGTCACGCTGACCGTGGGCGCCGTCGAGTCGTTGTTGACGGTGACAGTGACGCCGCCGGACGTCGTGGTGTTGCCGGCCGCGTCACGTGCACGAGCCGACAAGGTATGGCTACCGTCGCCGGCGGTAGCGGAATTCCAAACCGTCGAGTACGGACTCGTCGTGTCCTCGGCGCCCAATGCGGCGCCATCGAGCAGGAACTGGACGCCGACGACACCGACGTTGTCCGACGCCGTAGCATCCACTGTGATCGATCCCGAAATACTCGCACCAGGTGCAGGTGCCGTCACGCTGACTGACGGTGCCGTCGTGTCATTCGACACGGCCACTGTGACACTCGCCGAGGTCGTGGTATTGCCCGCTGCATCACGTGCGCGCGCGGCCAGCGTATGGTTGCCATTGGTCGCAGTAGTGGTGTTCCAGCTTGTCGAGTAGGGCGCCGTGGTGTCTTCAGCGCCGACCGCGACACCATCGAGAAGGAACTGCACGCCGACCACGCCGACGTCGTCGGTCGCGGCAGCAGCAATGGTCACTGACGTGCCTGACACGCTCGCGCCAGCAGCCGGCGCGGTCATGTTGACAGTGGGAGCCGTCGAATCATTGCTGACGGTAACAGTGACCGCGCTCGAAGTCGTGACGTTGCCGGCGGCATCACGGGCGCGCGCTCTCAGCGTGTGACTGCCGCTGCTGGCGGTGGTCGTGTTCCAGCTGATCGAGTAGGGACTCGTCGTATCTTCGGTGCCGAGCGCTGTCCCGTCGAGCAGGAACTGAATGCCGGCGATGCCCACGTTGTCGCTGCCCGTCGCAGTGACGGTGACTGAGTTTCCAGACACCGTTGCGCCAGGAGCCGGCGCCGACACACTCACGACGGGGGCGGTGACGTCCGGCGACGACGGCAGGATTTCGCAGAGCGTGAGATTGTATTGATCCCCCGTCGGCGCCGAATCGTTTATCGTTATCCCGACGCCCGAAGCAGACGAAGCAGAGTTGACGCGCTGGACCCAGAAGCTGTCGCCGACTGTCGCCAGATATTGATGGACGAGCGTCTGGTTCGACCCCACTGTCCTACCGGTAGCTCTGTCCCAATCGTTGCCGACGCCGAAGACCAACGAGGCTGCGCGCGTTGTCGTCAGTGTTCCGGTAGGCGCCCCTGCCGCCGAACTGCTCGACTGTGTCGCCCCAATTGCGCCAGAGCCGTTCGTACCACTGGTGTCTACGCCCTTGAATGAAACGACGGTGATCGATGCCGCCGCGGATTGCGACAGCGTGGCGGTCACGGTCACGTTCGACAGGGTGCTCGTGGCGAAGGCGCGCCAGATTTCCGAGTCGCCGCGTCTGACGTTCGTGCGCCGGACGAGCGTCCAGGTCAGGCTGCCGCCGGAGATGCTGCTGACGGTCTGGCCGGTTGCCGTGTCGTCGGCGCTGATGAATGCCAGCAAGAGTGCATTTCCCGCCGTCGTCGAGAACGCACTCGAGGCCAGAGTGCTCGAGGCCGTCGATCGATCGCCGAACGCCACAACGTCGACCGCGGGTGCGACCGGATTCGCGACGGTTATAACCACCGGGGCCGACGCGCCGATGTTGCCTGACGGGTCCAGAGCCGTCGCTGTCAGGGTGTGGGATCCATTTCCGATCGCCGTCGTGTTCCACGTCACCGAGTAGGGCGCTGTACTCGACGTTCCGATGGTCGCGCCGTCGACAATGAAACGGACACTGGCGACGGACACGTTGTCTGCGGCGTTCCCAGTGACAGCGATGGTGCCGGCGACGGCCGTACCCGGTGTGGGGCCTGAAATCGATACGGTGGGTGGGGTCGTGTCGGCGTCTCCAGGAAGTAAACCGGGCTGCAATGAGCGCGGCAGGGCGCCCATGTCGAACAGCAAGTTGACGGTCGCTTGCTGCATCGCCACATCGGGCGCCGACCCACCTCCGTCGTGCGTGCCGTCAAGCCCCCACGACCACTGGGCGGTACCCGCGCTGAACACCCACGCCCCACTGGGGTCGCGGTGCAGGGCGAGTGCGTGGGTAGCCGTGGCCGGACCAAAGGTCGCGCCTTCATCGAGCAATCGTTCGGCGACCGTCAGAGTTGTCAGAGACAGCTGCGAAACGCCGGCTGGTTGGTCTGGATTGGAGGGCACTTCGTCCCAGATCGGTCCGAGGCTACCGGCCGCGAGCTGTGTCGTCGCGCCGGGACTCAGCGCCGCAATTCGCGTGTTGCGCCAGAAGGGCTGCGCTGCCACAGCCTGCGGCACGGAAATAGCCGTAGCGGCGGTGCAGCACTGGACACCGAACAGGGTGCCAGTGACCGCATTTTCAGATAGACCGCCATCTGCAGGCGGACTGAATCGCGCATCCCGCCACGAACCTGTCCAAATCGGGGAGGGATCGATCTTCGCCCCGGCGAGGCTTTCCCGATAGCTGACCAGCGTTCGGTAGGGCGTGTCCAAGCCGTCGATGCTGCCTTCCCAGCGTGCCTTCCATAGCATCGCCGCCCCACTAAAAAACGCGAGGTGCACACCGACACTTCTGGCCGCTTCCACACTCTGTCGTTGTTCAGCGGTCCAGTATTGGTCGGCGCCCGTCGACAGGAAGACGCGATGACCCGTCACGCCCGCGGCGCCCATCCGATCGGTGTCGCTGCCGGCCATGTAACTCATGTCGTACCCGTTTGCCTCCAGCCAGCGGAGCATCGGGTATTCCGCGTTGAAGAGCCACTCAGTCGGATTGGTCTCGCGTGTAACAAACGGGCGGTTGTAGCTCACCTTGTACGCACGGCCAGGTGATATGCCAGGTCCCCCTACGTAAAGGCTGTTGCCTCCATAGGTGTTGTATGCCTGCCAGGTAGTGTCCGAGGTTTGGAAAACGAGATCGGACTGCCGGGCGTCGTCACGCACGACGAAGACGATATGGCTCGCGCCTGCCGTGTCGTCCCTCACGAGTTTGGCAACGTAGATTCCTGAGACAGCACTCGTAGGCACTACCCAGGATGCCGACTCGGACCAATTGCCGCAGTCGATGAGACCCGTAGCGTCGTCTTTCAGGCATTCGGGTTGAATAACGCCGGTCTGCGCTGGCAACACATCGACCCGCCGCGCTCCAAGACCGGCGTAGAAACCCAACCTGTAAATGTCGATGTGGTAGGACGGTGCGTCGGTGGCGATCTTGAAACTGACTGGATCGCCCTTGTTGACGCTGATGGTAGTCGCGAAGCCTTGGATGGTCGCATCGCTGGCGCCGGCGAGATCCCATTCAGTACGATCGTTTCCAGGGAGCTGGTTCTCGCACCGTATCGGTGTCGCCTGCGCGTCGCACCCCTGTGCGGATGCCGTAGGTGAGTAGCGGGATGACGCGAACCAGGCGAGACACACAGCGAGACCGAGCCCAAAAGAAACAGTCGATTTGCGCATTGATGGGGATCTCGCCGGGGGTTAGTTATGGTAGCTCAGCCGCCAGAGCCTTTCAACGTTTGATTGACTGCAGCCGCCCGCAACTAGAGCGTGGTGGTGCGCTGCGATTCCCTGCTGCAGTGGGCGACCTCACGTACTCTCAATGCCCGCGGTTCCACGAACTCATTTCTGCAGCGTCACTCCGCTGAGTACCGCACAGCTAACTGCGTGCCATGTTCATCGGCGCAGGCTCCAGCGGTTTGTGCGGAGAGTCATCGCTAAACTTGCCGTGTCGCTGTGATGGTGAGTTTGCGAGGCTTACGCCGCAAAGGTCAGTGCGCGCAATGAGATGGTCGGATCCCCACTCCCACTGCGAGCACCTGCGACTCGTAGCGCGAATCGTTTGTGGACCCGGCGTTGGGCCGAGTTGAGCGGCGGCAGCCCGAGTCATGCATCGCAAAATCGACATGTTTGAACGTCGGGCGCTGAGGCCGGATGTCAATCTTTCAGCGGTGAGATGCCCTACGCCGCACGATCACTCTGAACAAGCGATCGAGTCGGCAGACCATCCCGTGACACGCTTGATCGGCCAGGCTCAGCGAACGGCAATTGATCGGACCTACGCTGCCCGAGTGACTCGCGTGCCGACCGACAATTGAGAATCATCCACCACGCAGACAAATGCCTGGAGAGTTCACCGTCAGGAATGCCTTTTGAGCCGTGTCTGCTTGTTTCTGCACGAATTGTTCGGCAAGTTGCACAGAAATGATCGGCGTGACATTTGCCTCTGCCGCACGCAGCCGTGCGCAGCAGCGCGAATAGTCGCCCTGGAGGCAGCCCGGCACCGGCTCCCCGCGATGAGACGCTGCCTGCAAACCGCTTTCGTGCTGTGTCTGCTTACCGGTTCGGCGTCGGCCGTCGGCGCGACGCCGATTCTTCTGAACTTCGAAGGCCTGAAAAACCTTCAGCAGGTCGGAAACTTCTATAACGGAGGCGCCGGTGGGAATTATGGCGTCACGTTCAGCCCTACGGCGACGGCGTTGATAGACCAGGACGCCGGCGGTACGGGGAACTTTGCGAAGGAACCATCGCCGAGCACGATCATGTACTTCGGCCAGCCGAATCTCTCGGCCTCGATGAGCGTGGCTGGCGGGTTCACGAGCATTTCCTTCTGGTACACGTCGCTCTGGTTCCCTGCCTCTGTAGCTGTTTTGGGAGGAGCGACTGGAACGACGGTCCTCGCCAGCCAGACGCTTTTGGGGTTGCCGAGTGGCTGTGGCGGCGACCCCACCGGGACATTCAGTTGCTGGAAGCAGATCACCCTGAACTTCTCAGGGGCTGCACAGTCAATTGCGTGGACCGGCGTCGGCAATTTCCTCGGTGTGGACAACATCCTGATCAACAGCACGATTGACCGTTCGGCACCCGCAGTGCCAGAACCTACGTCCTTCGTGTTATTTGGGACGGGTGCGATGATGGCCGCTGCTCTGCTCCGCCGTCGCCGTAAGACGATGCTCGGTACGTAGGCGTTACCCCCGGCTCCCCTCGCTTGCCGACTGGAAGACGTGGCTCAGATGGGCCGTGTCTTCCAATCGGAGGCGGAATCCTGCGCCCGGCAGACTAAAGGTCCTCGCCCGGGGACCTGACACGGCGCACTTGTGTGACAGCCGGGTAAATTCGGCCGAAATCCCCCCAGCTCACCCCAGCCATATCTAGCAGCGATCTTGCTCTACCTCCGGGTCGAGACGGGCAATCGCCCAAGTGTCACATTCGCAAAGGCTCCCCATGCGTTACGTTTCTGTCCTTCTCGCTGCCATCGCAGTCATCGTCTCGGCCGGCTCCGCCAACGCTGCGCCGATAACGCTCGACTTCGAAGGCATTGGCGATCTGAAACACATTGGTTCCTTCTACAACGGAGGCGCCGGCGGCAACCTCGGAGTCGAGTTCGGTTCATCAGCAGAGTCTCTCGTGTCGGCCAATGCTGGTGGAGTCGGCAACTTCTCCAACAACCCCTCAGGCTCGTCCATCGCGTTCTTCGACTGGTATTCGAACTCGATGAGCATGAACGTCGCGAACGGGTTCCTGAACGCGTTCTCGTTCTCGTACACGTCGCTGTACTTCCCGGGTGTCGTTTCGATCTGGGACGGCGTGAACGGGACGGGGACGCTGCTGGGCATCGCGGCGCTGCCGACGCTGTCCGGCAACTGCGGCGGTGGTGCGCCTGGAGACTTCAATTGCTGGTCCGCGATCGCAGTGAACTTCGCAGGCACTGCGCGATCGGTGAAGTGGTCGGGTGTCGGCAACTTCCTGGGGATCGATGACGTGAAGTTCAACACCGTGGATGCGAATCCAGCGAGCCCAGTACCTGAGCCCGCCTCGATCGTGCTGCTCGGCACTGGCATCGGCGTCGCTGCGCTCCGTCGCCGCTTCGCGAAGCGTTCGTAAGTATTCCCGCCTAGAGCAGGCGATGCGCGTGTTCCCGCAACCAGAGGCGCGCCTCCTGGTACCGCGGGCACACGCGCGCGACCTGCTGCCAGAATCGCGGCGAGTGATTCCGCACCCGCAGATGCATCAGTTCGTGGTACAGGACGTAGTCGCGCACCTCTGACGGCATCTGCACGAGCCGCCAGTTGAGACTGATGCGTCCGGACGCCGCACAGGAACCCCACCGTGTCCGCTGGTCGCGAATGGACACGTGCTCGATCGACAGACCACACTCAGCCGCCAGCTCTCGCAATCTGGTCGGGAGCTCCTGACGCGCCAGGTTCTTCAATCCGAGCACGAGACTCTCCCCAAGTGGGCGCGACCAGTCTGCGCGCAAGTGGAGGTCGCCAGCCCGCAGCACCATTTCCCCGGCAGTGGGCACCACCTCGAGTGGCTGAGGAACGCCCCGCAGAAGGATCGGAGATCCTGGCGCGAGCGCGCGGCTTTTCGGCTGCCGTTGGAATTGCGCGGCGCGCTGCCGCTCGATCCACGCGACGTGGGCGTCGGCGAACGCGCGTGCTTCCGATCGGCGGCCCCAACGCGGCATCGTCACCGACGCCATCCCATCGCGGTCGATGCGGAGCACGTAGCGCCGAGCCCGAGGGTGCCGTACGAAACGCAGCGGTAACGGCCCGCTCCGCCCAGCGAGGTACTCGTCACCAGCGGCCGAGGTCGTGCCGACCAACGGCAATGACAACTGCTTCGTCGGCGACTTCACAAAGTTGACCGATGCGAGTGTAGCGCACACGTTCGCGTCAGCGACGTATCATGCGAAGGGCGACCCATGCCCGAGCTGCCGGACATCCTCCTGTATCTCTCCGCGCTCGAGAAGCGCATCGTCGGTCAGACGCTCGAACGCGTGCGTATCGCATCGCCCTTTCTTTTGCGCAGTGTCGATCCGCCGGTCTACGCGATCGAAGGACAGGTCATTCGCCGCCTCGAACGCATCGGCAAGCGCATCGTGTGGAGCTTCGATGATGAGGTGTACGCGGTCATTCACCTGATGATCGCGGGGCGGTTCCGATGGAAGACCAGAGGGACGGCCATTCCCGGACGCGTGGGCGTGGCCGCTTTCGATTTCCCGACAGGCACCCTGCTGCTGACCGAGGCGAGTCCAAAGAAGCGCGCCTCACTGACGTTGGTGCGCGGGCGCGCGGCGCTCGAGGGCATCGATCCCGGCGGGGTGGATCCTCTCACGGCGAGTGAGGCTGAATTCGCAGAGCAGCTTCGCAGCGAGAATCACACGCTGAAGCGCTCGCTGACGGATCCGCGGCTGTTCAGTGGCATCGGCAACGCCTACTCCGACGAAATTCTTCACGCGGCACAGCTGTCACCAATGCAGTTGACGCGCCGGATGACGGACGATCAGATCGCGACGTTGTGCCGGGCGACCGTTGAGACGTTGAGGACGTGGATTGCGCGCCTGCAGGATGAAACCAAGGACGCCTTCCCCGAAAAGGTGACCGCCTTCCGGCCAGAGATGGCGGTCCACGGCCGCTTCGGCAAGCCGTGTCCACGATGCGGCTCGCCCGTGCAACGAATCACGTACGCAGCCAACGAATGCAACTACTGCGCGACGTGCCAGACAAGCGGACGGTTGCTTGCGGACCGCGCACTGTCGCGTCTGCTGGGCGCGGACTGGCCGAAGAGCCTCGAAGAGCTCGAGGACTTCAAAAGACAACGCACTGGGCGGGGTGCATCGGACGACTAGACGAATGACCCCGCCCCCACACCACGGGGTGCATCGGACGACTAGACGAATGACCCCGCCCCCACATTCCGATCGTGTCAGCTCGCCGGAGGTCGGCGACGCCAAGGCAAGTGCCGTCCGAATTCGATGGGTGGCCCGCGCCTACCATGGTGCTCAACGTCGGCGGAACGCATCAAGGACCCCATAGAACGCTGGTTTTGGCGCGTAGCGCTCGTCGAAGAGCAACGGATCATCAGCGCCAAAGAACGAATCGATCCATGAATGCGCGTCCGTGAACCCCCAGAACGTGACGGCGTGACATCCAGGATCGTCAACGCACACGCCAACCACGGAGCGATATACGGACTTCTGCACATCAAGACGCGTCGTTGACGGCCCCGGAACATCGCGGATCCGCACGTCCATTTCGCTGATGTTCACGAGAAGGCCGAGCGCCGCGAGCCGCCGCATGTTGGCCGCCACACTGGACTCATTCGGAGGACTCGCGGCACTGATGTGCATCTGGAGGCCGACGCCATCGATAGGCACGCCCTCGCGTTTCAGGTCGCGGACGAGATCGTAGATGCGGTCCGCTTTGCCGTTCAGCTCCTCGCCGCCGTAGTCGTTGTAGAACAGCAGTGCCTGCGGGTCGGCTTCATGGGCAAGGCGAAATGCATCCGCTATGTAGCCGTCGCCAAGCTTCTGTCTGAACACGGTATCCCGCAGTCCGCTTCCATCGTCTGCAACGGCCTCATTGACGACGTCCCACGCGAAGACCTGCCCCCGATAATGTGCGGCGACGCTGCGGATGTGCCGGGCGAACGCTGCTCGAAGGTCGTCGGCCGTCAGCCGCTCGACCCAGCCGGGCACGGCGTTGTGCCAGATGAGCGCGTGTCCCTTCAGGCGCATGCCGCGCCCGGCAGCGTACCCGGCAATCGCGTCCCCTGCCGAGAAGTCCTCGACGCCCTGAGTACGTTCGATCGGATCCCACTTCATCTCGTACTCCGCCGTCAGGTAGTTGAAATGTCGGCCGAGCACCTCGGAGTAGCGCATGTCGTTCAGGAACGAGGACTGGACGGCGGCGCCAACGAGCTTGCCGGCGGCCGCGGCTGCCTCGCTGAGGGGATCCGCAACTACGGGAGGCGTCGGTGTCGGCGAGGCAGGGCTTTGTGCGCCGCAGGCGATCTGAACAGCCGCCACGAATGCGGCCAGCACGCTCCTGCGAATGGCGGTCGGGATCACGACAGCGCGCAAAGAGGGCTATTCGTCATTCGTCAATCTGCAGTCGTCATTGCTGCGACAGCAATCATCCTGCTGCAGCCATTTCGAGATCGTCGCCTGCCTCACCCGCAGTCGGTGCCGACTCCGGATTGATGTCGTCACCTGCCACGAGACGCTCGGCGAGCCACTTGTGAATAGCGGGCTCGGGGCGCGCGAGCAACGCGTCGAGCGGCGACGCGAAAACACGCGACGGCTCACGCTCCTGCATCGAAGGCCACGAGCCGTCCGCTCGTCTGGGTGCGTAGCGGCACCAGAATCCGAGGTGCCACTCGACGAATTCTCGCACGACCGCCCGGCCGCGCTCATCGTCACGCCAGTGCTCGAGCGCAAGAGCTGCGTAGCGGCGATAGATACTGAGCCGCTCCTCGGCCGACACCTCTCGATAGCCTTCGGCGATCTCGCGGAAGATCCACGGTTTGATCAAGACGCCGCGCGCGATCATCACCGCGGTGCAACCCGAGGTGCTGCGACCGCGATCGACATCATGCGGGAACAGAATGTCGCCGTTGCCGATCACGGGCACCGGAATCGTCTGCGTCACCTGACCGATAGCATCCCACTCAGCTGCGTGACGATATCGAGCGTTTCTCGTGCGTCCGTGCACGAAAACCGCGGACGCACCAGCGTCAACGGCCGCTCGCGCCACGTCGAGAAAGTTCCGGCTCTCGTCATTCCACCCGAGCCGGATCTTGACGGTCACCGGTACGCTCGTCACTGCCCCTCGCATCGCCGCTACGAGGCGTCCGACTCGGGCGGGCTGCCTGGCCAGCGCGGCGCCCATACCTTTCCGCGTGAAGTGGTCGATCGGGCACCCGAGGTTGAGATCGACAAAATCCGCACCGCGCGATTCGACCAGCGCGGCGGCCCACGCGAGTTCGTCTGGATTTGTCCCCGCGAGCTGCACGCCGAAGCACGGTTCCTCGGGCGCTCGCCGGATCAGCGCGAACTCACCCTTACGCTTCTGTTTGAGACGCCGCGCGAGGGTCATCTCGCTGACGGTCACGCGCGCTCCCAGCTCGACACACAGACGGCGGTAGGGCAGATTCGAGCCCTTCGTCATCGGACCCATCACGACGGCGCCTGGAAGATGACTCAAGAATGGCATCGGGCAATGGCGAATGATGAATGACGATTAACGAATAGCGCTGCGCCAACTGGCATTCTGCCCTCGTCATTGTGGGCGAGCGATGTTGTCGGGCAGGGCGTAGGCGATATACGCGTCGCCAGATTTCGTGCCCATCTTGCCTCCCCCAGCCGCGATCACGACGTATTGCTTGCCGTTGACCGAGTAGGTAGCCGGGGTGGCATAGCCTCCGGCCGGCAGCGACGTCTCCCACAGGACCTTGCCAGACGAGGCATCGAACGCCCGGAACTTCTCGTCGCGCGTCGCGCCGATGAAGAGGACGCCGCTCGCCGTGAGGATTGGTCCTCCGTAGTTCTCGGTTCCTGTCGGCTCCGTGTGTGGACCGACCGTCTTGTCATCGCCCAGCGGAACCGTCCATGTAATGGTGCCGGCATTCAGATCGATTGCATTGAGTGTGCCCCACGGCGTTGCCACCGCTGGGTAACCGTCAGGATCAAAGAACCGGTTGTAACCCGTATGCGAATAGAGCACCGAGCTCTCAGGCGTCTCGTCGTCATCGGGCTTCGGCTTGGTCTTGCTGACGATGCCGTACAGGAAGTCGACGACGGCTTTGCGCTGTGCCACCGACAGCTGCTGGAAGGATGGCATCACGCCTTTGCCCTGGCGGACGACCCGTGCGGCTTCGGCGCGCGGGAGGCGCTTGGCGACGTCCACGAGGTTCGGCACCATCTGCCTCGACGCGCCCTTGCGATCCTCGCCGTGACAGACGGCGCAGTTGAGCTGATAGACCTGCTGTCCTTCGGCGTTGGGCCCGGTCTGCTGCTTCAGCCGCACCATGGTGAGAATCCACGCCATTTCGTTTGCATTCACGAAGAGCCGGCCGCTCTTGGGATCGAACGCCGATCCGCCCCATTCACCGCCGCCATCAAAACCAGGATAGATGATGGTGCCTTGTGTACTGGGCGGGACGAATTGCCCATTCGATCGTACTTTTCGAAACTGCTCCAGCACGGCCGCGTGTGCGGCGGGCGTACGAGTGGTGAGGTCCGATTCCGTCAGCCGCTGCCTGGCGAATGGCGGAGGCGACAGGGGAAACGGCTGTGTAGGCCATGCCGACTCGCCTTCGAGATCCGATGGAGGCACAGGCCGCTCTTCAATCGGAAACAGCGGCTCTCCAGTCTCGCGGTTGAACACGTACACCACGCCAGACTTCAAGACCTGCGCGACAGCGGCCACTTCCTTGCCGTTACGCTGGACGTTCACGAGCACAGGAGCGGTAGGCAGGTCGCGGTCCCACAAATCGTGGTGGACCGTCTGAAAGTGCCAGACACGCTCACCGGTGTCGGCCTTCAGCGCGAGCAGACAATTGGCGAAGAGATTGGCGCCCTGCCGGTTGCCGCCCCAGAAATCGAATGCGGCCGACCCGGTGGGCAGGAAGACGAGTCCTCGGTCGGCGTCCACGCTGATGCCGCTCCACGCATTCGCGCCGCCGACGCGCGTGTAGGCGTCGCTCGGCCAGGTGTCGTATCCAAACTCGCCCGGCTGCGGAATCGTGTGGAACGTCCATCTGATCTTGCCCGTGCGTACGTCGTAGGCGCGAATGTGACCTGGCGCCGCTGGTCCAGGTCCCTCGCTTACTCGCGTGCCGAGGATGAGGAGATCTTTGTAGATCGCCCCTGGTGTATTCGACAGCACGTACAGCTTGCTGACGTCGCGGACGAGACCATCCATCAGCGAGACGCTGCCGCTGTCACCGAAGCTGCTGACGGGAACGCCGGTCGCGGCGTCCAGCGAGTAGAGTCGTTTGCCCGCCGCGACGAAAATGCGCTTTTCGGCTGCGTCCTCCCAGTACACGACGCCCCGGTTGACGCCGAGCGAGCTGGTGTCTTCCTTCGACGCTTTGAACGGGTCGAACACCCAGAGCTCTTTGCCTGTCGCCGCTTCGAGTGCGAACGTCTTCAACTGCGGTGACGTCGCATACAGCACGCCGTGCACGACGATGGGATTGCACTGGATCTGCGAGCGGCCGTTCGGACGCGCGTCTCCCGTGTGATAGGTCCATTGGACGGCCAAGTTCGCCACGTTCGCCGGCGTGATCTGATCGAGCGCGGAATATTGACGATGTCCCGAGTCGCCACCGTGCGCGGGCCAATCGACGCCGACGGCACCATTCGCGCGGGTTCGCATCATGAGTCCGATCACGATGCCGCAGACAATCAGCAGGAAAAGTACCGGCGTCAGGCGCCGAGCCAGGGCAGTTGAGCGCATCCGCGCAGTCTACACGAGCCGTGAAGGCACCGTCGGGGTCGTATAAGCCGGCGCGGTAGAATGCGATATGGCACCGTGGTGGCGCCCAACGTCCAACGCCCAAAGCCGAGGCCCGACAAGACCTTCTTCCGATGTCCGAATCCCTCTCCGACTTTCTTGATTTCGCGATCGATGCGGCGTATGCCGCCGGGCAAAGCACCCTCGCCCACTTTCAAACCAACGTCGTCGTCGAGCGTAAGGCAGACGCGTCCCCGGTCACGGTCGCCGACCGCGGCGCCGAGCGATTGCTGCGCGAGCGGATTGCCGAGGCGTATCCGACGCACGCCGTTCTCGGAGAAGAGTTCGGCGTCGGTGACGGCGACAGCCGCTATCGGTGGGTGCTCGATCCGATCGATGGCACGCAATCGTTCATCCGCGGCGTTCCGCTCTTCGGCGTGCTCGTCGCACTCGAGATCGATCGTGTGCCGCGGGTGGGCGTCGCGTACTTTCCCGCGCTGGGCGAGCTCGTCTCGGCCGCCAGCGGCTCAGGATGCTGGTGGAACGGCCGCCGCGCCCAGGTCTCGTCCGTCGATCGGCTGGGCGAGGCAGCGATCG
>Ga0070674_100001327_pt1 | contig 13032 bp, 8 predicted proteins | sample KBSM33metaG_FD_65344 | JGI IMG/M metagenome (GOLD analysis project Ga0070674, IMG submission 65344) | Miscanthus rhizosphere microbial communities from Kellogg Biological Station, Michigan, USA - KBS M3-3 metaG | ecosystem: Host-associated > Plants > Roots > Rhizosphere > Soil ... | reverse complement strand
CAGACCAAGGTCGAGGAAACCTGGATCGGCGGGGTCAAGATCTATGTGCGCAAGGCGGGGTGACGCCGAGTATGGTTAAGGCCGGATCGTTGCTGGCCGGGGCCGGCTGGCCGTGATAAGGGACTATATCAGCGACAGTTTTCCCTTAAGCGCCGCTGACTGAGAGACCGATCGTGCTCCCGCTTGCAGGCTGGAGAAGCATCATCGTCTCTCATCAACTACTCGGTGCTGTCTTCATTGTGATTGCCGTCCCGATCCTGGTGACGATGCTGGTGATATTGCTTCGCGCGGCGAGCGAGCGCCGGCGCCTGTTGCGGGGCTTCAACGATCGGCTTCGTGTGCGAGCGCCGTCGGGCGCACGCCGTCCGGGCGGGAGAACCCGCGAACAATAGAGTCAGGCCAGATCCCAGCGGTCGGCAACGTGCATGATCGCAGCCCGGACGACGGCATCATCGTTGGGCGAACAGCAGACACTGACATCCCAGTTGCAGCATTGCGCGGTCGCGGCTTCGGCGGGAACCGGATCATCGAAGGCGATTCGACCAGTGGCGTCGGCGCCGAGCAGCACGGATACCGCCCAATTCAGTTCGCCCTTCAATTCGGCCGCCGATTTGAACTCGCGGTCGATCGTCCGTCCCTCCGCGGAATGACATTCCGCCGTATCGGCTGGTCGACGATGGAAGCCGCGGGCGGGCGGAGGCCGCCTCGATCGCGGCTCCGCATCAGCGTCAATCGACCAGCGCGTCGACCGGTCGGTTCTGGGCGCGGGCACGTTCGACCCGTTCCTGGCGCTCGGCCATGGCCGCCCATGCTGCGGCGGCGCGCAGACAGCGATCGCGGACATTGTCCAACGTCGCCGCATCGGCTTCCGCTTGCGCGACGGCCGCATTTTCACGAAATGTATTTTGCGCCAAGGCGGTTTCTCCGGCTTGGGGAAAGCGGCGGCGCGGGATCGCGCCGCCGTATCTACCTGGCGTCAGTCGGCGTTCTGCAGGTTGCAGGCCGCCATCTTGCCGTTCTTCGATGCTTCCAGCTCGTACGACACGCGCTGGTTCTGATCCAGCGTCGCCATGCCGGCGCGCTCGACCGCGCTGATGTGAACGAACGCATCTTCACCGCCGGCATCGGGGGAGATGAAACCAAATCCCTTGGTGGCATTGAAAAACTTGACGGTGCCAGTGATGGCCATGAATATTTCCTTCGATTTCCGTCTTCTGGATGAAGACCTACCGCTTAAGGGGCAGGGAAAGAAGGATTGGTGCCGCAGCGCCGAAAACCGTCGATATGCGACTCTAGCCAGCATGATGTAGCGCGTTTGGCCCGAATTTGAAAGAGTGAGCCCCCGAAATCGCTCGAAAGCGCGGCTTTGATGCCACCCGCAACGCGCATGACATGGGCGTCGAAACGAATAATCACGGCCAGCGACGATATTGTTGTCTACGCGCTGGCCCGATCAGATGCTGAACAGATAAGATAGTCGATAAGACAAGGGCCGCGACATCCATCGATGCCACGACCCTTATCCCCCTTTTTCTTTACCACGCGTCCGACCAAAGGAGCATGTCAGGCGATGACGGTTATCCGACCTCGCGTTTTCAGTGACGGGCGACGCGAATCTCGGTATCCGATCGATCGACCACATGGGCGATCCCGTTGAGGTCCATCGCGGTGACGAAACCATCGACATCGCCTGCCGCGAAAACGCCGACGATCTCGGTGTCGGGAACCGCACCGTCGGCGAACACGATCTTTTGGCGCGAATAGCGATTGACCTCCGCAATCGCGGTCGCCAGCGGCTCGCCGACGAAGGTCAGTCGTCCCGACAGCCAGCTCGTCTCACTCGCTGCGTCGACCTGGGTCAGCTTCCAGTTCTGATCGGCGCGCGCGACGAGCTTGCCACCCGGCGTCATGTCAGCGCGCTGTTCGGGCCGCAACAATCCCCGCGACTGTTCGACGCGCACCTTTCCTTCGACCAGGGTTACGGTGACCGCCTTGTTGTCGTCGACGCGTACGTCGAACTTGGTCCCGAGCGCGCGCACAGTCTTGCCCGCGGCCTCGACCAGGAAGGGGTGCATCGAGTCCTTGGCGACCTGGAAAAAGGCATGCCCGCGGACCAATTGCAGCCGGCGGTGCGCAGCCATCTCGACCACGCGCAATTCGCTCTCGGCGTCCAGCGTCACCACCGATCCGTCGGTTAGGGTTGCGGTGGTGCGCTGGCCGGTGCCGGTCTGGAAGGTCTCGCCACGCGACGACCCCCAATATTGGTCGAGCAAGCCGGTCTGCAGCACGGTTGCGATCGACGTCACCATCAGCACGGCCGCCGCCGCGATCCCCGTCAACGCCTTCAGGCGCCCGGGGCGGTTGAACGTCCGCAGGTCGCGCTCGCGCACTGCCAGGATTGCCGGATCGCTCGCGACCGCGCCCAGCGCATCCCATTGCCGCCGCAGCCGGTCGAAATGGTATTGCGCTTGTGGGTCCGATTGCAGCCAGGCCGCGAAGGCGGCGGTTTGCGCCGCCGACATATCGCCCGATCGCTTCAGGCTGAACCATTGCGCGGCTTCCTCGCGTATCACGCGGTCGGTGCGGGGGGCCTCGCCGCTCACGACAGGTCCTCCATTGTTTCCGACAGGCGCACCAGCGCCCGGTGAATCAGTTCCTTCACCGAATTCTTGGTGATCCCCATCCGGGTGGCGATCGCCTGGTACGTCATGTTCTCGAACCGGTGGAAGACAAACGCCGCACGTACGCGCGGCGGCAGGTCGGTGATCGCCTGGACGATACGCGCATATTCGTCGCGCCCGATCGCGATGCGTTCGGGCGAAAGCTCGTCGCCCGGATCGATCTCTTCGTGGATCGGCATGTGCAGATGCCGTTCGCGGCTGCCGTCGGCGCGATAGCGGCTGATCAGGACATTCTGCGCGACGCGGAACAGGTAACGCTCGGCATTCTCGATCGGGCTGGTCGACTGGCTGGTCTGCATCCGGACGAACACGTCCTGGACCAGGTCGTCGACATCGGATTCGTTGACGCGGCGCGCGAAGAACCGCCGCAGGCCTGGGCCGTAATCGGCCATCCAGCTTTCCAGGTCATGCGCACGGGGATCCGCTTCGCTCACCGGCGCTGCCCGATTGTCCATTTCCCGTCGGCTCGCCACCATGTCCGGCCCGTGCAGCACGCCACCGCGGCGCGTTTCACCCGATAGACGCGGGGCGCGTCGAAACGGGGGGAGTGGCGCAGCGCAAATAGTCGGGTGCCGTAGCGGAAAATGCCGGCCGTCGGTCTGTCTGACGGCTGGGAAAGGCATATGACTTTTAGATATCTATCTGACATATTTGTCGAATGTTCCGCAGTTCATCCCTGTCTCGGCGATCGAGGCTCGCCCGAACCAGCGGCATCGTCAAGCCCTCGGCCGGGGCCGTCGGGGCGGGTCACCATGCCCGTCGCTGCGATTTTTTTCCGACCATCCCCCCTCCGCCTTCCCGTTTACGTCAAGGCAAAATGAGAGTGGGAATCTGACGAAAAGTCAGAGCACTGAGATAGGGAGAGGGGATCATGGCCTTACGGGCGTCGCGGTTTCATCGGCATTTGTTGCGTGGTATCGCGTTCGCAGGGTTTGCCACATTGGCGTATACCGGCCCGGCCGAGGCGCAGGCGACCTATCGTATCCCGGCGCAATCGCTCGACCTCGCGCTGCGCGATTTCGGGCTGCAAAGCGGCGTCACCATCATGGCCGATGCGGCGCTGACGCGCGGCAAGACCACGCAGGGGATCAGCCGATATTCTTCCCCCGAAGCAGCGCTGGACGCCATCCTCAAGGGAACCGGTCTGACCTATCGCCGCGATGGCAAGGTGTTCGTCATCATTGCGCTCAAAAGCGCGAGTACGGCGGGAAACGGTCAGGCGGCCGTACCGGCCGCCGCCCCCATCAATGACCAGGACCCTCCTCTTCCAGACATCATCGTCACCGCCCAGAAAAAGGCGGAACCGATCCAGAAAGTGCCGATCGCGCTGTCGGCTTTCACCAGCAAGACGCTCGACGAATACAAGATCGAAGGCGGCGCCGAACTGCTCCGCGCGGTGCCCAACGTCAATTTCTCCAAGAACAATTTCAGCGGCTATAATTTCTCGATCCGCGGCGTGGGGACCAAGGCGATCTCGGTGACTACCGACCCGGCGGTCGCGATCTCGTTCAACAACACACCGCTGTTGCGCAATCGCCTGTTCGAACAGGAATATTTCGACGTCGAGCGGATCGAGGTGCTGCGCGGACCGCAGGGAACGCTCTACGGCCGCAACGCGACCGGCGGCGTGGTCAACATGATCACCAACAAGCCGACCGACAAGTTCGAAGGGCAATTGAAGACCGAGGTCGGCAATTACGACACCAGACGCGTCAGCGGGATGCTCAACGTACCGCTCGGCGACACGTTCGCGGTGCGCGTCGCGGGCGCCTACACCAAGCGCTCGGGCTTCGACTACAATACGGTGACCGATCAGGCGGTGAACGGCCGCGACCTGTGGTCGACCCGCGTCTCGGCGCGCTGGAAGCCGGCGAGCAATTTCACCGCCGATCTGGTTTGGGAGCATTTCAACGAGAAGGACAATCGCTCGCGCACCGGCAAGCAATTGTGCCACAACGATCCGGGACCCTCGGAGGTCGGTGGGGTCGCGGCGCCCGACGCCTTCCAGCCCCTGTTGAGCCAGGGCTGCGCGATGGGTTCGCTCTACGGCGCCGGTGCGTTCGGCGTGCCCAACGGCCGCTCCATCCCCTTCATCACAGCCGCGGCCGGCGTGGTGTCGCTAGGCTATGTGCCTGATTCGAATTTCGGCACGCTGATCAGCATCATCAACCCGAACGCCGACCCCTATGCGGGGATCGTCCAGTCGACCAACCTGCGACAGATCGCCACCAAGTTCGATCCGCAATTCCAGGCGAAGAACGATGTCTTCCAGCTCAACCTCGATTGGGATGTGGCGAAGAACCTGAAGATATCCTCGCAGTCCCTGTATACAAAGGATTATTATTACTCCACGCAGGACTATAACCGCTTCAATTCCAACCCGATCTTCAACGACTCCAATGTCGGCTTGCTCGATGTGTTCGGCAATCCGATCGGTCCGGGCTTGACGCCGGGCGGGATCTTCGTCGATCCTCAACTCGGGCCGTCGAATACGATCATCAGCGTCGATATGGTGAGGTCCCGCAGCGAGCAATTTTCGCAGGAGCTTCGGATACAGTCGTCCAATTCCGGGCCGTTCAACTTCAGCCTCGGTGCCAACTATCTGCACTTCAACATCAGCGAGGATTATTACGTCTTCGACAATTTGCTCTCGGCGATCGCAGAGGGTTTCTATAACCAGCTGACCGGCTTTGGCGGCCCGGCGCAGCCGTGCCCACTCAATTCCGATACCGGCTGCATGTATGTCGACCCCAATCCGCTCGACAAGATCAATGGTCAGGGACACAATTATTTCCGCAGCGACAACGTCTACAAGGTCGATTCCTATGCGGCCTTCGGCGAGGCCTATTGGCAGGTCGCTCACGGGTTCAAGCTAACCGCCGGGCTGCGCTATACAGACGATCGCAAGACGACCACGCCGATCCCGAGCCAATTGCTGCTCGCGCCCGGCTTCCTCGGATCGGGCTTCGTCGGGCAAGGCTATCCGGCGCAACCGGACATCCACCAGTCGTGGCAGCGGTTCACCGGGCGGCTGGCGCTCGACTGGACGCCGCGCCTCAGCTTCACCGATTCGACCTTGTTCTACGCGTCCTATTCGCGCGGCTACAAGGCAGGCGGGACCAACCCGCCGGGGATCGACGCGAACCCGCAATATCTGCAATTCTATCCGCAGCCGACGACCTACAAGCCCGAATATATCAATGCCTTCGAGGTGGGGATGAAAAACAGCCTGGACGGTGGGCGCCTGACGCTGAACGCTTCGGCTTTCTTCTACGATTACAAAGGCTATCAGATTTCCAAGATCGTCGACCGCACCGCGCTCAACGAGAATTTCAACGCGACCACCTGGGGTGCCGAGCTCGAGGCGACGTGGCGCCCGGTTCGCCATCTGCTGATCAACGCCAATGTCGGCTATCTCGGCACGCGGCTGGCCAATGGTTCGCAATCGATCGACGTGATGGACCGCACCCAGGGCGATCCCAACTGGACTCTGGTCCGGCCTTGGGTGCAGCTCACGTCGAACTGCATCGCGCCGACCAAAATCGTTCAAAACATTCTGAACGATCCGTCTGCCTTGCCGTTCTATCTGGTGGCCTTGTGCGGCGGCAACGCGCTGACGGGCGGGTTCGGTCCGGGCTCGTTCCTTGGCAGCATGTATGGCGTCTACGACCTCGACACCGCGCCCAATCACGGCCAGGGGATTGCAGCAAATGTTGGTGGTAATGAATTGCCCAACGCGCCGCATTGGACGGTCAATCTGGGCGCGCAATACACGATAGAGATGGGCGACTGGGCGCTAACGCCGCGCGCCGACTTCTATCGCCAGAGCGCGAGTTGGGCGCGCATCTACAACACGCCGATCGACCGGCTGAAGGCGTGGGACAACACCAACGTCTCGCTGACGCTCGACCAACGCAAATGGAACATGACGTTCCAGCTCTACGTCAAGAACCTGTTCAACGCGACGCCGATCACTGACGCCTTCATCAACAGCGACGATTCGGGGCTGACAACGAACGTCTTCACGCTCGATCCGCGGATCATCGGGTTCAGCATCGCCAAGCGTTTCTGATCGACCCCCCCTCCGGTCGGTCTTCTGGCCGCGCGTCGATCCACCGACGCGCGGCTTTTTTTATAATGACACCCCCCGTCTTGTGTTCGCTCCGCGTCTTTCCTGTCGAGGGCGTGTCTAGAATACACTCATAGCCGAAATGAGAGGATGATCATGAAAAGGAAAGGATTTAGCGGGACGGTGGCGGCAGTGGCAGCGTGCATGACGGCGAGTCCCGCACTGGCGTCGTCATTCTCGGGCAGCACCTTCACGGCAACCGGTTCGATGAGCATATCGGCGCCCGGCGTACCGACGCTCGCCTGCACCACTATTTTTAGCGGAACGGTCAATGTCGATGGGACGGCGACAATCACCGGAGCCAACCTGGCCGGCGGATCGCTGAACATCTGCGCTGGGCTGACGCTGACGACGCCAATCAGCCTAGTGGCCAATTCGACCACATCGGTGATAGTCAGCAGCATCCAGATAAATGGGCCGGTGCCGTGCGGACCACAGGTGGTGACGGCCGCCTGGGTCAATGGTAGCCCGTCCCAGTTCAATATCTTCCCGGTTACGGTTAATCCCGGCAACTGCACGATCAGCGTGCACGTGAATGTGACGGGCGCCACGATTGTTCCCTGACCCATCCTAGGCGCGATCGTCGATCGGCAATCATGTCCGTGTCCCCGTCGGCGTCAGCCCGCGGGGCAGGGGCCAGCCTCGCTTGTCGCGATCGTCGGCAACCTGCCGTGCGAAGGCGGAATTATCAGTCAAATCGAACCAGATTTCCGCCGTTGTCATCCCCCCTGCCGCGATTTCGCTGCGTCTATCCGTCGGGAACGTAACTCCCGGAACGCGTACCAAAAAAACTCGAACGCGAGAGGATGATCATGAGGAAAATTGGAGCACTTTTCGCCGCGGTCGCATGCATGGCGATGGCGGGTCCGGCATTCGCCTCGTCCTTCACGGGACCCGCCGGCACCATTACCGTGACGGGTTCGACCAGCATGTCCGCGTCGGGTTTCCCGACGCTGGCCTGCTCCGCCACGTTCACCGGCGTGATCAATGCTGACGGGACCGCGACCATCAACACCGCGTCCTTCACCGGCGGCACGCTCGGCCTCTGTGCCGCTGTCAAGCTGGCGACGCCGTTCAAAATCGTCGCCAACTCGACCACGTCGGTGACCGTCCAGCAGCTCAAGGTCACCGCGCCGATCACTTGCGGCCCGCAGGACGTGGCGGGCAGCTGGACCAACGGCAGCCCGTCGCACTTCGACATCCCGACGGCGACCATCAACCCCGGCGGCTGCACGATCACCGCGCACTTGACGGTGTCGGGCGTCACGATCGTCTGACCGGAGACGCAATGATCGATCGATGAGCAAGCCGTATTAGGCGCTCGCTCCCACTGGTCCCGGTGCCCCCGCGCCGGGACCGATTTTGCTTTTGGTTCTCGAATTGGCTCCTACCGAGCATCCCACCGACAGGCGCCCGGATGACGGGCAGCGGATGGCGGCGAGCATGATCCGAGTACCAGACCGGCGGTTGCGCGCCCTGCGCCCCCCAGGCTCGACCTCCACGGAGGCGCCCGCGCCGCAACGCCGCGGCGAGGCCGGTCGCCCGGTGCCAGGCATATTTTGTGCGTCGGTCCTCGTGATCGCGACCATCAATGCCGCGCATGCCCAGACCTTGCCTGGCCGGTCCGCGCCGCCCGACGCCCAGGTCTATGATCGCGACATCGTCGTGACCGCCCGGCGCGATGCTGCCGACGATCCCGAAACCGAGCTCTCGGAGGAAGACATTGCGCGCTACGGCGCGAACACGATCGCCGATCTGCTGCACGCCGTCGCGCCGCTGATCGACGGCACGGGCAAGCCGCCGGTCCTGTTGGTCAACGGCAAGCGGATCGGCGGCGCGTCGGGCATCGCCGGATTCCCGCCGGAGGCGCTCGCACGCCTCGCCATCCTGCCGCCCGCCGCGGCGGCGCGCCTTGGCTATGCCGCCGATCAGCGCGTCGTGAATCTGGTGCTCAAGAACAAGTTCGCGAGCTGGGAAGGAGAGGTGGGAGCCACGCTTGCGACCGCTGGCGGCCGTGACAGCGAACGCGCATCGGTCAGCCGCGTGGTGATCGACGGTCCGACTTATTGGAACGCGCAGGTCCAGTTGTCGCGCGACGGCATGCTGTTCAGAAGCGCGCGGGCGCTTCCGTCCCGGTCTGATCCCATCGACCTCAGCGGGCACGTCACGGGCCTCGGCGGGCAAGAGATCGACCCGGCGCTGAGTCTGATCGCGGGGCGGCAGGTTACGATCGTCGATTTTCCGTCGGGCGCACCGGCGCAATCGCCGACGCTCGCCGATTTCGCGGCGGCCGTGGCGCGCGATATCCGATTCAGCGATCCCGACACGGCCTACGCCCTGCTCCCGGGCGGTCGCTCGATGAGCGCGAATCTCGGGGTAACCAGCCCGCTCGGATCGTTCACCGGCTCGATGAACGCGAATTTCAGCACCAGCAGCAGCATCCAGCGGCTCGGTTATCCTAGCGCGGCGCTCACGCTGCCTGCGGGAAGCCCGTGGTCGCCGTTCGGCAGCGACGTGCTGCTCGTGCCCGACCTTACCGCCATCGGTCCGCTCGAAACGCGGCAGAATACGAAGACGCTCGGGCTCTCGGCCAGTCTCACCGGATCGATCGGCGGCTGGAATGCCAACCTCCTGGCCAATTACACGCGCAGCTGGGCCGACAGCAGCTTCGATCGGGGACTCGACCTCCAGGCCATTCAGAATCGTCTCGACGCGCTCGACCCGTCGTTCAATCCCTATGCGCCCTTGCCTGGAAATGTGGTCGAGGTCGACCGCAGCCGCTCGCGCTTCGCGGCGGCCGATGCCAAGCTGATCCTCGATCGGACATTGGTCAAACTGCCGGCCGGTCCGTTGACCGCCAATCTGTCGGTCGGGGTCAATCGGATGACGCTATCGAGCGATAGCGACGGTGATCCCTCCGCGCCGGCCGCGTCGACCGACCTCAAGCGTACTCAGGTCGATGTCCGCGCCTCGCTTGCCGCGCCGTTGACGCGGCGGGGGCAGGGGCCGCTGGCCGGCCTGGGCGACCTTTCGGCCAATGTCGCGATCGGCGCGACCATGATGTCGGGAAGCCAGGCGCAGCGACAGTTTGATGCCAGCCTGACCTGGTCGCCCGCCCCTGCCGTCCAATTCTATGGCGGCTATTCGTTTGCCCAGGTCGTGCCCGACGTCGCCCAGCTGAACGGACCGCGTATCGAAACGGTGGTGCAGATCTACGACCCCGTCCGGCAGGCAATTGCCCAGCCGATCTGGATCATCGGCGGCAATCCCGACCTGCGCAAAGGCACCAGGACCAGCCTGACGCTCAAGGCGACTTGGCGGCCATTGGGCCGATCGCTCACGCTCGACCTCGGCTACCAGCGACAGGTCGCCAAGGGCGGCATCGCCGCATTCCCGCAACTCACGCCGGCGGTCGAAGCGGCCTTTCCCGGCCGCATCACGCGCGACGCGTCGGGACAGCTGATCGCGGTGGACGCGCGGCCGATCAACATCGCGCGCGACTTGGGCGAGCAACTCACGACCGGCTTCACCTGGCTGTGGTCGCCGGCGACGGGGCCCGCTCCGGCCAGGAAGCCGTCGTCCGCGCCTTGGCAGATCACCTTCACGGTCAACCATAGCTGGCAATTGCAAAGCCTGCTCACGACCGATCCCGCGCTGCCGCCGCTCGATCGCCTCGGTGGCGATGGCGGCCAGCCGCGCCACATTGTGTCGATGCAATTGATGGCGGGCCGCAGCGGCCTGGGCGCGATGCTCAACTGGCAATGGCAGAATGCCACGCGGGTGGACAATGCCGGCGTTGCCGGCGGTCAAGGCGAGCTCCGTTATTCAGCGCTGTCGCAGTTCAACCTCAGCCTCTTCGTCGAGCCCGCAAACCTGGCGTCAGGCGGCAATGCCGCGAAGACCTGGGCGTCGAACATGCGGATCTCGATCGACCTCCAGAACCTGTTCGATTCCTGGCAGCGGGTGACGTCGCCCGATGGACAGGTTGCCGCCGGCTACGACCGCTATGCGCTCAACCCACTGGGCCGGACGATCCAGCTCACCATCCGCAAGCGCTTCTAAGGACACTCGTCCACGCCGGGGTCGAGTTCGTGACGTCGTAGCCGCGGCCCGGGGGCAGGCAGGGAACGGGCACGCGAGCGCGTGCTTCACGCTGCCTTTAAGATGACACACCCGCTCTTCATTCTGCCCCTCATGGTGATCGGACCGAACGATTGTATTGCTGCCTATCGCGCCGGCCGGTGCCTTGGCGGCCATCGCATCTGGCCGCTGCGTTGACCGCACGCGTGCGGCTGGAGCGGTTGCACTATGCCGACGAGGCGCTGGTGGAACTCGACCTTCCAGGCGGCCGTCTGCACGTCACGCGCGGTCTGGGGTCGGGGCTTGCGCGCCGGCCCTCGGATGAGCCTGGAATCCTTTGGTCGGTCGGCGACCGTGGCCCCAACCTCAAGGTGCCGCTGGCAGTGGATCGCTATGGGCTTCACCATCTCGGATCGTTTCGCGCCGTCGATGGTGTGAAGGTCCTGCCGTGCCCCGATATCGGGCCGGCTATCTCGCGGTTGCGGATCGTGGGCGATCGCGTCGAACTGGTGCAGACCATGCCGATCAGAGGGCGCAGTGGACGGCCGATTTCCGGGCGGCCGCCGCCCTATAGCCTTGCCGAAGAAACCGAACCGGCGCTCGCGATCGACGGCACGCTTCTCCCGTCCGATCCGTCGGGAGCGGATACCGAGGGACTGGCAGTGGCGCCGGACGGCGACTTTTGGGTGGCCGACGAATACGGACCTTCACTGCTCAGCGTCGCTCCCGATGGGATCGTGCGGCGCCGCCTCGTGCCCGAGGGAACCGAAAGCTGGTTCCTCGGAGCCGATTATGCGGTGGATGCCGTCCTGCCGGCGATCGCCGCGACGCGGCGGCTCAACCGGGGCTTCGAAGGACTTGCGATTTCGGAAGACGGATGCTGGCTTTACGTAGCGTTCCAGAGCCCGTTGGCGCACCCCGATCTCGATGCGCATCGGCGGGCGAGACATGTCCGGATATGGCGGCTCGACGCCGACACGGGCACGGTGGCGGCGCAGTTCATCTATCCGCTCGATCCGCCGAAAAGCTTTCGCCGCGATCGCGAACAGGGCGACGTCGACCGTGCGGATATCAAGATCGGCGAGATCGCGATGCTCGACGACGACCGGCTGCTGGTGCTCGAGCGCTGTTCGCTGACATCGAAATTGTACGTGGTCGCGCTGGGTCGCGATCTTCAAACCGCACCCGAGCATATCGATGCGGCGACGCGCCCGACGATCGAGGAAATGAGCGCGAACGGTGATCTCGAAGCGGGGGCGCCAGTGCTCGCGAAGCGCTTGCTGCTATCGACCGACGATCATCCGATGGTCGATGGCGATCTTGAAGGCATGGCCGTTATCGGACCGCGCACGATCATCCTCGTCAACGACAACGATTTCGGCATCGAGGGCGTGAAGACGCGATTTTGGCGGGTGGAACTCGGATAGCCGTCTGCCGGGAGCCATCCTCTTGCGGCAGGCGATCGCCGAGATCGTTACCGGGTCATCGCGACCCCGGTAGAGAATGCGGGGTCCGCCGCCTGCCTGGAGTTTGTTTCAGCGAAGCTGAAAGCGACCCTGGTCCCCACATGAAAGGGCCGCGGTGTCCCCCGACACCGCGACCCCATCCCCCTTTTGAACTCGTAGGTTACGCGACCTGCGCCGCCTCGACCTCGTCGGTCTCGCGCAGCACATAGCCGCGGCCCCATACGGTCTCGATGTAATTCTCGCCGTCGGTCGCCAGGCTGAGCTTCTTGCGCAGCTTGCAGATGAAGACGTCGATGATCTTGAGTTCGGGCTCGTCCATCCCGCCATAGAGATGGTTGAGGAACATTTCCTTGGTCAGCGTCGTGCCCTTGCGGAGCGACAACAGCTCGAGCATCGCATATTCCTTGCCGGTCAGGTGGACACGGGCGCCATCGACCTCGACGGTCTTGGCATCCAGGTTCACCGCCAGCTTGCCGGTCTTGATGACTGACTGCGAATGACCCTTCGAGCGGCGGACGACGGCATGGATGCGCGCGGTCAGCTCTTCGCGATGGAACGGCTTAGTGACGTAGTCGTCGGCGCCGAAGCCGAACGAGCGGACCTTCGAGTCCATCTCGCTGATACCCGACAGGATGAGCACCGGGGTCTGGACCCGCGCGGTGCGCAGCTTCTTCAG
>Ga0070674_100001321_pt1 | contig 13042 bp, 9 predicted proteins | sample KBSM33metaG_FD_65344 | JGI IMG/M metagenome (GOLD analysis project Ga0070674, IMG submission 65344) | Miscanthus rhizosphere microbial communities from Kellogg Biological Station, Michigan, USA - KBS M3-3 metaG | ecosystem: Host-associated > Plants > Roots > Rhizosphere > Soil ... | reverse complement strand
AACACGGTGTGGCCAGCGTTGTGCCCGCCCTGATAACGCGCAACGAAGGAGAACCTGGGCGTGAGCAAGTCCACGATCTTGCCCTTGCCTTCGTCGCCCCACTGCGCGCCGATGACCGCGATATTCATTCCCGCTGCGCTCCCTCTACCCGCCCGGCCTGAGGTGCCGGCCATTTCCAGAACATGTGATCCTACACCAGTCGGCGTCTCGGATCGGTGTTGGCCGCGGCTGCAGTAGACTCGTGTGCCGTCATGGTCATTGCGCTCGACGGCCACACGCTCACGCTGGCCCAGCTCGCGTCCATCGCCCGCGAGCACACGCAGGTCGCCCTCGACGGCAGTGCGCGCGCACGCGTCGCCGCGGCCAGACGCGTGGTGGATCGAGCGGCCGATGGCGATGCCGCTGTCTACGGCGTCAATACCGGGTTCGGATCGTTTGCCGACGTCCGCATTCCACACGACGCACTGAGCGAGCTTCAGGCCAACTTGCTGCGGAGCCACGCCGCCGGCGTGGGCGACCCGCTGCCGGTCGCCGCGGTGCGCGCGACGATGGCGCTGCGGGCGAACGTGCTGGCGCGGGGATCGTCAGGCGTCCGTGTCGAGACGCTCGACGCGCTGATCGCGTTGCTGAACGCCGACGTGCACCCCGTCGTGCCGTGCCGGGGATCGGTCGGCGCGAGCGGCGACCTGGCTCCGCTCGCTCACCTGGCGCTGGTGCTGGTGGGTGAAGGTGAGGTATCCGAGCCAGACGGACGGCAGCCTGGCGCCGTCGCGCTCGCACGGCACGGCCTCGAGCCGATTCGCCTCGAGCCCAAGGAAGGCCTCGCACTCATCAACGGCACACAACCGTCGACCGCCATCCTGGCGCTCGCCCTGCTCGACGCCGAACGCATCGCGCATGCCGCCGATGTCGCCGCGGCGCTCTCGATCGACGGTCTTCGAGGCTCGACCAAACCGTTCGATCCGCGGATTCACGCGGCGCGCCCGTTCCGAGGGCAGCGAGAGTCCGCGGCGGCGATTGGCGCGCTCCTGGCCGGCAGCCCGATCAACGCGTCGCACGCCGACTGTGGGCGCGTACAGGACGCGTATTCGATGCGGTGTGCCCCGCAGGTCCATGGCGCGGCACGGGACGCCCTCGCATTCGTCCGGCACGTGGTCTCGGTGGAACTGAACGCCGCCACCGACAACCCGATGGTGTTTCCCGACGACGGCGACCTCGTGTCGGGCGGCAACTTTCACGGCGCGCCCGTGGCGCTGGCCGCCGACCTGCTCGCGATCGCCGTGACGCACCTGGCGACGATCAGTGAGCGGCGCAGCGATCGGCTCGTCAATCCGGCCCTGAGCGGACTGCCGCCGTTCCTGACGCGGCACGGTGGTCTGGAATCGGGGCTGATGATGGCCCAGGTCACCGCCGCCGCGCTCACGTCTGAACTGAAGGGCGTCGCGCATCCCGCGTCGGTCGACACGATCCCGACATCTGGCAACAAGGAAGATCACGTCAGCATGAGCATGACGGCCGCACTGAAGGCCGAGCGTGCGGTCGGTCTCGCGCGGCAGGTCACGGCCATCGAGCTCCTTTGCGCGGTGCAGGCCATCGATCTGCTCGCGCCGCTCGCGACCTCGGCGCTCCTGACAGAAGCGTGTCGCATCGTGCGCGCGCGCGTGCCGACGCTCGAGAAGGATCGATCGCCCGCGCCAGACATCGCCGCGATCGACGAGCTCATCGCCAACGGCGCGTTCGATCACTTGCCCGGTCCGTTGTCAAGTCATTGATGGAACTTTTTCAATTTGACAACGCACCCCGCGGTCCATACTTTCTTACCTTCGCATCGCACAATCCCCTCGCAACGTCCCGGCCATGCAGAGCGACGCACGTATTGTTCGAGCACCACGAGGCACGACACGGTCGTGCAAGGGCTGGCCTCAGGAGGCCGCCCTGCGGATGCTGATGAACAATCTCGATCCCGACGTCGCGGAGGATCCGGCGCATCTCATCGTCTACGGCGGCTCGGGCCGCGCGGCGCGAAGCTGGCCGGCGTTCGATGCCCTCGTCTCGTCGCTGCAGCAGCTCGAGGCCGACGAGACGCTGGTCGTGCAGTCGGGCAAACCCGTCGGCATCTTTCGCACGCACGAGCATGCGCCGCGTGTGCTCATTGCCAACGCGCTGCTGGTGCCCGCCTGGGCCACCTGGGAAACCTTCCGCGATCTGGAGCACCGCGGTCTGACCATGTACGGGCAGATGACGGCCGGCAGCTGGATCTACATCGGCAGCCAGGGCATTCTGCAGGGCACCTACGAAACGCTCGCCGCCGTCGCACGGCGACACTTCGGCGGCAGTCTCGCAGGACGCCTGTTTGTCACCGCCGGTCTCGGCGGCATGGGCGGAGCGCAACCACTCGCGGCGACCATGAACGGCGCCGCCGCACTCTGTGTCGAGGTCGACCCACGCCGGATCGAGCGCCGGCTGGCGACCAGGTACGTAGACCAGGCGACGGAATCCCTCGATGAAGCACTGACACTCGCCGCGCAGTGGACTCGCGAGAAGCGCGCCCGTTCGATCGCGTTGTGTGCCAATGCCGCCGATGTACTGCCGGCGCTCGTCGCGCGCGGCATCCGGCCCGACGTCGTCACGGATCAGACGTCCGCCCACGATCCGCTGAATGGGTACGTACCGAACGGTTGTTCGCTCGACGAGGCCGTACGCCTGCGCACGGCAGATCCGGACGGTTATGTGTCAGCGTCGTATCGCGCCATGGCCGCACACGTCGCCGCGATGCTCGCGCTGCGCCGGAACGGCGCCGTCGTGTTCGACTACGGCAACAATCTGCGCGCTCAGGCCGTCCGCGGCGGCACCGCCGACGCGTTCGACATTCCAGGCTTCGTTCCCGAATACATCCGCCCACTGTTCTGCGAGGGCAAGGGGCCATTCCGCTGGGCCGCGTTGTCGGGCGATCCCGACGACATCCGAGTTACCGACGACGTCGTCCTCGATCTGTTTCCGAACGATGAGCCGCTGCGGCGGTGGATTACGCTCGCGCGGGAGCGTGTGGCGTTCCAGGGTCTGCCGGCGCGCATCTGCTGGCTGGGCATGGGCGAACGCGCGGCATTCGGGCTTCGCTTGAACGAACTCGTCCGCCGCGGCATCATCAAGGCGCCCATCGTCATCGGGCGCGATCACCTGGATACGGGATCCGTCGCATCACCAAATCGTGAGACCGAGGGCATGCGGGATGGCAGCGACGCCATCGCCGACTGGCCTGTTCTGAATGCACTGCTGAATGCCTCGTCCGGAGCCACGTGGGTGTCGGTCCATCATGGCGGCGGCGTCGGCATCGGCTATTCGCTTCATGCCGGGATGGTCATCGTGGCCGATGGATCGCGGGAGGCTGACGTGAGACTGGAGCGCGTCCTCACATGCGATCCCGGCATTGGCGTGGCACGCCACGCCGACGCCGGCTATCCCGAGGCTCTCCGAACGGCCGAGAAGCATCACATCAAGCTGCCAATGCGGCAGGCACGAGTCGAGGTCTAACCATGCGGATCCGACGGCCGGCACTCGAGCGCCGGCTCATCGCACTCATCGAGGCGTCGCCCTCCCGTGTTCCCGTCGTGATGGGATCGTGCGGCAGCGGCCGTACGACCGCGCTCAACGACATCCGCGATCGCGTGGGCCGCGAGCTCTGCCAGTACGTGGACCTCGAACGGGCGGCGACGACGCCGGAGCACTTCCATCGTGCGCTCTGCCTCGATTCTCCGTTCGTCGCCCCCGACGTGCCGCTGACGGCGACGTCTCCGCGCGAGGCCTTCGACGCAACGCTCGCCTTCTTTACTAGGGCCCGTACCCAGGCAGGCGAGCCGGCCACGTTCCTGCTCGACGAAGTGCTCGAGTTCCGCACGTTCGAGAACTTCCCGGGATTGCGGCACCTGATGCGCGAGCTCCTCGCCGCACTGGCCGCGAGCCGCAATCGCTTCGTGCTCACCACCCGGTTCACGACACGCGCGCTGCGCCTGTTCCGCGACGCCGATGCCCACTTCGAGGTCGTGCAGATGCCGGCACTCGATGCCGACGAGATCCGCGACGCGGTCGCCAGCGCTCCCGGACTTGCCGAGGACGTCGAGTACGCAGCGCGAGCGATTCATGGGCTCACCGACGGCCACGCGGGCTATGCACGTGCGCTCATCGAAGCCTGGCAGACACTCGAAGGACGCGAGAGCGCGGATCCAGTCGCTGCGCTTGCAACGCTGCTCGAGCCGGACGCTCCCTTTGCGCGGCGGATCGGATGGTCCTATGAATTGCGCCTGCACAGGGCGCGGGGATACGGCGCGCTCAAAGGCATCCTCGGCATCCTGGCTGACGACGAGCCATTGACGCTCACCGAGATTGCCTTGCGCCTGCAGCGCACGCCAGGTTCGACCAAAGACTATCTATCGTGGCTCGAAGACGTGGATCTCGTCTCGGTCAGACAGAAGCGCTACAGCTTCACCGATCCGCTCGTCCGCCTGTGGGTCGGCGTGCACTGCCGGCCGGCGCCGCCGAACGACGACGAGGTCTCGAGCGCGGTGCAGCAGTATGCGCTTGCTCGCCTGCCGACTGGCGAACCGGCACCGGCGCTCGCGCTCGCCGGCAGCATCGCTGCAGACGGCGACGATCGCAAGTCGTGGGGAATCATCGAGATCGACTGACCACGAATCAGACGTCGCCGCGGTTCGGCGACGACGTGGGGCGCAACCGATCGAGCGCCGCCCGGGCGGCTTCCTGCTCGGCGTCCTTTTTTGTGCGCCCAGCCCCCTCGGCCAGAACATCCGCACCCAGCCGCACCTCGACGTGAAATCGCTTGTCGTGGTCCGGCCCCGTCGACGCCGCCAGCACATACTCGGGCAGCGGCTGATCCTGCGCCTGGAGCAGTTCCTGAAGCGCAGACTTGAAATCGCGCAGGAACTCGGGCGAGCGCACGCGGGCGATCTCGTTGGCTGATTCACGCAGCACGAATCGCGTCGCTTCTTCAATCCCGCCATCGAGATAGATCGCGGCAATCAACGCTTCGCAGGTGTCTGCGAGGAGCGCTTGTTTGCGGCGTCCTCCCGTCTTCTCTTCTCCCCGACCGAGCAGCACGTGGTCGCCGAGGCCGATCCGGTCCGCCAGACGCGCGAGCGCCGCGGTGGACACGAGGGTGGCCTTCACTTTGGACTTCTGGCCCTCCTGAAACTGAGGGAACTCGCGGAACAGCATGTCGGCCACGACGAGACCGAGCACGGCATCGCCCAGGAACTCGAGCGACTCGTTGTCGAACACTCCGCCGCTGGCGTCCTCGTGCGCGCGCGATTTGTGGGTCAGCGCGTGCTCGAGAAGCCCGCGATCGCGAAAGCGGTAGTCGATCCGCTGTTCCAGCGCTTCGAATTCCTGCCTGATGGGAACGACGACGGCCCCAGGCGTATCCGCCCGGTGCGATGCGATCAGACGCTCTGATTCGTCGGCGAATTCGGGAGGAACGGAAAGGCGGAGGTCGCTCAGTCCTTCGAGTCGTAGAGGAAAGACCGACGGCGCCACGCCGAGATGGCTCACGACCGGAATGCCGTTGGCCTCGAGGAGGCCCGAGACAATTCGAGCCTCGATCTCCGACGACGTGCGAAAGATAACGGGCCAGTCGGACATTACTTCGACGGACGTTCGTAGACGACACGGCCGCCGACCACGGTCAGCAGCGGCACCGTCGTCAGAATCTCGCGCGGAGGGGTCTCGAAAATATTGGAGGACAGCACCACGAGATCGGCGAGTTTACCCGTTTCGATCGACCCTTTGCGCGTCTCCGCGAATTCGGCGTAGGCGGAGCCCAGCGTGTAGAACGAGACCGCCTGTTCGAGCGAAATGCGCTCCTCCGGAAACCAGCCGCCCGGGGGCGTGCCATCGGTGAACTGCCTCGTCACCGCGGCATAGAGACCGAGCATTGGATTGAGCGGCTCGACGTACCAGTCGGTCCCGAAGGCGATGCGCGCGCCGGCATCGACGAACGACTTGAAGTCGTACGCGATCTCGCACCGCGCGCGACCGATCCGCTTCTCGGCCCAGCGCATGTCGTCGATACAGTGGCTCGGTTGGATGGAGGCGATCACACCGAGCGAGGCGAACCGCTTCTTGTCGGCGTCACGCACGACCTGTGCGTGCTCGATCCGGAATCGGCGATCCTTCTGACCGCGAACCTTGATCAGCTTTTCCGCGATATCGAGAACGAGGGTATTGGCGCGATCGCCGATGGCGTGGATCTCGAGCTGAAACCCGGCCGCATCGGCTTCGAACACGAGCTTCTCGAGCTCCTCGGGCGAATGGACGAGAAGACCCTTGGTTGTCGGATCGTCTGCGTACGGTTCGTAAAAGGCTGCGGTGCCAGCGCCCATCGAGCCGTCCGCGAAGTACTTCACGCCGCCAATCCGTACCCAGTCGTCGCCGAATCCGGTGTGGATCCCGGCTTTGATCAGATCGTCGATGGGACGCAACTGCACGGAGTAAATACGCACCGGCAGCGTGCCGGCCGTGCGAAGCGCTTCGAAGGCGCGGAGCTCGTCGGCGCTGACGGTCAGGTCATGGATCGTCGTCACGCCCACCGACGCCGCGTGCGCGAGACCTGCCTGGACGGCTTCGAGTGTCTCGTCGTAGGACGGCGGCGGCACGACGCGTGAGACGAGATCGACGGCGTTGTCTTTGAGGATGCCGGTGGGTTCGCCCGCGGCATCATGGCCGATCGCGCCGCCTTCCGGAGCCGCGGTCGATCGCGTCACCTGCGCGAGCTGCAGCGCGCGGGAATTCGCGACCGCCACGTGTCCATCGAGGCGCATGAGAAGCGCCGGATGATCGGGCAGGGCGCCGTCTATCAACTGACGGGTGGGCAGCGCGTGCCCCGGCCAGGCTTCGTGATCCCAGTATCCGCCCAGAATCCACCGGCCCTTCGGGATCCTGGCCGCGTGGGCGCGGAGGCGCTCGGCCATCTCCTGCGGCGATTTCGCATCCCGCAGATCCACTCCGAGCAGCGTCTTGGCGCCATCCACCAGGTGCACGTGCGCGTCGATGAATCCTGGAACCACGAGCCGGCCCGCGAGATCGACGACTCGCGTGGCGGGTCCAATCTCGCCTTTGATCTCCGCTGTGGATCCAACGCGGCTGATCCGGTCGCCGCAGATGGAAACGGCTTCCGCCCACGGACGGGTGCGGTCTACGGTAAAGATGCGCCCGTTGATGAGGGCGAGTTGAACGGTGCACGGCTGCGCGTCGAGTGACTGAGGCATGAACAGGGCGAGAAGCGCCGTCAGCACGGCGGGAAGCAGGACAAACCGCGACACGGGCATCAACTCAAGGCTCCTACGACACGAACACTTCGGTCTGCTCGATCGGCTGATCGAGAAGCGCCTCACGTTCGACGCGCAGCAGAATGAACGTCATGTCATCGTGCTGCGCTGCCTCACCGGCAAAGGCCTGCACTTCTCGGACGATACGCTCGCGCAGTTCGTCGAAGGGCAGATTCCCATGCTCTTCGATGAGCGCACCCAGCCGGGCCTCGCCGAACAGATCCTCTCCGACATTCATCTGCTCACTCAAGCCATCGGTGTAGAACATGAACAAGTCGCCGGGCTCGAGGGGGATCACGACCTCTTCGAGCAACGCCGCAAACCGCTGCCCATCGTCGAGCTTCAGGCCCACAACCATTCCGTCTGGCACGAGCAGCCGGGCTCGCGGTTCACCCGCGCTGCTCGGCAGGTGCAGCAGCGGCGTGTGGCCCGCGCGTGCGAAGGTCATCGTCCGCGCGTCGAGATCGAGGACCGCGTAGGTCATCGTGATGAAGCTTCGGTTGTCGAGATTGCCGGTGATGATGCGATTGGCGGCAATCAGGAGATCCCGGGGCGACGAGTGGATCTCGCAGAGCGACAGGACGAGTCCTTTGAGCTCCGCCATGTAGAACGCTGCAGATGTGCCTTTGCCAGACACGTCAGCGATCAGCAGGCCAAGCCGGTTGCCCTCGAGCGGCAGGAAGTCGTAGTAGTCCCCTCCCACCTCCCGGGCCGGGGCGCAGAGCGCCGTGAGCGTGATGCCGGGCAGGTGCATCGGCGGACGCTGCGGCAGGAGCGACATCTGCATGTTCCGGGCAATCCGCAGCTCCTCTTCCAGGCGCTTCTTCTCGGTCATTTCGGCGAGCAGCTGGCCGAGACGGCCAGTCATGTTGTTGAAGGAGTCGGCCAGTTCGCCGAGCTGGTCGCGCGCACGTACCTGAATCTGATGGGTGAAGTCGCCCTGCCGCACACGCTCCGTGCCGACGAACAGCTCGTGTACCGACCCGGTGATCGATCGGGCGAGCGCGAGTCCCATGACGAGCGCCACGAACTGGATCACCAGAAACAGGAGGCCGACCACGACGATGAACGCCATGAGCAGCTGACCGAAGGTCAGCCCATTCGGCATGTTCGACGGCAAGAGCCGGTCGTAGATTTCTCCGATCCGCATGCCGAATGACTGCGTGACGGCTCCTGTGCGGCCCGTTCGCCAGTCTGTGTAGGCGAGCAAGACGACCCAATTGGGCTGGCCGCGCGACGTCGTGACCGAAGAAGACGCCGGCGTCGCTGGCTTGAGGCTCCTGCGTCCAAGGATCGGCCGCGCCTGTTCATTGCCGCTGAGCAGACCGACGCCTCGCAGTTCGATGCCCGTTTCCTCTTGAAGGCGGACCGCGACCAGCTCGTTGATCGGCAGGTCGAGCACTACCGCGAACGTGGGCGCCGGTCCCTCAGGTAGCGCCACCGCGCGCACGAACAGTCGTGTGTCGCCCACACTCTCCGCGTCCTGACTGCTCGTCTGGCCGCGCCGGCGGTTGGCCAGCGCCTCGAGTGTCTTGTCGAGGGCGTCCGGTGATCCGACCCAATACGCCATCAGTCCGGAGAAACCTCCGCACCCGATCCACCGTGGCAATTCATCGACGGGAGCCACGTGCAACCACGGTCCGGCGATCTGTGCGTGCCGCAGCGGCACAGGCACGGGCTGGCCCGGCACATCGGACGCGCAGGTCCGGACGACGGGCACGACAGCCAGCGACGCGTCGGGAAAACGCGTAGAAAAAGCGTGCTGCTTACGCTCCAGGCGGTCCTCGACATCACCGACCGACAGGCCTTGTGACACATCGATCGCGACCGAACGCGCCAGGAACTGCGCCTGCTCGGTCACGCTGCGGAGGCGCGTCTGCACGACATACGAGCTGATGCTCATGAAGAGCAGCACGCCGCAGAGCGCGAAGAAGATGATTGCCAGCAGGACAGGGACGAGCCCGACGAAGATGTACGACAGGATCAACTTACGGCGGACGCGCCAGAGCAGCTGGCGTTTGGCACGAGCGATGAAGCGCCAGGTGAAGTAGCCGATGGCGCCGAGCAGCGTGAGCGTCCCAACCGTTCCGACGGCATCGATGGCCGCGGATCGGCCGGTCCCGAGCTGCACGAGCGACGCCACGAGCCGGATGGCCCCGCCTGCGACGAGCGCGCGACCGGGCAGCGTGCGGAGCAGGATGTGCCGCACGGAATCAGGGTCGCTTGGATTGTCGGCCGGAAGGCCACGAGGCAATCGAGAAGCCATGGCGGGACAGCGCGCCGAGATTGCCGGAGGATCATATCAGAGAGTAAGCTGGCAGCCGGACCGCAGCCCATCGGACTCCACCGGACGAGATTCGCGTGAAACTCACCAGCAGCGCTCGCTTCAGCACCATCTGCATTCATGCCGGCCAGGAGCCGGACCCCACGACCGGCGCCATCATCACCCCGATCTACCAGACGTCCACCTACGTGCAGCCGGAGCTGGGCCGCCACAAGGGGTTTGAGTACGCCAGGACGCAGAACCCGACGCGGAGCGCGCTCGAGGGCAACCTGGCCGCGATCGAGGGCGGCCGTGCGGCCTTCGCATTCGCTTCCGGAATGGCGGCCATCTCGGCGATCACCAGCCAGCTCTCCTCGGGCGATCACGTGATCGTGACCGACAACACCTACGGCGGAACGTTCCGGCTGTTCGACAAGGTGCTGCGGCGCTGCCAGATTACGTTCAGCTACATCGACACGGCAGATCTCGACGCGGTGGAGCGGGCGATTCGTCCCGAGACGCGGCTGCTCTTCGTCGAAACACCGACGAACCCGGTGATGACGATCACCGACCTGGCAGCCGCCGCCGAGCTCGCCCATCGTCACGATCTGCGTCTCGTCGTGGACAATACCTTCGCAAGCCCCTGCCTGCAGCGTCCGATCGAGCTCGGGGCGGACCTGGTGGTGCACAGCACGACGAAGTATCTGAACGGCCACAGCGACAGCATCGGGGGCGTCGTCGTGGCGGTGCGTGACGACGATATCGAGTGGCTGGGATTCGTACAGAACTCAGCAGGAGCCATTCTCAGTCCGTTCGATTCGTGGCTCGTCCTTCGCGGTACGAAGACGCTGAGCGTCCGCATGGTGCAACACTCGGCGAACGGGCAGGCGATTGCCGAATTCCTGGCCGATCATCCGAAGGTGCGTCACGTCTATTACCCGGGGCTCTCCACGCACCCGCAGTACGCGCTTGCGTCGAGACAGATGAAGGGTTTTGGCGGCATGCTGGCTTTCGAGCTCGGGAGCCTCGAGGCGGCCAGACGCCTGCTGAACAGCGTCAAGCTGATGTCCCTCGCAGAAAGCCTGGGAGGCGTCGAGACGCTCATCTCCCATCCCGCGAGCATGACGCACGCGTCGGTTCCCGAGGAACGCCGGAACCGCATCGGCATCACGGATGGTCTCGTGCGGATTTCGGCCGGGATCGAGGACGTCGCCGACCTGCTCGGGGATCTCGAGCAGGCGCTTGCCGCAGTCTGACGCCACCGCTTGGGCGGGGTACATCGGATGACGGGACGAATGACCCCGCCCCCACAAAGTTGATGTAGCGCCGGGGTCATTCTCCCCGTCGTCCAATGCACCCCGGCAAAGCGCAAGATGTGGCGCCGGGGTCATTGACCCCACAAAGTTGATGTAGCGCCGGGGTCATTCGCCCCGTCGTCCGATGCACCCCGGTAAAGCGCAAGATGTGGCGCCGGGGTCATTCTCCCTGTCGTCCGATGCACCCCGGCAAAGCGCGCAGACCCTATTCCTCGATCGATGTCGAGGCGCTGATCCACTTCAGATACGCCTCGCTCCCCTGCTTCACCGGTACGACGACGAACTCGGGCAGCTCGTAGGGATGCATCTCCAGGAGGCGCTGCTCGAGCGCCGGCAGCCGTGACACGGTGGTTTTGATCACGAGCTGCCGTTCCTGATCGCGCTCGACAGCACCGTGCCAGCGGAAGAACGAGTCCATCTCGGGCAGCGCATTGACGCACGCGGCCAGTCGCTCCTCGACCAGGCGCATGCCGATCGTGGCGGGGTTCACATCGACGCCAATCGTCGTCAGGACAATCACGTACTCGTCGGCCACGGACACCTCAGCGGAACAAGGCGCGCGAATTTTGATGAATCCGGCGCGTTTTGACGTGTACTTTTTGCGCAAAGTGCGCTACAACAAGGAGTCGCCGTCAGACTTGTACTTTTCGACCGTCTGCGGTACTTTTCGACAGCATGCCATCGGCTGACAGCCAGAAATCCGCCGCCCGGCTCGAGGCACCTCGTGTGCCGATCAGCCAGCGTCTGCTCAAGGGCGCGCTGCTGTTCGTCGGATGCGCCTTGCTGCTGAACGTGCTGGTGGGCAGCCAGGGCCTGCCGGCCATCATGCAGGCCCGCCATCAGCAGGCGGATCTCGCAAGCGATCTGGCCAAGGTCAACGCCGACAACGCCCGGCTCCGCGCCGAGATCGAAGACTTGCGGACCAACGACGACGCAATCAAGCAGCTCGCGCGTGAGCTGCTGAAATACGCCGACCCCGGCGAGAAGGTATTCGTCGTTCATCAATCGGCGCCGCACGGATCCAGGTCTCGCTGAACGCCGCCGCCACACGAGACCAGCGGCAGCCCTTTCATCATCCGATTGGTTCCCCGGGAGGCGCCGCGGGCGGTGTCGTCTTCTTGCGCGGCTGATCGGGACGGGCGAGGAACCGCTCGATGTCGTCGCGCGTCCCCGCCGCGTGTGCGTCGGTGCGGCCCGCGAGGGTCGCAGACAACCGGCGCAGTCCCGCGCTGGCGAGGTGCCGCACGGCGGGATCCGCATCTGTTCTCGCACTGAGGTCCATCAGGCGCGAGACCAGCAGTGTCTGAACTCCTTCGATGACGGCCTCGCGGAGCCCCGTTTCTCGGGCCGCCGCGCTCGAAGTCGCTCCCCTGGCCCACACACGATTCACCAGAGCCGTCACGACTTCCTGGAAGCCGGGGTCGGCCGCCCGTTCGGCGTGAAAGCGCTCCAGGCGCGCAGCCCGCGCCGGCTGCAGCAGGCCCGAGATCGCCAGATCGGCCGCAACGACCGCGGCGGAGACAGGATCGAACGCGGGGGACGTCGCACGCGGAAACAGTTCGGCGGTCCCGAACGTGTAGCCTGACGCCGGCGGCGGAATCAGGTCCAGGATCCGCTGCGGCAGCGTCAGCACGGTGGGATCCAGCGTGTCCAGTACCGCGGTCAGCGCCCGCCGCTGGTCGGCGCCCGGCACGACGCGCCGGACGTCCGTCGGTGCCGGCTGCCCCTGCTCCTTCACGGCATAGGTGAAATACAGCCCGCCAATCCACTTCATGGCCGCCTGCAGTTGGAAACGGTGGTGCAGGTAGAGCGGCACGAGCCGAGCTTCGAGAAGCGAGAGTGGCTGTCCGTTCGGGAGCGATGCCAAGCCAAAGCGGTCCAGCGCGGCGCGGCGCACGGCCAGCTGCTGCCGCAACATCGCCGGCGCGTCGTCACCGTTGTCCCAGAGACTGGCAAGCGGGTGACCGGCCCCGAGTGGGCGGCCATCGTCATCGTCGATGTAGAGAAGTTGGTCGGCGAGCCCCTGCCGGACGATCCCAGAGAGTGCCGCGCCTTCATCAGTTCCCGGCGCGAATTCGGAGTAGGCGTAGCGGACGATCAGCTCGTCGTACTTGCCGATCGATGTG
>Ga0070674_100001318_pt1 | contig 13044 bp, 13 predicted proteins | sample KBSM33metaG_FD_65344 | JGI IMG/M metagenome (GOLD analysis project Ga0070674, IMG submission 65344) | Miscanthus rhizosphere microbial communities from Kellogg Biological Station, Michigan, USA - KBS M3-3 metaG | ecosystem: Host-associated > Plants > Roots > Rhizosphere > Soil ... | reverse complement strand
AGGCGCCGTTGGAGCTTTCCTCGAGGCCTTCGCGGTCGACGACGGTGATGGTCCCGCGGCTCGCGTGAATGAGACCGACGCGTTCCAGGAGGTTGACGGCATGGGTCACGCCCGGCCGCCGAACGCCGAGCATGATCGACAGGAATTCGTGCGTCAGAGCGAGCGTGTCGCCATCGGTCCGGTCGTGCGCCATCAGAATCCAGCGCGCCAACCGCTCCTCGATCTTGCCCCGCCCGTTGGCCATGGCTGTATAGCCGGTCTGCAGCAGGAAGGCGTGAGCGTAGAGCAGCAGCGGTTGATGCAAGGTAGCGCTCTCATCGATCGCCTCGCGCAGCTCGTCGACGTGGAGTCGCCACCCTCGTCCGGCCGCTTGAATGAAGGTGTTGTGGGGACTGCGATCGGTTCCCATGACGACGGCAAGGCCGGTCATGCCTTCGCGTCCGATCAATCCGACTTCGATGCTCCGCTTGTTGTCGCCGTTGGCGACCACGGAAGCGATGCCGCTTTCCAGAAAATAGACGTGCTCGATTGGCCGGCGGCTCGTTTCCAGCGGCTTGCGCAACGGAAGTTCCACCGCTGCAAGATGCGGCTCCAACAACTCAAAGTCCGCCTCCGACAGGTGCGACAGAATCCGATTGGCGTTTCTGGGAATGATCTTGGCTGGCATCGCTCTTTCCCGCATTGGGGCAAGAGCACATTGGTGTCTCCCAGCCGCCTGCGCCCGAAGAGCTGGCAGGCGATGATTGAGCCTACGCTGATAGCTCACTTGGTCAATGTTTATTATTAGGACACATTTGGACCGAGATTCGGTGATCGACCTATGATTCTCTGGCGCGCCCACGCAAGTGCGAGAGTAAGCTCGGCTGCATCTTCTCAGATACAACGATGCCGGCCGCGCCAACTTCGACTTGGGAGATTTGGTCGAGATCGCATGCGACAGGGATCATGTCGCACTATATAGCCTTGCTGCTCTGTTCGCCGCGACGACCGCATTGTCGCGATGCTCGGCCGAACACGGCGTCTCGGATTGCGTATCACCGCGGCGCGGCGGCGCGGCGGAGCCGGTCGTTGATCGCGATGCCCAGCCCCGTGTCCGGCACCGGCATCACGGCGATGGCGCTGAACTTCGAATGGTCGAGCTGGCGCAGCATGGCGAACAGGTTGGCGGCTGCTTCCTGCAGGTCGCCGGTTGAGCTGAGATTGAGCGCATCCTCCGGCGCCGATGGACCGAAGCCGAGCAATGCCTCGCCGGGTTCGGCCACCGCGGCATTGAGGCGCACTGCCAGCGACGGCGCGTAGTGGCTGAGCAGCCTTCCGGGCGAGCGCGGCGCGGCCAGATCCTCGGCACCGAGCTCGATGGAAACTGCTTCCTTGAGCACGTCCGACAGCGCCTCCGCCGTCACCGCACCGGGGCGCAGGATGCGTGGGCGATCCTCCAGCAGGCTGAGGACGGTGGATTCGACGCCCACCTCGCATGGGCCGCCATCGATCACGAACTCGACCTTGTCGCCGAGGTCCGCCATCACATGGTCGGCGCTGGTCGGCGACAGGCGGCCGGAGGGATTGGCGCTCGGCGCCGCAAGTGGCAGGCCGGCCATCATCAGCAAGGTCTGCGCGATCTTGTGCGCCGGCACGCGGATCGCGACGCTGTCCAATCCTGCGGTCGCCAGCAGGGAGATCTTGCAATCGCGCCGTCGCGGCAGCACCAGCGTGAGCGGGCCGGGCCAGAAGGCGCGCGCGACGGTCTGCGCCTTCGGAGACAGCTCCGCATACTGCGCGGCGCTGGCGATGTTGGCGACATGCACGATCAGGGGATTGAAGCTCGGCCGGCCCTTGGCCGCGAAGATCGCAGCAACGGCGCGGTCGCTGGTGGCATCGCCGCCGAGGCCATAGACCGTCTCGGTCGGGAACGCGACCAGCTTGCCCTGGCGCAGCGCGCGCGCCGCGTCGCCGATCTCGTTCAAGGCCGGCTGGATGCGCCTAGCCACGGCGCCCGCGCGCGATGAAGTGCGGGTTGCGGAAGCCGGGCTTGCCGTACGTGAGCGGCGCGCCTTCGAGCGTGGAGACCGAACCGCCTGCGGCCGCCAGCACCGCGTGGCCGGCGGCCGTGTCCCACTCCATGGTGGTGCCGAAGCGCGGATAGAGATCGGCGACGCCCTCCGCGAGCCGGCAGAATTTCAGCGACGATCCGGCAACGATGGTGCCCTGGATGCGCTCGCCCATCTCCTCGGCCTTCACCAGTTCCTTCGCCGCATGAGAGCGGCTGATGGTCATGACCGCGCCTTCGGCTGGCGGAGTCCGCGCAACGATGGCTTCGAACGGCGCGCGCTTGAGGCTGCGCTCCGCCTTGCCGGAATGGCCGCGATAGGTCTCATCGAGCGCCGGCAGGTGCACGATGCCCAGCACCGGCACGCCGCTTTCGACCAGCGCAATATTGACGGTGAACTCGCCATTGCGCGCGACGAACTCCTTGGTGCCGTCGAGCGGATCGACCAGCCAGAAGCGCTGCGCCGCCTCGGCGGGCAGACCCTCGGCCTGCGCCTGCTCCTCGGCGATCACCGGAATGTCGGGCGTCAGGCGGCGCAGGGCAGCCAGGATCACCGCCTCCGCCGCCAGATCGGCCTCGGTCACCGGCGACTGGTCGGCCTTGCGCGTCGCGGTGAAATCGGCGGCATAGATCTTCAGGATCGCGGCGCCGGCGTGGCGCGCGACCTCGGTCAGTTGCTCGGCCAGTTGCGCCAGGGTCAAGCTCTCGCTCTTTCGTGTGTTGTTACCGGCCGATGAAGCGCGGCTTGCGCTTCTCGAGGAAAGCCGCGCGGCCTTCCTGATAATCCTCGGTCTCGGCCGCCTGCGCCTGCAGTTCGGCCTCGACCGCCAGCTGCTGCTCCAGCGAGTGATGACCGCTGGCATTGATCGCCTGCTTGATGAGGCCGATCGCCGCGGTCGGCATCTCGGCCAGGCGCTTGGCCAGCGCGTCGACTGCGCCAGCGAATTCGGAATCCGGCACCGCTTTCCAGATCAGGCCCCACTCGGCTGCAACCGTCGCCTCGATCGCTTCGCCCAGCAGAGACAGGCCGAGCGCGCGCGCCTGGCCGACCATGCGCGGCAGGAAATAGCTGCCGCCGCCATCGGGGATGAGGCCGATGTTGACGAAGGCGTTGCTGAATTTCGCGCTCTCTGGTGCGATCGCGATGTCGCAGGCCAGCGCCAGCGAGCAGCCGGCGCCGGCGGCGATGCCGTTGACCGCCGCGATCACCGGCTGCGGCAGCGCGCGGATCTGGCGTATCACAGGATTGTAATGACGCTCGACCACGGCGCGGATCGCGCGCGTGTCGTCCACCGCGTCATGATCGGTCAGATCCTGGCCGGCACAGAAGCCGCGGCCGGTTCCGGTGAGGATTACAGCCCGCACCGTCTCGTCGCCATCGAGATCCGATAGCGCCGCGCTCAGCTCGCCAAGCATGGCGAGGGTGAGGGCGTTGAGCCGGTCCGGCCGATTAAGGGTGAGGCGCGCGATCGCGCCGTCGCGCTGGAGCAGGATGGAGCTTTCAGTCATGGTCTTTTCCCGGAGGGGGCTTTGCCATAGATAGACGACGCGACATGCTGCGACCAGCATGAAAGTTTGGAGGGGTGGGTTGCATAAAATTCTGGCAGCGGCCGGCGTCAACGGCGCCATGGGCGTCGCGCTCGGGGCCTGGGCCGCGCACGGCCTGGAAGGGCGGCTGCCGCCGCCGGCGATCGAGTGGATTCGGACCGGCGCGTCCTATCAGCTGTGGCACGCCGCCGCGCTGCTCGGCCTCGCCGCCTTGACGGGACGGCACGCCACGCGCCTCATCGGCGTGGCGGCGACCGGCTTCGGCCTCGGCGCGCTGTTGTTCGGCGGCTCGCTCTACCTCTACGCCTGGACCGAGCAAGCCGCCTTTGCGATGGCGACGCCGGTCGGCGGCGCGCTGATGATCGGCGGATGGCTCGCGACCTTTGCAGCCGCGTTCCGCATGGGGACAAGATCGTGACCGGCGTTCTGAAACGCTCCTGGCTGGCGTGCGGCGCGCTGCTCATCCTGGCGACCGCGGCCTCGGCGCAGGAGGACGACGAAGCCGAGCCCAGCTTCGATTGCACCGCCGCCGTGGCACCGGTGGAAGCGCTGATCTGCGCCGACACCGGCCTCGCAGATCTCGACCGCAAGCTGGCAGAGAGCTACCATGCCTTGCTGGCGACCCGCGTGGGCGAAGCGCAGATGCTGCTGCGCGAGGAGCAGCGCGCCTGGGCGGACAGCCGCGCGGTCTCGTGCGGTGTCGAAGGCGATCCCGCGATCGAGGAGGGCGACGCGATCGGCTGCCTGATCGCGTTCTATCGCGCGCGCATCGCCGAGCTGCAGCCGGGGCAGGGTGGCAATGCCGCTCCGCCATCGGGTTATGGCTGGCTCATGGGCGACTGGACCATCGCCGCGATCCACACCGCGCCGACCGATCCCAGGAAAGCAGATGCGGCGCGGGCGCAACTCGGCCGCACCATGCGCTTCGCGGAAGGGCCGGTCTCGACCCTCGGCGGCGCCAGCTGTTCCTTTCCGCGTTACAGCGCCGAACCCGCACCGGGCCCACAATTCGGCGATCTCAGCGACTATCCCACCGCTGTGACGGTCCGGCTGTCCTGCGTGGGTATTGCCTTGTTGGATGTAGTGCGCTTGACTGACGAAAAGATCCTGATCGGGGAGGGTGACGCCGTTTTCGAGTTGGAGCACCGGCGCTAGCCAAAAGCGCCGGAAGAAGGAGAGGCTGCATGACCACCGTCTTCTTCACGCATCCGGCCTGCCTTGAGCACGACACCGGGCAGGGCCATCCGGAACGTCCCCAGCGGCTGGAAGCCGTGCTGCTGGCGTTGGACGAACCGGAGTTCGGCAAGCTGGAGCGGCGCGAGGCGCCGCAGGCCGAGATCTCCCACATCACCCGCGTCCACGACAAAGCCTATGCCAGCAACCTGCTCGCGCGCGTGCCGCAGCGCGGCTGGATGGCGCTCGACGGCGACACCATAATGTCCGCCGGCTCCGGCGAAGCGGCGCTGCGTGCGGCGGGCGCGATGGTGGCCGCGGTCGACCTGGTGCTGAAGAACGGCGCGGCCAACGCGTTCTGCGGCGTGCGTCCGCCGGGCCATCATGCCGAGAGCGACATGGCGATGGGCTTCTGCCTGTTCAACAACGTGGCGATCGGCGCGGCGCATGCTTGCGCGGCGCACGGCCTCAAGCGCGTGGCGATCATCGACTTCGACGTGCATCACGGCAACGGCACGCAGCACATGTTCGAGCACGACGCGCAGATCTTCTACGCCTCGACCCACCAGATGCCGCTCTATCCCGGCACCGGCGCGCGCGGCGAGAGGGGCGTCGGCAACATCTGCAACGCACCGCTGCCGCCGTTCGCGGGCAGCGACGAGTTCCGCGACGCCTACGAGGAGATCGTGCTGCCGGCGATCGACCGGTTCCGGCCGGAGCTGATCATGATCTCCGCCGGGTTCGATGCGCACCGCGCCGATCCGCTCGCCAGCCTGGAGTTGGAGGCGGAGGATTTCGGCTGGGTGACCGAGCGGCTGTGCGAGATGGCCAAGACCCATTGCAACGGTCGGCTCGTCTCCACCCTCGAAGGCGGCTATGACCTCGAAGCCCTGGCGGAGAGTTCGGCCGCCCATGTCGCCGCCCTGCTCGGGGCAAAAATCTGAGCTTATCAAGGGCTTGGCTTGATCCCGCCGGCCTTGCTGGCGCGGGTGGCCGTCGATAGAATGCCGCCCGAATCGTTAGGGACGCACTCCGCGTTCGTGTTGGTCGAGCGCGGGGGCAATTGTTCAGAGGCATGGGAATGGCCCAGGACCAGGCGACCGGAACGGCTGTTCCGGCCGACATCGCTGCCTTGAGCTTTGAAGAGGCGCTGGCGGAGCTGCAGGAGCTGGTGAAGCGCCTGGAGCGCGGCGACAACAAGCTCGAGGAGGCGATCAAGGCGTACGAGCGCGGCGCGGCCTTGAAGCGGCATTGCGAAGCCAAGCTGCGCGAAGCGCAGCTCAAGGTCGAGAAGATCGTGCTCTCTCAAGATGGCTCGGTCGGCGTTGAGCCGGCCAAGCTCGACTAGCTAGTTCGTATTTCCTCAGGGGATCTCTCAGGTGTCGATCGAACGCGCATTGAACGAGGCCGCAGCGGCGGTCAACCGCATGCTGGATCAGCTGTTGCCGCCGGTCGCCGGCGCGGAGCGGCGCGTGGTCGATGCCATGCGCTACGCCACCATGGGCGGCGGCAAGCGCATCCGGCCCTATCTCGTCATCAACAGCGCCTTGATGTTCGATGTGCATCACGAATACGCGCTGCGCGCGGCGGCGGCGATCGAGATGCTGCATTGCTACAGCCTGGTGCACGACGACCTGCCGGCGATGGACGACAGCGACCTGCGCCGCGGCCGCAAGACCGTGCACAAGGAGTTCGACGAGGCGACCGCCATCCTCGCCGGCGACGGCCTGCTGACCATGGCGTTCGAGGTGCTGGCCGATCCCGCCACCCATCCGGACGGCCATGTGCGCGCCGATCTCGCGTTGGCCCTGGCCAAGGCGGCCGGCGCCGCCGGCATGGTGGGCGGCCAGATGATCGATTTGCTCGCGGAGAATGAGACGCTCGACATTGGCGCCATCACGCGGCTGCAGCGGCTGAAGACCGGCGAGATCATCGCATTCTCTTGCGAGGCCGGCGGCATCCTCGGCCACGCCGCGCCGCACATGCGCCAGGCGCTGATCTCCTACGCCCACGACCTCGGGCTCGCGTTCCAGATCGTCGACGACCTGCTGGACGCCGAGGGCGACGCCGCAGCCACCGGCAAGCCGGTCGGCGCCGATGCCGCGGCCGGCAAGGCGACCTTCGTCTCCATCCTGGGGCTCGAGCGCGCCCGGGCGCAGGCGCGCCTGCTGGGCGACCAAGCCAACGGCCATCTGGACATCTTCGGCGCCAAGGCCGATCCGCTGCGCTGGATGACCGACTTCGTCATCACCCGCAAGAGCTGAACCCCCAAGAGTTGCCCCTGAGAGCGCAGATCGGAATGCCGGACCCATGTCGAGCGAGATCACACACGCGGGCTTGCCCGCCGGTTCGCTCGCCGTGGCGCCGAACTGGCGCCGCGAGATCCGCGACACCCTGATTCTCACGCTGCCCATCGCCGCCGCGCTGCTGGCGGAGATGGGGATGGGGGTCATCGACTATTCGATGTCCGGCCACCTCGACCCGCTGGCGCATCCGGGCGCGCTGGCGGCTGCCGGGCTCGGATTGCAATGGCTGTTCACGCCCATGTTCTGGGGCATGGGCGTTATCACGGCGACCGGTGCCATCGGCGCGCAAGCCCACGGCGGCCAGAAACCCGAGACCGTTTCAGAGTCGATGCGGCAGGGTTTCCTGATGGCCACCTTGCTCAGCATTCCGATCATGGCGATCGCCGCCAGCGGCCTGGTGGTGCTGCCGTTGATCTATGATGATCTCGAGGTGGTGCGCACGGTGCGCGAGCTCGTCTTCTGGGGCCTGCCCTGGATCCCGCTGGTCTACTGGTTCACCGTTGTGCGCAATTTCGTCACGGTCATGCAGCGTCCGATGATCGTCAGCATCTGCGCCGTGACGGGTCTGCCGGTTTCGTTCCTGTCCAACTACGTGTTCATGTACGGCAATTGGGGCGCACCGGAGATGGGCGCCGCCGCGGTCGGCCTGACCGGCGTGATCGTCGCCGTGCTGCATCTCGCGATGATCGTGGCCTATGTGCAGTACGTGCCGGAGTTGCGGCGCTATCACATCTTCGCTCGGCTGCTTCATTTTGACCGCAAGATGATGGTGGAGCTGTTCCGGGTCGGGATTCCGATCGGGATGGCTTACCTGTTTGAGACGGGGTTGTTCTTCACGATCACGCTCTTGATGGGCATTCTCTCGACCGAAGCGCTGGCGGCGCACAATGTCGTGCTGAATGTCTGCGCCATCACTTTCATGATTCCTTATGCCCTGTCGCAGGCGGCGACGGTGCGCGTCGGCTATGCCGTCGGCGCCGGGGAACCCGAAGCGGCGCGGCGTGCCGGCTACGTCGCGGTCTGGCTCGGCATCGGCTGGATGATGATCGCGGCCACCACCATGCTGATCGCGCCCAATCTTCTGATCTCGATCTATCTCGACCTGTCGGAGCCGGTGAATGCGTCGGCGACGCAACTGGCCGCCTCGCTGTTCGTGATCGCCGCGATCTTCCAGATCGTCGACGGCACGCAGGTGACGACCCAGGGCGCGCTGCGCGGTCTCAAGGACACGACCATGCCGATGGTCATCTGCGGCCTCGGCTATTGGGTGTTCGGCCTCGGCAGCGGCGTCACCATGGGATTCTGGATGGGCTTCGGCGCCAAGGGCCTGTGGTGGGGTCTCGCGGTCGGGCTCGCGGTGTCGGCGTCGTTGCTGTTCCTGCGCTGGCGGCGCCTCTCGGGGCGCTTGATCGCCTGATGGCGAAGCAACGCGCCGACAAGCTGCTGGTCGAGCGCGGCCTGGTCGAGACCCGCGCCAAGGCCCAGGCGCTGATCATGGCCGGCAAGGTGTTCAGCGCCGACCGCCGCATCGCCAAGGCCGGCGATCTGGTGGCGGAGGACGCGCCGCTCGAGGTCAAGGGCCAGGACCATCCCTGGGTCTCGCGCGGCGGGCTCAAGCTCGCGCATGCACTCGCGCATTTCGCGCTCGATCCGAAGGGCGCGGTCGCGATCGATGTCGGCGCCTCGACCGGCGGCTTCACCGATGTGCTGCTGACCAACGGCGCCGCGAAAGTCCATGCCGTCGACGTCGGCCACGGCCAGCTCGCCTGGAAGCTGCGCAACGATCCGCGCGTGGTGGTGCTGGAACGCACCAACGCACGTCACCTGACATCGAAAGAAGTACCGGAGCCGGTGGATTGGGTGGTGTGCGACGCCAGCTTCATCGGCCTCGAAACCGTGCTGCCCGCCGCGCTCTCCCTCACCAAGCCTGGCGCGATCGCGATCGCGCTCATCAAGCCGCAATTCGAAGTCGGCCCCGACCGCGTCGGCAAGGGCGGCGTGGTGCGCGATGCCGCTTTGCACCAGGAAGTATGCGATCGCATCCGCGCCTGGTTCGGACGTCAGCCGGGCTGGTCGGTGCTGGGGATCGTCGAGAGCCCGGTGCTCGGTCCGGAAGGCAACAAGGAATTTTTGATTGCAGCGCACAAGGAGGCCTCATGAGCTTCACCCTGTCATCCTGGCAATTCTGGGCGATTCTGTCCGCGGCCTTCGCGGCGCTGACCGCGATCTTCGCCAAGGTCGGCGTCGAGAGCGTCAACGCCGACTTCGCGACCTTCGTGCGAACCATCGTCATCCTGCTGGTGCTGGCGGCGATCCTCAGCGCCACCGGCGAATGGCAAAGCCCATCCTCCATCTCCGGCCGCACCTACCTGTTCCTCGCACTCTCGGGGCTGGCCACCGGTGCATCGTGGATCTGCTACTTCCGCGCCCTGAAGCTCGGCGATGCGGCACGTGTGGCGCCGATCGACAAGCTCAGCGTTGTGCTGGTCGCGATATTCGGCGCGATGTTCCTGAGTGAGAAGCTGTCGCCCGCCAACTGGCTTGGCATTGCGCTCATCGCCGGCGGTGCGATCCTGGTGGCCGCGAGGTAGCGATAGCGGCTCGTCAGCTCTCTGCTCGAGCCTCCAGTGGCGTGCCGGGGCGAAAGAACGAAATCGGTCGGATTTCATAGACGGCGGTCGGATTGGCGCGGCGCAGGTCGCGCGCTGTTGCAATGGCTGCCTCGAGCGTCGGACAATCCACGACATAGAGGCCGAGCAGCTGCTCCTTGGTCTCGGCAAAGGGGCCGTCGACGATCATGCCGGCGCCCTTTCCCCGCAAGGTCACGGCGCCCCGCGTCGGGCCAAGCCGTGCGGCCGGGCCCAAGCACTTCTCCCGGACCAGGCGATCATTGACCTGGAGCAGTTCGGCCATCAGCGCCGCGTCCTCCTCCTTGGTCCACGATTCGACCACTCCCTCCTCGTGATACGCGAGGATCGCGTAGAGCATGAACGTGCCTCCGCCCTAGTCGAGCCGGCCGTTGACGCTGATCGGCGGCGCCCACAGCAGCACTGCGTCCGGCTGCGCGACCAGCGGCTGCAGCTTGCGCGCCAGGTCGTGCGCTCCCGGCACCAGCGCGGCGCTGTCGCTCAGCGCCGGTGCTGCCGCGCCGCCGCCCATGAACTCGCCGATGAAGCTCTCCCAGCGTTCCTCCTCGGACGGATAGGTGACCAGCGTGACGGCGGTCTCCTGCGCCAGCTTGCTCTCCTGCTTGGCGAGGCGGATCGCCATCGCGAGGCCGCCCAGCTCATCCACCAGGCCGCGCGCCTTGGCGTCGGCGCCGGACCAGATCTGCCCCTTGGCGACCTCTTCGACCTTCTCCGGCTTGAGCTTGCGGCCTTCCGCCACCTTGCCGGTGAAGTCGGCATAGATCTCGTCCAGCCGCTTTTCGAGCCGCGCCCATTCCTCCGGCGCATAATCGCGGTTGACGCTGTTGGTGCCGGCGGCCGCGCCGGCCTGCACGCCCTCGAAATGGATGTTGAGGTTGGCCCACAGCTCGGTCAGCACGGGCTTGCCGGCGAATACGCCGATCGAGCCGGTGATGGTTCCCGGCTGTGACACGATCTTGGTGGCGGGCGCGGCCACGAAATAGCCGCCGGACGCCGCTTCCCAGCCGAAGCTTGCGATCACCGGAATGCCCATCTCGCGCGCCCGCATCACCTCGCGCCAGATCGCGTCGGCCGCGATGTACGAGCCGCCCGGCGAATCGATGCGGAAGATGATGGCGCGCACCCGATCGTTGATCGCGTCCGAGAACGCCTTGACGATGGTGTCGGAGCCAAGATTGTCGGAATCGCCGAACGGATCGCCCCTGCTGTCACCCAGGATCACCGGCCCGTTGCCGTGGATGAGGGCAACGCGCGGCGCGTTGGCCGACAGCTCCGGAATTTGCGCCGCGTAGTCGGCGATCCCGACCGAGGCATCCTCGCCCAGCACACCATAGGTGACGGCGGCCGCCTGGTCCCAATAGCTGAGCTCGTCCACCATGCCTTCCTTCTTGGCGTCGGCGGCGCTCCACGGCGCATTGTCGATCCAGCGGCGCACCACCGCCGCATCCTTCTTGCGGTTGGCGGCGATGCCGTCGATCACCTGCGCCAGCCAGGAATCGGTCAGCTGCTGCAGGTTCTGGCGCAGCGGCGCCGGCATCGCGGTCTCGGTGAAGAGATAGGGCGCGCCCTTGAACTCCTTGCGCTTGCTGACCTGCGGCTTGACCCCCAGCCAGTCGAGCGCGGCGCGCAGGAACGGCTGCTCCACCATGAAGCCCATGGTCGCGACTTCGCCCGTCGGCTGCAGGAAGATGCGGTCGGCGCTGGTGGCGACGTAGTAGTGCAGGGTGCCGTCGCCGCTCTCGCCGAAGGACTCGGCGAAGGCATGGATCGGCTTGCTGCTGCTCTGGAAGCGCGCAACCGCATCGCGGATCTCCTGCGCCTCGGCGATGTTGAGCGGCCCGCGACCGACCTTCAGCATCACGCCCTTGACGCGGCTGTCGTTGGCGGCGGCCTCCAGGCCCAGCGCGATGTCCTCGACCGTCGGCTTGCCCACCGGCGCGAACGGCAGCCGGACGTGATCCTTCGCCAGTCCCTCGCTGAGATCGATGGTGAGGACGGCCTGGTCCGGAATCTTGACATGCGGCCGGTTCAGCTGATCGAGGAAAAAGAAGCCGGCGATGATCATGGCGATCACGGCGATGCCGAGCAGCGCCAGCAGCCAGAAAATGAACCGCACGACAAAACGGAGAAAACCCATTGCACCGACCCGTCTTTTTGTTGCCCCAGCTTTTCTGTTGCCTTGGGTGGGGCGCCATCATAAGCCAGCTTTATTGTCGCTGTCTTGTCGATCGAAGGTCATGAACCGGGACCACCGAACAGGCTCCGAACAGGTTGAATTCCGCACCACGGCCATGGGCGGGCAGGGTGATGCCGTGGCCGAATGGCAGGGCAAACGCGTGTTCGTGCCCTTCGCCTTGCCGGGCGAGCGGGTGCGTGCGCGGTTGCAGCCTGCGGCCGCCGGCGATCTGACCGCGACCGATGTCGAGATACTCGAACCTTCGCCCGATCGCCGCGCGCTGGAGACCGCGCTATGTGGCGGCTGCGCCCTGCAGGTCTGGGCGGAGCCGGCCTATCGCGAGTGGAAGGTCGATGCGGTGCGCCAGGCGCTCGGACATCGTGGCCTCGCGCTGCCGGAGCGCTTCGACTCGGTGTTCGTGCCCGGCGCCACGCGGCGGCGCGCCGAGTTCGCGACGCTGCGGCAGGGTGACGCGGTCCGGCTCGGCTTCCATGCGCGCGGCAGCGATGCGATCGTCGACCAGCACATCTGTCCGATCCTGGTGCCCGCGCTCGGCGACCTGATGGCGCCGCTGGGCGCGGTGCTGCGCCAGGTCCTGCGCGACGGCGATGCCGCCGATATACTGGCAACCGAGACTCTGACCGGTTTCGATCTGCTGATCACGTGCGATGCCAGGCCCAATGCCGGACAGCGCGCCGCGCTGGCCGGGTTCGCCGCGGAAAGCAACGTCGCGCGGATCGGCTGGCAGGGCAAGCGCGGCACGCCGGAGCCGATCGTGCTGTTGCGTCCGCCGCAAGTGCGCTTCGGCGAGGTTCTGGTCGATCTGCCCATGCCGTCATTTCTGCAGCCGAGCGAGGAGGGCGAGGCGACCCTGAAGACGGCGGTGGTCGCCATGGTCGGCAAGGCCAAGCGGATCGCGGAGCTCTATGCCGGTGCCGGCACCTTCACCTTCGATCTTGCGAAGATCGGTAAGGTGCATGCGGTCGAAGGCAGCAAGCCGTCGCTCGCTGCATTGGAGCAGGCTGCCAGGCGCGCGCAGCTCGGCCATCGTATCACGACCGAAGCGCGCGACCTGGAGCACGCGCCGCTCACTTTCCAGGAGCTGAAGAATTTCGATGCCGTGGTGTTCGACCCGCCGCGCGCCGG
>Ga0070674_100001313_pt1 | contig 13069 bp, 16 predicted proteins | sample KBSM33metaG_FD_65344 | JGI IMG/M metagenome (GOLD analysis project Ga0070674, IMG submission 65344) | Miscanthus rhizosphere microbial communities from Kellogg Biological Station, Michigan, USA - KBS M3-3 metaG | ecosystem: Host-associated > Plants > Roots > Rhizosphere > Soil ... | reverse complement strand
TTCGATGTGCTCTACGCCTGCCAGGATCTCGACTACGACCGCGCGCACGGTCTGCGGTCGATCCCCGTGCGCTTTGGCGTGCCCGCCTCGCTGACCATTTCGCGGTTGATGCATGTGGGAGCTGTGCTGGCGCTGGCGAGTGTCGCGCTCGTGGTGCCGCTCGGCGCCGTGTATCTGGCCGGCGTCGCTGCCGTAGCTCTACTGCTGGTGTACGAGCAGTCGCTCGTCACGGCCGCGGATTTATCACAATTGAAGCGCGCATTCGATCTCAATGGGTACGTAGGTATCCTGTACATGATCGTGACTGCGCTCGCCGTCTACACCGGACGCTGATCGAACTCGAGATGACTGCCAACGTGCTTCCGCCCGATCAGGGTCCTGCCTCCGCGCCGCCGCCGCCTTCGGTATTGACCGACGAAGGCCTGCGCGCGAAAGAGCCGGATCGCATCGCGGGGATGTTCGACGCGATTGCCCCGCGGTACGACCTCCTGAACCGAGTGCTGAGTGCCGGGTTCGACCAGCGATGGCGGGCACGCGCCCTCCGGGAGCTCGCGTTGATCGAGTCAGACGTTCTGGTGGATGTCTGCACCGGCACCGCGGATGTTGCGTTGGCAGCCTCCCGGTTGCCGCGGGCGCCCAAGCGCGTGATTGGCCTCGATTTTTCGTCCGAAATGCTCCGTCGCGGCCTTCGGAAACTGCGGAGGGCGCGCGAAACAGGCATCCTCCTCGTCCAGGCAGATGCGACGCGACTGCCCTTGCGCGACCACTCGGCAGACGCCGCTACGATCGCGTTCGGCATCAGAAACGTGCAGCACCCCGATCTGGCGTGCCGCGAGCTGGCGCGAGTCATCCGGCCAGGCGGCCGAATCGCGATTCTCGAGTTCGGGCTGCCACGGTCGCCGTCGTTTCGGCGCCTGTATCTGTGGTACGCGGAACGGGTGCTGCCCAGAATCGGCGCCCTCGTGTCGAAGCACCGCAGTGCCTACGCCTATCTGCCGGAGTCCGTCGGACGGTTTCCACCTCCCGAGCAGTTCGGCCAGCTGCTGCAGGATTCCGGGTTCCCCCACGTCGCGGTCGTCCCTTTGACGCTCGGCATCGTCTATCTCTACGTGGCCCGGAAGTGACGGACGGGGGAAAGGTGGTCTCTGTCCGGAACAGAGGACGGCTTTCGGATGGTTCGGACCGCCGCCGCGGTTCAGGCACGGCTCATCTTCGACCTGTTATAATTCTGTAAGTTACTCATGTACTTCGATTTCGGTGATGGACATCCAGATCTGCAGCGCCTGCCCCGCGCGCTTTCGACGCGCGAGGAGGTGCTGGTGGCCATCATCATCCACCTGCTCGTCATCATCGTGCTGCTGGTGGCTCCCCACCTGCCGTGGGTAAAGGCCTACCGGGCTGCGGAGCAGGCGAAGCTGGTGGCCGCCGAGCAGCTGCGGCAGCAGCGCCAGCAGCAACAGCCGTTCATGTTCGTGCAGCCGCGGCTGGACGTGCCGGCGCGCAAGCCGCCCCCGCAGGCGCCGCCCTCCGATATCGACCGCGAGGCTATGACCCGGTTCCGCCCTGACCATCCGACCAACCGCCAGCCTGCCGCGCGTGGCAACACCGCAGAGTTCACAGAAGGCGCGCCCCCACAACCGCAGATGCGGGCAGCCGGCCAGCCCAATCAGCGTGCTGACGACCCGGCGCAGACGGCGCAGCCCTCGAAGGATCCAGGACAGGACGCCGTGCGTATTCCGGATCTGTCCGACAAGGGACCAGCGTTCGCTCGCGAAGGGAGCACCGTCAGCCGTCCGGCGCAGCGCGGTGCGCTGGGCGATGCCCTGCGGAACCTGCAGCGGTACGCGGACCAGGCGGCGTTCGATAACCCGCAAGGCGGCAACGGCCAGTTCGGACCAGCGATCCAGTTCGACACGAAAGGCGTCGAGTTCGGGCCGTGGGTGCGGCGGTTCCTGACCCAGTTGAAGCGCAACTGGCTGCCGCTCATCCCGAACGCCGCCATGTCCCTCCGAGGACACACGTCCATCAGCTTCAACGTGCACAGAGACGGCACGATCACCGAGATCACGGTCGTGGCACCTTCCGACGTGGACGGGTTCAACAACGCCGCGTTCAATGCGCTGGCGGCCACGAGTCCGACCCTGCCGCTGCCTGAGGAGTACCCCTCGGAGAAGGCCTTCATCACGGTGACCTTCTTCTACAACGAGACTCCTCCGACGTACAACGGACAATGACGCCGCCGACGCGCTCTCAGCAGCTCGGGCTGCTGGTGTTGCTGGCGGCGCTGGCGGCCTTCGTCATGTGGAGCGGCCGCCCGTGACCGAGCGATCCGTGCATCCGCCTGTGGGGGCGGGGTCACTCACACCGTCGTCGAGTGCACCCCGCCCAGCCCTGACAGTCCCTAGCCTCGAAAGGCGGCATCCCGATCGTCCGCTGGTCGTCGCGATCGTGGGCCCAACCGCGACTGGAAAAAGCGCGCTGGCGCTGGCGCTGGCAGAGCGCTTCGGCGGCGAGATCATCAACTGCGATTCGACCGCGGTCTACCGCGGGTTCGACATCGGGACCGACAAGGTCCCGGCGCTCGAGCAGCGGGGCATTCCGCACCACCTCGTGGATGTCGTGGAGCCCACCGACGTCTACACCGCCGCGCGGTACGCGAGAGACGCCGTTTCGATCATTCGCGACACCCTTGCGCGCGGCCGCCTGCCGATGATCGTGGGCGGCACCGGCTTTTACTACCGCGCATTGACCCGCGGCCTGTTTCCCGGTCCGTCTGCCGATGAGGCGCTTCGCTCGCGCCTCGATCGCATCGCGGCTGCGCGCGGGCCCGAACGTCTGCACCGGTGGCTCGCGCGGGTGGACCCCGCATCCGCAGCGCGCATCCAACCTCGCGATCGCAAGCGGCTCGTACGCGCGCTCGAAGTGTATCTGCTCACCGACCGCCCTCTGACGGACCATTTCGCCGACACGATCTCGCCGCTCTCGTTCTGCGACGTCGTCACGGTTGCTCTACGGATTCCCGCACCGCTCGTCGCGGAGCGCACGCGCATCAGGGTGGACGATCAGTTCGCGCGCGGCATTGTCGATGAGGTGAAGAGATTGCTGGCGAGCGGCGTACCGGGATCAGCGCGGCCGTTCGGGGGGCTCGTCTACCGGCAGGTCATGGAGCTCCTCGCCGGCGTGCGCGACGAAGCTGCGACGCGTGCGCTCATCGCGCAGGAAAATCGCCGCTACGCCCGCCGGCAGTTGATCTGGTTCCGCAAAGAGCCTAATCTTAGCTGGTTCGACGGGCCGGGCGAGCTGCCCGCCACCATCGCCACCATCGAGCGCGCGCTTGCGCCACTCTTGCCGCGATAGCGTCATGCCGCACCTGCCGGAAACGAAGGTTGCCTCGAGCCAGCCGAACATCCAGGACGCGTTCCTGAATTTCGCGCGGCGTGAACGCTTGCTCGTGACCATCCGGATGATGGACGGACAGCAGATCGAAGGACGCATCAGGAACTTCGATCGTTTCGCGTTGATCGTGGACCAGAGCGGCACGGATCACATGCTCTTCAAGCATGCGATTGCGAGCATCACCTCGCCCCGCTCGGCCGGCAACTACTTTTCCCAGAGTTGATGCGCGAGCGCCCCACCCGGCGCCGCCCCTGCGTCGTCTGACGCTGCTGTCCTGTGACTCTCCGCGCCACGCGGGCGATCGTTCTCGTGCTCGACAGCGTCGGGATCGGCGAATTGCCCGACGCGTCGCAGTACGGTGACGAAGGCAGTCACACGCTGGGACACATCGCCCGATCGCGGCCACTTCGGATCCCGACGCTCGCGTCGCTTGGCCTGGGCGCCATCGCGACGCTCGAGGGTGTGCCTCCGCCGCCGCAGGCGCGCGCCGCCTACGGGCGCATGGCGGAACAGTCGCCAGGAAAGGACTCCGTCACGGGCCACTGGGAGCTGATGGGCATTGTGCTCGAGCGCGCGTTCCCGACGTACCCACAGGGATTTCCACCGGACCTCATCGCCGCTTTCGAAGAACGGATTGGGCGCCCGACTCTCGGCAATGTCGTTGCGTCCGGAACCGAGATCATCGATCGGCTCGGTGCTGAACACATGCGGACCGGCGCGCCGATCGTGTACACGTCGGCCGACAGCGTGTTCCAGATCGCGGCGCATGAATCGGTGATCCCTGTTCCTGAGCTCTACCGGCTGTGCGAGATTGCCTACGAGCTCACCGTCCAGGGCCTCGGGCTCGGGCGCGTCATCGCGCGCCCGTTCGTCGGTGCGCCGGGGCAATTCTCCCGCACCGCCAATCGCCACGACTTTGCGATGCCACCGGCAGCAGAGACGCTCCTCGACCGCCTGACCGCGCACGGGATTCCCGTCCACGCGATCGGAAAGATCGCCGATCTGTTCGCCGGGCAGGGCATCACGTCGTCAGTACACACGGCGAGCGATGCCGAGGGCATGGATCGCGTGCGCGACGCCATGTCTCGCGTCCAGAACGGCCTCGTGTTTGCCAACCTCGTGGACTTCGACACGCAGTACGGTCATAGGAACAACGTCGAGGGCTATGCGGCCAATCTCGAGCGGTTCGACCTTCGCCTCGCCGAGGTCTTGCCCACGCTCGCTCCGGCGGACATGCTGGTCGTGACCGCCGACCACGGGAACGATCCAACGACGCCGAGCACCGATCACTCGCGTGAATACGTCCCGGTGCTCGTCACCGGTCCATCGCTCCGGCCGGGGGGCTCGCTGGGCACACGCGCCACATTCGCCGACCTGGGCCAGACGCTGGCCGAGTGGTTCGAAGTGCCTGCGCTTCCGCACGGCACGAGCTTTCTGCACGAACTGCGGTGACCGATATGACCCTCATCCGAGAGCAACTGGAACAACGCGAGCGCGACATCCTCGCACCGCGTGCGGCGAAGAGCGCAGATACGCGCGGACGGCAGCGGCGTGAAAATGAAGACGGGATCCGCCCGTCGTTCCAGCGCGATCGTGACCGCATCGTGCACTGCAAGGCGTTTCGCCGCCTGAAACACAAGACGCAGGTGTTCTTCTCCCCGACCGGTGACCACTACCGCACCAGGCTCACGCACACCCTCGAGGTGTCGCAGATCGCGCGCACGATCGCCAAAGTCCTGCACCTCCACGAGGAGCTGACCGAGGCGATCGCCCTCGGGCACGATCTCGGTCACACGCCGTTCGGGCATGCCGGTGAGCGCGTCTTGAGCGACCTCGTTCCCGGAGGATTCAATCACTACGAACAGAGCCTCCGCATCGTGGACGTTCTCGAAAACGACGGACACGGCTTGAACCTCACATGGGAAGTGCGCGACGGTATCGCGAAACACAGCAAGGGGAAGGGCGGCGCTCCGGTCGGCGCCGATCCTGACAAGCGCGCATCCACGCTCGAAGGCCAGGTCACTCGCGTGGCGGATCTCATTGCCTACGTCAACCACGATATCGACGATGCGACGAGGGCCGGGATCCTGCGTGAGTCGGATCTGCCTCGAAGCGCCGTGGAGGTGCTGGGGCGCACCGCGTCGGCTCGCATCGGCCGGATGGTGGCCGATGTGGTGGAGGCGACACTCCAGGGTGACTATTCCGAGATCAGGATGAGCGGTCCCGTCCTCGCGGCGACATTGGATCTACGGAGCTTCCTCTTCGACGCGGTCTACGAGAACGAAATCTCGACCGCTGAGTTCAAGAAGGCCGCGGGCATCCTGGGTGGATTGTGGCAGCGGGTGAGAGAAGAGCCTGATCAGTTCCTCGACCGCAGGGTGATTCTGACGGACGGGCTCGACCAGGCGGCGTGCGACTTCATCGCCGGGATGACGGATCGGTACGCGGTTGGACTCTTCGAGCGGCTGTACATTCCGAAGCCCTGGGCCGGCACGGAGGAATGAACTCGGCAATGCGGATTTCGGAAAGCGGATTGCGGAATGCGCGCATTCCCGCCGACGTAGGGCAGATGACCGAGCAAGCGTAAGATGGAGAAAATCTGGTATGCTTGAGGGTCGGCCTCGGGCGTAAGGGCGCTACGGGGGCACAGATGTCGATGCTGCTCGAAGTCGCCAAGATCCGCGAACCGCATCTGCGGATCGAGCGGACGGATGAACCCTCGGCCTACGGGAGCGAGGACGATTATCGGCTGGTGTCGCCAGTCCACCTCGCCCTCGACGTCCACAAGGACGGTCACAGGGTTCGGGTGAAGGGCCGGCTGCAGACCGTCATCGAGCTGGCGTGCAGCCGGTGCCTCGAGGCGTTCGCGATTCCGGTCGATGCCGCGGTGGATCTCGTGTACCTCCCGTCGGAGAAGGGTCCCCTCCGCGGCGATGAGCACGAGCTGCATGACGGAGATTTCGGCACCGCCTATTACGACGACGGTGTGATCGATCTGGCGGACCTGGTACGCGAGCAGGTGTATCTCGCGCTCCCGATGAAGCCACTGTGTCAGGATGCCTGCAAAGGGCTGTGCCCGCACTGTGGGACGAACCTGAATTCAGGATCGTGCGCGTGCACGACGACCTGGGAAGATCCGCGGCTCGCGCCCTTGCGCGCGATCGCGAGGAACAACGACGATGCCTAATCCAAAACGACGCCATTCGAAGACCCGCGGCCGCAAGCGCCGCACGCACGACGCGCTGTCGTCCTTGTCGGCCGGTCAGTGCCCGCAGTGCCACGAAGCCAAAGCGCCGCATCGGGTCTGCCCGAACTGCGGCACCTACAAGGGCCGTCAGGTCCGCGCGGTCGACGAAGCCTAGCATCGGATCCACCACCAGCCGTTGTCCGTGAGCAGTACCGATCGTCCGCCCGACCTCTGTTGGATTGCGGTGGACGCGATGGGCGGCGATGACGCCCCGCGCCCCATCGTCGACGGCGCGCTGTCGGCTGTGCGCCACCTCCCGATTGGTGTTCGGCTCGTGGGGCGGGCGGATGCCGTCCGCGCGGAACTGGGCCGCCACGGCGATGTGTCGGCGCTCGCGGTCGAGGTGATCGACGCGCCTGACGTGGTCGGCATGGCGGAGTCGCCGTCGGCGGCGCTGCGGCGGAAGCCGCGCTCGTCGATTCGCCTCACGTCCGAGTCGGTTGCGCGCGGTGAGTCGCGCGCCATGTTCAGCGCAGGCAGTACCGGCGCCACCGTGATGGCGGCATACGGTGCGCTTGGCCTGCTGCCAGGCGTCGACCGTCCGGCGTTGGCCACGACGATTCCGACGCGCGAGCGAGCGGCGGTGTTGCTCGACGCGGGCGCGAACATCGAATGCCGGCCTCAGCATCTGCTGCAGTTCGCGGTGATGGGGTCTGTGTACGCCCAGGTGGCGCTGGGGATCGAGCGGCCGCGGGTGGGCCTGCTGTCCATCGGTGAGGAAGAGACAAAAGGGACGGACCTGATTCGCGAAGCGCACCAGCTGCTCAAATCAGGACCGGTTCATTTCATCGGGAACGTCGAGGGCCGCGACGTCTACGGCGGACACGCCGACGTGATCGTCTGCGACGGATTCACCGGCAACGTGGCGCTGAAGATCAGCGAGGGACTCGTCGACACGGTGGAACATCTCCTGGGCGAGGAATTGCAGTCGACCTTCAGTACGCGCGTGGGCTATCTGCTGTCGCTGCGCGCATTCCGGCGCTTCAGGAAGCGCGTGGACTACTCCGAGTACGGCGGCGCGCCGCTACTCGGCGTCAACGGCCTGTGTCTCGTCGGACACGGACGCTCGTCGGCCAAGGCGGTCCGCAACGCCGTCGCCATGGCGCACCGGTTCGTCACCTTCGACGTGATTGCGCGGCTCGAACAGGGCATCGCGTCTCTGCCGGTGACGCAATCGTGATTGCCTTCATTTTTCCCGGGCAGGGCTCGCAGAAAGTTGGGATGGGCCGCGAGCTGGCTGAGCACGTGCCGGCGAGCCGAGCGGTATTCGAGGCCGCGGATCGGGCGCTCGGCGAATCCTTGAGCACCATCTGCTTCGAAGGGCCCGAGGATCGGCTGGCATTGACCGAGAACACGCAGCCGGCAATCCTGACGGCCAGCGTGGCGGGTACGCGGCTGCTCGCGTCCGCCGGCATCAGGCCGGACATTGTCGCCGGCCACAGCCTCGGCGAGTACTCCGCTCATGTGGTAGCCGGAACGCTCGCGTTCGAGGATGCAGTGCGGATCGTCCGCCGCCGAGGGCAATACATGCAGGAAGCCGTGCCCGTCGGGCAGGGCGCCATGGCCGCTGTGCTCGGCGTCTCTCGGGACATCGTCGAGCAAGCGTGTCGCGACGCTGCGGAGGGTGAGGTGGTCAGCCCGGCGAACTTCAATGCACCGGGCCAGGTGGTGATCGCAGGAACGGCGCCGGCGGTCGCGCGCGCCTCCGAGCGCGCGAAAGCGCTCGGTGCGCGGCGGGTGATCCCGCTCGCGGTCAGCGCACCGTTCCATTGCGCGCTGATGAAGCCGGCCGAGCTGAAGCTGGCTCCGGAGCTGCGCGCGCTGGCGGTCTCGAATCCCTCGGTGCCGGTCGTCGCCAACGTGGATGCGCAGCCGAAGACGACGGCCGCGGCCGGAATCGAGGCGCTCATCGCGCAGATTGCGGCGCCGGTGCAGTGGGAGGCGGTGGTGGAACGGCTTGCGTCGGCCGGCGTCCGCGCATATGTTGAAGTGGGTCCCGGCACGGTGTTGAGCGGCCTGGTGAAGAAGATCGATCGCACCGCCCGCGTCGCCGCGCTCGAGTCGCCGGGGCAGCTCGCCGCTGTGGTGGCCGTCGTTCAAGACGCCGCCGGCGTTTGAGAACACGTTTTTCCCCTGAGCCATGATCGAGCTGCACGAACGCGTCGCCCTCGTGACTGGTGCGTCGCGCGGCATCGGCCGGGCGACGGCACATGTGCTGGCCCGTCAGGGCGCATTCGTCGTCGCCGCCGCGCGCGCGGAGAACGCCGCGGCGACCGTGGCCGAGATCACCGCCGCCGGTGGCCGTGCAGAAGTGCTGACGCTGGACGTCACCGAGGCCGGCGCGATCGAGGCGGCCGTGGCCGGTGTCTTGCAGCGTCACGGGCGCATCGACATCCTCGTCAGCAACGCCGGGATCACGCGGGATCAGCTCCTCCTCCGGATGAAGCGGGACGATTGGGATGCCGTGATCGCGACGAACCTGACGGCGACCTTTACGCTGACGCAGGCGGTCTTGAAGCCGATGCTGAAGCAGCGCCGGGGCCGCATCATCGCCATCAGCTCCGTGGTCGGCCAGACGGGGAATGCGGGTCAGGCCAACTACGCGGCGTCGAAGGCGGGGCTCATCGGATTCTGCAAGTCCGTTGCGCGGGAAGTGGCGTCGCGGTCGATCACGGTCAACGTCGTGGCGCCGGGTCTCATCGACACCGAGATGACGCGCGGACTGACCGGCGATGCGCAGGACGACTGGTCGTCGCGGATTCCGTTGGGCCGGCTGGGTACGCCGAAAGACGTCGCGGCGGCAGTCGCGTTTCTCGCCTCGGATGAGGCGTCGTATATTACTGGGCACGTGCTGGCAGTCAACGGCGGCATGTATACGTAGGAGGACGAATGGCAGTTGCGGAGAAAGTCAAGGGCATCATCGCGGAGAATCTCGACGTCGACGAGCAGGAAATCACCCCCGATGCCTCGTTCACCGAGGATCTCGGAGCCGATTCGCTCGACATCGTGGAGCTCGTGATGGCATTCGAAGAAGCGTTCGGGATCGAGATTCCCGACGAGGACGCGGAGAAGATCACGCGCGTCCGCGAAGCCATCGATTACATCGAGAGCCACACGAAGAACAAGAAGTAGCCGCGCACGCGCCGGCCGCAGACGGCTGGCGGCTGGCCGTGCGGGCCGCCACGCGGTGGAGGCAGATTGAGCAGGCGAGTCGTAGTCACGGGCATCGGTCTGGTGTCGTCGCTCGGCATCGGCACCGAGGCCACATGGAATGCGCTCCTCGCGGGCCGGAGCGGGATGGGTCCCATCACGCGCTTCGACGCGTCGGCGTTCCCGACGCGGTTCGCAGCCGAGGTCAAGGGCTTCAACCCGCTGCAGTTCATCGACAAAAAAGATGTCAAGAAGATGGACATCTTCATTCAGTTCGCCCTGGCGGCCTCGCAATTCGCCATGGACGACGCGAAGCTGGCGATCACGCCGGAGAATGCCGCGCGCGTCGGCGTCTTCATCGCCTCGGGCATCGGCGGATTCACGACCATCGAACGCGAACACAAGGCGTACCTGGAAGGCGGACCGCGCCGTATCTCACCGTTCTTCATTCCGTCAGCCATCATCAATCTCGCGTCCGGCCAGGTATCGATTCGCTTCGGGGCCAAGGGGCCCAACTCCGCCACCTGCACGGCCTGCACCGCTTCGGCGCATGCGATCGGCGACGCCTTCGAGATCATCCGGAGAGGCGCGGCCGACGCGATGATTGCCGGCGGATCGGAGGCGGCCGTCTGTGCGATGGGCGTCGGGGGATTCGGCGCCATGCGCGCGCTCTCCACACGGAACGACGACCCCGAGCGGGCGAGCCGTCCGTTCGACAAGGATCGTGACGGGTTCGTGCTCGGCGAAGGATCAGGCGTCCTGATTCTCGAGGAGCTGGAGATGGCCACGCGCCGCGGGGCGCCCATCTATTGCGAGCTGGTCGGCTACGGCATGTCCGGTGACGCGTACCACATGACGGGCCAGCCTGAAGACGGCGACGGGGCCGTGAGGGCCATGCAGGGCGCGCTGTCGTCAGCAGGCGTGTCGCCCGACGTCGTGGACTACATCAACGCGCACGGCACCTCGACACCGATCAACGATCCGAACGAAACGCTGGCGATCAAGCGCTGCTTCGGGGATCGCGCGCGCCGCCTGGCCGTGTCGTCCACCAAGTCAATGACCGGGCACCTTCTCGGGGCCGCTGGAGGACTCGAGGCCGGCATCACGTCGCTGGCGATCCGGCATCAGCTGCTGCCGCCCACCATCAACCTCGATGCGCCGGATCCCCGCTGCGATCTCGATTACGTACCGCACAAGGCCCGGCCGGCCACAGTGCGCTACGCCCTGTCGAACTCGTTCGGCTTCGGCGGCACCAACGGCGCGCTCCTGTTCAGACGATACGATGGGTAGCGCCTCGCGTGAGCCTGTCGGAGTCGCGTTCGCGTTCGTATTCGCAGCTCACGGACCCACGAATTCGAATCCGAATACGAATGCGACCACGAGATGAAGATCGCTGTCTGCATAAAGCAAGTCCCGACGCGTGAGTGGCAACCTCGCCTGAACGAGGCCAAGACCTGGATCCGCGATAGCGAGGCGAGCTTCGAGCTGAACGAGCCCGATGCGTACGCGCTCGAAGAAGGGCTGCGGCTCAAAGAAAAGCATGGCGGTGAAGTGGTCGTGTGCGCCGCGGGACCAGCGCGCGTGAGCGCCGTCATCCGCGAAGCCCTCGCGCGAGGCGCCGATCGAGCAATTCATGTCGATGACGAAGCGCTCGGCTCGGCCGATGGCGCCACGGTGGGCGAGGCCCTGGCGGCGGCGCTGTCAGATGAGCACGTGGATCTGATTCTGACCGGACTGCAGTCAGACGATCAGGGACACGCGCAGACCGGTGTGGTGCTCGCGGAGCGCCTCGGCATTCCGCACGCGACCATCATCATGGAAGTGCAGGTTGCCGATGGGCGCTTGCGGGTCAAGCGCGAGCTCGAGGGCGGCTGGTTCCAGTGGATCGGGATGCCTCTGCCGGCGCTCCTGACCATTCAGAGCGGCATCAACCAGCTGCGATACGCCACGCTCAAGGGCATCATGGCGGCGAAGAAGAAAGAAATTCGCCGTGTCGCGCCTGCCTCGCCGGTCCAATCCCGCCAGCGGATTGCCGCGCTCTACGTGCCGGAGAAATCGAAGCAGACCCAGATGATCGATGGCACGCCGTCGGATGCCGCGCGCGAGCTGGTCAGGCGGCTGCGCGACGACGCGAGGGCACTGAGGCAATGATCGCCGTCATTGCCGAACAGCGCGGCGGCGTTCTGAATCGCGCATCGTGGGAGCCAATCGCAGCCGCGCAGCAGCTCGCCGGCGCCCAGGACGTGACCGTCGTCATTCCCGGAGCTGACGTGTCGGCGCTGGCGGCGGAGCTCGCGGCGGCGGCGGTGCGGGAAGTCGTCGAGCTCGATGATCGGGCGCTCGCGGTGTACACGCCAGATGCCTACCTGCAGGCGCTGCAGCGTCTGCTCGGCGAGCTGTCGCCGTCGCTCGTCCTCCTGCCTCACACGTACCAGACGCGGGACTTTGCACCGGCGCTGGCCGCGCGGCTCGGACGCACGTTGATCACTGACGTCACGCATATCCGGCAGGACGGCGGCAGCGTGGTGTGCACCCGGCCGGTCTTTCAGGGCAAGCTGTCCGCCGACGTCTCGCCAGTTGGAGACGGGCCGCATTTCGTGTCGCTCCAGATTGGCGCGTTCCGCGCGGATGCGGTGGCGCGCGGCGCCGGGCCCGCGCCCGTGCGTCGCATCGCCGCCGGGATCGACGCGTCCAAGATCCGGCAGCAGCCGGAGGCGCCGTTTCAGGAAGCGCGACAGGCCGTGGATCTGTCACAAGCCGAGCGCATCGTCTCGGTCGGACGCGGCATCAAGGCGCAAGAACACCTGGCGCTCGTGCAGCAGCTCGCTGAGGCGCTGGGGGCGGAGCTTGCCGCGTCTCGTCCGATCTGCGACGCGGGGTGGCTGCCCATGTCGCGGCAGATTGGCAGCTCAGGGCAGACGGTCGCGCCGAAGCTTTACGTCGCCGTGGGGATTTCTGGCGCCATCCAGCACCTGGTCGGAATGAAAGGCGCGCGAACCATCGTCGCGATCAACAAAGACGCCGAAGCGCCCATCTTCGAAGTGGCCGACTATGGCATCGCTGGGGACCTTTTCGAGATCGTCCCTGCGTTGGTGGCTGCACTAAAGAGTTCGTAGTCCATAGTTCGTAGTCCATAGCGGGACCACGGAGTCTTCCGCGGGTCCGAGGCTAGAACTGCGGCCACTACGCACTACGAACTACGAACTACGAACTGACAGAGTGCGTCCTGATGTCTCGTGAAACCCTGGATGTAGACATCCTCATCGTCGGCGCGGG
>Ga0070674_100001302_pt1 | contig 13114 bp, 13 predicted proteins | sample KBSM33metaG_FD_65344 | JGI IMG/M metagenome (GOLD analysis project Ga0070674, IMG submission 65344) | Miscanthus rhizosphere microbial communities from Kellogg Biological Station, Michigan, USA - KBS M3-3 metaG | ecosystem: Host-associated > Plants > Roots > Rhizosphere > Soil ... | reverse complement strand
GGGCCGCACGCCAGTACGGCATAGGCCAATCAGGACGGCATGCGACTCCCTGACGAGTCGCATGCGGTTTTGAAAGTGTTGGGACTCGACCGTGAACGCGAACCTCCGGCAACAGCTCGTCAACCTCACCGGCCTGGGCGTGGCGCTGATCGCCTGGACGCTGATCGCGGTCTACTTCGGCCCGGTACCGGCGGGGACGTCGCCCTGGGTCTTCTTCCTCCAACTCACCGTCAACGGCCTCATTCTCGGCAGCCTGTATGCGCTGATCGCGCTCGGCTACACGATGATCTACGGAGTTCTGAAGCTGCTGAACTTCGCACACGGCGACGTCTACATGATCGGCTCGTTCATCGGCTTCGGCGTCTTGACCGTTCTCGGTGGGCCGCTCAGCCCCGCGATTCCGGTCGTGCTGCTCGTCCTGTGCATGTTTTCGGTCGCGATGATCGGCTCGGGTCTCCTCGGGCTTGCGATCGAGCGCTTTGCCTATCGGCCACTGCGCGACGCACCGCGGATCGCGCCACTCATCTCGGCGCTCGGCGTCGCGTTCTTCCTCGAGAACTCGGCCCTGCTGCTGTTCGGCACGTCGTACCGCAACTACGACGGCTTCACCCTGGTCAGCTACGACGGGCTCCATCTCGGCGGTGACGCCGGCGTGTTCGTCCAGTACCTCGGACTGATCGTCTTCGTCACTGCCGTCGCTCTCATGATCGCGCTGGTCGCACTCGTCCGCTGGACACGGCTCGGCAAAGCGATCCGCGCTGTCTCGTTCGACCGGGAGGCAGCGGCCATGATGGGAATCGACACCGACCGCGTGATCGCCGGCACTTTCTTCATAAGCTCTGCGCTCGCGGGTGCGGCCGGTGTGATGTTCGGGCTGCTCTTCAGCCAGATCTACCATCTGATGGGCTTCCTCGCGGGCCTCAAAGGATTCACCGCCGCTGTCGTCGGCGGAATCGGCAGCATCCCGGGCGCGATGCTCGGCGGTCTGCTCGTCGGGCTGGTCGAGTCGTGGGCGAACGGCTACCTGAACGGCAACTGGTCCTCGCTGGTGGTGTTCGGAATCCTGATCGCAGTCATGTTGGTCCGGCCCACCGGGATCCTCGGCACTCCCGCGCTGCAGAAGGTGTAGACCCAGTGACCGAACGCTCCGACCACACGTCCGAGGGTGTCGAGCCCGACGAGAACCGTGGTATTGGCGTCGACAAGTGGGTCGCCGAGTCAGACGACCGCCGAGAGCGCCACTCCGGCTTTCGTGGTCGGATCGAGCACCTCTGGGAGATCCTCCCGCCGGCGGGCAAACTGGCCCTGCTGACGCCGGCGATCGTCGTCCCGTTCCTGCCGATCAGCAACGGCAACCTCTACAACTACGGCATCTTCATCCTGATCTACGCGCTACTCGCGCTGGGTCTGAACGTGGTCGTCGGGTGGGCCGGGCTGCTCGATCTCGGATACGTCGCGTTCTTCGGCTTCGGGGCGTACATCTATGCGTTCCTCTCGGGCACCCACTCCGCGGCGGGTCACACCTACACCCACCATTGGGGTGCCGAGAGGACGATCCCCATCGCAGTCCTCGTATGCGCGCTGCTCGGCGTCTTTCTGGGCTCTTCGTCGCGACGGCTGCTCGGCGACTACCTCGCGATCGTGACGCTCTTCTTCGGCCAGGCCTTCGTGGTCTTCACCAACGCCGCCAACCCGGCCGGAATCACGAACGGCTCGAACGGCCTCGCCAACGTCGACCCACTGACGTTCTTCGGCGGCCGGATCGTGATCGACACGACCCGTGGCTACTACTGGTTCCTGCTCGGCACCGTCGGCCTGCTCCTCGTCGTCCTCTACGCCCTCAGCGAGTCGCGCACCGGCCGCGCGTGGAAGGCCTCGCGCGAAGACCCGCTCTCCGCGGAGCTGATGGGGATGCCGGTGAACCGGCTGAAGATCATGGCGTTCAGCTTCGGCGCCGGTATCGCGGGTCTCGCAGGGAGCATCTTCGCGGCTGTGCAGACCGGCGCGTTCCCGCAGAACTTCGGCACGACAGTGCTGATCATCATTTACGCCGTTGTGATCCTGGGAGGCTCCGGAAGTCTCACCGGGATGATCGTCGGGGCCGTCGTCATCGTCGCCTCGAACCAGGCGCTCGACTCGACGTCGCCGCCGAATCTGCCACGCATTCTCTTCTACGCCGCCGTGATCGCCGCTGTCTATTTCACGCTGAAGTCGTGGCCTCAGAGACTTGCCGCGTTCGGTGGAACCGCGCTCTTCGGCTTGCTCGTGCACGCGATCGTCGGCTCCGTCTGGTCCGACGGAACGGCTGGCGAGGTGACATCGGGAGGCTTCCTCGACGGCGCGATCAAGAATTGGGTCTTGATCCCGACTGACCCCAGCCGGCTCGCCGTCTACGGCTATCTCATGCTGATCGTCTCGGTGACCGTGCTCGTGCAGCTCAAGGGCTGGTGGCGGATCGGAGTGCTCGTGCCGACGCTGTACCTCACCGCGTTCGTGTGGGAGAACCTGATGATTCAGCAACCGTCCGTGACGCGGCAGGTGCTCCTCGGGCTGCTGCTGATCGGGGTCATGACCATCCGGCCGCAAGGGCTCTTCGGACAGGCGAAGGTGGAGGTCGTCTGATGGCCCGGATGCTGGAGCTCACGAACGTTTCCAAGGCTTTTGGAGGGCTGCTGGTGATCGACGGGCTCGATTTCCACGTCGACGAGCACGAAATCGTCAGTGTGATCGGCCCGAACGGTGCGGGCAAGACGACGCTGTTCAACATCGTCACCGGCGTGTACGAGCCGGACGGCGGAGAGATCCTCTTCGAGGGAGAGTCGATCGTCGGGCTCCCGCCGTACAAGATCACGCAGCGCGGCATCGCACGCACCTTTCAGAACCTGCGGCTGTTCCTGAACATGTCCGTGAAAGAGAACGTGATGGCTGCCGAATACGGTCACACCAAGTCTGGCGTCGTCCGCTCGATACTGCGTACGCCGGGCATGCGGAGAGAGGAGCAGGCGATTCGCGCCACTGCCGAGGAGAAGCTCTCGTTCTTCGGTCAGCGCTTGATGGGGTATCGCTGGGATCAGCCGGCCTACTCACTCTCGTACGCCAATCGACGCCGACTCGAGATCGCACGGGCGATGGCGACCAACGCCAAGATCCTGCTACTCGACGAACCTGCCGCAGGCATGAACCCCGTCGAGACGCACGAGATCACGGAGCTGATCGGCAAGCTCCGCGACGAACTCGGGCTCACGATCTTCGTCATCGAGCACGACATGCACCTCGTCGAAGGGATCTCCGATCGGGTTGTCGCACTCGATCACGGCGTCAAGATCGCCGAGGGCACGTTCGACGAAGTGGCGACGAACCCACGAGTCGTCGAGGCGTACCTCGGCGTGCGCGCAGTCGAAGACGAGGCAGCGTCGTAGGTTGGAGGCGCCGACGGCGTCCACCGCTTCGCCCCGGAGTTCCTCGTTGCTCGAGCTGGATCACGTGCACACGTACTACGGCCAGATCCACATCCTCAACGACGTCTCTCTAAGGGTTGGTGCCGGCGAGCTCGTCTGCTTGCTCGGCGGCAACGCATCTGGGAAGTCGACCACGCTGAAGACCTGCCTCGGGATCGTCAAGCCCCGCACGGGCCGTGTGGTGTTCGAGGGCGACGACATCAGCGCAACGAACACGAGTCAGAGGATCGCCCGAGGCATGGCGATCGTGCCTGAGAACAGGCGCCTGTTCGCGCCGATGACCGTGCTCGAGAACCTGCAGATGGGTGCCTACCTGCGCGGCAAGGGCGCGCAGGAGGACTACGATCGTGTCTACGGTCTCTTCCCGCTTCTCTACCAGCGCCGCGCTCAGCTCGCAGGCACGCTGTCCGGCGGGGAGCAGCAGATGGTGGCGATGGCACGTGCGTTGATGTCGCGGCCCAAGCTGCTGCTGATGGACGAGCCGTCCATGGGTCTTGCTCCGATACTCGTCGAGCGGAGCTTCGAGATCATCCAGGAGGTGCACGAATCCGGGGTCGCCGTGCTCGTCGTCGAGCAGAACGCGAACGTCTCGCTCTCGATCGCCGACCGCGGGTACGTGTTGTCGACCGGGCGGGTCGTGCTCGAGGGCGCGGCCGCCGAGCTTCGCGAGCACGAGGAGCTTCGCAAGGCGTACCTCGGCCGATGAGCGTCGGCCAGGAGGTCCGCGCCGAGTTTCCCATCTTCGAGCACGCGGTCTACGCGAACTCGTGCTCGCAGGGCGCGCTCGCGAATCGCGTCCGCGCCGCCGCCGAGGAGTGGCTCGCCGGATGGGACGAGAACGGCGCGGAGTGGGACTTCTGGGTCGAGCGGAACGAGGCGGCACGGGCGGCGTTCGCGCATCTCCTGCACGCCGAGCCCGACGACGTCGCCGTCACCACGTCCGTCTCACAGGGCGTCAGTGCGCTCGTCTCCGCGCTCGATCTCTCGGGTGAGCGGAACCGGATCGTCATCAGCGAGTACGAGTTCCCGACCGTCGGTCAGATCGCGCACGCGCAGGAGCTGCGCGGTGCGGAGGTGCTGCACGTGACGCCCGAGGCGGACGGTCGGATCCCGGTCGAGCGCTTCGCCGAGGCCATCGACGAGCGGACGGCGCTCGTCTGCTGCACGGCCCTCTCCTTCCGCACGGGTCACCGCAACGACCTGTCCGCGATCGCCGAGCTCGGCCATGCGAGCGGCGCGATCGTCCTCGCCGACAGCTACCAGGCGATCGGCGCGATCGAGTTCGACACGCGAACGCTCGGCGCCGATGTCGTGACGGGCGGCACGGTCAAGTACCTCCTCGGCACCGCGGGGCTCGGGTTCATGTGGGTGAGGGACTCCCTGCGCGCGCAGCTGCTCCCGACGCAGACCGGCTGGTTCGCCGACGAGGACATCTTCGCGATGTCCATCGCCGACTACTCGCCGCACAAGACCGCGCGGCGCTTCGACAGCGGCACGCCGCCGGTGCCGTCGCTCTATCCCGGCGTTGCAGGGATGGAGCTGATCGCCGAGGTCGGGGTGCCCGTGATCGAGGCGCACGTGCGTGGGCTCGTCGACCGACTCCTCTCCGGGCTCGACGACCTCGGCGCGACCGTTGCCACCTCGCGCGGCGAGAACGAGTACGGCCCGCTCGTCTGCGTCGTGTCGACGGATCCGAACGCGCTCGTCGATGCCCTCGGCGCCGAGGACATCGTCACGTCGACGCGCGACTCGAACCTCCGGATCTCGCTGCACCTCTACAACGTCGAGTCCGACGTCGACCGGATCCTCGGCGCGCTGGCGGACCAGCGCGAGCTCCTCGCCTGACGAGCTAGGCGGCGTCGGGCCAGGCGGTTTCAGCGGGCGGCGAGTCGTACCGCGGGCGGCCCCGCTTCGGCCAGTCCCGGGTCCACCGGTTGATGATCACGTTTCGCTCGTCGTGCTTCCAGCGCGGGCGCCGACCGTGGACGAACGGATCGACCCCGGCGACGATCGCGAAGCAGTCGACGCAGTACGCGATCGGCCAGTGCTCGTCGCTGGAGCGGCGGTGCGCGAAGGCCTGGACGACCCGCTCGTGCGGGCAGGTCGCGCACGCGGAAAGACGCGTGCGGCGCTTGCCGCGCAGTGTCATCGCCGCTTCGAGCCGGTGGTCCTGCATGTACGCATGTCCGATCGGCCTTCGGTTGACGTAGACGTCGACGAGTTCCACCGCTGCCAACGTACCCGTGTCGTCCGACGACGGGCTCCCGCCCGGACTCGGGTGCGATACTCGCGTCGATGGATCCTCGCGACGCCGCCGATGCGCTCCAGGAGACGATCGGTCGCTACAACGATGCCTGGAACGCCCAGGACGTCGACGCGATCGTGGCGTTCCACGCCCCCCGGATGGTGTTCGAGAACCACACGGCGGGTGATCGGGTGGAGGGCGATGCGGTCGGGCCGCACATCGCAGGGATCTTCGAGCGGAACCCAGACCTTCGCTTCACCGGCCGCCGGTTGTACGCGCGCGACGGGCTCGTCGTGAGCGAGTGGACTGCGACGGCGACGAACAGCGCAGGGCAGCGGGTCGAGTGGGACGGAGTCGACGTCTTCCCCTTCGAGAACGGCCTGATCTTGCGCAAGGACGTCTACTCGTCCTCGCACGACCCGCGCGTCCTCGACGACTAGCGGTGGCGCGGCCGAGGGTTCACGAGGCGGCGGGGGTGCCCGCCGAGATCGCGCGGGAGCTGGCAGCCTCGTTCGAGCTCGTGGACGGCCCGAACGGTGCCGCTGGAGTGGTCACGAGCCCTGCCGTCCCCGTGGACGCCGCGTTTCTCGACGCCGCCGGCCCGCAACTCCGCATCGTCGCGAACTACGCCGTGGGCCTCGACAACATCGACTTCGCGGCGATTCGTGAGCGCGGGATCGTCGTCTCGAACACCCCGGGCGTGCTCACGAACGCTACGGCCGAGCACGCGATCGGGCTCGTGCTCGCCCTCCTGCGGCGCATCGTCGAGGGCGACCGTTCCCTCCGGCGCCGGGACGACTGGGAGTGGGGCCCGGACTTCATGGTCGGGGAAGGGCTCGACGGCAAGGAACTGCTCGTCGTCGGGCCGGGGCGAATCGGCCGCCGGGTCGGCGAGCTCGCAGTCGCGCACGGCGCCCGCACGAGCTTCGCGGGGCGCGACGACGATCTGCACCGGGCCCTGGCAGGGGCGGACGTCGTGACCCTGCATTGTCCGCTGACGCCCGAAACGAGGCATCTCATCGACGCCGACGCCCTCGCCGCGATGAGGCCCACTGCCGTGCTCGTCAACACCGCGCGCGGGCCGGTCGTCGACGAGCGCGCGCTCGTGGCGGCACTCGAGCGGGGAGCTCTCGCGGGCGCCGCGCTCGACGTGTTCGAGCACGAGCCTGACGTGAGCGAGGAGCTTCTGGTGCTGGAGAACGTCGTCATCACACCGCACATCGCGAGCGCGACCCATGAGACGCGGCTCGCCATGGGCATGCTGGTCGTCTCGGCGCTTCGCGCCGTCCTCCTCGAGGACCGGATCCCCGAGAACGCCGTGTAGCGTCCGCCGATGGCGCTGTACGGCTCGCAGTCGATGACGGGACGCCTCGAGCGCGTCCTCGTCAGGCCGCCCCTTCCGGAGGACGGCGCCCGCTGGCGCGAGTACGGATGGCGCGCCGCACCCGACCCTGCCGCCGCAGCGGCCGAGCACGAGAGTCTGCGCGCGATCCTCGAGGCCGCCGGTTCCGAGGTCGTCGTGTCGAGCCATGATCCCGGCAATCCGGACGCGATGTACGTCTACGACCCGGTGCTCGTCGGCTCTCGCGGGGCCGTGCTCCTACGGCCGGGGAAGGAGGGACGCCGCACCGAGCCGGATGCGATCGCGGCTGCGCTTGCCGTGGCCGGCGTTCCGATCGCAGCCGAGCTCACCGAGCCGGCGATGGTGGAGGGCGGCGACACGGTCTGGCTCGACGAGAGGACGCTGCTCGTCGGCATCGGCTACAGGACGAACCCTGCGGCCGTGGGCGCTCTCGGGGACGCCTTCCCCGGGGTGGACGTGATCGCCTTCGACCTCCCGCACTGGAACGGCCGCGGCGAGGTGATGCACCTCATGAGCTTCGTCTCTCCGCTCGATCGCGATCTCGTGCTCGTCTATCCGAGGATCGCACCCGTGCGGCTGCTCGACCTCTTCGCCGAGCGTGGGATCGAGGTCGTCGAGGTCCCGGACGAGGAGTTCGAGACGCAGGGACCGAACGTCCTCGCACTCGGTCCCCGGCACGCGCTCGCCCTCGACGGCAACCGCGAGACCCGTCGCCGCATGGAGCGTGCCGGCGTCGACGTCGTCGTCTACCGCGGCGAGGAGATCTCGCGCAAGGGCGACGGCGGTCCGACCTGTCTCACGCGCCCGCTGCTCCGGTCTTGAGGTCTTAACGTCCCGCGAGGCCACGCGGCGCCTCTAGCGACTCTTCGAGGCTGAGCTGACGGTACGGCGAGAGGCTCGACACGCCGACTCCGACGAGCCGGAGCGCGCCGGGTCGGTCGCGGAGGCCGCGATCGAGGAGGCCGCACGCGACATCGCCGATCACGCCCGCGTCGTCCACCGCCGCGGGGAGCGTCGTCGAGCGCGTTCGTATCGAGAAGTCCGAGTAGCGGAGCTTCGCCGTCACGGTCCGTCCGGACAGACCCGAGTTGCGAAGCCGCTCGGAGACGAGGTCGGACAGCCGGTGCACCTCGTCGTGGAGGCGCTCTCGGTCGTGCAGGTCGCGAGAGAACGTGTCCTCGGCCGAGACGGAGACGGGCTCGAGCTCGAGATCGAGGTCGCGTGGGTCGATGCCCCGCGCGCGGTTGCGCAGCAGCGGACCGAGCAAGCCGGGAAGGAGCGTGCGGAGCTCGACGTCGGCCAGCGCGGCGAGCGCGCCGATCGTGTCGACGCCGGCGGCGCGCAGGCGTGCCTCGGCGCGTGGCCCGACGCCCGGGAGGAGGCGCACCGCCAGCGACGCGAGGAACGCCGCCTCGGTCCCCGGCGGCACGACGGTCATGCCGCCCGGCTTGCGGCGGTCGGAGGCGATCTTGCAGACGACCTTCGACGTCCCGACGCCGAGCGAGCAAGTGAGGCTCGTGCGCCCTCGAACGGCTGTCTGCACCGCCGAGGCGATCGCCCGGGCGCGAGTGAAGTCCGTCGCGATGGTGGCGAGGTCGAGGTAGCCCTCGTCGATCCCGGTGCGCTCGACGCGCGGGACGATCTCGCCGACCGTGTCCCACACGACGCGCGAGTACTGTCGGTAGACGGCGTGCCGCGGCCGAAGAAAGACCGCGTGCGGACAGCGGCGAAGCGCCTCGGCAGCGCTCATCGCGGAGTGGATTCCGAACTTCCTCGCCGCGTAGTTCGCGGTCGATACGACACCGCGCCCGTGGGGGTCCCCACCGACGACCAGCGGCTTGTCCCGAAGGGAAGGATCCTCGAGCTCTTCCACGGCGGCGAAGAACGCGTCGAGGTCGAGATGGGCGAGGATCTTCACCCGGACAAAGCTACTGTTGGCGGGTGATCGCGACGCCTGCGTTACCGCCGCCCTCGATCGAGCAGCCGGCGCCGCGTCAGCTCTCGTACGGACTCGTCACCGGCCGCGCAGCGCGCGGCACGACCCGGGTGGTCGTCTTCGCCAACGGCAAGCGACTTGCGTCGAAGCCGCTCGAGGGCCGTCGCTTCACTCTGCACGTGGCGCTCCCGCTCGGCGACGCGACCGTCCGCGTGCTGACGATCGCGCACGGCGGACGCCGCTCGGCGGCGCACGTTCACGATGTCTATGGAGTCTCCGCCCGATCGCGCCCGCGCGTCGTCGCCCCACGCGAGGACGCCACGCTTCAGCGGCAGCTGACCAGAGCCGTGCGATCGTACTCGGGCACCGCCGGGTACTACGTCCAGAGCCTCACCGGAGGCTGGGGGGCGGCATGGAACGCGAAGGCGCGCTTTCCGGCTGCGTCGACGGTGAAGCTCGCGATCGCGGCAACGGTCCTCTCCGAATACCGGGGGATCCCAGCCCCGGGCTCGCAGCTCGACTCGCTGCTCCACGAGATGATCGTCCCGTCCGACGACAGTGCCGCGAACTCGCTGCTCGTCTGGCTCGGCGGGTCGACCGGCTCGGGTGCGTACCACGTCAACGACCTCATGCGGTCGATCGGCCTCACCGACACGCTCATGTACGGCGGTTACCTGACGCGCGGCCTCTCCTCGCGCATCCCTGTCCGTGTCGACGAGGCGCCGGACTTCGGCGTCGGCAAGTACACGACCGCATGGGACATGACGTCGCTGTGGCGTGCACTCTGGCTCGCCTCGGGCGGGCTGGGGCCGCTGCCGAAGTCGCGGCCGGGCCTCACCCCCGCGGACGCCCGCTACCTCCTGTGGCTCACCGCCCATGTCGCCGACCAGCCGAAGCTCGACACCTCGATCGGCTCGGAACACGGCGTCCGCGTGCTCCACAAGGCGGGCTGGATCTCGGCCGCGCGGCACGACACGGGGCTCGTCTTCTGGAAGGGTGGCGTCTTCGTCGCAGGCGTCATGACCTGGCGCTCGTGGGGGGTTTCGACGTCCTCGGACCGTCTCGCAGGGCGGGTCGCCACGCTCACCTTGCAGCGTCTGCGCCGAATCGAGGGATGAGAAGCGGCCCGGCGCAGCCCTTGGCCTAGTCGGTACAGTTTCTGAACCAACTATGGCAATCGTACGAAAGCGAGCATCGTGAGCGAGACCGAGAACCCCACACGTCTTCTTCTCGTCCCCCTGGAAGACATCGTCGTCTTCCCCAACATGAACGTCACCCTCACCGTCGACGTCGGCGACGAGGATCGCGTGCTCCTCGTGCCCAAGCACGACGACGAGTACGCGAAGGTCGGCACCGTCGCGCAGGTGACGGACCGTATCCGGCTTCCCGGCGGTGGTCGCGCTGTCGCCCTCGAGGGACTGCATCGCGGCGTCGCCGGTGCTGCCGCCTCGGATTCGCAGGGCCGGCTCCTGGTCGACGTCGAGGAGCGTCCCGATCCGGAGGCCGCCGACGGCCGCCTCCGCGAGCTCGAGCGCGAGTACCGCGCCGTCGTCGAGGAGATCCTCGAGCTGCGCGGCGACGACGGCCGCATCGCGGCTTTCGTCCGCTCGATCAGCGAACCGGGCGCGCTCGCCGACACGACGGGCTACTCGCCCGACATCACCTTCGAGCAGAAGGTCAAGCTGCTCGAGGCGGTCGACGTTCGCGCGCGCCTCGAGCTGGCGCTCGAGTTGCAGCGTGAACGTCTTGCGCTCATGCAGGTGCGGCAGCGCATCCAGGAGGATGTCGAGTCCGGCGTCGAGAAGCAGCAGCGCGAGTACATCCTCCGGCGCCAGCTCGACTCGATCCGCAAAGAGCTCGGCGAGGACGAGGGCTCGGTCGTCGAGGAGTACCGCAGGAAGATCGGCGAGGCCGAGATGCCCGAGAACGTGCTCGAGCAGGCCGAGCAGGAGCTCTCGCGACTCGACCGCATGGGTGACCAGTCGCCCGAGGCGAGCGTCATCCGCAACTACCTCGACTGGCTGTTGGCGATCCCGTGGAGCAAGCGCTCCGAGGAGCGGCTCGATCCGAAGTACACCCGCGAGGTGCTGGACGCCGACCACGCCGGGCTCGAGGACGTGAAGGACCGCATCGTCGAGTACATCGCCGTCGAGAAGCTGCGCAAGGAGCGCGGCGTCGAGGACGACAAGCGGTCCGGCGCGATCCTGACGCTGATCGGTCCTCCCGGAACCGGCAAGACGTCGATCGGCGAGTCGATCGCCCGCGCCACCGGACGCGAGTTCGTGCGTATGTCGCTCGGCGGCATCCGGGACGAGGCCGAGATCCGCGGCCACCGGCGGACCTACATCGGCGCCCTTCCCGGTCGGCTCGTCCGGGCGCTGCGCGATGCGGGGACGATGAACCCGGTGATCATGCTCGACGAGGTCGACAAGGTCGGCGCCGACTGGCGCGGCGACCCGTCGTCGGCGCTCCTCGAGGTGCTGGACCCCGCGCAGAACCATTCGTTCCGCGACCACTACCTGGACGTCGAGCTCGACCTTTCCCAGGTGTTCTTCATCGCGACCGGGAACATGGCCGAGACGATTCCCGGGCCGCTGCTCGACCGGATGGAGGTCATTCGCTTCGACGGCTACACGAGCGACGAGAAGGTCGCGATCGCCAGGGGCTACCTCTGGCCGCGCCAGCGCGAGCGGAACGGCCTGCGCGAGGACGAGGTGACGATCTCGGACGACGCCTTCGAGCTCGTCGTGTCCGAGTACACGCGCGAGGCGGGCGTGCGCCAGCTCGAGCGTGAGCTCGGGACGGTGCTCCGCAAGACGGCCACGAAGATCGCCTCCGAGGAAGTCGAGGCGCCGATCGAGGTCGACGAGGAAGCGGTCCTCGAGGCGCTCGGCCGCCGTAAGTACTACCGCGAGATCGCGGAGCGCACGGCGGTGCCCGGCGTCGCCACGGGTCTCGCGGCCACTGCCAGCGGGGGCGACGTCCTCTTCATCGAGGCCACGTCGCACAAGGACGGCGACAAGCTCGTCCTCACGGGCCAGCTGGGGGACGTCATGAAGGAGTCCGCGCAGATCGCCCTGTCCTCCGTGCGTGCGCTCGCTCCGCAGCTCGGTCTCGACGAGGAGCTGTTCGAGAACCGCGCGTTCCATCTCCACGTCCCCGCGGGGGCGATCCCGAAGGACGGCCCGAGCGCGGGCATCACCATGGCGACGGCGCTCGCCTCGCTCCTGACGGGGCGACCCGTGAAGCACACGGTCGGCATGACCGGTGAGATCACGCTGCAAGGACGCGTGCTGCCGATCGGCGGCCTGAAGCAGAAGGTGCTCGCCGCGCATGCGGCCGGGATCACGGACATCGTCATCCCGGAGCGGAACCGGGCCGACCTCGAGGACATCCCCGAGAACGTGCGCGAGGAGATCGCGTTCCACCCGGTGATGTCGATCGGCGAGGTCCTGAGCCTGGCGCTCGAGGAGGCGCCGGTCCAGCCCGGTGTCTCGCTGTAAGGCGTATCTGCCCATCCCCGAGGACGTCCGCCGCGCGGCGGACGTCCTCGAACGCCGATACGCGGTCTCGATCCTGTACGCGTCGCATCTCGGGTGCACGCGCTTCACGGAGTTCCGGCACGCACTCGGCACGATCCCCCCGGCCACGCTCGCCCAGCGCCTTACCGAGCTCGAGGTCGCCGGCGTGCTCACGCGCGAGGTCCGGGATACGCGCCCACCGCACGTCGAGTACGTCCTGACGGCCGACGGCCGTCGGCTCGAGGGGCTGCTCGAAGCCCTCGCGGCCTGGGCTCGAGCCTGACCCTGTAATACTTCCCGAAATGAAGCGTCAGCCCGAACGGCTCGCGGACCCGTACCGCAACCTCGACGTCATCGACTCGCGCGCGCCGCGCTTCAACCAGGTCGTCATCGGCACGCTCGCGCTCCTCGCCGTGGTCGCCGGCTGGCCGTGGCTCGTCGGCCTCCTCGCGCTGCAGCTCGTCGTCGGGCTGACGCTCGGACGCCGCTACTGCCTGCCGTGCCTTGCGTACTTCGAGCTCGTGCAGCCGGCGTTCGGCGAGGGCCCGCTCGAGGATTCGCGGCCGCCCCGCTTCGCGAATATGGTTGGGG
>Ga0070674_100001299_pt1 | contig 13128 bp, 13 predicted proteins | sample KBSM33metaG_FD_65344 | JGI IMG/M metagenome (GOLD analysis project Ga0070674, IMG submission 65344) | Miscanthus rhizosphere microbial communities from Kellogg Biological Station, Michigan, USA - KBS M3-3 metaG | ecosystem: Host-associated > Plants > Roots > Rhizosphere > Soil ... | reverse complement strand
CGCTCCCCATCGGTGGCACGCCGTTCGCCTGCGTGGCTGCGAACCGTTGCATGCCATCGTCCTCGGTCGCCCCCGATATTCCCGATATCGGGCCCTCCCTGCGTCCTCGCCCTGCTCGGTTCTCGCCGGCAGGCGAACGGCGTGCCACCGATGTGAAGCGGTAACGTCGCCGCCCGTGCAACCGTGGACGCCACCGACGCTCGAAGGGCGCATCGTGCGTCTCGAGCCGCTCGCGACCGAGCACGAGGATGACCTCTGGCTCGCGTCGCGGGACCCGCGCACGTGGCGCTGGCTGAGCGTCGTGCAGCCGCAGACCCGCGACGCGTGGAGAGCGTTCGTCGCGCAGGCGACGGCCGCTGCCGCGGCGGGGAGCGAGATCCCGCTCGTCACGCGTCGCGGCGGCGAGATCGTCGGATCGACGCGCTTCCTCGCACTCCGACCCGAGCATCACTCGGTCGAGATCGGCTGGACCTGGCTGCACCCGTCGGTCTGGAACACGGGGGTGAACGTCGAGGCGAAGTTCCTGCAGATGCGACACGCGTTCGACGTATGGGGCTGCCGCCGCGTCGAATGGAAGACCGATGCGCAGAACGAGCGCTCGTGCCGCGCGCTCGAGGCGCTCGGGGCGACCTTCGAGGGCGTGCACCGAAAGCACATGCTCGTCCGGGACGGCGAGAACCGCGACAGCGCCTGGTACAGCGTGACCGACGAGGAGTGGCCCGCGGTGCGGGCGCACCTCGAGTCGCGCCTTGCCCAGAAGTAGCGCGACAAGGCACACTTGCACTGCCCGGTATCCCGAGGGGAACTGGAGCAGAGAACATGATCGAACGAATCCGAATCGTGGGAGCGCGCGGTCGCGTCGGCTCGGCGGTGAGCGCTCGGCTCGTCGAGCGCGGCATCGCGCACGACGCGCCTGACCCCGAACTACTCCTCTTGTGCGTCCCGGACCGCGCGATTGCGGAGGTCGCCGCCGAGACACCCGTCGGGCCGTGGATCGGACACGTCAGCGGGGCGACGCCGCTCGAGGCACTCGAGCCGCACGTCCGCCGCTTCGGCCTCCACCCGCTCCAGTCGTTCTCGAAGGCACTCGGCCCCGAGCAACTCGACGGCGCCTGGGGCGCGGTGACCGCGGAGTCGGACGAAGCGCGCGCGATCGGTCGCTGGCTCGCGGACACGCTCGGGCTACGACCGTTCGACCTCTCCGACGACGCTCGCTCCGCGTACCACGCCGGAGCGGCGATGGCCTCGAACTACCTCGTGACACTACGTGCCGCCGCTCGCTCGCTCCTCGAGGCAGCAGGAGCTCCACCGGACGCGCTCGACCCGCTCATCCGCGGCGTCCAGGACACCCACTTCGAGCTGACAGGGCCGATCGCGCGCGGCGACTGGGAGACGGTCGAGCGCCATCTCGCGGTCATCCGAGCCGAGCGACCCGAGCTCGAGGAGCTCTACCGCGTGCTCGCGGAGGCGACCGCCGTCGTGGCCGGCCGCGACCCCGCGGAGGTGCCCGCGTGAACGTGGCCCAGACCATCGAGGGGACGAGGCTCGCACTCTAGCCGAGCCGTGGCGGCTCGATCGGACTCGTCCCGACCATGGGGTCGCTGCACGAGGGCCACATCGCGCTCCTGCGCTCCGCACGGGCCGAGAACGAGACCGTCGTCATGAGCCTCTTCGTCAACCCCGCGCAGTTCGGCGACGCCTCCGATCTCGCGAAGTACCCGCGCGACGAGGAGCGCGATCTCGAGCTCGCTCGCGAAGCCGGCGCGGATCTCGTCTTCGCACCCTCCGTCGACGAGATGTACCCGCCGGGGTTCCAGACCTGGGTCGACGTCACGGAGCTCGGTGCGATCCTCGAGGGCCGCTTTCGCCCGGGGCACTTCCGCGGTGTTGCCACGATCGTCCTCAAGCTTCTGAACATCGTGCGGCCGACCCGCGTCTACTTCGGTCAGAAGGACGCGCAGCAGGTCCAGGTGATCCGACGACTCGCCGCCGACCTCGCAGTCGAGGTGGAGCTGCGAATCGTTCCGACGGTCCGCGACGCCGACGGCCTCGCGCTGTCCTCGCGCAACGCGCGCCTCACGGCCGAGGAGCGGGCCGCCGCCCTTGCGCTCCCCCGCGCGCTCACGACCCGCGATCGCGCCGCCGCGCTCGCCGAGCTCGCGTCCTCCAACGGCCTCGAGGTCGACTACGTCGAGGTCGTGGACTTCGACCCCCCCGTCCTCGCCGGTGCCGTCCGCGTCGGCTCGACCCGTCTCATCGACAACGTCCCACTGGAAGGAGATCCGGAATGAGCATCCGCCCACAACGGCCGGCGCCCGCGACCCCGGCACCGGGAAAGCTCCCCATCACCGAGCTGGCTGAGATGAAGACACGCCGACAGCCGATCGTGATGGTCACCGCCTACGACGCCCCCGGGGGGCGGCTCGCCGATCAGGCGGGAGCAGACCTCGTCCTCGTCGGTGACTCGGCGGCGATGACCGTTCTCGGCCACGACTCCACCGTCCCCGCGACGATGGAGGAGATGCTGATCCTCACACGCGCGGTGACACGCGGGGCGAGCCGGCCGCTCGTGATCGCGGACATGCCGTTCGGCTCCTTCCAGGTATCGGACGAGGACGCGGTCGGGAACGCGATCCGCTTCGTCAAGGAGGCGGGCGCCGACGCCGTGAAGCTCGAGGGAGCGGGCGCGATGCTGTCGCGCGTCCGCGGGATCGTCGACGCCGGAATCCCGGTCATGGGACATCTCGGGCTGACCCCGCAGTCGGCGACGATGCTCGGCGGCTTCAAGGCGCAGGGGCGCTCGGCCGAGAAAGCGCTGCGCCTCTACGACGACGCGCGTGCGCTCGAGGCCGCCGGCTGCTTCTCGCTCGTCCTCGAAGCCGTCCCGGCACCGGTCGCGGGACGCATCACACGCGACCTGTCCATCCCCACGATCGGCATCGGCGCCGGCGCCGACTGCGACGGCCAGGTGCTCGTCTGGCACGACATCCTCGGCCTTTACGAAGGACGGGCGGCGCGCTTCGTGAAGCGCTACGCAGAGATCGGGGAGGGGATCCGGACCGCACTGACCGAGTTCGCGGCGGACGTTAGGGAGCACCGGTTCCCCGAGGAGCAGCACACGTACGCGATGCCGGAGGACGAGCTGGCGGTGTTCGAGGCAGCGCTCTCAGAGAGTCACGAACACACCGAGCATCGCGGCTAGGAGCGCGACGGCGCCGACCACTGCCGTGGCCGCCCGAAGCCACGTCCAGCCGTGCGTGACCCGGACGCCGAGGACGAGCAGCCCGAGCGACCACGCGACGAAGACGAGCTGAACAGCCAGCAGCGCGCGCTCGCCCGAGCCCTCGTCGGCCCCACCTCCGCGGAACGTGTCTCCGCCGTAGAGCGCGAGTCGAAGCGGGAGAACGAGGAACAGCGAGAGTGCGAGCGGCACCAGCGCGAACCCGACCGTCTGCCGCGCGCGACGGAACGAGCCGATGCTGCCGAGCAGCCGCACGCCGAAGTAGAGCGCGAATCCGAGCACGAAGTACCCGACGACGCCGTAGAGGCCGCCGGCGATGAACGTCCAGACCGCGAGCAGGACGGTGTCGTACTCGGGGTCGTCCAGGATGTCCGCCGCAGTCGGCGTCGCCAGCACGGCCGCCATTCCCGCGAGCCAGATCACGAGCAGCAGAGGCTCGGCACGCGCTGCCACGTCGTCGTCGTCGTCCTCGCGCAGCGCGAAGAAGACCGAGCGCGGGCTGAGGAGCACCGCCGGCACGCGCAGCCACCAGGCGCGCGACGGCGTCAGCTCGGGGCTCGCTCCGACGGTGTCAGACGCCACGGGAGGAGCGTATCCGCACTGCGTTGAGCCTCCCGAACAGCCGAATAGAGTGAACAGATGCCCGGCGTCGTCACGTGCCCGTCGTGTGGATCCGAGAACGAGGCGGGCAGGAAGTTTTGCGGCGAGTGCGGGCGCCGTTTCTCGAAGCGCAGACCCAGCGCTTCCGAGCCCGGATGAGCGAGGACCCCGAGAAGTTCAAGGCTGCCGCGGCCGGCTTCCGCGAGTACGGCATCCCGTTCTGGGTCGCGGTCACGCTGCTCGAACATGGCGAGCTGGCGGGCGATCGCGCCCTCCTCGACGAGGCGCGCGGGATGTTCGAGGGGCTGGGGGCGACGCCCTGGCTCGAGCGGGTCGACCGAGCCACGAGCAGTTCGGCCGCCGCGACGCCCGCCTAGAGCCCAAAACGTCGCGGGTTGGAGAACCGACGCACGGGGGTAGGTCTCCGACTAGTCTCGTGGGCGTGGTGGGAAGGACGCGGATGCTGCGCGCCGCGTGGATCGCGGCGTCGTTGGCCGTGCTCTGCACAGCGCTCCTCTGGATGCTGCTGAATTTCGCCCCGCTCCGTTCGTCGCGGCTCGGCCCCTTCGCACGCGGCCTGGTCACGCCGGCCGCCGCGCTTGCCGCGACGAGGCGCGATCATCCGACGGCGAGCTGGCCGATGTTCGGCGGGTCGCCCTCCCGTGTTCGCTTCGTCGCGTCGCGACTCCGACCGCCGTTTCGCATCGCGGCGGTCATCCCCGGCGAGAGCCTCATCGAGATGCCCCCCGCTGTCGCAAAGGGACGTGTTGTCTTCGGCACGCACGACGGAACCGTCATCGCGGCGAGGACGTCCGACGGGACGGTCGTCTGGACGAGAGAGCTCAACGGGTGCATCGCATCGTCACCCGCCGTCCGTGAAGGGATCGCCTATATCGGGTGGGCAGGCCCCGCGCCGTGCGGGCAGCCAAAGGACGGAACGGGCGGAGTCGTCGCGCTCGATCTTCGAACGGGGCGCATCCTCTGGAAGTTCGGGGCGGGAAATGTCGAGGCGAGTCCCGCAATCGTCGCGGACAGACTGTTCTTCTCCGCGTTCAGGAACCGCAGAGAGTCCACGGTGTACGCGATGAAGCTCGGACCGAATCGACACCTGGAGTGGAGCTACGAGCTCGACACGAAGGTCGCGTCGAGCCCGACGCTCCTCGGCCGTCGCCTCTACGTGGCCGCGTACGACCGGAGCATCTACGGCTTCGACGGGTGGAGCGGCGAGCTGAAGTGGCGGACGAGCGCCTACGCTGACGATGCCGGAGCGCGAGTGCTCCTCAATCTCAGAAGCCTCGTTCGGCGACGGTCGTGGTCGGAAGGCGGCTACTACGCAACACCCGCAGCTGCCTATCGTAGGATCTACGCGGGCGTCATCGACGGCGTGTTCTCGGCCTTCGACATCGAGACGGGCGAGCATCGCTGGAGCCGCAAGCTCTCGGGCTCGATCTACGGCTCGGCGGCCTTGTGGAACGAGACGGCGTACGTCGGGACGACCTCGGGGACCTTCTACGCGCTTTCGGCACTCACCGGACAGACGCGCTGGCAGGTCGACCTGGGCGGCAAGATCCTCGGCTCCCCGACGGTGACGAACGGCCGCGTATACATCTCCACCACGAACCGCGAGACGTTCGCCCTCGACGCCTTGACCGGCGCCATCGAGTGGCACTACTGGGACGGCTACTACTCGCCGCTCGTCGTCGACGGCTCGCGTGGGATCCTCGTCGGCAAGGGGCGGCTCTACGTGCTCGAGAACGCCGCACTGCCGAGCGCATCGCGCGGCATACGACCCGACTGACGCACTTTCGGGGCCCCGGCGTCCGGGCACCGCTCTAGCCTCGGAAGCGCGTGCACAGAGGCTCGCTCTTCGATCGCTTCGCCCGGCGCGGCGCGAGCTTCGCGGGGCATCCGATGGCGTTCGCCGCCGCGGTCCTGCTCATCCTCGTCTGGCTCGTGAGCGGGCCGATCTTCGGCTTCTCGAACACCTGGCAGCTCGTGATCAACACGGCGACGACGATCGTCACGTTCCTCATGGTCTTCGTCATCCAGAACACGCAGAACCGCGACGGCGAGGCGGTGCAGATCAAGCTCGACGAGCTGATCCGCGCACTCGAGGGCGCACACAACAGCCTGCTCGACCTCGAGGAGCTGTCGGAGCACGAACTCGCCACCTTCCGGAAGAAGTACCTCGAGCTCGCGCGCGCCGCGCGGGACGAGATCCGGAGCGCGACGGGCGATACCGGCACGCCGCGCGTGGAGTTCCCCGAGCCCAGCTAGACGAGCCCAGATAGACGAGCCAGCTGAGAGCGGCTACGCGGCCGCCGCGGCGCGCGCGGCGAGCACCGTGCGCAGAAACTGCCCCGTCGCCGACTCCTCGACCTCGGCGACGTCCTCGGGCGTCCCCGTGGCGATGACCTCGCCCCCCTCGTCCCCACCCTCGGGACCGAGGTCGACGATCCAGTCGGCCTGCTTGATCACGTCGAGGTTGTGCTCGATCACGAGCACCGTGTTCCCGGAGTCGACGAGGCGCTGGAGCACCTCGAGCAGCTTCTCGATGTCGGCGAAGTGGAGGCCCGTCGTCGGCTCGTCGAGGATGTAGAGCGTCTTGCCGGTGGCTACCTTCGACAGCTCGGCCGCGAGCTTGACGCGCTGAGCCTCGCCCCCCGAGAGTGTGGTCGCGGGCTGTCCGAGCTTGATGTAGTCGAGCCCCACGTCGTGCAGCGTCTGCAACCGCCGCCGGATCTTCGGGATCTTCGCGAAGAAGTCGAGCGCCTCCTCGACGGACATCTCGAGCACGTCCGAGATCGACTTTCCCTTGAAGCGCACCTCGAGCGTCTCGCGGTTGTAGCGCTTGCCGTGGCACGTCTCGCACGGGACGTAGACGTCCGGGAGGAAGTGCATCTCGATCTTGATCGTCCCATCCCCCTTGCACGCCTCGCAGCGTCCGCCGCGCACGTTGAAGGAGAAGCGGCCCGGCTTGTACCCGCGCACCTTCGCCTCGGGTGTGAGCGAGTAGAGCTCGCGAACGTGGGTGAAGAGGTCGGTGTAGGTCGCGGGGTTCGAGCGCGGCGTACGGCCGATCGGGCTCTGGTCGATGTCGATGACCTTGTCGAAGCAGTCGATCCCGTCGACGCCCTCGTGCTCGCCCGGCTTCACCCGCATCTTGTTGAGCCGGTTTGCGAGCGCCTTGTAGAGGATCTCGTTCACGAGAGTCGACTTGCCCGAGCCCGACACGCCGGTCACGGCGATGAAGCGCCCGACGGGGAAGTCGACGTCGATGCCCTTCAGGTTGTGCATCGCCGCCCCGCGAACCGAGAACCACCCTCGGTCGTCGTCCATGCGCCTCGGCGGAACGAGGATGTGGCGCTCCCCGCTCAGGAACTGGCCGGTGATCGAACCAGGCGTGGAAGCGACGTCGTCCGCGGTCCCGTCGGCCACGACTTCTCCCCCGTGCTCACCCGCGCCGGGCCCGAGGTCGACGACCCAGTCGGCCGACCGCATCATCTGCTCGTCGTGCTCGACGACGAGCACCGTGTTGCCGACGTCCCGCAGACGCTCGAGCGTGTGGATGAGACGGCCGTTGTCGCGCTGGTGAAGCCCGATCGACGGCTCGTCGAGGATGTACAGCACGCCCACGAGCTGCGAGCCGATCTGCGTTGCGAGCCGCAGCCGCTGCGCCTCGCCGCCCGAGAGCGTCTTCGCCGCGCGATCGAGCTGGAGGTAGCCGACTCCGACGTTCTCGAGGAACGTGAGCCGCTCCCGCACCTCCTTGAGGATCCGCCGCCCGATGAGCTCCTCCGTCTTCGTGAGCTCGAGCTCGTCGACGAACCGCAGCGCCCGCGCGACCGACATCTGCGTGAAGCCGTGGATCGAGAGCTCGCCGATGGTCACCGCGAGCACCTCCGGCTTGAGCCTTGCGCCGTGGCACTCCGGGCACGGCCGGAAGCTCATGTACTCCTCGATCCGGTCCCGGGCGTGCGATGAGTCGGTCTCGCGGTAGCGGCGCTGCAGGTTCGTCAGCAGGCCCTCGAACGCCATCGTGTACTGGCGCTTGCGGCCCATGCGGTTCCGGTAGGTGACGAAGATCTTCTCGTCGCCGGTGCCGTGGAGGAACCGGTCCTGCTGCTCGGTCGTCAACTCGCGCCACGCCACGTCGAGGGGGATCTCGTAGCGCTCGGCGATCGCCTCGATGACGGAGTCGTAGAAGTTCTGGCTACCGATGGTCCACGGGACGAGCGCGCCCTCGTCGATCGAGAGCGAGGTGTCGGGGACGAGCAGGTCCGGGTCGATCTCGAGCTGCGCACCGAGGCCGGTGCAGCGCGGGCAGGCCCCATGTGGCGAGTTGAAGGAGAACACGCGCGGCTCGAGCTCGGCGAGCGAGACGCCGTGGTCCGGGCAGGCGAGGTTCTCGGAGAAGGTCAACTCGTCGCCGTCGAGGATGTCGATGACGACGAGGCCCTCGGCGAGCGACGTCGCGGTCTCGACCGACTGGGTCAACCGCTGCCGGAGGTCGGCCTTCATCACGAGCCGGTCGACGACGACCTCGATCGTGTGCTTGAACTTCTTGTCGAGGACGATGTCCTCCTCGAGCAGCCGCTGCTCGCCGTCGACCTTCACGCGCGTGAAGCCGTCCCGGCGCAGCTCCTCGAGGACGTCCTTGTACTCGCCCTTGCGGTCCCGGACGACCGGGGCGTTCACCGTGAACCGCGTCCCCTCGTCGAGCCGGAGCACCTGCTCGACGATCTGGTCGAGAGACTGGCCCGCGATGGGGCGACCGCACACCGGGCAGTGGGGCCGGCCGATGCGCGCGAAGAGGAGGCGCAGGTAGTCGTAGATCTCGGTCACGGTGCCGACCGTCGAGCGCGGGTTGCGCGAGGTCGTCTTCTGGTCGATCGAGATCGCCGGCGAGAGCCCGTCGATCGAGTCGACGTCGGGCTTCTCCATCATCTGCAAGAACTGTCGCGCGTACGCCGAGAGCGACTCGACGTACCGCCGCTGGCCCTCGGCGTAGATCGTGTCGAACGCGAGGGAGGACTTGCCGGAGCCCGACAGCCCCGTCACGCACACGAGCGCGTCGCGCGGGATGCGGACGGTGACGTTCTTCAGGTTGTGTTCGCGCGCGCCATGAACCACCAGCGCCTCGGTCTGGCTCATAGGCGGGTCATTGTACCGAGGCGAACAGACGTTCGTCTCGCTCTCCTGATGAGGCGGCGCGTCACCGGACGCGCCGCCTCCACGAACATGCCGCTGCGTCGTCTACGGGTACGGAGTCGTCGTGGTCGTCGTCTCCGTCGGCTGCGAGGACGTTCCGCCGTCATCGCCGCCAGCCGCCTCCGACGCCTTCATCTGACCGCGGATCTCGCCGCCCGCGTTCTTGACGGTGTGCACGTTGACGTACGTCCGCCCGAGCTCGATCGCTCGCAGCTGCCGGTGCGAGATGGTCGCCGTGCCACGCTGGCCGTTGCTGCACGGGCCGCACAACGCGACCATCACCGGACCGGCCTTCCCGACCTTGCCGGCATGGATATGGGCCGCGATCGCACGCCCGGTGAGCTTCGAGAACGTCAGGCGCCACGTGAGCCGCGCCTTGTCATTCGCCAACTCCACCGCCCTACCCGTGAAGAGACCCGTCGCCCCGACCTGAACGCCCCGTGGCTTCGGCACCTCGAAGCGGGCCTTGAGGTTGGCGGTGACCTTGAACGTGTCCTTCTGTTGCGCCGCGAACGCGAGACCGGCCGCGAACAGTGCCGCACCGACCGCGATCGCGAGGAATGGCTTCAGCATCGTTCCTCCCGACGTTGCGTACATCACGTCCTTCGGGAGGAGGGCTTGGTCGGTTTGGTGCGCGTCAGCGCCGTGCAGTGCGCCAGCGGCCGAAGATGAGGCCGCCGACGGTGAACCCGAGCCCGAACGTGCCGAGCGCGAAGGCGCCGATCGCGATGAACTTCCGCCACAGCGAGAGACGCTGCCAACGCCCGATCGCGTCTTTTTCCTCTGCCGACAGCGGCTCGCCGCGACGCTGCTTGCGCGCAGCGCCGCCGGCACGTAGGCCGAGATAGATGTCGTCGAACAGTTCCGGCGACTCGTCCGCCACGGCCCGAGTGTACCCCGCCCTCCGGCCGTGACCGCAACCCGCCCGGGCGAGCGAGAGCCCGGCTGTAGAGTGCGCGCGCCATGGAGACGGCCCTAGCCGAGCTGAAGCATCGCCTTGCCAGGTTGACCGACCTCCGACGAGCCGAGGCCGTGCTCGTGTGGGACATGCAGGTGTTCATGCCGCCGGGCGGCGCTCCCTCACGAGCCGCGCAGCTCGGCACGCTCGAGGAGCTCATCCATGAGCGGCTCGTCGACGACCGCTTCGGCGAGCTCTTCGAGGAGCTCGAGCCGTACGCCGCGTCGCTCCCGCACGACTCCGACGACGCCTGCCTCATTCGCGTGGCCCGCTACGACTGGGACCGGGCGCGGCGCGTGCCGACCGAGCTCGCGGTCGAGTTCGCGGAGACCGCGGCCGAGTCGTACGACGTGTGGGTCGGCGCACGCCAGAACTCGGACTTCGCCGCGTTCCGGCCCTCGCTCGAGCGGATGATCGATCTCCGCCGCCGGTACGTCGAGTGCTTCGCGCCGTACGACGACCCCTACGACGTGCTCCTCGAGGACTTCGAGCCCGGGATGAAGACGTCCCAGGTCCGCGAGATCTTCGCGGTGCTCACCCCGGCACTTCGCGAGCTCGTCGCCGCCAGCGCGACGGCCGAGGACGACCCGTTCATGCGAGGGCCGTTCCCGATCCCGGTCCAGGACCAGCTCTCGCGCGAGCTGTGCGAGGCGTTCGGCGCGACGTGGGACCAGTTCCGGCTCGACACGACGGTACATCCGTTCGAGACCACCTTCGGACTCGGCGACGTCCGTCTGACGAGCCGCTACTCGGAGCACGACCTCCTGTCGCTCTTCACCGCGATGCACGAGTGCGGGCACGGACTCTACGAATGGGGTGTGAGCCCGTCGCTCGAGCGGACACCGCTGTGCCAGGGCGTGTCCTCCACCCTGCACGAGTCTCAGAGCCGGCTCTGGGAGAACATCGTCGGACGCTCGCTTCCGTTCTGGCGCTGGTTCTATCCCCGGCTCCAGGAGACGTTTTCCGGGCCGCTCGGCACCGTTGCCCTCGAGGACTTCCATCGGGCGGTCAACCGGGTGCGTCGCACATTCGTCCGGGTCGACGCCGACGAGACGAGTTACGGGCTCCACGTCATCCTGCGCTTCGAGCTCGAGCAGGAGCTCGTGACGGGGCGGCTCGCGGTCAAGGACCTCCCCGAAGCCTGGAACTCACGCTTCGAGGAGCTCGTGGGAATCCCGGTGCCCGACGATGCACAGGGCGTCCTCCAGGACGCCCACTGGTCGGGCGGTGGCTTCGGCTACTTCCCGACGTACCTCCTGGGGACCGTGCTCTCGGTCCAGATCTGGGAGCGGGCGACCGCCGCGATCCCGACGCTCTGGGAGCAGATCGAGCACGGTGAGTTCGCCGAGCTCCACGCGTGGCTGCGCGAGACGATCTACTCGCTCGGTCGCAAGCTGACGCCTGCGGAGACGATCGAGCACGCCGTCGGCGGGCCGATCGACCCGCAGCCGTACCTCGCGTACCTGCGCGGAAAGCTCTCGGACGGCTAGACCGCGAGCGCGAGGTCGGCGCCTCGCTCCCGGGCGAGGACGCGCTCGAGAGCGTCGACGCACGTCGCGTCGAAGAGCTTGCCGGCGCCCTCGCGCAGGTGGGTGAGCGCACGCTCGTGCGACCACGCTGCCCGGTACACCCGCTCGGAGATGAGCGCGTCGTACACGTCGCACACCGCGAGGATCGCGACGTCGAGCGGGATCGGGTCGCCGGCGACCGCACTCGGATAGCCGGACCCGTCGAACCGCTCGTGATGCCCTCGAACGAGCCGGTGCACCATCGGCGAGAAGCCGCCGAGCTCCCGGAGGAGCGCCGGGCCCGTGTAGACGTGCTGCATCACTACCTGGAATTCGTCGTCCGTGAGCGCGCCCGGCTTCTTCAGGATCGCGTCGGGCACCGCGAGCTTGCCGATGTCATGGAGGAGCCCGCCGATCGCGAGGTCGCGCAGCCGCCCGGGCGAGAGGCCGAGCTCGTCTCCGACCTGCGCCGCCCGGAGCGCGACGCGACGCGTGTGCTCCTCGGTGTACGCGTCCTTCTCCGCGAGCTCGACGAGGAGCGCGCGGATGTGTGAGCCGAGGAATGCCTCCGCCTCGGCGACGAGATCCGCGCCACCGAGGTCACCGAGGAGGGGCCGCGAACGGGCCGCTCCTCGTCGCAGGTCGTGAGCGACCGTGAACCCGACGGCGGCGATCCCGACGATCTCGAACACGTGGCCGAGCCACCAGCCGAGATCGAGGTAGGTGAGGAGGAGCGCAGCAGGCAGGGCCGCGGCGAGCCAGACGATGCCGACCGCAACCAGCAGGTCGGCCGTGCGCTGCGTGAGCCTGTAGGTGCGCAGCGCGCGCCAGAAGAGGATGCCGTAGAACACGAGCCCCGCGCCGAGCACCATCCAGGCCGCGGTAGACCGCGGCTCCGGCACGCTCGGAACGAGCGACGGGTCGAGAATCGCGGTCGCGCCGAGCGAGAAGATGAACACGATCCCGGCCGCGAGCGTCCACAGGAGCGGAGTCACCGCGGCGGGCCGCCGCAGCGCCGACAACGCGCCGAGCGCGAGGATCGCACCGCCGACGGGCAACGTCGCACCGCCCGTGAAAGCGGCGACCCCGTACGCGTCGAACAGGATGCCCGGCGTCGCGAGCCCGTGGAGGCAGAGCAGTGCCGCCATCACCGAGAACGCGCAGCCGACGAGCACCGCGTGACCGTCCTTCTGGCGAGCGCCGGCAACCGTCAGCGCCACGGCACACAACGTCGCGACGCCTGCCCCGACCGCGACGCCGATGAAGTGCGTCCACCCACCGATGATGACCTTGTCGTGCCCGACGAAATGGAGCAGCGCGGGAGGAACCACCGCGGCAACGGTCGCCAGGGCCAGCACGGGGATCCGACGATCGCCCATCGTGCTGCCTATCGGCACGAGAGCGCGGACTTTTGAGCCGTTGGCCGGGCTCGGGTGGGCGTTTGACGAGGCCGACTTCGGCTAGGCGGCGCGGCCGAAGCGCTTCTCGGCGCGGGCGCGTGCGCGAGCCGCCTCGACCTGCCGGTCACGGGGCGGCGCGGCGGTCACGAGCTCGGCGAGGAGGCGGTTCGTCGCTGTTGCGACCTCCGCGACCGCGCGCGCGAACGCCGC
>Ga0070674_100001296_pt1 | contig 13135 bp, 6 predicted proteins | sample KBSM33metaG_FD_65344 | JGI IMG/M metagenome (GOLD analysis project Ga0070674, IMG submission 65344) | Miscanthus rhizosphere microbial communities from Kellogg Biological Station, Michigan, USA - KBS M3-3 metaG | ecosystem: Host-associated > Plants > Roots > Rhizosphere > Soil ... | reverse complement strand
TTTATCTGCGCATGAACGGGGTCGTCCCGCCGGCGAGCCGCTGATCCACCTGATCTGTAGATAAGGTACAGCTCTTGCGAAAAGCAGCGATGGAGCAGGTCAATAAGCGACAATCCCATCATGCGTTGGATCGCGCTGCGTACACACCTCTACCTTTTTGACAAACCACAGTCTTCCTATATTCCGCTGAACTCCGTAACGACAGCTGACGGCCTTCGAGCCGAACCGAACGACGGCCGGGACTGCGATGCGCGGTGAGTTTCTGGACGCCAACCGCCTGCACGGTGCGGCCCGGCAGCTCGCCGCGACGCTGAGGCCGCTCACTCCCGTCGGCCCGTGGTGGCAGCGAGCCACGCATCTCGCCCAACTCGATCGCGACGCCGACATTCTCAACGCCGCGTACCGGGCGGCTGCGGAGGACGTGCATCGCGGCGAGGCCGTTCCGCCGGCGGCGGAGTGGCTGCTCGACAACTTTCACCTGATCTCGAACGAGATCGTGAGCGTGCAGAACGATCTGCCGCGCGGCTATTACCGGCGGCTACCCCGTCCTCCTCGTTCGGTCGGCCGCGGACGTCCGCGGGTCGAGCTTCTGGCCCGCGCGCTCATCGAGTACAGCGACGCGCGGCTCGATGCCGAACGGCTGCGCGGCTTCCTCCTGGCTTTCCAATCTGCCGCGCCACTGACGATCGGCGAGCTCTGGGCGCTGCCGAGCATTGTCAAGGCTGCGCTCGTCTCGCACCTCGCGGACGTTTCGCAGGGTCTGCTCGAGGCGCGTGCCGCCGTGGCTCGCGCGGACGCCTATCTCGCCTCATTCGAGCGATCCGACAGCGCCGAAGTTCCGCCTGTCGAGGAGCACCAGCCGCTGGCGTTCCTCGTGCGACTGCTGCAGCGCATTCGCGAGTTCGGTCCGCACGCCGCCGGCGTGCGCGCGGCGCTCGAGGCGCGCCTGTCCGCGCAGGGCCTGTCACCCGAAGACACGATCCGCGACGAGGGCCAGCGCGCGGCGGCGGATCAGGTCTCGATGGCCAATGCCATCACGAGCCTGCGCTTCTGCGCGTCGCACGACTGGAGCCGGTTCTTCGAGAGCGTCAGTCAGGTCGAGGACATCCTTCGACACGATCCGGTGGGTGTGTATGCGCGGATGGATTTTCCGAGTCGTGATCGCTATCGACAGGCGGTCGAGGCGCTGGCCGACGGCACCGGCGAAGATCAGAACCACGTCGCACAACAAAGTGTAGACATCGCACGCGCCGCGACACCCACACGCGACGACGATCGCGAGGCACATGTCGGGTACTACCTGATCGGCGGTGGACGGCTCGAGCTCGAGCGGCTGCTGTCGTATCGGCTCGGTCTGCGCCGCCGGCTGACGCGCGCGTTCTTTCGCCGGCCGACCCTCGTCTATCTCGGCCCGATTGTCCTGATGACCATCGCGCTCGCGGCGCTTGCCGCCGCGTACGCGCGTGGAGCCACGGGAGTGCCGGCGCTCGCCGGATGGGCTGCCCTCATCGCCCTGCTGCCCGCATGCGATCTGGCGACAGCCATCGCTCAACGGATCGTGAGCCGGTTGATCGTGCCGCGCCGACTGCCCAGGCTCGAGCTGGAAGGAGGCGTCCCGGCACATGCCCGGACGATGGTCATTGTGCCGACGCTGTTCGGGAGCGTCGACGGCGTGCGGGAGCTGCTCGCGCACCTCGAGGTGCAGGCGTTAGGGAACCTCGATCCACACGTACATTTCGCGGCCCTCAGCGATTTCCCCGATGCGGCTGCGGAGCACTTGCCTGGCGACGAGGAGATCATCGCGGCCGCGCGGACGGGCATCGAGCAGCTCAATCGCCGCCACGGCGACGGCGGTCACGATCGGTTCTACCTGTTCCATCGCGAACGCCGCTGGAATCCGCAGGAATTCCGCTGGATGGGCTGGGAGCGGAAGCGCGGCAAAATCGAGGAATTCAACCGACTGCTTCGAAACGCCGGTGACACCAGCTTTCGCCACGTCGTTGGCGACCTGTCGATCCTGCCGGAGGTGCGCTACTGCATCACGCTCGACAGCGACACGCGGCTGCCGCGCGACGCCGCCCGATCGTTGATCGGCATCATTCTTCACCCGCTCAATCACCCGCGCGTCGATCGCTCGCTCCGTCGAGTCGTAGACGGCTATGGCATCCTCCAGCCGCGCGTCAGCGTGACGCTGGCCAGTGCGGCGGGTTCGCTCTTCGCTCGTGTGTACTCGGGCCACACGGGGGTGGATCCGTACACGACGGCTGTGTCGGACGTGTACCAGGATCTGTTCCGTGAGGGCATCTACGCCGGTAAGGGCCTCTATCACGTGGACTCGTTCCGATCCACGCTCGAAGGGCGCGTGCCCGAGAACGCCCTGTTGTCTCACGATCTGTTCGAGGGCTTGCACGCGCGAGCCGCACTGGTCAGCGACGTCGAGGTCGTCGACGACTATCCCGCGACGGTGCTGGCCCATGTGCGCCGGCAGCGCCGGTGGGTGCGGGGCGACTGGCAAATCCTCTTGTGGCTGTTTCCGCTCGTGCCGACGGCAAACGGTGTCGCGCGGAATCGCCTGCCTCTCATCAGCCGCTGGAAGATCTTCGACAACCTGCGCCGGAGCCTCAGCGCCCCCGCGCTGCTCGGATTTCTCTTTGCAGGCTGGACGGTGCTGCCTGGACGCCCCTGGGTCTGGACGCTGGCGGCGCTCGCGGTGGCGTTCTCGCCGATCCTTCTGACGCTGGTCCGCGTGCTCGACGCGCCCTGGTCCGGACAACCGCTCGGTGTGTTCCTGCGCCGGTTGTGGGAAGACCTGCGGACTGCGGCCGTACAGGGTCTCGTCGCGGTGATGCTCCTGCCCTTCCACGCCTGGGAGATGGTGCATGCGATCATCCTGACGCTCGTCCGCCTCGCCTTCACGCAACGTCGCCTGCTCGAATGGGAGACGGCTGCCAGCGTGGCCGCCGCGGCTGTCGGACTCAGTGGTCAGTCTCCGCAGCTCACCTTTATGCGTCAGATGGTGTCGAGTCCCGTGGCGTCGGGGCTTGCCATCGTCGCGGTCGCAGCGTCACCTCGCGCACCCTGGCTCGTCGCGCTCCCCTTCATTCTGGGGTGGGCCGTCGCCCCGCTCATCGCGTACTGGATCAGCCAGCCGCCCCTGCCGCGCCTGGTCGAATTCAAGCCCGACGATCGCGCCTTTCTGCGCCGGCTCGCGAGAAAGACCTGGGACTACTTCGACGCGTTCGTCGGACCCGACGACCACTGGCTCCCGCCGGACAACTTTCAGGAGTTGGCCGGGCCGCGCGTGGCGAGACGCACGTCTCCGACGAACATCGGCATGGGACTGCTGGCCACGCTGGCGGCTCATGACCTCGAGTTCATCACGGCCACGGAACTGGCCGATCGCGTCGAACACACGCTGGACACGTGCGAGGGTCTCGAGCGTCACGAAGGGCATCTACTCAATTGGTACGACACGGAATCACTGGCGCCGCTGCGTCCGTACTACGTGTCCACCGTTGACAGCGGCAATCTCGTGGCGTCGCTGGTGACGCTCGCGAGCGGACTCGAGCGGATCGGCTCGGATCAGGACCGGGCGCGCCTCGACGAGCTGGCCGCCCGCGTCCGCCGGTTTGCCGACGAGATGCGCTTCGGGTTCTTGTACGACACGAACCGCCAGCTCTTTTCTATCGGCTACCGTCTCGCTGACAGTGAAGGTCCCGGGCGGGTGGACGCTTCGTACTACGACCTGCTCGCGTCGGAAGCCAGGCTCGCGAGCTTCTTCGCGATCGCTCGCGGCGACGTTCCCCAGCGCCATTGGTTCCGCCTCGGACGGTCGGCGGTCAGCGTCAGCGGTGCGCCCACGCTCCTGTCGTGGAGCGCCACGATGTTCGAGTACCTCATGCCGTGTCTGTTGATGCGGTCGTTCCCGGGCACACTGCTCGAAACCACGTACCGCCGCGTCGTCGCACGACAGATCCAGTACGGCAACCAGCGCGGCGTACCCTGGGGCATCTCCGAATCGGCCTACAACGTGGTCGATCGGTCCGACAACTATCAGTACAAGGCCTTCGGCGTGCCAGGCCTGGGATTGAAGCGGGGCCTTGCCGACGATCTCGTGGTTGCGCCATACGCCACGGCGCTCACGCTGCCCATCCGGCCGCAGTCGGCCGTCAAGAACCTGGTGCGGCTGTCGCGGGCGGGCGCGGAAGGCCGGTACGGCTTCTACGAATCCATCGACTTCACACCGCGGAAGACGTTCGAACCGGGCGAGTCGTCCGACGCCGTCGCGTCCGACGGGGTCATCGTGCGTACGTTCATGGCCCACCATCAGGGGATGATCCTGCTCTCCATCACCAATGCCCTCTGCAACGATGTGATGGTCGAACGCTTTCACGCCGACTCGCGCGTGCAGGCCACTGAGCTGCTCCTCCAGGAACGGGTACCGCTGCAGGCGGCGGCCGAGCCTCCGCGGCCAGCGGACGAGAGCCGTGCGCTCTGGACCGCTCCGAGCATCCAGCCACGGCGGTTCAGAACGCCGCACACGTACTACCCGCACGCGCAATTCCTCTCCAACGGATCGTATCTGACCGCTGTCACCAACAGTGGAGGCGGGTACAGCCTCTGGCGCGGCCTGGCGGTCACGCGCGCTCGCGAGGATCGCACCACCGATGCCGGTGCGCATTTCATCTACCTGCGCGACGTCCGATCGGGCCTGGTCTGGTCGCCGACCTATCTGCCGACCCGGCGAGAGCCGGAGGAATATCTGGTCTCGTTCTCGTCCGAGAAGGCCACGTACCGCCGCCTCGACGACGGCATCGAAGTGCAGCTCGATGTGGTCGTCTCGGCCGAAGACGACGTGGAGGTGCGGCGGCTTTCGCTGACCAACCGGAGCGACCGCATGCGCGAGATCGAGGTGACGAGCTACGCGGAGATCGTCCTCGGCCGCCTCGAAGACGATGTGGCGCATCCGGCATTCGGGAAGCTGTTCGTACAGACCGAGTACGTGGCCGACACGGCGGCGCTCCTCTGCAGCCGGCGTCCGCGAGCGACGGGCGAGTCCGGCGCGTGGGCATTCCACGTGCTGAGTGTGGACGGCCGCAGTCAATCGCCCACGGAGTGGGAGACGAGCCGCATCCGCTTCCTGGGACGAGGCCGATCCCCAGCCAATCCCGTGGCGCTCGACGGCCGGGCACTCACGGGAACGACCGGCGCAGTGCTGGATCCCATCGTGAGCCTGCGGCAGCGCGTGCGGCTCGAACCCGGCGGCTTCGCGCGGATCTCGTATGCGACCGGCGCCGCCGATCAGCGTGAGACGGCGCTCACCCTCGCGCACCGTTATCACGACCGGAATGCCACGGCACGAGCGACCGCGATGGCGTTCACGCACGCGCAGATGGTCCTCCGCCATCTTGGCATTTCGAGCGACCTGGCGCGGCAGTACGATCGCCTTGCCTCGAGGACGTTCTACCTGGATGAATCGCTGCGCGCCTCGTCGGATACCCTCGCTCGCAATCGGCGTGGACAGGCGGCCCTCTGGCCGTACGGCGTGTCCGGCGACCTGCCCATCGTGCTCGTGAAAGTCATGGAGCCCGACGACGCCACTCTCGTGCGCCAGGTACTGCTGGCGCAGGAGTACTGGCGGCTCAAGGGGCTCCGGGCCGACCTGGTTCTTCTGAACGAACATCCCGCCGACTATCTCGACGAGATGCATCACTCGCTTGGAGATCTGATCGCGAACGGCTCCTGGAGTGGCTGGCGCAATCGCCCGGGTGGTGTCTTCCTGCTTCGATCGGAGGAAGTTGCGGTCGACGACCGTCAGCTGTTCGAATCGGTGGCTCGAGTGGTACTTGCCGGCAATCGCGGCGAGCTCGGCGAACAACTCGATCGGCCGTCGCCTCCGTTGCCGACGCCGCGTCCGCTCGCAACCCCGCCGACCGAGAAGGGATCCGCAAAAGCCGCGGGGCCGGCACGCGAGCTGCCGGCGCTGCAGATGTCCAACGGGTTTGGCGGTTTCAGCGACAACGGCCGCGAATACACGATCGTGCTGCGGGGGGGCGCCGAGACGCCGGCACCGTGGGCAAACGTGCTGACCAATCCGACGTTCGGAACGCTCGTCACGGCGTCCGGAGCGGCCTTCACCTGGTCGATCAACAGCCGGGAGCATCGGCTCACGCCGTTCGCCAACGATCCAGTCACGGATGCCACGTCGGAGGCGATCTACGTTCGAGATGACGACAACGGCGAAGTCTGGGGCGCCACACCTGGGCCGCTGCCGCGCGGCGACGAGGACACGTGGATCGTGCGGCATGGCGCAGGCGTGACAACGTTCGAGCACGGCCGGGTGGGAATCGATCAACGGCTCGATGTCTGGGTGTTCCCGGACGCGTCTGTGAAAGCGTCCGTTCTGACGCTGACCAACACGACCGATTCGCCAAAGCGGCTCAGTCTCTTCGGATACAACGAGTGGCTGCTCGGGCCGCCGCGTATCGGTTGGCAGCGGTCCGTCGTGACGGCTCGCGATGCGCCCACGGGCGCGGTCACCGCAAAGAATTCGTACGATGCCGATATCACGGGGCGCGTGGCCTTTTCGTGGTGCAGCGAGCAGGTCCGCTCGATTTCCGGGGATCGGACCGAGTTCATCGGCCGCAACGGATCGCTGGCCGTCCCGGCGGCGTTGATGATGGAAACGCTGTCGAACAAGGTCGGCGCCGGGCTCGATCCCTGTGCGGCGCTGCACGTGCCGCTCACACTGGCGCCGGGCGAAGCCCGCCGCGTCGTGTTCCTGCTCGGCGAAGGCCCCTCGATCGAAGACGCGCGCGGACTGATTGCGAGATGCGGAGATCCGGACGCGATCGAGCAGGGCGGCGAACGTGTGCGCGCCCTGTGGGACGATCTGCTCGGCGCCATCACGGTCCAGACGCCGGACGATTCGTTCGATCTGCTCGTCAACCGGTGGTTGCTGTATCAGACCGTCACGTCGCGGCTGTGGGCCCGCACGGGCTACTACCAACCGGGCGGTGCGTTCGGCTTCCGCGATCAGCTGCAGGACGTGATGGCGCTCGCGTTCAGCCGGACCGACTTGTACCGCGAGCATCTGCTGCTCGCCGCGAGCCGTCAGTTCGTGGAAGGCGACGTGCAGCACTGGTGGCATCCGCCGAGCGGCCGCGGCACCAGGACACGTTGCTCGGACGATCTGCTGTGGCTGCCCTACGTCGCGGCGCACTACGTCACCACGACCGGCGATGAACAGGTGCTCGACGAGATCGTGCCCTTCCTCGAAGCGCCCGTGCTCGCGGCCGATCAGCACGAGGTCTACGCACTGCCGGCACGGTCCGCGACGAAAGCCACGCTCTTCGAGCATTGCGTGCGCGCCATCGACCGCGGCCTGACCGTGGGCGCGCACGGCCTGCCGTTGATGGGCACCGGCGACTGGAACGACGGCATGAACCACGTCGGTCATGAAGGACGTGGCGAAAGCGTTTGGCTCGGCTGGTTCCTCTTCTCGGTGCTGGCGGATTTCGCCGGGATCGCCGAACGGCATGGGCGCGCCGACCTGGCCACCCGCTATCGCGCCGAGTCTCGCCGTCTCGCCGACGCCCTGGAACTGGCCTGGGACGGCGCCTGGTACCGCCGCGCGTACTTCGACGACGGCACGCCGCTCGGCTCGGCAGACAACGACGAGTGCCGGATCGACTCGATCAGCCAGTCGTGGGCGGTGCTCTCAGGTGCCGCGCAACCAAGACGCGCGGAGCGGGCGATGGACGCCGTGCGCGCGCATCTCGTTCGACGGCACGCAGAGATCATCCAGCTGCTCACCCCGCCATTCGACCGGGGCGCACGTGATCCCGGCTACATCAAGGGCTATATCCCTGGCATCCGAGAGAACGGCGGGCAATACACCCATGCGGCGCTGTGGACGATCATGGCGCTCGCGAGGCTGGGCTACGGCGACGAGGCGTTCGATCTCTTTCACATGATCAACCCGATCAACCACACGCGCGATCGGGCGTCGGCGATGCGGTATGTCACCGAACCCTATGTCGTGGATGGCGACGTGTACGCCCATCCCGAGCACACGGGACGAGGCGGCTGGTCCTGGTACACGGGCTCGTCCGGTTGGATGTACCGGGTCGCGATCGAAAACGTGCTCGGCCTCGAACGGCGCGGCAGCACGTTCGCGGTATCACCGTGCATACCCTCCGGATGGGCAGGGTTCACCATCGAGTGGCAGCTCGGAAACACGCGCTACCACATTCACGTCGAAAATCCCGAACGCCGCAGCACGGGGGTCGCCGAAGCATCGCTCGACGGCGATCCCGTCGATGCCCGGCAGATCCCACTGTCTGACGACGGTCGGACGCGTCATGTCCGGATCGTCATGGGCAGGCCATCACGATAAGGATGGGGTGATCTGCTGTTGTAGCTTTTGCCCCGCCGGTCGCGCCGGCGGCAACTCCTACAAGCAGCGCTACGTCGCCTTGATTGGCGCCTCGGGATCCGGCTCCGCGAACTCCATGGGCGGCGGATGGAAGCCCGTATGATCCGCGTGCAGTCTGGTGAACTCCGCGCCCAGCAGCACGACTTGCGACGAGTAGTACACCCAGAGCAGGAGCAGCACGACCGACCCCGCCGCGCCGTAGGTGGAAGCCGTCGCGCTGTGACCCAGATACAAGCCAATCAGCTGCTGTCCTCCGGTGAAGAGCACTCCCGTCACCAGAGCGCCCACCGCCACGTCTCGCGCTTTCAGCTCGACGTCGGGCAGCACGCTGTAGACCAGCGCGAACAACCCTGACGACACGGCAATCGACACGACCACATGCGCCACGCTCAGCGCCGTCTGCAGCGCGGGAACCCAGTGGCTCGCCCACGCGCTGATCGCGGCCAACGCTGCGCTGACGAGCAGCGACACTAGAAGGAGAAAGCCTGACGCCACCACCAGACCGAACGAGCGCAATCGATCCAGGAGAAACGCCCGGATATTCACCGACGGCCGGGGCTTGACTCGCCAGATCACGTTCAGAGCGGCCTGTAGCTCCAGAAAGGCACCCATCGCGGCGAGGACGAACGTGATCGATCCCACGGCCGCGGCGACTCCACCGGCGCCGCGCCGGCTTGCGCCTTCTAACAGGCCTTGCACCGCGAGCGCGCCGTCGTGGCCGACCAGCGCCTCGATCTCGCCGACGACCTGTCCCCTCACAGCGTCAGGCCCGAACACGCGACCGGCAATTGCGATGGCCACGAGCAGCACGGGAGCAATTGAAAACAGCGTGTAATAGGCGAGCGACGCCCCGAGGCGCGGGATGTTGTCGTCCCACCATGCCTGGGCCGTCGCGCGGACGAGCCGAATCGAGCGCGGAAAGACTCTAGCCATCGCGCAGCCTGGCGTGTTCCCTGATCGTCTGATCGCCGACCGTGCGCTCCAGCCAGAGCGACTCGACGCACGGGTACGCGGCAGCAATGGGCAGCGCCAGCAGCGCGCCGACGATGCCGCCGAGCTCGAGGCCGACCGCAAAGGCGAGGATCACGCCGACGTCGGAGAGTTTCAGCTGATCGCCGTACACCTTCGGTCCGATCAGGTAGTTCTCGGCCGCGTGGTACGCCAGGTACAGACACGCCACCGCCGCCATGGTTTGAAGCGATACGGTCGCGGCGAGGACGAGAGCCGGAAAGGCGGCAATCACGATCCCCAGCACGGGCAGGAAGTCACACAGCGCAGCGAGCAGCGCCAGCAGCAGCGCCGCGGGAACGCGCAGCACGATCAGAATGACGAAGACGAAGATGCCCGCGAAGCACGACGTGGCCACGTTCCCCACGACGTAGGCCCGTATGACGCGCCTGACCTCGAGCGACGTTTGCTGCACTTTCGAGCGTTTCTGGACCGGGACGTACGCGAGCACCCAGTCATAGGTGCGTTGTCCGTCAATCAAGAGATAGATCGTCAGCACGAAGCCCAGGGCAAAGACGACCAGCGCGCTCAACACGCTCTGCACCGCACGAACCGCGTACGGCCCGAGATCGTCGCCTTTGGGTATCACGCCTTGCTGCGCGCGACGGGCCATCGGCTCCAGCACCGGCGGTACCTGGCTCATGATCGACTCGTCGAGTGACTGCAGCTGCTGGGTCACGAGATGAGCCTGCGCCGACAGCGACGTCCACGTCGCGGCGACGAATCCGGCAACGATGCAGAGGACGACCACGCCGAGCAGCACCGCTCCCAGGGCTCGCGGAACCCGGCGGCGCTCCAGCCACGACACGGTAGGTTCGAGGCTGACGGCGAGCACCGCGGCCACCAGCACGACCACGATGACGGGCCAGAGCCGCAGCCATATCCACACGAAGACCGCCGTCAGCAGCACCCGCCGAATCGTGCGCCAGGTGATTTCGACGTACGCGGGCGCGTCCTCGGGCGGACGCTCCCGTACATGCCTGCTGCCCCTGTGTGCTCTGCCGAGTGATTCCGCCATATCTCAGCTCTGACAGCGGCGAACTCGGCTGTCACTACTCATCAAAGCAAAGCACGCGCCGGACCGAGCCATCGCGCGTCATCCGTACTGATTGCGGGCATTGCGGTTGCATTGCCGCCGGCGGGAGTCAGCAGCGCGTGACATCGAGGCGACGAACGAAAGTGCGGTACGCGGTGGTTGGTCTTGGCCATATCGCTCAGGTAGCGGTGCTGCCGGCGTTCGCCCATGCGCGCCGAAATTCCGAACTGGCCGCGCTGGTCAGCGGCAGTCCGGTCAAGCGTCGTCAGCTCGCCAAGCGATACGGCGTGCAGGCGTTCTCCTACGAACAGATCGACGACTGCCTGTCGCAGGTGGACGCCGTCTACATTGCGCTGCCGAACTCGATGCACGCCGAATACACCGTGCGGGCGGCCAACGCCGGCGTCCACGTCCTCTGCGAAAAGCCGATGGCCGTGACCGAAGCGGAGTGTGAGCAGATGATCGACGCGTGCGAGTCGGCGTCGGTGAAGCTGATGGTCGCGTACCGCCTCCACTTCGACGAGTTGAATCTGTCAGTGATCGATCTCGTGCATCGAGGACGCATTGGCGAGCCGAAATTCTTCTCGTCCAGTTTCTCGATGCAGCTGAAGCCGGGAAATATCCGGGCGAAGCGCGATCTGGGCGGCGGAACTCTCTACGACATCGGGGTGTATTGCATCAACGCGGCGCGCTATCTGTTCCGCGCCGAGCCCAAAGAGGTCGTGGCCGTGTCCGTGAACAGCGGCGTACGCCACCTCTCGGAAATCGACGAGTCCACAGGCGCGATCCTGCGATTCGATGGCGAGCGAGTCGCCGTATTCGTCAGCAGCTTCAATGCCGCCGATGTGGGCTCATACCGCATCGTCGGGACCAAGGGCCACGTCCGGGTCGATCCCGCATACGAATATGCGGACACGTTGTCGTACGTCCTGACGGCCGGCAGCAAAACCACCCGGAAGCGGGTCCCGAAACGCGATCAGTTCGCGCCAGAGCTGCTCTACTTCTCCGACTGCATCCAGAACGATCGACGTCCGGAGCCTGGCGGCCGCGAGGGGCTTCAAGACGTGAAGATCGTCCGCGCGCTCTACGAGTCGGCCGAAACCGGGAAAGCGGTCGCGATCGCCCCGCTTCCACAAGAACGTTATCCGCACAAACGCCAGAAGATCGTTCGGCCGGCCGTTACGAAGCCGGCGCTCGTTGGCGTTGCGAGCGCTGGAGACTGAGTCCTGCACCCCACAAGGAGTTCACCCAATGACTGACGATTTCGCGGCAGAGACCGAGCGTCTCGCCAACCCAGACGCTCCTCCGGAGACGACGGAGGATCAGGACACCGACGTCGAAGATGATGTGGAGGAGAAGGACCTCTTCATCGACGACGACGACGAGGACGATGAAGCGGACGAAGAAGACGACGAAGACGAGACCACCGAGGCCTGAGAACAGGACCTGACGGCACACGCGCGCGCGTCAACTCCCAACATCCAACTGCCAACACTCATACGACCGGTCGCGGCCGTCCGGCGTTGGGTGTGGACGTTGGGAGTTCGGCGCGTTCGCGGCTCTACGCCCCTCATATAGGAATCATTGTTGCAGCACGCCGCGAGCAAGGAGGCAGCAATGCCAGAGAGAGCGACGATCGCACGCGCGAAGCGCGACAAGGCCGAAGGCAAGGCCCCGAGCACTCAGGCCGGCGAGTTCGTGCGCGAAGAGATGGACCACATCCGTGAGGGGAAGCACGGCGCGCGATCGACCAAGCAGGCGATCGCGATTGGCCTGTCGAAGGCGCGCCGTTCCGGCGTGGCGCTACCGCCGCCGAAGGCCGGCCAGGCCTCGAGCCGCACGCGGAAGAACGCGGCACGGGCAGTGTCGGCTGGACGCCGCCGGACGGCCGGTGCGGCATCGCAGACACGCTCGAAGGCTGCTTCGCGTGCGTTGAAGCGAGAGCCGCGGTCAGCGGCTTCACACAGCGCGCTGTCGAAACACGCCAAGCAGGCGGCGAGACGACGGCGGCAGCAGTCGGAGAAGTAGGCCGCGGCGGCGGCTCAGCGGCCGCCGCCGTCCACGTACGACCGCAGCATGTCGATCGGCAGCCGCGTGTTGGCCTTGGCGTTCGCAGCGCGGATGCGATCGGGTGTGACTCCGTGGTCCCGCAGCATGATCACGTCGTCGGTTGAAAGGCGCTCGTAGCCAAGCGACGCGAGCTCCTTCACGTACTGCGGTGTCACGCCGTGATCGCGCAGCTTCAGGATGGCCGGGGCCGGAAGGTTTTTATAGCCGAGGTCGGCCATTTCCCCCGCGTACCGAGCGTCCACGCCGTGATCGCGCAATTCCACGAGGCCCGAAAGCGGCAGCTGGTATCCCAGCTGCCGCATCTCGCGCACGTAGTCCGGGGTGACGCCGTGGTCACGGACGTCGATCAGCTCGTCGAGGGCCACTGTGCGGTAACCGGCGTCGCCAAGCCCGCGAACGTACTCGGGCGTTACGCCGTGGTCGCGCGCGGTGATGAGCTGCTCCATCGACAACGAGCCGTATCCGGCGTCGCGCATGCCTCGCACGTATGCGGGCGTGATCCCGTGATCGCGTGCCTGCCGGATGGCATCGGCCGCGAGTCCTTTGTAGCCGAGCTCGCTCAGCTCGCGCACGTACTCGGGCGT
>Ga0070674_100001295_pt1 | contig 13153 bp, 9 predicted proteins | sample KBSM33metaG_FD_65344 | JGI IMG/M metagenome (GOLD analysis project Ga0070674, IMG submission 65344) | Miscanthus rhizosphere microbial communities from Kellogg Biological Station, Michigan, USA - KBS M3-3 metaG | ecosystem: Host-associated > Plants > Roots > Rhizosphere > Soil ... | reverse complement strand
CGGCCAACCGGCCGAGGTAGCGCTGCTTGATGTCGTCGTTGCCCCATTTGAGCAGGGCGTTGATGACCAGGGTGTTCTGCACGTCGACCAGGACGCCGACGGAGGGATCGACCCGTGAGAGTTCTTCGACCGCGAGGACCGAGTGGAAGAACCGGCCGCCGGCGCCGCCGTAGCGCTCGGGCACCTCGATGCCCATCACCCCGAGCGCGAACAACTCGTCGATCAGCGTCCGCGGGAAGCTCGCGTGCTCGTCCATCTGGCGGACCAGCGGCCTGACCCGCAGCTGGGCGAAATCGCGGACGCTGTCGCGGAAGATGCGTTCATCCTCGGCGAGGACGGTCAGCGGCTGCGCGTGTTCCAGAGCTTCCTGCGCCACGAGCGGTCCTCCGGCGCTCACCGGGCGAGCGCAACGGCCAATGCTATCATTGGCCTCACGTCCATTCGCCCACGAGGGAGGAGCCCGGCGGAGCCGGCCCGCGGCTTGCGTCGCCTTCAGCCTATGCGCATCTCCGCTCCGCTCGCGGCCTCGTTGCTGTCGCTCCTGCTGGTCTCGTCTCCTGCCGCCCGACAAGGTCAGCCGCCGCAAGGTCAGCCGCCCGCACCGCCGCCCCAGCCACAGCCATCGACGTCGCCCGCCGCACCACCCGCGGGTGGCGCGCCGCCTGCCGCGCAGGAGCCGGCGCGCGCGCAGCAGCCGCCGATCCGGACCGGCATCAACTACGTTCGCGTCGACGCGATCATCACCGACAAGCAAGGCAATCCGGTGCTCGACTTGAAGCCCGAGGAATTCCAGATCTCCGAGGACAACAAGCCGCAGAAGATCGAGTCCTTCTCGGTGGTGAGGATCGACGCGACCACCCAGGCGGACGCGCCGCTCCCGACCCAGATCCGCAGCCTCGCCGACGAGCAGCAGGAAGCGGCCAAGCCGGAGACGCGGCTCTTCGTGCTGCTGCTCGACGACTACCACGTTCGCCGCGGCAACGACCTGGCGGTGCGCAAACCGCTCATCGACTTCATCCAGAACCAGCTGGCGCCGGCCGACATGGTCGCCCTGATGTACCCGCTCACGCCGGTCACGGACCTGATGTTCTCCAGGGATCGCGCGGGGCTCATCAGCGCGGTCGATCATTTCCTGGGACGTAAGTTCGACTACCAGCCGCGAAATGAGTTCGAGGAAAAATACGCCTACTACCCGGCCGCGACGGTCGAAAAGGTCCGCAACGACGTGACGATGGGCGCGCTGAAAGGCGCCGCGGTGCGGCTGGGCGGCCTGCACGAAGGGCGCAAGTCGATCATCTTCGTCAGCGAGGGCTTCACCAGCACGCTGCCGCCGCAGCTGAACGACCCGGTCGCGGCGATGCCGCGCGTGGGCAATCCGGCCCGTGGCAACGCGGGCGCGCAGGGTCCCGGCGACACGGCCGAGTTCTTCAATTCGGTCGACCTGCTCAACGACATGCGCGACGTGTTCGATACCGCGAACCGCCAGAACACCTCGATCTACGCCGTCGATCCTCGGGGCCTGGCCGCGTTCGAGTACGACGTCAACGAGGCGGTCGGGCTCACGACGGACACCAAGGGCCTGAACGCGACGCTCGATTCGCTGCGCATCCTCGCCGACAACACCGACGGACGGGCGATCATCAATCGCAACGATCTCGCGGTCGGCATGAAGCAGATCATCCGCGACGCCAGCGGCTACTACCTGCTCGGCTACAACTCGACGCAGGCGCCCACCGACGGCCGGTTCCACGAGATCAAGGTGCGGGTCACGCGCAAGGGGGTCGACGTCCGCGCGCGCAAGGGCTACTACGCGTACACGGCCGATGACGTCGCCAGAGCGAGCGCCCCGCCCGCCCCCTCGGCGCCGTCCGAGGTCACCGCGGCGCTGGCGTCAATCGCCGAGCCGCCTCGCGGCCGCTCCGCGCGCTTCTGGATCGGCACCGCCAGGGGGGCCAACGGCGCACCCCGCGTCACGTTCGCCTGGGAGCCGATGCCGCCCGAGGCTGCGCAGTCTCGCGGCGCCGACAGCGGCGCGGCCCGGGTCATGCTCACCGCGACCGCTCCCGACGGCCGGCCGATGTTCCGGGGCCGGATTCCCGAGGAAGGGGCGGCCGCACCGGCCGCATCGGCGCCGCCTGCGGGAGGGAACGTGGCGGCGACGCCCATCGCCGCTGGGGCGAGCGCCACCTTCGACGCGGTCCCGGGCCAACTTCAGCTGCGGATGGTGGTCGAGAACAGCCACGGCCAGGTGATGGACTCGGCAACCCAGGAACTCACCATTCCGGACTTCTCGAAGGTGCAGGTCTCGCTGAGCACGCCCAGGGTGTTCAAGGGACGCTCGGCGCGCGAGCTGCAGCTGGTCAAGGCGAACCCCGACGCGGCGCCGATTGCCGACCGCACCTTCAGCCGCGCCGACCGGCTGCTGATCCGGATCGACGGCTACACCGCGGACGGCTCGGTCCCGGAGATGTCCGCGCGGCTCCTGAATCGCGGCGGGACATCGATGGCTGACGTCCCGGTTCAACCGGGCACGCCCGGCCAGGCCACGGTCGAACTCGGCCTGTCGTCGTTGGCAGCGGGCGACTATGTCGTCGAGCTCAACGCCAAGACCGGCACGGGCTCGGCGAAGGAGCTGGTGGCGTTCAAGGTCAGTCGCTGAAGCGCTTCGCGCCGTGAGGCTTCCAGCTTCCGGCTTCCGGCTGGTTCGGCGGGGCAAAGCCCGCTGGACGGGCGTCGAGCGAACCGCCGAACGTAGAGATCAGCCTTGAACCCAGCTGAAAACTGTTAGCTGGAAGCTGGAAGCGGTCAGTCGGCCCGCGCGTTCCACGGGCCGATCCTCTTTACGCATACATGCCGCGCATCTTCGTCACCGTCGCGACGCGATTGATCGCGACGATGTAGGCGGCGGTGCGCATGTCGGTCTTGTATTTGAGCGAGGTCTGCAGCACCGCGCGGAAGGCTTCGAACATCATCGCCTCGAGGCGGTTGTTCACTTCGGCCTCGGTCCAGAAGTAGCCGTGGCGGTCCTGCACCCACTCGAAGTACGAGGTGGTCACGCCGCCGGCGTTCGCCAGGATGTCCGGGATCACGAACACCCCGCGTTCGTGCAGGTGGCGATGCGCTTCCGGGGTCGTCGGCCCGTTGGCCCCTTCGGCCACCACCCGGGCCCGGATCGACGGCGCGTTCTCCATGGTGATCTGATTCTCGAGCGCGGCCGGGACCAGCACATCGACTTCGAGCTTGAACAGCTGCTCGTTCTCGATCGGTTCGCCGCCCGGGAACCCGTCGATGGTCTTGTGCTGACGCGCGAAGTCCAGCATCTTCGCGATGTCGAGCCCGTTGGCGTTGTAGACGCCCCCCTTCCAGTCGGTGACCGCGACGATCTTCGCGCCCAGCCCGGCCAGCAGGTCGGCGGAGACCGAGCCGACGTTGCCGAACCCCTGCACGGCGACGGTTGCGCCGTTGATGTCGAAGCCGAGGTGCTTGGCCGCTTCGCGGGTGACGATCATCACCCCCCGCCCCGTCGCTTCGCGCCGGCCAAGCGATCCGCCCATCTCGACCGGCTTGCCGGTGACCACCGCCGTCGAGGTATGGCCAACGTGCATGCTGTAGGTGTCCATCACCCACGCCATGATCTGGTCGTTGGTGTTGACGTCCGGCGCCGGCACGTCCTTCTCCGGCCCAATCGCGTCGATGATCTCGGCCACGTAGCGCCGGGTCAGCGCTTCGAGCTCGCGCCGCGACATCCGGGTCGGATCGCAGATCACCCCGCCCTTGCCACCGCCGAAGGGGACGTGCGCGACAGCGCATTTCCACGTCATCCACGCCGCCAGCGCGGTCACTTCGTCGAGCGATACGTCGGGGTGGTAGCGGATGCCTCCCTTGGCCGGGCCGAGCGTGATGTTGTACTGCACGCGATAACCCGTGAAGACCTCGATCTCCCCGTTGTCCATCTGGATCGGGCAGGACACGGTGATCTGACGCTTGGGGCTGGTCAGGATCTTCCAGATCCCGGGGTCCAGGCCGAGCAGGCGCGCGGCGCCGTCGAATTCCTGGAGCATTGCGTTGAAGATGCTGCCGCCTGCGTCCATAAAACTCCTGCTGAATGCCGCCACCTCGTGTCGGAGATCGCGGCCGGCCACAAACGATCCAACCTAAGGGCCCGTCCGGAAATAAGTGCACTATTCTGGCCGCCGATGCATCCCGCCGGGCGGCGTTGCTCGTCGCTTTCATACGCCCGGTATGCGCGCTCCTCGCGCCTTGCCGGGCGGGCGCCTCGACGCCCATAGATAGCCCAGTTATTTCCTGACGGACCCTAACGTGCGGCTGCGTGACAAGTCAAGGCGCGGGTCGGCCGTGACGCGAGCGGTTCCGCTCCTATAATGACGGGGATGAAAGGGCTCAGCGCCGAACGACCGCAGGAGGCGTGGCGCCGCGACGTGCTCGATCCGGCGCTGGCCAAGGCGCCCGAGCGGCGGTCGTCGTTCACGACCCTCTCCGGCCAGCCCGTGGACCGGCTCTACACCGCCGGCGCGGTGGCCGATCTCGACTACGCGCGCGACCTCAACGATCCCGGACGGTTTCCCTACACTCGCGGCATCCATCCCGCCGGCTACCGGGGCAAGCTGTGGACGATGCGGCAGTTCGCGGGGTTCGGGACGCCCGAGGAGACCAACGCCCGCTATCAGGAGCTGTTGGCGGCCGGCGGCACCGGCCTCAGCGTCGCGTTCGATCTGCCGACGCTGATGGGCCGCGACCCCGATCACGAGCTGTCGCTCGGCGAGGTCGGGAAGTGCGGCGTCAGCATCGTCTCGCTGGCCGACATGGAGCGGCTGTTCGACGGCATTCGCCTCGATCGCATCACGACCTCGATGACGATCAACTCGCCCGCGCCGATGCTGTTCGCGATGTATCTCGTCGTCGCCGAGCAGCAGGGGGTCGACTGGAAGACGCTCTCCGGCACGATCCAGAACGACATCCTGAAGGAGTTCATCGCGCAGAAGGAGTACATCTACCCGCCGCGCGAGTCGATGCGGCTCATCACCGACATCTTCGCGTTCTGCGGGACGGAAGTGCCGCGCTGGAACACCGTGTCGATCAGCGGGTATCACATCCGCGAGGCGGGCTCGACCGCGCTCCAGGAGCTCGCCTTCACCCTGCGCGACGGCATCGAGTACGTGCAATACGGGATCGATGCCGGGCTCGACGTCGACGACTTCGCCCCGCGGCTCTCGTTCTTCTTCAACTCGCACAGCGACTTCTTCGAGGAGATCGCCAAGTTCCGGGCCGCTCGCCGGCTGTGGGCGGAGGTCATGCGCGATCGCTTCGGGGCCAGGGACGAACGCTCGTGGAAGCTGCGCTTCCACACCCAGACCGCAGGGGTCTCGCTCACCGCGCAGCAGCCGTACAACAACGTCGTGCGGACCGCGCTGCAAGCGCTGGCAGCAGTGCTCGGCGGCACCAACTCGCTGCACACCAACTCGCTCGACGAAGCGCTGGCGCTGCCGACGGCCGCCGCCGCCACGCTGGCGCTGCGCACGCAGCAGGTGATCGCCTACGAGAGCGGCGTGACCAACGTGGTCGACCCGCTGGGCGGGTCGTATTTCCTCGAGCGGCTGACGCTCGACATGGAACGCGGCGCGCGCGAATACTTCGACCGCATCGACCGTCTCGGCGGAATGGTGCCGGCGATCGAGGAGGGTTTCCCGCAGCGCGAAATCGCCGAGGCCTCCTACCGTTTCCAACAGGCCGTCGAGAGTCGCGAGCAGGTCATCGTCGGGGTCAACGGCTTCGTCCAGGCCGACGAGCCGCCGATGCCGATTCTCTACATCGACGAGTCGACCGCGGATACGCAGCTCGCCCGGTTGACCGAGCTCCGGCGCACCCGCGACAGTGCCGCCGTCAGCCGCTCGCTCGAGGCGCTCCAGGCAGCGGCGCGTGGCACCGGCAACACCATGTACCCGCTGCTCGACTGCGTGCGCGCCTACGCCACCGTCGGCGAGATGTGCGACGCGCTGCGCGAGGTGTGGGGGGAGTATCAGGAAGTGCCGCTCATTTAAGCTTCCAGCTTCCGGCTTCCGGCTCGGCCCGGGTTGCTCATTGCTCTCGGGTGCTCTCAATACGCTCGGGCGGCAGGGAGTGTGCTCTTGGGGAACACGGAACCTATACAGGGGTCTGCGTTCGAAGCGGGAAGCGGGAAGCGGGAAGCGGGAAGCGGGAAGCGAATTGCTCATGCAGAAAATCCGCGTCGTCATCGCCAAACCCGGCCTGGACGGCCACGATCGGGGCGCCAAGGTGATCGCGCGCGCGCTGCGCGATGCCGGTATGGAGGTGATCTACATGGGCCTCCGCCAGACGCCCGAGCAGATCGTCGCGGCGGCGCTCCAGGAGGACGCGGACGCGATCGGATTGTCGATCCTCTCGGGGGCGCACATGCACATCTGCCCGCGGGTGCTGGACCTGCTGAAGGCGCGCGGCCTGGACGATGTGCTGCTGGTGGTGGGCGGGATCATTCCGGACGTGGACATTCCCAGGCTGCGGGAAATGGGGGTCAACGGCATCTTCCTGCCGGGCACGCCGATGCAGGAGATCGTGACCTTCATCAAGGCCAACGTGCGGCCGCGCGTGGAGCAGGCCTAGTGTCGGCACCGACGCTGCTGCTGGCCGACGGCAGCCTCACCATCCGCCGGGTCATCGAGCTCACCTTCGCCGAGGCCGGCATCCGCGTGGTCACGGTGGCGGACGGCCGGGAAGCGATCGAGCGGATCCTGCGCGAGCCGCCCGACATCATCCTGGCGGATGTGGGCATGCCCGGGCGTGACGGCTACGAGGTCGCCGCGTTCGTCAAGCAGGCGCCCACGCTGTCGCACATCCCGGTCATCCTCCTGGCCGGCGCGCTCGAGCCGGTCGACGAGCACCGAGCCGGCGAGTCCGGCGCGGACGGGGTGTTGGTGAAACCGTTCGAGCCGCAGGTCGCGGTCGCCCGCGTTCGCGAGCTGCTGGCGCGGACGGCCGCTGCGGACCCGACCTTGGGGCGTCCTGGTGCCGCGGCGAACGCGGCCGGCCAGCCGTCGGGAGGGGACTATCTGGATCGGCTCGACGCCGCCTTCGCGGCGATGAGCGCCGCACCCCGGCCGATCGGCCAACCAGCCGCGCCCGTGGACGATGCGCCTGAACGAACGGCTGCCCCCGTGCCTTCGCTGCGCGGGATCGTCAGCGGCGAGTCACCGGCTGCGCCGGTCAGTCACGCGCTTTCACTGTCCGACGCGTTCCTCGCCCTTCTGGCGGCAGAGCAGGGCCGGCCCGTGCCGAACGGCGCGGTGCTGCCGGCGCCGGTGGTCGCGGACGCCCAAATCGACGAGATTGCCCGCCGGGTGGCCGCCCGCCTCGGCGACGAACCCCTGCGCCAGGCGGTACTCGACGCCGCCGAGCGGCTGGTGCGTGAAGAGATCGACCGCATCAAGCGTACGCAGCGGGGCGGCTGACCACACCCGATTCTGAAGGTCGGGCGCCGATCCCCGATCCCGCCCGCGCCCCGTGGCCGCCTGCCAGCAAGACTGATACGATGAACGGTCATGCCAGACGGTCTGGACCTCCAACGCCCTATCGCCGTTCCTGAGAAACCCGCGCTCGAAGGCCTCGAACAGAAGTGGGCCGCGCGCTGGGAGACCGACGGCGTCTATCGCTTCGATCGCAGCCGGACCCGCGCCGAGGTGTTCTCGATCGACACGCCGCCGCCGACGGTCAGCGGCTCGCTGCACGTCGGCCATGTCTTCTCTTACACCCACACCGACGTCGTCGCGCGCTATCAGCGCATGCGCGGGAAGGAAGTCTTCTACCCGATGGGGTGGGACGACAACGGCCTGCCGACCGAGCGCCGCGTGCAGAACTATTTCGGCGTCAGGTGCGATCCGTCGCTGCCGTACGATGCCGGGTTCGTACCGCCCGACAAGCCGGCCAAGCCGCCGATCGCCGTCTCGCGGCCGAACTTCATCGAGCTCTGCGCCAAGCTGACGGCGCAAGACGAGCAGGTCTTCGAGGATCTCTGGCGCACGCTGGGCCTTTCGGTCGACTGGGCCCTGACCTACGCGACGATCGGCCGTCACGCCCAGCAGCTCTCACAGCTGTCGTTCCTGCGCCTGCTGCAGCGCGATCGAGCTTACCAGCTCGAAGCGCCGACCCTGTGGGACGTGGACTTCCGCACCGCGGTGGCGCAGGCCGAGCTCGAGGATCGCGAGCAGCCCGGTGCGTATCATCGCATCCGGTTTGCGAAGCCCGACGGCGGGTTCGTCGAGATCGACACGACCCGCCCGGAGCTGATTCCCGCGTGCGTCGCCCTGGTCGCGCATCCCGACGACGAGCGCTACCAGCCGCTGTTCGGCACCGACGTCGTCACGCCGGTGTTCGGGGTCCGGGTGCCGGTCAAGCCGCATCATCTCGCCGACCCGGAGAAGGGCACCGGCGTGGCGATGATCTGCACCTTCGGCGACGTCACCGACGTCGTGTGGTGGCGCGAGCTCGGGCTGCCGGTGCGCTCGATCCTGCAGCCGAACGGCGCGCTCCGGCCGCTGCGGTGGGGCGAGACCGGGTGGGAGTCCGGCGACGCCGCTGCGGCGCAGCAGGCCTACGATTCGATGGTCAATCTGTCCGCTGCCAAGGCCCGCACCCGCATGGTCGAGCTCTTGCGTGAGAGCGGCGATCTGCTCGGGGATCCGCGGCCCATCACCCATGCCGTGAAGTTCTACGAAAAGGGGGATCGCCCGCTCGAGATCCTGACCAGCCGGCAGTGGTTCATCAAGACGATGGAGTTCCGCGACCAGCTGCTGACGCGTGCGCGTGAGCTGCACTGGCATCCGCCGTACATGCAGGCACGGCTGGAGAACTGGATCAACGGGTTGAATGGCGACTGGTGCGTCAGCCGGCAGCGCTTCTTCGGCGTGCCGTTTCCGGTGTGGTACCGGGTGAAGGAAGACGGCACGACTGATTACGCCGCGCGGCTGCTGCCCGACGAAAGCCGGTTGCCGATCGATCCCTCGACCGACCTGCCCGACGGCTTCCGGCCGGATCAGCGCGACGTGCCGGGTGGCTTTACCGGTGATCCGGACATCATGGATACCTGGGCGACATCATCGTTGACGCCGCAAATCGCCGCCGGCTGGAGCGCGGATCCGGATCTGTTCGCGCGCGTCTTCCCGATGGACGTGCGGCCGCAGGCCCATGACATCATCCGGACCTGGCTGTTCTCGACCGTGCTGCGGTCGGAGCTCGAACACGGCTCGCTGCCTTGGCGCAACGCGGCGATCTCCGGATGGATCCTCGATCCGGACCGGAAGAAGATGTCGAAGTCGAAGGGCAACGTGGTCACCCCGAAGGCTCTGCTCGACGAGCACGGCTCGGACGGCGTGCGCTATTGGGCGGCCAGCGCGCGCCCCGGGACCGACACCGCCTTCGATCCCGGGCAGATGAAGGTGGGACGGCGGCTGGCGATGAAGCTGCTCAACGCCTCCCGATTCGTGCTGGCGCGGCCGGAGCCGCGGGGTCCGGTCACCGCGGCTGTCGATCGCGGGCTGCTCGTCAACCTCGCGCGCCTCGTCCAGGATTCGACCGCGGATCTCGAGGCCTACAACTACGCGCGGGTGCTCGAGCGCGCTGAATCCTTCTTCTGGTCCTTCTGCGACGACTACCTCGAGCTGGTCAAGGGCCGCCGCTACGGCGACCAGGGAGACGAGCTCGCGGCCTCGGCAAACGGGGCGCTCTTCACCGCGCTCTCGACGCTGCTGTGCCTGTTCGCGCCGTTCCTGCCGTTCGTGACCGAGGAAGTGTGGTCGTGGTGGCAGGAAGGCTCGGTCCACCGCGCGCCCTGGCCCACGGCACAGGAGGTTCTCGCGGCGTGCGGTCCGCTGGAGGCGGGCGCCAGCGCGGAGCGCGGGGCCGAGGCGCTCGCGTTCGCAAGTGCCGTGCTTGGGGCGATCCGGAAGAAGAAGTCCGAGGAACAGAAGCCGCTGAAGACGCCGGCGGCTCGGGTGGTGGTCGCCGCGCCGGCCGCGCAGCGGGCGCTGCTGCCCGATGTCGAGCGCGATCTGCGTGCGGCCGGGCTCATCGATCAGCTCGAGTCGGCAGAGGCCGAGGCACTGACCGTCGACGTGGTGCTGGGCAATGCCCCGCCCGCGGCGGAACGCCGCTGATGAAGCGTGTTCCGTTCGAACCGCTCGACCCCGGTCTCTACCGGGAAATCGTACGCCGCGCACTGGCTGAAGATCTCGGCTGGGGGGACGTCACGACCGAGGCCACGGTGCACGCGGCACAGCAGGCGACGGGTGTGATCCTGGCCAAGTCGCCGTGCGTGATCGCGGGCATGGAAGTCGCCTTCGAAGCGTTCCGCCAGCTCGATCCTTCGCTGGCGGTCCGGGCCGCCCGTGCCGACGGCGACAGCTGTGCGGCCGGTGACACCGTCGGGACCGTCCGCGGATCAGCAGCCAGCCTGCTGACCGCGGAACGTACCGCGCTCAATTTCCTGCAGCGCATGTCCGGTATCGCCACCCTCACTCGCCGGTTCGTCGACGCCGCAGGCGGTCGCATCACGGTGCTCGACACGCGCAAGACGACCCCGACGCTGCGGGTGCTGGAAAAGTACGCCGTGCGGGCCGGCGGCGGCGTGAATCACCGCAGCGCGCTCGACGATGGGATCCTGATCAAGGACAATCACGTGCGGCTGGCCGGCGGCGTCGCGGAAGCGCTGCGGCGGATGAAGGCGACCGGGCAGGAGATGCCGATCGAGATCGAGGCCCAGAGCCTCGATCAGGTCGATGCCGCGATCGCTGCGGGCGCGGACATCATCCTGCTCGACAACCTGAGCACCGCGGACATCGCGGAGGCCGTGCGCCGGATTGGCGGCCGCGCCAAGACCGAGATCTCCGGCGGCGTCTCGCTCGAGCGCATGCCGGAGCTCGCCAGGACCGGCGCGACCTACGTCTCGGTCGGCGCGCTCACCCACTCGGCCGCAGCGGTGGACTTGAGCTTCGAGCTCGAACCCGATGTCTGACGCGCTCCCGTCGGAGCTGGCGGCCGGTCTCGACGCGACTGCGGCGCGGCGCGGACCGCTCGGCACTCCGGTCTATTACTTCAGCGAAACCGGCTCGACCAACGATGTCGCCACGACCCTCGCGGAACGTGGCGCCGGGGAGGGGACACTGGTCCTCGCCTCGGCACAGACCGCCGGCCGCGGCCGCCTGGGCCGCCAGTGGCACTCGCCGCCGGACGCGGGCGTGTACGCCTCGCTGATCATCCGCAGCGCCGCAGCGGCGTCGTTCCTGACCCTGGCCGGCGGGGTCGCGGTCGCCGAGGGCATTCGTGAGGCCACGGGTCTGCCGACCGAGATCAAGTGGCCGAACGACGTCGTCATCTCGGATCGGACGCGGCCAGCACGCCGCCGCAAGCTCGCCGGCATCCTGGCCGAGGCCTCGTCGGGTGCTGATGGCGTGCAGTATGTGGTGCTCGGGGTCGGGATCAACATAAAGGCCGCCTCGTATCCGCCGGACCTGGCGGACAAGGCATCCTCGCTCGAGACCGAGCTGGGTCGGGCGGTCGATGGAGGCGCGGTGCTTGGCGAGACTCTGGCCGCGCTCGAGCGCGCGCTGACGCCGCTTCGCCACGGCGATCCGGCCGGCCTCCTCGCCGCCTGGCGCCGGCTGGCGCCGTCCGCGTTCGGCGCGGCCGTGGAGGCCGATGTGCGTGGCTGCCGCGTCACCGGCATCGCGGAAGGCATCGACGACAGCGGCGCCCTGCTGGTGCGCGTGAACGGGCACCTCGAACGCGTGCTGTCCGGGGAGGTTCTCTGGAAGTGAGCGGCGCCGACCAGAACGCGGCTCACCGCGCGAGCGTGGCCGAATACTGCCGTCAGATCGAACGGCACCTGTGCCAGAAGAACGGCGGCCACTTGATCCGCGTCGTCGGCCCGGCCTTCGAAGAGGTGCGCGGCTGGGCGGAGCAAGGCATTCCGCTGAAGGTGGCGCTCCGCGGCATCGATCAGTGCTGCGAGCGGGCGTTCGCAAAGGGCCCGCGCCGGCGTCCGATCCGCGTCGAGTTCTGCGCCGCCGACGTCAAGGCGCTGTTCGACGACTGGCGACGAGCGGTGGGCGTGGATGCCGCAGCTGACGAGCCCGAGCCGGCGCCGCGCAAGGGTGGGCTCGCCGCCCACGTCGAGCGCGTCGTCGCGCGCCTCATCGCGATTCGCAACGTCGACGGGGCCGCCGTCTTGCCCGCCGCAATGGTGGACGAGGCGGTAGTCACGCTCGATCGGATTGCGTCGAGTGCTGCCGGTGCCAGGGGTGAGGCGCGGGAGGCTTTGATCGACGAGTTGTCCGCGCTCGATCGCGCGCTGCTCACCGCGGCCGCCGAGGCGGTCGACGTCCAGCGCCGGGTGACGTTGAGGCAGGAAGCCGAGAGCGAGCTGGCCCCGTTCGGGCAGCGGATGAGCGCCGAGGCGCGCGCGGCCGCGGTCGAGAGCGCCTACCTGCGGCTCGTCCGTGACGCACTGCGGCTCCCGCGGATCGCGTTCGACTGAGATGCTGAGACCTGGCGATCGCCTCGAGCTGATGATCGAGAAGCCGGCCGCGGGCGGCTGGATGATCGCCCGCCATGAGGGACGAGTCGTGCTGGTGTCCGGCGCGATCCCCGGCGAGCAGGTCGCTGTGCGAATCGAGCGGGTCGACAAGCGGCTGGCCTTCGCGGTGACCCTCGACGTGCTGACGCCGTCGCCCGACCGGCGGACGCCGCCGGCCGATCCGGCGTGCGGTGGCTGCCTGTTCAGCCATATCGAGCTGGCGCGCCAGCGTGAGCTGAAAGCCAGCATCATCGCGGATGCGTTCACCCGCATCGGCAGGCACACGCTGGCGGCGCGGCCCTTCGTGGCTCCCTCCAGGGCCGACGGCTACCGGATGCGCGCGCGACTGCACGTGCGTGATGGCCGCGTCGGGTTCTATCGCGAAGGCACACACGAGCTGTGCGACGCCGCGAGGACCGGTCGGTTGCACGTTGCGACGTTGCCATCGGTCATGCGAGTGGTCGAGGGGCTGCGCTCCCACGGGGTCGAGCCTTTGTCGGTGGAAGTGGCCGAGAGCGTCGCCGCCGATCAGCGCGCGCTGCAGATCGAGAC
>Ga0070674_100001285_pt1 | contig 13214 bp, 22 predicted proteins | sample KBSM33metaG_FD_65344 | JGI IMG/M metagenome (GOLD analysis project Ga0070674, IMG submission 65344) | Miscanthus rhizosphere microbial communities from Kellogg Biological Station, Michigan, USA - KBS M3-3 metaG | ecosystem: Host-associated > Plants > Roots > Rhizosphere > Soil ... | reverse complement strand
GACACGCCGGTGAGTTCCGCCAGCGCGCGGAACCCGCCGACCGCGTCGAGGACCGCATCAAAGGTATTCAGATGTTGTCGGGTCACGCCCGTGGTTCCCAAGGCGGCGTCGATGCGATAAGATTGACAAATCGTCAAGTCGGATGCAAGGCGTTTTTGTCTGTAGAGGGACTCAGCGATGAGGGATAGCAATTCGCGAATGGTTAGACCCAAGCGGCCGCCGCCGACAAGTTTGGATGACAGTGACAAAGCAGTCGGGCGACGCGTCCGCCAAATGCGCAAAGCAAATAACCTCACTGGTCAGCAATTGGCCGACAAGCTGGGGATCACAATCAGTTCGCTTTCGAAGATCGAGACCGGCGATCGACGGCTCGACCCACGCCACGCAAGCAAGCTGCTATTGGCCTACGGCGTTGACCACACCTGGCTTTATTGTGGCCTGCCTAGCGGATTGAGCGATATCACCTTGGACCGCTTGGAAAAAGCAGAACGAACCTCTTCCTCCGGGTCGACGTCCTCGCGATCAGCTTGAGGAGATGCGGCTAGACGGACTTCCTCGACATAGCGCACAACACAATTGCGGGCAAAGCCCAGTTCGTCGACGTCCTTGGTAAGTTTGAGCAGAAACTTGTCGACCTTGCGCTTCACCTTGAGTTGGCGTTGCGGCGATAAGTTTGTTTTCATTTCAACTTCCCTGAGTTGCGAGGACTGGCTTCCTTTCTGGCTAGCTCCCGATCGACCACCGACCGGCATTCGCACTTGATATTTGAGGTGATTGCAGCGCAGAAGACTTGACGAATTGTCAAGTGCGTGTATTAATTTGACGTTAACTTATACCGCCCAGCCGTTCAACCCGTACCAACTTACCAACGGTTGCCAATGGCTAGTCATCGCCTCGATCCCATCTTCGTCCGCGCGCAGATCGATGCGTTGCGCGTCGCCTATCCAGAGGTAGCGAATGATGAGGACCAGTGGCTACTAACTCTTGAGAGCGAGACCGACCTGCACGAATTCCTCACCGTTGCGGTCAAGCGCATGTGCGAGGCCGAGGCGTTCGCCGAGGGTATCGACGATCTCATCCGGGACATCAAGACGCGCCAGCAACGCTTTGAGCAGCGCGGCGAAGCGATGCGCGGGCTCGCGTTCCGGCTGATGAACCAGGCTGCGGTTCGGAAAGTGGAATTGCCGTTGGCAACGCTCAGCATCCGTAACGGCGTGCCGCGCGTGATCGTCACCGACGAGGCGAGGCTGCCGCCCGACTGCATCCGCACGCGTACCGAGCCTAACAAAATCGCCATCAAGGAACGCCTGGAGCGCGGGGAACACGTGCCGGGAGCGGAACTCAGCAACGCGGAACCCGGACTTTCAGTGAGGATCAAATGAACACCATCGAGAAGGCCGCGCCGCAGCAACCCACTGCCCAGACCGTCGATGACGTCATCGCCCGCGGCGACCTGACGAACCTGTCGCCCGCGCAACGGGTCATCCACTATCACAACGTCTGTCGCAGCCTCGGGCTCAATCCGGTCACGCAGCCGTTCGCCTACATCACGCTGTCCGGCAAGCTGACCCTGTATGCCAAACGCGACGCCTGCGACCAGTTGCGCAAGCTGCACGGCATCAACATCCAGATCCCCGATCGCACCGTGCATGACGGCCTGCTGACCGTTCACGCCAAGGCGACGGACAAGACCGGGCGCACCGACGAGGATCTCGGTGTTGTGTCGATCGCCGGCCTGCGTGGCGAGGCGGCGAGCAATGCGGTGATGAAGGCGGTGACGAAGGCCAAGAGGAGGGTGACGCTTTCGATCTGCGGTCTCGGGTTCCTCGACGAGACCGAGGTCGAGGATATTCCGGACGCAGTCGAGCACGACGTCACACTCGTACCGCCCAAGGCCGAAACAAACGAAAACAAGGTTCGATCCGCCGACGAATACATCGATAGTTGGCACATCTATCTTGAAGACGCGTCGTCGGCCGACGAAGTCATCGCAAAATGGAAAGATGAAGCGGTCTTGCGCGGCAGGATCAAGTGGCCGGACCTCAGCGAGGTGACGCAGCTCACAAAGCAGGTCACGCAGCGGATCGAGAAACTGAAAAAGGATGACAAGCAGCCGGACCTCATAACGCAGCGCTACAAGGCGGAGGACGCGTGATGGGGAACGACCACGACGTGGCATACGAAATCCTCGCCGAGCATTTCGTGGTCACCGAGAGCCTGCATGCCGACGCGAAGTCCAGTCTCGCCGCCGCAATCAAGGCGGCCGTCGAGGAGTGGCTCGAGGACAATGCGGACGAATACCGGAACCAGGGTGGAGCCTGAGATGAAAATCCCTCCTGAATTCCTGCGCGAGCTGTTCCTCAGCATCACTGCGCTCCGCATCAACGACGGCGCCGATGAAGAGACTGCGCTGGCACTGGCTGCACAGGAAACGATGCACCACGCCCGCGTGATCCAGAACATGGAGAGAAACATCATGCGCGAGCTTGGCCTCACGGTGCACTAGCCATGCCGATCCATACCCAGGAACTCAGCGCTTTCTTCGATCGCCTCTACGACGAGATGCACGAGCGATGGGACAACGGCGTGGATGACGGCGAGCTAACAGACCACGCGCTGCACCGCAGGCTCGTTCGGATGGAGGAGATCGGCGCAATCTTGCGTGCGCTCGCCGAGGGACAAGCAGTGCTGACATACAAATCAAAAACGCCGCGCGAGCCGGCACCGATGATCTGGCTACCATGGGCGGTGAACGACGATGCTTGAGGTTCCGGCGGGTCGTCCCACAACCCGGTCCGTCGGGATCGCGCCGGGGCGGCGACCTAGTCCGTTGGCCGTCCCGGCTGCGCTTCTGGTGATGCGATGATCGCGCTTCTCGACAATGGGCAAGACCTGGACGAGTGCGCCGCAGAACTCGGCTGCGAGGTGGGGCAGTTGCTCACACCGCTCACAAACTATCGACTGCGCGATCCATCCCGACCGTGGGCGATCGACAACGGTGCATTTGCTCGGCTGGAACCATCAGCATTTGAGGCACTACTGCGGCGCCATGAGCACCATCGGCAAAATTGCCTATTCGTGACCGTGCCCGACATCGTCGGATGCGCCATGCGAACAGCCGAGGTGTTCGATCTCTGGGCACCACAGCTCGGCGGCTGGCGTATTGCGCTGGCCTGCCAGGACGGACAGGAGAGTGTCCGCATCCCGTGGAACCGCGTCGATGCGGTGTTCATCGGCGGTTCGGATAACTTCAAGTGCGGGCCACACACCGAACGGATCATCAAGACCGCAAAGCTATTCGGCAAATGGGTCCATATAGGCCGCGTTAATCATGCCTTCCGGTTCGAGCATTTTCTGAGGCTCGGTGCCGACAGCATCGATGGCACCGGCATCGCTCGATATACGCACATGCGCGAGGCCATCGGCAACCGCCACCAGCAAATAGCTTTGGGCCTGACATGCGAGTGATCCACGAACTAATTTTCCTTCGGCAGTGCCCGGTTGATGACGCGCAAGACCGCTATGAACTTTTCGTCGAGACGACGCGCACCGTGAAGGTCGAGGACATCTTGGCCGCCATCGAAGCCCTGCCCGAGAAAGCATTTCAGGAGGACATTACGGCAGCGTTGGCCGCCAAGCTCGGATGCCGTGTAACAACGATCGGCTATCACTCAGGGATCAAGACAACATGCACGTCATGATCCAACTGGTGCGGCGGCACGTGATCATGGTGAGCTTCGGCGCGCTGCCGCTGCTGGTGTTCGGCGCCCATGCGGTGTCCCGGCCCGCGCCATCGCCGCCGGTCGTGCCGATGCTCGTGGCGACCGAAGGTGTGAGTGCGCGGCGCATGGACGAGGGCACGTTTCGCGTGCGGTGGATGCCGGTCAACGACATGCCGGCGACCACAGTCACAGAGGTTCACTACCTTGTTGTCAGCGGAAGCGAGCAAGCCGTCGAAGGCGAGAAGGTAGTGGGCACGGTGTCCGGGGCGGGGGATATCAGGACGGCGCCACCGTCCCGGCACCGGCTGCGCTCACGATCGGCCAGCCTCGATGTCTGCGCGCGGCACGGGCAGCGGAGGGTAATGCTCGACAGGTACCGGTGGAAATGCAGACGCTAACGAGGACTAAGGGATGTACGACGCCTTGACCAACCCGCCTGTCCCCGACTGGAACAGTCTTAGCAATGATGAGCGCGTGAAGCTCTGCGATGTGTGGGAGATGCACTCCTGCCCGCACGCGTGCGGCGGCTCCGTGATTTATCTCTACGAGGAAATCCGCAAGGTGCTCAAAGAGCGCGAGCGTCGCGTTCTCGAAGCGACGATGAACGCCGCTAACCCGACATGAAGGACGCAGGAATGAGCTACCCGCATCAGCCCGGCTCGCCCCAATATGACGGCGGGGACGCATACGAAGCCTACTTGGACGATGCCCGCGTGCTCCGTCACGGCAAGCACCTTCTCGCAACAGCCAGATCACTCGGCTGGCAGGATGATGGCGAAGGCGCGCTTGAGTTCCTCATGCGCCGCACTCGTGAAGTAGCCCTTGAGGATTGTGGGGCGCTAACCGGCCGTGAAGGGCAATGAACATGGAACAAGCCGGACAAGCCACGCCCGAGGAAATAGCGGAAGGCCGTCGCCGTTGTTGGAAGTCGGGATGCAATCGCACGGCGCGTCTTGAATGGTGCGGCTGGCGCTACTGCATCCCGCATTTCTGGACTCATGTGCTTCAAGGTGAGAGTTCATGGGCGCATCTGTGGGTGAAGCTGAGGTTCACTGAAATCGCGCGGCACCGTCGCTAGACCAATGACCGACGCTAACACGCAAATGAAGAACGACACCGCCCGAAACCGACGCAACGTCAATTGGTTAACGCTTCCTTAACTGCTGGGACTGTAGCAACATAGAGAATGTAGCGTATGGCAAAGCCTGTTGGGGAACACCTCTACTGCACCGAAGAGGAGATAGCCGAGTTCGTGCTTGGTCCCGGCCGACTGCGGGACTGGCGCGACCGGGTCGCAGTCTTGGAGCGGCAGGGACTTCCACAATTCGATCCGCTGATGGGTGGTCGTTACAGGCCCGCGGTGCGCGCATTTTTCGACCGCCTGAATGGCGTCAGCAATGAAGTGCTGCCGAGCAAGGCGGACCAACCGGAGAAGTGGAAGTCATGCGAACCAACGTCGTCAGTCTCCCCGACCGTGGCCCCGGCGACGCGCCTGGCCTTGAATACGCGAACCGGGCAGGGGGCAAACGTGTCCCGCTTTGGCGCGCACCAAAGAAAGCCGTCCGTCTCGGCTTCGAACCCAAATCCGTCGCGCTCGCCGCCGATCTCTCCGAAGTCGAGCTAGCGTCGGCATGTCGCCGCCTTCAGGCACAAGCGCTTGAATTCATCGGGAGCGGGGAAAATCGCGAGCCGAAGTTCGACGGCTCGATCAAGTCGCTGTGTGAGCTCTTCCAAACGCACCGGCTTGGGCCATTCAAGCGCACCACGAACCCAGCGAAGTGGAACTCGCTCGAGACCTACACCAAGGATCTGAAAAAGATCATCGACACCGTTGGCGGCCGGCAACTGCATCGGCTTACGGCAGACGATTTTCAGGACTGGTATGAGCACTGGAGAGAGCCGAAGACGCCGGGCGGCGCACCACTGATCGCAACCGCGCACCGCACCATGACGATGGTGCGGATGGTGATGCGCTTCGGCATGATGATCGAGGCGTCACCGCATTGCGGGCGGCTCGGTGCGGAACGCGACGGAGTTCTGGCGAACATGACGTTCCCGAACGCGCCCCCGCGCACCGCAATGGTCACCGCCGACATGATCGACAAGGCTTGCGAGTTTGTCCGCAGCCGGGGCTATTTCGAAATGGCGCTGGCATTTGCCATCCAGTTCGAGACTGCGCTGAGGCCGAAAGACGTCATCGGCGAGTGGACGCCGAGCAAGCCGGGTGAACCGGACAATCCGCCGAGCCCCTTCACCACCGCGCGCACCCGGTGGGAACACGGCCTGACCTGGGGCGAGCATGTCGACGCCGACCTGATCATGGCCAAGCCGACCTGCAAGAGCCGGTTCACCAAGACCGTGGTTGCCGACTGGACCTTGTGCCCGATGATCATGCGCGAGCTCGCCTTCCTGCCGAAAGAGCAGCGCGTCGGCCCGGTGATCCGGCAGGGCGACTGGCATCTGCGCCGGCGCTTCGTCGAGGGTGGCGAGACATTCCTCGAGCGCGTGCCCGGCCGAGCCGCCGGGCGCCCGTGGAACGCGACGGTGTTCTCGTTCGACGTGATGGAGTTGTTCCGCGAACTGGCCGAGACCGACCCGCGCTTCATCGGTGTGACCAACCGCGATCTGCGGTCGGGCGCCATCACCGAGGCGATGAACAAGCTTGAGGGCGAGGGCATCGAAATGGGCAACGTGCAGAAGCTCTACGGCACCCACGGCGAGCGTGGAACCACCCAGCGCTATAACCGGGTGAACCTGGAAAAGTGGCGCACGATGCACACCCGGCGCGTGGCAAATCGTCAGGCGGGCGGATGAGGCTCATCCGGGTCTTTCCTCGCCGCACTAAGGCAACGCCCGACGACGATCTCGCGCGCTTCGGTCCGCCCAATCTGTTCGACGAGGCGGACGAAATCCACATCTCGGTCACCTTCACCTATGACAAGGCGAAAGCCGAGCAGCTCGCCGAGGACTGGCGCCAGGTTGCGCCGGTCAAGATCGGCGGCGTGGCCTACGGTGACACTAGTCTCGAGTTCATCCCCGGTCGCTACATCAAACCGGGTTACACCATCACATCGCGCGGGTGCCCGCGCCGCTGCTGGTTCTGTGGCGTCTGGAAGAAATGGCCGCAGGCAAACCCGCTGCCGATCTATGACGGATGGAACATCCTGGACGACAATCTGCTGGCCTGCCCACGCGACCACGTCGAGGCGGTGTTCGCCATGCTGCGCCGACAACCCGGCCGTGTCGCCTTCACGGGCGGCCTAGAGGCATTGTCCCTGCAAGACTACCAAGTCGATCTGCTGGCAAGCCTGACGCCTAAGCCCACCATGTTCTGGGCGTACGACCCCGGCGATGAATTCGAGACATTGGAATATGCCGCCCGCCGGATGCTGGCCGCAGGCTTTACGCGCGAAAGCCACCGACTGCGCGTCTATGTCCTGATCGGGTTCCCAAAGGATACATTCGACGCAGCCGAAACACGGTTGCGCGATATGGTTGGCATCGGCCTCACACCGATGGCGATGCTGTGGCGGCCTGAGACACCGTCGCAGGAAAAATTTAGGCCTGCGGACGAGTGGCGGGCATTCCAACGTAGGTGGGCAAGACCAGCGATTATCCACGCAACAGAGAACGCCATGAGAACCCCGATTTCGATGGTTTCCCACGGGCTTCCCATTTGTCCCACGGGGATCAACGAAATCAATGGGTTAGACCACGCCTTAAGAACGCCTCAACTACCTCTAAGGCTTTGAAATCATTGAGTGCAATGGGACCGTGGGACGCCCGTGGGAAGCTATCGGATGGCCGCGTGAGCCGGGTCGAAACCATAGCCGATGGCGTGACGCTGTACCTTGGCGATGCTCGCGAAGTTGTCCCCAGTGTGGGCCGCGTGGACGCCGTTGTGACGGACCCGCCCTATAATTTCAGCACGTCCAGTTCCGGCGTAAAGCACAACTTTTGGGGCGATGCGGTCAACTCGGCCTTCTGGTTCTCCGCAATGTTTGAACTGTATGTCAAAGCCATAGGAACCGGCCGGCCAGGCATCATTTGGCAATTCTTGAATTGGAAAACCTTTATCCCGTTGCAGAAAGCAGTCTGGGACGCAGGGCTTAAGTTCGACAGCCTGCTAGTCTGGGATAAGGAATGGATCGGGCCGGGCGGGTCCGTTGGCCTACGACCATCCTATGAGCTTGTTGCTCTTATTGCGGTGGGAGACGCAACTCTCGCCAATCGCGGATTGCCTGACATCTGGCGTTGCCAATGGGCATCACAGCGCCCGAACGGACATCCTGCGGAAAAACCCGTCAATCTCTTCAAGCGGATTGTTACAAACACGCCCGGAAGTATCATTCTAGATCCGTTTATGGGATCAGGAACTGCTGGGGTCGCAGCGGTGCAACTTGGCCGCTCCTTCGTCGGTGTCGAGATCGAGTCAAACTACTTCGACATAGCGTGTCGGCGGATCACCGAGGCGGTGCGCCAGCCTGACCTGTTTGTGGCCCCAATCGCGCCGTCCACACAAGTCACGTTCTCCGACATCTGGGAAAAGCCATACTGGAATGAGGACGGCACCGCGCCAGCGAAGGATACGGCATGACCGACATCGTGGAGCGACTGCGCGAATACCAGGACCACGTGCCGTATGATGTGGCCGACTGGCTCGATCCACTCCGAGCAGACGCCGCCGACGAGATCGAGCGGCTGCGCGCAGCACTGGAGGACATCCTAGCAGGATGCGACAAGGCAATTGGCGCGATCAAAGGCACCGCCCGAGAGGCGTTAACCAGCCGAGAGCGAGACCCAACATTGAAGGCGGAATGAGGCCGGTTTCACGTGAAACCGTGCTATGATCCGCCCGTGGGAAGCCACTACTTCCCGGTTGGCTCTCTCGCGGGAAGGGGCGATGCCAACCCAGCCATCGCCGCCTTCTTCCGACAATAACCACCATCACCGACATGGCGGGCGCGCCTTCCTCTGGCTGGTCGCGCTAGCGATCCTGGCCGCCGCGCTGGTGATCACGCTGAACTGATCCGCACGAGTTAACAGCAAAGACCTTGCGCCCCGCGCGCCGTGGTGCAAAGTTCCATCGCCGGACGCGGTTAGGGTAGCTCCCGAACAGCCGGGTCCGAATTCCGGCCACGCCGTGTCCGGTACCCCTCATTCGGAGAGGAACCCTCCCAATGCCCGAAGAGATCACCCTCGACTTCATTGCGCGCCAGCTTGAGCGCGTCATCGCTGAACAGGGGAGCATACGCGACGACTTGCGGGTACTCACCGCCATGACCCTGCGCGTCGACCATGGACAGGCGCGCACAGCAACCGACATCCAACTGCTGACTGATGAAGTGCGCGCGATGCACCAGCAACATGCGCGGTTCCATGATCGGCTGGTCAAAGTCGAGGAGAGTGCCCAATGATCAGTCGCATCGCTCTCGCGCTAGCCATCGCTGCGGTCACGACAGGCGCCGCCGCACAAACCAACAAGCAGACTTGGGACGAGATATGCTGCAAGCCGCATATCGCAAAGACGAACCCGGCCGTCCCGGTTGCTCCATCTGAGCCAGCGCAGGCCAACGAGAGAGCAGGCGGTATCGCGACTCTCATCATATACAACAGCAGGTGTGAAACCGTGCCAAAGGCCGCCATGCACGTAGTTGGGCTAGCTTCTGTCACCGTTTCGAAGCAAGCCATAGAGACTGAAACGGTCAAGGTGTTAGCATCAGTACAGGAAGTGGGCGTAGAACTCTGGTGTGCGGCAATGAAGCCAGTCGTCCAAGCCCATCCATGGGAGACTGCACTGCCAATAGGACAATAAAAAATAGCCGCCCGGCGGTGAGCCGAGCGGCGCAAAGGCTGAGGAGTTAGGCTAGCGTCAGTCTATCACATCATCCGTCGACCTGCTCGACTTTCACGACGACGCCCGGCGGCACCGTAATCCGCAGCGTGACGACCAGCGGCGTGGGTTCAAGCTCGGGCGGAATGCCGAGTTCAAGCACTGCGGCGTCCAGGGCGGCCAGAAAGTCGGCGTGGTAGCCGGCGATCAGCTTGCCGATCGACTTGCCACCAGACCAGCTCGGCACCTTGGTCTTGTCGCCGTTGATGATCTCGCGCGCACCATACGGATCGTCGGTCGTGTCGTTGAAGTAGCGCGCTAGCGTTTCCGGCTTGCCGTCGGCATGTGTGCGGAACCAGCCCTCGGCCATTCCCCGGAACATTGTCTCGGCTGCGATGGACGGATCGAGCTGGTTCTCGGCATGCCACTCGCACGACCTGTCGCCGGTCAGGCCGAGCTCCCTGTCGGCGCGCGCGTAGTTCTCGCGCCACGTACACTGCACAAAGCCACGTCCATAGTAGATTTGCTTTGTCGTCGGATCGGGCGTGCCATACTTCATGCCCGCGCCCTTGCCATACTCCTCGATCGGCAACATTTCGGACGCCGTCTCGTGCAGCGTCGTAGCCAGGGCATAAGCCAGCCAGCGCAGGTCGTCGGATAGCGGGTTTTCCTCCCAGCGCGTCAGGATCGCTTCTTGTCCGTCGACCTGGCCTTGTCCGAGCTTGCCGCCGAACGGCTTCTGCCGGACCAGATCGAAATAGACGTCGCGATCGAACGTGATCATTTCCTTTCCCCCAATGCGGGAGGTGGGAAACATTCCTTGTTCGCAAGCATCTTCACGAGCTCGTCGCGCCGCTGGTTGACCTCGCGAAAGCCGCTGAGCAGTTCGCTGAGAAACCAGACGCTCGTGCCAAGGAACACGAGGTTGAGCACAATCAGGAAGATCAGCACCGGATTGAACTTCAGTGCATCGAGCGCCCTACCAACGTTGGGACGCTGCTGCTCACTCATTTCTTTAACCCGCTTGTCAGCGCATCGACCATCCGCTCAATCTGCGCTTCATTCCGCTGTTGCCGTTGTTCGATGATCGTGATGCGCTCATCCGTTCTGTTCATACGCGCCACGCTGTATTCCGCACCACGCGTCTCGAGGATCATCACGCGCGTTTCGAGTTTGACGGAGTAAGCAATCATCCAGGCAGCAGCCGCACCCAGGGTCACGAGCTGCGCCCCGAGAAACACCACCAGCGTGTGGTTCTCCTTGAACCAGGACCGGAGTTCGGTCACGGCGGTGTTGTCTTGTACGGATGCGCGCTGTCGAGATTTCCAGTAAGCCCCCACTTGTGCGCGAGGTAGCCCTCGGCCTTCTGCCGATCGGTCGTCGACTGCTTGGCGTTGGTGAAGAACACCTCGGCGAGCCAGCCGTCGAGCCCATCGAAACTCGAGTTGATGCCGAGATAGACGGAGCTACCGCTCCAGCCGACCGTGTTGGTGCCGGTCGAGAAAAATGCCGACGTGCCGCCAGACGATCCGCCCGTGCCACCGTCAATGAAGTAGGCGCAGTCGCTCGCCGCGCTATAGAGCGACACGATGCGATACGACTGCAGCGAGGGTGTCGGATTGCCGACTGTCTTTCTGGTGGTCGAGCCGAAGTCATCATAGATCGTGCCGCCGAACGGCCAGTAGCTGTCGGCACCATCCGCGCCCCAATGGAACAGCCCGGTGGCAGCAGCCTCGTTCACCAGTTTGAAGACGAAATAAGCCGAGCCGGCGGACCCGCCGTTCAGGATCGTGTTCGACAGCGTGTAGCGTTGCTGGCTCGCGGCGGTGAAACGCAGCGTGTTGAGGCTGTTGAGATCCGCTGCGGCAAGTGTCGGCCGCTGTGCCCCGGTCTGTGTCAGATTGAAACTATTCCCGGATGCGTCGGTGACTGCGCCCTGCGGGTCGCCGTTGCTGCCGGTCAGCGCATCGAACTTGTACCAGGCGCGCAACGCGGACCCGAGATCGGCCGGCGTCCACGGTCCGCCGATGCTGGCACCCACTGCCGCTGCCGCACCGACACCCGAACCTGTGCCGACAACCGACTTGAAACCGACGAGGATTCCGGCTGCCGCTCCAATGCCGCTGGCGGCGCCAACGCCTGTGCCTGCAGGAATGCCGCCGTCCAACGGCAATTGTGAAGCAACGATACCGAGCAACATCAGGATGGCATCCTTGCCCAGGTGACAGCCACCGATATGCTCAATCCCGTGGAGAATGTGATCACGGTTCTCACCTTCAGCAATGGCGCCCCGTCCAGCGTCGCGCTTATCCCGCTCGCAGTCACGGTGCCCATGTCCAGGTCAGGCTCGGGGACCATCGGCCCGCCATAAATGCTGAACAGAGGTGGATCGATTCCGCCGGGCACTCCGTCGTTGCCGTAGCACCCAACAGGCAGGAGACGACTGCCGGATACTGTGAAGTCTGCACTTTCTCCGATTGTCACCTTGGGAACAAAGTCGCCCACCTCGTTCTCCACGAGATATTGAATGCCATCGGAGTTGGCTGAACCTACAGATCCACTCGAAAGCGATGGCGCGCCCGTGATGTCGATGAGATCATTCTGCTCTGTCGGAACGAGATGCCAACTCCAATTCGACAACGCAGCCAAATAAAACTGGGTATACTCAGGAAGCAAAGGATGATCCACAGGATAACATTGTGGTGACGGCGCCGACGAGATGGGCGTCCCTTCGTTTCCGTGCACGAAACTATACACCCACGTGTTGGTCCAGCCCTCAGTCGTCCACTTGACCCCGAAGATATAGGCGAATGGCGGGGTCTCGACAAACATCAGGCAGACAGTTCATCACCGTACGGGCCAATGAGATCGACCTCTGTCGACGAGACAAACTTAGCCATGACCACCGCGCCCTGATAAGGCGTGCTCGTCGCGAACCCTTCACGCTGCGGATTGATAACAACGCCGGTGCTACCCTCAATGAAATTCACCGGATTGGTCCCGGTCTGGCGGAATGAAATTTCCGCACTGGCCGGGAAGTCGACGTCATCTGGAAAGGTCACGTCGCATCCGTTGGGACAGCGAAACACCTTGCCCACATCAGCGAGCGTCAGCGTTCTGCTCGTGGCCGACAGATTTTCGAACGGCGCAAACAGCGGCCCGGCGAGCCGGGTGTAGTCCTCGTCGAACGGGTCAAGTGTGCTCGCGGACGACAGCGCGTTGACGGAAAACAGCCCATGGGTCGGATCGACAAAGACATCGCCCGCAGCGTACTCGGTGCTGCCCACGAACTCACCGCGGAACAACATGTAGCCGGTGACATCAACGGCATCGGCAAGCGGCAAATAGAGTAAATCCCCGGCCGTTGATCCGTCATCCGCTGTCGGGTCGAACTCGGCCGGCGCGGGCGGTGTCGTGTGGTCGATCTGAACGAGATACGTGCCAACGCCCGGAACGGTCACGACATCGAGACGCAACAGCGACTGATCGTTGAGCCAAACACCTCTCGCGTGAAAGGTCGCGACTGGCAGGGCGAACGGACCACTCGTCGTGCCATCGGACCAATGAAACGTAATGCTGTTCCCGCTGAACTCGACGGAGTCACAACCGAACGCACCGCCCTCCTGCAGGGCAAGGACAGCGATCAACAATTCATAGAA
>Ga0070674_100001282_pt1 | contig 13235 bp, 17 predicted proteins | sample KBSM33metaG_FD_65344 | JGI IMG/M metagenome (GOLD analysis project Ga0070674, IMG submission 65344) | Miscanthus rhizosphere microbial communities from Kellogg Biological Station, Michigan, USA - KBS M3-3 metaG | ecosystem: Host-associated > Plants > Roots > Rhizosphere > Soil ... | reverse complement strand
GGCTGTCTTCTGGAATCCACACCGTATATACACAGCTCCTTGACCTCGAAACTCCAACTGAGGCTGCCTAAAATACTGTCAATCTCATTCCTGCACTTCAAAAAAAGCAGCTTTATCAGCTTCTTTAACCCTAGCTATGGTTATATGGGGCACAAAGCCAAAATCATTATCAACGGCACTATATGTCGTAAGCTCTTTCGATATTTCCGCGTGGAATCTATACACCGGCTTGGAGCATTCTGCATGAATATAGACCACCTTGGGCTGATCACCACCAAATATCCCATCCTCCCGACCGAGATCTTTTTGTTTGTTATGGCGCTTCCATGTCTGAAGCTAAATACCTGTCAGTCGTCGTAGTTGGTGAAAATGATACCGTAACACGCAGGCCTACTCATGATAAAATAGAGTCATGAATGAAGATCAGCTCAATGATTTGAAGCAGTTTATTGCGGCTACTGTATCGCAAGCTACCGCTGGGATGGCAACCAAGGAAGATATTGCTAACATGGCAACCAAGGAAGATATTGCTAACATGGCAACCAAGGAAGATATTGCCAGTTTAAGGCAAGAGATGCTTGATGGTTTTGCAGGAGTCAGTGAAGCAATAGAGCAAATCCATGAACAAATTGAAACACAAGAAGCTGACGTCGAGCGCAGATTTACCAAGCTCGAACAGCAGATTGCCTGAGTTCAATCACGATAGCAACTACCATGGTCCTCCATTGTAAAGACCTCCCAACCGAGATCTTTTTGTTATAGTTACAGTATTAAACACTAAGTTGCTTGGAGGCGCTATGAAATTAGAGGGTAAAGTTGCAGTCATTACTGGTTCAGCCGCTAACATAGGAAGAGCGACCGCTTTGCTGTTCGCAAAAGAAGGCGCCAAAGTGGTAGTCACCACCAGACAGAATGTTGCGGGCGGCAATGAAGTAGTCAGTGCCATAAAAGTCGCAGGGGGTGAAGCAATATTTGTGCAGGCCGACCTATCAAAATCATTAGAGGTCGAAAACCTCTTTAAGCAGACGGTCGAAGCATTTGGCGCAGTTGATATCCTAGTCAATAACGCTGGCGTTACCAAAGCAAAGCCATTCATGGAATCGACTATTGAGGATCTGAACCACCCCACACTAACCGGCCTTACGGCCGGTTAGTGTGGGGTGGTTCAGTACGGAGATATTGATAAATGACACTATTTATTATAAAATATAAAGTGCTGTACATAACGTACATTGCACATCGATAGGACAATGCCCGCTGCGCTTCTAGGCAGTACGCGGCACACAAGCCCCTGCTTCAACTTGCAACTCTTGAAGGGATTGTCTATGTTCAGTTTGCCCTGGCGTCCTCGACGCCGCAGCGATCTCTTGGCGGAACCCGCCAAGCCCACAGCAGAGCTCACGCCCGAGATTGAGGCCGGCCTGGCCGAATGGCTGGACAGGGTCTGCGGCACCGACGAAGGCGCCAAGCGAGTAATGGAAGAGCTCGCCGCACACTGCGCCGGCAACTGGCCACGACTGCTCAGGATCCTGATGGACCTCGATCGTGAAGGCATTCGCGGCGCAGACGTCGCGGAGCGCTTCGACCAGTGCGAGCGAAGCGTCGAGCTTTTCGAGGCATCGATACGCTAAGAAACGGCTCGTAGAAGATCCGAGGAATACGAGGGCACGCCTTGCGTCATCAATTAATTGGCGCAACGGCGTGCCTTCCCCTCGCATCATCTATGTTGATTGTCCTATCGCACTTATTCACATAGCAGTATAGTGCCTCGAAATTGGCGCCATTCCTCTTTTGCTTATCTGATATTGCCTAAACCTGTTATCCAATAAACCCCTCCAACGGATTAACTCATTGGCCAGGGTATAAACTTATCGGCCGGTGGCCCCCTCCCGATTACACCCAAACGACCTCCTGGTCGTCTTTGTTATACAATCTACTTATGATGAGCAGCCCTCTATTCCGCACACAGTCATTTCCGGTTGAGGGCTCCGAAAAAGTTGCTTGTGTTATTGCCGGCCTCGGCGGCAAGATTAAGAACTACCAAAGCGTCATCCAAACGCTCAATAAACGAGGCTTTACGGTAATTGCCTACGAACATAGCCCATCTGTTTTGACAAGCGGCAACCCGCATGACTTACTGAATCTAGTGGACGGAATTTGTAGTGATTTTACAGAGAGGGCAGCAGGCTACAAAAAAATAATCTGCATTGGAGCAAGTGCTGGCTCCGGCCTGTGCTTTGCCCTGCAAAGACGAATGCCTGCCATACAATACGGCATCTATGCGGTAGCCGGCATGTCAGGAAAAGATGCCTTCGCATCACCATTGTTTTATTTTGTACGCAAAAAATTCGAAAAGCGGGGCTTTAGCACGGCAAAACTCAATAGGCTGTGGCGGGAGATTGATGTTGCGCCCGACAACCCTCCGCAGCAAAAGGTAGCTTTCGTAATGGTGCTTGGTAGGTGGGATATACTCGTCAGGTACAGAAAAGCACTTGCTACACTGCAAGCTTGGCGAAACGCAGGCGTCCCAATAAAAATCATCACCAGACCAAACCTGGGGCACCTTGGAACTATTAGATGGCACAAAAAACATATCGATGAGTTGCTGGCTGAGGCCGAAAGCCTGACCGCCCAATCTCAGCTGCGATAGCATGCACGATGGCCCTCCACGATTGATCATTGAAAGACTTCTTTGGAAGTCTCATTTTGTTACAATAACATACATGATAAACGAAATACGTATTGGCAATTGGACATTTGAACTCTATATTACTCAGGATTTGTTGGAAGACGAAAGAGAAGTTAAGGAATTTCTTGAACGGCCAACCGTCAAAAACACGTTAGAGTATATCTCTAGCCATCAAGATGAAATTAAGAAATTATTAATAGATGTGATTCGAAATGATTACGATGAGGCGTTTCGCCTTTATGGTAAGGATGAAGATATACCGGAAATTGATGACAACACCGAGCTTGAAGAACTACTGACACCTACGGGCGTCACGCTTCACCCCACAGTTAAGGATGGGTACAACTACGTTGGGTATGGCTTTGATAGTGAATGGCAGATTGAGCATGGTATCGGCGTAATGATGCATAAAAATAGGGTTGTGCAGCATGGTGGCGAAGATCATGCCTTTCTGGAATATATGGCAGAAGACGATGCTAAATTAAACCAATAAAGATACTTGACGGGAATCCTTTAAAATAGTTGCGATAACGTTCTACGATAGCCCTCCAAGTATAAATGCGATGAAAGATCTTTCGAGTCGTTTTTCCTTTTAGTTATATACTGCTGCTATGAATGACGCCAAGCTACTAGTAAATTTTCCTGCAGCAAACGTCAGATTGTTATACGAAGATTGGTCTTGGCTAGTAAACCAGGCTGATTTAGATCGTCCAATAGCCATGACAACATTTGGTGACTTGTTCTTTAAGAAGCAAGACGGCCATGTTTATTTACTAGACACTCTTGAAGGGACTGTAATTGATTTTGCAAACGATGAAAATGAGTTGCAGAACAAACTGAACCACATGGAAAATCAGGAGCAGTATTTATTCTCCTCGTTGGTAAAGACTCTGCAAGAAAAGGGTCTAGCCCTAAAAGAAAATGAGCTTTATATTTTCAAGGTTCATCCAATTGTAGGCGGTGAGGCTATATCGGACAATGTGGAAGCTATGTCCATGCGGGTCGTCATTAGTTTACTGGGCCAACTGCATCGCCATGCAGCTCAACGATAGATACATTGTTGAACTGCCGTATTTTAGTTGCTGTTGTTATCGCGACTACTAGAGCCCTCCGACTACGGACAGTGAAAGTCTTCTTTCTCGGAAAGGCTTTTTGTTATACTAGATCCGCTAATCAAGTAAATGCTGTTAAATTAAGGGAGCCACCTTTAGGACCGTATCATGATTCATTCTCCAAGATCCGCAGGCGAATTTACCGTCAGTAAGCATGACAAAGAAACTATCACAAATCTCCTTGCCAAGACCGATGAAGCTCAGCGCCAAATGGACGGCCGTCTGGCGGTCATTACGCGTACTGCTTTAGCCGACATACTGGACCATAAGGAGTTGGAGGTTGTCGACCGCGTCTACCACATCGACCCTCCCAGATATGGCTTTAAAGGACCTAGACTTACCGTCGAACCGGTTCCCGATAAACTTGTACAAGTACCCCCTCATCCGTACACATATCAAGGCGAAGAGTACTTGACCGATACCCAATACTTGCCCGAACCCCCGTACGAGGCATACCTATGCATGGCACAAGCAGCCCTGGGAGAGACGGGCAGAAAGTTATTGATTAACTCTAGCTACCGCTCTCCTGACTATCAGGCTCTCACTTTTCTCACGATCTTGGCACTGTATGACTTTGACGTACCCAAAACCGCTCAACGTGCGGCTATTCCCGGCTACTCAGAGCATGGCACGCCTAGTAGCTTGGCATTAGACCTGCAGAACGTTGATGGCCTACCGAGCGATGAAACTCCACAAGATTTTGAAGGAACCGAAGAATATAACTGGCTCGTTGCCAATGCCGGTCAATACAACTTCTCCATGTCATATCCAAGGGATAATCCGCATGGGGTCATGTTTGAGCCATGGCACTGGCGGCATGTACCAAGTGGTGATGCTCAATTTCAGTTGCAATAGCGTCTACGGTTACCATCCAAGGGTTGTGGATACTACTAAAATATGGTATCGTTATATTTATGGTACCTGGGAATTCTGGGCAAGAGTAGGCCGTCTTGTGCATTACGGTTGCGGTAGCCCTCAAATTTCAGTAACACTAACCTCTTCATCTCTAAGGAATTTTTAGTACACTACACCATATGTCACGCAAAGAACCACTAAACTGGACCATACAAGGTGAGCTGACACAGGAAGGCATAACGACCATCCGGCAAGCGCTCGCTAGCCTAGGCTTGAGTGTCATAGAGCATGAGGTTGAGTCACCTCAAGCACCAGACATCCGTGCCGAGCAGCAAACGGCGACGATATTTAGTAAAGAGCAGTTCATGGGTGCCTTCAGAGATAAGCTTGGTAAAGAGGGTGTCCAGTGGCCGGGTAAGGCATGGACTACGTTGAAATACCACTTCCTCTATGATGTTCGTGTGCAAGACCCTCAAAAGGATTTGAGCTTCGAAGAAATGCGCTGGGGGGAGCCATTCATCCCAAGACGTAATCATCGGCCTTCCGGCTTGCGGTTTTATCAAAGTGGCGGCGAAGGCACACTCTTTGACTCGCTGGATGTAGGCAGCCTGATGGAGTTCGTCGACAACGTCCACGGCGCCATAATAGAGCTGGGCAAACAACATGGCATGGAGGCTGTAATGGGCCGATATAGGTTTGAGGAACCGACGCTGGCAGTTCTCCGTGAGTTTGCAGTGGAGCACACGAGTGGTGAGCCGGACGTTTAATTTTCAGCCTCACCTTTGTCGTATGACTCTTCGCACACCTCAGCCACAGCCTCAAGCCGTTGAAAGTGACCTTTGGTCCAATCTACGAGCAGTATGATGATACCGAGCAGGGCATTGCCTGATTCAGTCAGGTTGTATTCGACTTGCGGCGGCTTCGTCGGATAGACAGCCCGTGTGACAAGCTTATTTTCTTCCATTTTTCTGAGCGTTTCCGTCAGGACTTTTTGGGTCATGTCGGATAGGACTTTGTTTATTTCGCTGTAGCGCTTGGCGCCATCCCGCAGTGTGTACAGTACGGGTAATGTCCATTTATTAGCGATAATCGCTACCGTTTCACGGACATACTCATCATTGCTGCGATCCATCTGCCCCACCTCCAATATCTGTCACTAAAGCAATAATTACAGCCGCTCAGACCGTGGGTACATACAGCGTCTAATCAAGATTTAAGTATAATGAGGTGGATTCAGACGGTCAACGTAGCTAATATGGCCCCAAGAGCTAACCATCACGCACCCTGTCGTGCAACTCCTCCTAAAAGCTTTAGGAGTCTCTCAATTTTAGCCGTGTGATATGTCTCGACGCTATGATCTTCTAAGAGTCGCATATCTGCCTGCGTAAGATGCGGAGCAATGGCAGTCTTAAGCTGATCTGGGGGAATGTTAGCAACACCGCTCGCGCCACTATAATGGCGTTTGCCAGCCTCCTTCTCTCTTGGCGTGTACACGTATGCGGTTATGCTCGGCCTTATCTCAAAACCCTCACAGCCCTGGTGAAATGTGTAGCCAGGCATAGTAAGCTTGCTTAGATCGGCTCTAGTCTCACTGGAAATCCAGTCAAACAAGCGGGCCCCCTCGTCATCAACCCCCGCGCTTGCCGTTATGGCTCGTTCTCCCAAGCCGTATGTCCACACACGAACTCGTCCTCCGATGTCGCTAAAGAAATTCTCGAGTGCTAGGCGTCCATTGTCAACGGGGACATCCGCCTCAAGAGTCTGTAGTCGGTCTCGGGTTGTCCAGAGTTCAGCCAGCTCGTCCGGGTCTGACACGTACCGTCTGTAATCGGGCAGTGCGCTAGCGTCAAAAACGGTAGCCCTAACTTGCACATCGGAGACTGGATTGGCAATAGCGTGATCAAGGATAGTCACTGCAAGCTCGTGAGCTTGCTCTATATAATCAGGTATTGCTTCATGAAATTGTTCTGCGGTAATTATTCGTGGCATGGCTATTTCTCAGGTTAGGCTTTATCTATCTGCTTAATATTATATCTTAGCAGCCCGTAACAAGGCACTACATCTGACACCGGCCGACTTAAATACTCTGCAAAAGTATGGTAATGTTCATGTAGAAATGTACAAAATAAAGATATGACAGCCGAAACAACTACGTTATCATCCGAAGCTGATAGGCCGCCAGTGCCCTCATTAGCCGAAAACTTAGCCACTATGGCACAGCGGACGGCTCGTCTTGAATCGGAGCTGGACGCCCTCGCAGGCACAAACACCTTCCCAGAGTGGTGGTATCAAGGTGGAGTATCTTTTAGTGAACTCAAGTCGCAGCTGAGTAATCCTGAGGCCGACCCACAGGCGATTTCCCAATACTTTCAACTGTATGATCGACAGCAACAGCTGCGAACAAGTATCACTGGTCATGAGCCCTATGCGAATTCACTGACGTCTCTATGTAGTGACCTAGGGACAGAAGTCGTGGGCCGAGGTCTTGCCGCTGAACCACTGGAAGGCCCTATGCACACCGCGATGCTAGAGAGACTGGTTGGCGGCGAGGAACATGAATATGGTGTCTTACTGGACGCACTAAGCCAAGTCTATGGCGTAGACAATAGGACGGCCCTATTGGGCATAAAGGGTGAATACGGAGATATGCTCAAGCCACTTTTACGCACAGAGAAATCTATAAAAACCCAATCACGAATTAGCCCCAAACAATAAAGCACGCTAGAATTCTCTTGTTAATCGCTAAACAAACAGGAGAAAAATATGCGTGCTTTACAGAAACAGCATATCGTAGATGTGTTTGTTTGGGTAGACGACAGTCTACCAAAACAAACACACCCAGGAGCAAAGTCAGTCCTCTCAGACAGCGAGCTCCTTACCATCCTCATCTGGGACGGATTGTGCGAGCCCCACAAGAACCTGTCGTCCGTGTACTCATGGGTTGAGCGGGAGTACGGCGGCTACTTCCCCAGACTCCCCAAGTACCAAAACTTCGTTGCCCACGTCCACCGTTTACTGCCGCGGATGGTCTGGTTCTTGAGCTCATTACTAGTGAGTAGTGCAAAGCTCCGCTTTGCCGACTCCACCATGTCGCCGGTCTGTAAGCCCATTCGGGCTGACCGCCACAAGGTAGCCAAGGGGGTCGCCCAATTCGGCAAGAACTGGCAGGGCTGGCATTACGGCTTCAAGCTGCACGCGGCCATTGACCATAACAACAAATTGGCTGCACTGGTATTCACGCCAGCTAACGAACACGACAACCAGGTCATGGAGCGACTGGTCAATGACCAGACCAGGATACTTGTTGGCGACAGTCACTACGGCGGTAGTGTCATGCGCAAACGACTCTGGCAGCAACACCAAACTATTGTCATTGCGCCGCCGCACCACACCCAACGAAAGAAGCTGGCGGCAAGTTGGCAAATGCTCCTGCTCCACCTGCGACCGAAGATTGAGGCTACCTTTGGCAAGCTCAAGGAGCATTACTTCTTGGTCACTTCGTTCCCAAGAAGCGTACGTGGGTACTTCGTACACTACGTCCGCTGCTTACTTGGTTACCAGGTGGGGGCTAATTCGTGATTGGGGTATAAAAGCCATGCGCTTTACAGACCAAGCATATAACTTTGATAGTACAGAAGAGGAAGATATTGCCAGTAATCAACGCTGGATGGCACAGGCATTGGTCGCTGCAACCGGTATAGCGGAAGACGAAGCTATGGCTTACACTTTTGCGGCTTCACGCATTGGTGGAGAGCCGGATATTATTGGCGTACTCGATAGGTTCGACCATTTTGGCACCGAGCGCCTACAAGACTTGGCAGCCTTTACGGGCATCAATGCATTTGAAGATTACAACTTAGACCAGCTCAAACTTATGGAAGACCTCTTGCGCAGGCCAGGGGAGACGGCAAAGTATTTAGCCGACCATGACGTTACTGTAGTGATGGTCAACCGAGTCGGAGACGGTAGCAGTGCCTTAACAAATACCGCTGAAATCTTTGATGACGGCAAGGGGCGTACGCTCTTTTTTGAGATTAACAGTATGAGCGACATTTACCGCCACATGCTCAAACTACGCGATCTAGAGGTAAAGCCTTCTACGCTTGTTTTGGCTGCTCACAGCGCTCCTGGCCAGTTTATTGTTTCGGACATACGAGAGCCTAGCGAGCCGCGCCGCAATATTGCAACTGTGCTTGGCAGGAATCTAGTACAATCTGTGAACGATGGTGATGAACTCGAAGAGGGTGATTTTGGCTACTCCATGCATGGCATGAAAGGCTTTGCACGGATTATAGAAGACTTCATGCAGCCAAGCCGTGCCATTGATGATGCAGAAGAAGATGAAGGTCGGAAAAAGATACTGTTCCAAGCCTGTGAAGCAGCTACGGAAGTAAATAGCAGAGATATAGATGACGAAGGCAACACAATTGTTTTGGGTATGGCATCGGTTGCCAGCCAATTAGGCGCCGACCTCTTGGAGAGTGGCATACAGTCTAGCGTAGATATTTACGGTGCGCCCACTAGTATTCAGTTGCACAAATCCGAACAAGGTGTACGGTATAGCAGCAACCCCACCACACTAGAGGGAGAGAGGCAACCGCAGCACGCGGTACGTATCCGCGTTGAGCATGGCCAGTTAGACAAGCACGAGGTGGACGAAGTAGCTATGCACAGGTAGGGCGGAGGGATTCGACCCACCTTCGGCAGGCCCTTGGGTTTCACGATTGCAAGCATAGCTTGCATCGGAAAGTCGCCTTGCAAACTGCCTCTGGCAGTTTTCACCCCGAATGCGCACTCGGCGGTTCAATTCTCAATCATTAGCCAAGCTAAGGCCCACTCTTCCGGGTGGGCCTTAGCTTGGCTAGCCTTAGTTGACGAGATTAGAACTGCCTTACGACGTTCTAGGGAGCAGTTGAAGCTCAGTTGATGTACGCCGCGACTTTGAGCCTGTAGTATGCTAATGGGGGCAGACGGATGCGCTCTGTATCCTTCATTAAGCAATCTCTATTCTTTCCAATAATTCGGGTTCGAGTAAATAAGAGCGACTACGATGAACGCGACTATTAAGGCAACTATAAGCCACCAGTTTTGTTTGTCTGGTGCGTACTTGCCCTTGGTCTGTTCCGTATAGTAGTTATACATCTTCACAATAGGCAACAGTATCAGAGCTTCAACAATCAGTCCTATGCACAAAACTGCAAGCGACACACGTCCGTCTAAAAAACGTATCAATAAATAAAGGCCCGCGACTAATCTTACGTCAGCTTTTGACTTGTAGCCTTTGACTTCTGCAAGCTCTTTTAGTTGTGGAAGTAAACTGAAGTTACTAACAATGTTGAAGTATCCACGTACCGAAGACTTGATACGGTAGTTTTGATTTTTGGAGCTGCGTACAGTTTCCCATACTCGCCAAGCCCAATACGATGGGTACATACCGAATGTTAGGACAGAAAATACGACAAACTTTAGCGGAGAAACGATAGCTTTATATTCGGTTTTTGCCATATCCGTACTATATCAAACAAAAAGACTTCCGAAGAAGTCTTTCATTGTGCTTATGCTTGGCTAGGGCGGAGGGATAGCGGACTTCGTCTTCGCCGCTGCGGCGTGCCGTATCAGGAGTCTGACGCTCCGTGAATGCATATGCCAACTAAGCCATTACCGCGAAATATTCTTGAAAGAGTTTGCTATGACCATAGCTTAAGCATCCGCAGTGATGCACGAACTCGACGAGTTACAGTCAGTTCAGTCATCAAACAATAGCTGATTTGATGTCTGCATTGATTCCGCCACAAAGAATTCAAGTGGACCAAATTCTTCTTTAGTTTGCGCCATTTCCAAATATTTATAGTAAGCGCGTCTTTTTTCTTTAACTACAAGAGGAGGAACAACATTGGCCCTTAACGCTTGTGCAAGCATAATCAGACGGCCAACACGCCCATTACCATCACTAAAAGGGTGAATCTTTTCGAAAGCAGCATGGGCCCGTGCCAGACTTGCAACAACGTCATCTTGTTCAGTAATAGCCGTGCCCACTAGCTCACTCATAAGATCAGACACTTTTAGGTGATTTGCTACCATAACGCGAGTACCCATAATCCGCACACTGTGGCGCCGGTATTGCCCAGCATCACCCAATATGCCATTCATGAGACGTAAATGGAGCCCTTTGGCTACATCCTCCGTTAAAGCGAAATCTTTCTTTTGTAGTTCATCAAGCAGCCACAGAAGCGCGGCCTGGTGATTACGAGCTTCAGCTTGTTCTATCTGCGTACGATTCCTAAGCACTTGATTATTGAAGAGAACTTCCTCTGTGTCAACCAGAGTCATCGTGCTGCCTTCAATAGTATTTGTATGATACGTCAGATGAAGGATAAGTTTATTAAGAACCGATTCGTCGCGAGTAATTGCCTGGGCGGTAGTACGTAGTGAAGTAGCAAATTGCTTTTGACTGTCTAGTTTTTCTTGATCAACACTATCAAAGCCAACAATATCAAAATAAAGCTCCTGAATAGACTCTTGGGCTTTTTTACGGGGTTCAGACTTACCATTAACCCACGTATTAAGTGTAACGAAAGACACATTAAGACGACGCGCCAGTTCTTCCTGAGACCAGCCGCTTGCGTGAAGAATAGATTTAAGCCGTGTTTGATGATTCATAACTTTATAAGTATATCTATTCTTTATAAAGTTATCAATACCAAGAGCGTATACTTAGGTTGGAAATAAACCAGAAGGAGAAAAGGGATTCGAGCCCATCTATCAGATGACAAAACAAAAAGACGTCTGATTCCAAACGTCTTTGTGTCTGTAATATTTTCTTGGCTAGAGCTAGCGTATCTATTCCAAACTTTTGAAAAGTTAAACGACGTAAATGGCATAGCCGCTGAGATTAAAGAAATTCGCGATCTACTCGACGAGGGGCAGGGCAATGAATAGCATATTTCATAAGCCCGTTAGTACTGTCAGCTCCTTCCGATCGGAATTGTTCAACAACGAGACATTTTACCCTGCATTCCTCAACGACCTTCGGGCATGTCGTGAAGTTGTAATAATAGAGCTCTTTTATTACATGCAGGCGACTGGCGTCCCTAAAGATGTTGATATCCCTGTACTAAGGGGTCAGCACGGCGGGTGGGCAGACTTGAGATTTACGCATCCAGCATGACTAACTCAGTGTGTTCGGACGCTTTTCCTTTTATCAAACGTTGTATATATTGCTTCGCTGTGCTATAACTATCTGACCCTTAGTACACACAAAGAGGTAAAAAGACATTCCTAAAGCCATTGGGACTTGCTCTTTCACAGTTAAATAACCGTTGCTCCATCCTCGAGACAAGGATAAACAGTTGCACAGTTTAGCCGTAAGGAGGGCGTCAGCCCTCAAAGCTGTCGTCGTGGCAACACTGCTCGCCGCCATACTGGTGGTGGTGTTCGCGCACACAGTGCCCGCGCAGGCTGCCAGTGTCGGGGGCAATGACTACCCCTGGCCGACAGCCAGCATGAGCAGCCTGTCGCCGCTGCGGTTCTACTACCGCGAGTGCACGGACTACGCGGCGTGGGAAATCAACGAGCAAATGGGCGGTAGCACCAGCAACATCAAGTTCAGCTGGCCAAACATTGAGTCCAGCGGCAGTGGTAACGCTGTGAACTGGAAGCAAGGCGCCATCAATAACTACGGCGCCGGTTCAGTGAACGCTACGCCAGCCGTCGGCTCGGTCGCTTGGTGGGGCGCCCACAGTTGGAATGGCAACCTCGGCCATGTCGCCATTGTGGCGCAGGTCAACTACAACACCGACGGCTCGGTAGCCTCCATTGTCGTTGACGACTACAACCACAACTTCGACGGGACCTATGGCACCGGCACCATCTCTGCAGCCGCGGGTGCTACGGGGAACTATCTGGCCTGGCCGGATAGCTTCTTGCACCTTGCGGATGTTGGATCGAGTGGGGGCGCCCAGCAAGCTGGTACGTACCAGTCCTTTGCGGGTGACTTCAACGGCGACGGGAATGTGGATATTGCGCTTCGCAATACTCACACCGGCATGTTTTACATGCGGTATGGCCCGACGTTCGCGGCACAAGATCTGTTCCAGTGGGACAACAGCACGAACTACCAGGCCTTCGTCGGCGATTTCAACGGCGATCACCAGGTGGATGTCGGACTGCGAAACCCGCAAACTGGTATGTTCTTCATCCGGTACGGCCCCACGTTCGCTACACAGGACACGTTCCAGTGGGACAACAGCGTTGCGAGCTACCAGTCCTTTGCGAGTGACTTCAACGGCGACGGTCACGTTGATGTTGCGCTACGGGATCCGATTAGCGGGTGGTTCTATGTCCGCTACGGTCCCAGCTTCACGACGCAAACCGCTTTCCAGTGGGACAACAGCGTGTCCGATTACCAGGCGTTCGTCGGCGACTTCAATGGAGATGGAAACGTCGACGTTGCACTGCGCAATCCGCACAGCGGTCTCTTCTCCGTCCGCTACGGTCCGTCGTTCAGCACGCAGGACACGTTCCAGTGGGACAACAGCACGAACTACCAGGCCTTCGTCGGCGATTTCAACGGCGATCAC
>Ga0070674_100001280_pt1 | contig 13237 bp, 11 predicted proteins | sample KBSM33metaG_FD_65344 | JGI IMG/M metagenome (GOLD analysis project Ga0070674, IMG submission 65344) | Miscanthus rhizosphere microbial communities from Kellogg Biological Station, Michigan, USA - KBS M3-3 metaG | ecosystem: Host-associated > Plants > Roots > Rhizosphere > Soil ... | reverse complement strand
GCGTCGGTGACGCGGTTGATGCCGACGTCCACGACGGTTGCGCCCGGCTTCACCCAGTCCGGCTGGACGAACGCCGTTCGTCCAATCGCGGCAACGACGATATCGGCCGCGCGAACGATGCCCGGCAGATCCTTTGTGCGTGAATGACAGATCGTCACCGTGCAGTGGCGATGCAGCAGCAGGAGCGCCATCGGCTTCCCGACGATGTCGCTGCGGCCGATGACGACTGCGTTCGCCCCGGCGAACGGAATGCCGCTGCGCGACAGCAGCTCGATCACGCCGAGCGGCGTGCACGACACGAGCGTGGCGCGATTCTGGACCAGCCGGCCGACGTTGATGGGCGTGAACCCGTCCACGTCCTTCGCAGGATCGATGGTGTCGAAGACCACCTGCTCCGCATCCGCTCCCATGCCGGCCGGCAGCGGCGACTGCACGAGAATGCCGTCATAGGCGTCACTGCCGTTCAGCTGTCGGACGGCGGCGAGAGCCTCGTCGAGCGACGCACTCGCCGGCAGGCGAATCAAATCCGTCCGGCAGCCGATCTCACCGGCAGACTTCAACTTGCTGCCGACGTAGATCGCCGAGGCCGGGTCGTCGCCGGCGAGGACGATGCCAAGTCCTGGCTGGCGTCCGTAGCGGGCGGTAAACGCGGCTATCCGCGGACGAAGTTCCTCGCGAATCGCATTGGCGACGGCGGTGCCGTCGAGCAGTCTGGCAGTGGCCATAAGCAGATGAGTGGAAACGATCTTTGAACGACGTCAGGCGGGACGGCTGGCGAGTCCCTCGAGGTCCCGAAGATTGGAGCCCGCACCGAGCACGAGCAGCTGATCGCCAGCCTGCATCACAGACTCGGGCGCCGGATTGAATTCCAGCTGGCCGCCGCTGCGCTCGATCCCGACGACGATGACGCCGAAACGCTGCCTCAGGTTGGCGTCGATGAGGGATCGTGCGGCCAGCGACGATCCCACCGCAATCCGGACCTGCTCGATCGAGAGATCGAGATTTCCGGCGCCGGTTGCCAGCTGGACGAAATCGACGACGGCCGGCCGCAGCGCCGTCTGCGCCATGTGGATGGCACCGATGTGATACGGCGATACGACGCGATTGGCTCCAGCCCGCAGCAGCTTCCGCTCCGCATCATCGGTTTCCGCGCGGCCGACGATGAAAAGGTTTGGCGCCAGGACGCGAGCCGTCAAGACGGCGTAGACGTTCTCGGCATCGGTGCCGACGGCCGCAATGAATCCGCGTGCGCGTTCGACGCCGAGCCGCTGAAGCACTTCTTCGCGGCTGGCGTCCGCCTCGACGGCCAGCATGCCGGCCGCGATGATCTCGTGCACGCGCTCGGGATCGCGTTCGACGATGACGAAGGGAATCCCCTGCCGCTTGAGTTCCTCGGCGACGACGCTGCCGATGCGGCCGTAGCCGCAGACGATGAAGTGCTGGTCGAGCCGCTCGATCATGCGCCGGATCCGCCGCTGCTCCAGCCGGAGGTGCAGGCCGCCCTCGACCACCACGGTCGCGAGCAGCGTGAACGTATAGAGTGCCGTGCCCACGCCGCCGATCAGCAGCAGCATGGTGAACGCTTCGCCGGCTCGCGACAGCACGTGGACTTCGCGATAACCGACGGTCGTGACCGTGATGACCGTCATGTAGAGCGAGTCCCAGAAGGACCAGCCCTCGACGATCATGTAGCCGAACGTGCCCCCGATCGTGACCAGGCCGAGCAGGCCCACTGCGAGGCCTGGACCGGGTAGCCACCACCTCGGGCCGCGCGGCGTCCGTGCTCTTCGTGCCGTGCCCGGCATCGACACGATCCTGCTATCGAGACGCGGCGTTCGGGTTCGAACTCCTGCCGGCGCGCGCGATTCCACGGCCCGCCAGGAACAGCACCGCGCCCACGATCAACACGGCAATTCCGACTTCGTCGGACTGATGTGCGGTCACGCCGATCTCGTGCCACTTGGTGGTCGTTTCGGTGGTGATACCGAGCGCCGTCATCAGCCCAAGCAGTGTCATCGCCAAGCCGTTGAACAGTACGAGTGCGCCGAGCACGATCACGAAGTTGCCCGTCGATTCGAGCGTCGTCCGGCGGCTGGCTTCGGCGGGATCGAACAGCGGACTGTGCAGGCGGCCGTAGAACCAGTAGATGACCATCCCGATGTTCAGCCAGACGAGGAAGCGGACCCACGTCAGGACCGGGAGGCTCAACATCAGATAGAGACAGAAGACGATGCCGAGCACGGGAAATACCGGACCGAACGGCACGCGGAACGGCCGCACGGCTTCCGGCCGCTTGACGCGCAGCACGAGGACGGCCGCACACACGACGACGAAGGCGAACAGCGTGCCGATACTGGTCATCTCGCCGACGACCTGAATCTGCGTGAGTCCCGCGATGAGCGCGACGACCGAACACGTGATGATGGTGGTGATGTAGGGCGTGCCGAACCGCGGATGCACACGGCTGACGCCGGCGGGCAGCAGCCGATCGCGGCTCATGGCGAAAAAGATGCGCGGCTGACTCATGAGCATCACCAGGAGCACGCTCGTGATCCCGGCGACAGCTCCGGCAGAGACGAGGTACGCCGCCCAATCCTGCCCGATCAGACTGAGCGCGAACGCCACGGGCGCATTCAGGAACTTCGTGACTTCTGTTGGTGCAGCGATTGGCGTGCCTGGCAGCGCGGCAACCGACGAGCGGTAATGCGTGACCGGCACAATACCGGTCAGGACGGCGGAAACCGCCAGGTACAGGACCGTGCAGATGACGAGCGAGGCAATGATGCCAATGGGCAAATCGCGCTGCGGATTCTTGGCCTCTTCCGCCGTGGTCGAGACCGCGTCGAATCCTATATAGGCAAAGAACACGACTGCGGCCGCCGCCATGACACCCGACCAGCCGTACGGCTGATACGGCGTCCAGTTGCCGGGATCCACGTACTTCACTCCGGCGGCGATGAAGAACAGCACGACCGCGCCCTTGATAGCCACCATCACCGCGTTCGCACGCGCCGACTCGCGGACGCCGATGACGAGCAGGACCATGATGAGCAGCACGATGAGGACGGCCGGCAGGTTGATGACAGTTCCTGGCGCCGACCCTGGAGCGGCCGACATCCACAGCGGCAGCTCGATGCCGAAGCCATGCAGGAGCTTCTGCATGTAACCGCTCCAGCCGATGGCGACGGTCATCGATCCGACGGCGTACTCGAGAATCAGGTCCCACCCGATCATCCAGGCGAACACTTCGCCGAGCGTCGCATAGGCGTACGTGTACGCGCTGCCCGCGATCGGGATCATCGACGCGAACTCGGCATAGCAGAGCGCCGCAAATGCGCACCCGAGTCCCGCCACGAGATACGACACGCCGATGGCCGGCCCGGCCTGATTCGCCGCGGCCGTGCCTGTCAGGACGAAGATGCCGGTGCCGATGATGGCGCCGATACCGAGCAGCGTCAGATCGAGAGCCGAGAGCGTGCGCCGGAGCGATTTGCCACCGCCTTCGGCATTCCCGATGAGTTGCTCGATCGACTTCGTCTTCAGCAGATTCGAATCCATTCAGCCTCCCGAGGGCGCCTCACGCACACCTCGACCTACTCCCGCGCTGGCAAAGCGAACGGCGCGATTATACCGGCTACTCCGCCGGCTCCACCATGCATTGCTCCAGGCGTCCGTCGGGCATGGTGAAGGTACTCATCGACACGGTTTTGCTCTCGAACCGGATGCGGAAGCGTCGGAAGACCATGCCACCCCGGAGCGCATGTCCGTCTGCGGTGATGTCCTTGACCGGACCGAGCGGCTTCAGGCTGTCTTTGAAATCCGCGAGCGCCTGGTCGGAAAAATACGCGTTCAGGTTGTCGGTGAGGCGCGTCCGATCGATGCGCCCGTCCTGGAGTCCGGCCACGATCGAGCGAGCGGCCGTGAGTGCGGCCGCCGCACTGGGATCCGTGAGCCCGAACACGACGTCGGCGACCTTCGACGCCAACTGACCCGGCGCATCGGTCGCATCGAGATTGGTGTAGACCACGATGGCGGTCCGGTCGTCCGGATAGACATCGTTGCGCGTGGTGAACCCCGACACCTCGCCGCCGTGCGAAATGAGACGACGGCCGCTCGCCAGTCCGACCGAGACGCCGAGTCCGTAGTGCGTGCCAACGCCGCTCGTGAGCTGAATTTCGCGCTCGAGCAGATCGTACGACGCCGGTGCCAGCACCGTGCGCTGCATGACCGATACATCCCACCGCGCCAGATCCTCTGCGGTCATGGCCAGCTCGCCCGCCGCAAACAGCCATCCCTTGCCTTCTTTCGGGGCGGGCCTGGGTGGACCGAGAGCAAACCGCTGGTAGCGTTCGGGCTCTCCGGGGCCGAGCGGCGCGCTGTCGATATCACTGACCGTCTTCATTCCAAGCGGCGTGAAGATGCGGGCCTTCAGGAACTCGAGGAGCGGCGCACCGGTGATCCGCTCGACGATGAGACCCGCAATCACATAGTTCGTGTTGCTGTACTGCCACCTGGTGCCGGGATCGAAGTCGAGCGGCTTTCGCGCCCACGTCTGAAGGATGTCCGCGGCCGTGGTGGGCTGCAGCATGGGCGGCATCACGTAGTCCTGCGGCCAATAGTCCTGGTACCCGGACGTCATCGACAGCAGGTGTCTGACGGTCACCTCGCGTGCGCGCGTCAGCTCCGGGAGCCAGCGCCCGACGGGATCGTCGAGGGAGAGCTTGTGCTCCTGCGCGAGAAGCAGCAGGGCCGACGCGGTGAACTGTTTGCTGACCGATCCAATGCTGTAGCGCATCGCCGGCGTGGCCGGCGTTTTCGGCTCCAGCCGGGCCAGGCCATACGCGTGCGTATAGACGATCCGGCCGTCTTTGACGATCGCGATCGACGCACTCGGTGCGCCAGTGCCATTCAGGACGCTGGTGGCCGCGGCGTCGATGCGCGCCATCGCGTCAGCCGGCAGAGCATCCTGTGCCGGCGCTGCCCGCCCGGACAGAAGGAGCGCGATCGTGAAACACAACATGAAGAGCATTCGCATTGAAAGCACCTCCGGATCGATCGTGGCAACGCGCCGCATGGCGCTCACCGCCGGCCGCATGATGTGATGCAGGTAACAGGCACGAGGCTCAGCGGGGACCGACGGTGACGGTGGAGTCCGCCGCAAACGCGCGCCGCAGCCGGGCACGGACGGATCCGAACCGGATCTCGTCTCCATCCTGGATCCGGGCCGAGGTCGTGACCTGCACGCCGTTCACCCACGTCCCGTTCTTGCTGCCGAGCTCCTCGAGCATCCCGGATTCGTCATCGAACACGAGGCGAGCATGCCGTCGCGAAACCGAGCCGGCATCGATCCACACGCTGGCCGCGGCATCCCGTCCGACGATGTGTTCGCGGCCCTCGAGCCTGATCTGACCCTGTGGCCAGAGCAGCCACCATCCGTTTGCGCCACCGGCGTGCGGCTCCCGAAGGTCGCCATCCCGCTGCAGTTCGGCGGCGAAGGCATAACCGAAGCCGTGGACCGTCCGCACGTACTGGGCCTGCCGCGCATCGTCGTTCAAGGCGGCCCGCAGCTCGGACACCAGCACGCTCAGGTTCGCCTCGTCGACAAACGTCGCTGGCCAGAGCCGCTGCTGGAGCTCGTCCTTGGATAGGGCCCGCGGACTTGCCTCGACGAGGGCGGCAAGCAGGAGATACGCCTTCGGGGTGAGATGGACCGGGATCCCCTCCCGCAGCACCTGGCGGCGATCGGCGTCGAGAATATAGGGCCCGAAGCGTGCGCGCACGGACTCCTCGCACCAATTCCTGGAAAAAACCTGTCAGGTCCTTAGGACTCTCCAGCCGGACGGGTCCATTATTAGCTTCAGCCAGTTTCAGTTGCCAGCCCTGGCAAGCGGGACCCGTACGGTCGCCGTCGTGCACACGGCGATCGGCAGACAGGAGATCCGGAGATGACCGCAGGCGGACTACGAGCGGGGTTCTGGGCGATGGCCATCGCCGCAGGCCTGAGCGCGTCGGCGCAGGCGCAGGCGCCGATGACGCGTGAGGACATGGCGCACTTTCTCCGGACGGCGAAGGTAGTGGCCAGCAAAGGACTCGACAAGGGTGTCACGCATCCCGCGCGACTGACCCTCAGCGATGGCACGACGACGCACGACGGGGCGTTCTCGAGGGTGGACGAGCACCAGTCGATCATGCGATTCGAGAGAGGCAGGACCGAGCTCGACTTCGTCGATTCGTACAAGTACACGCTCGCTGCGTACGGGCTCGCGGGTCTGCTCGGTCTCGCCGACATGATGCCAGTCACCGTCGAGCGGAAATGGGACGGGGACACAGGAGCACTGAGCTGGTGGATCGATGACGTGCAGTTCGATGAGGGGGAGCGGCTGAAGCGGCGGGTATCGCCGCCCGATCGCGAGAACTGGAATCGACAGATGTACCGGATGCGCGTGTTCAGTCAGCTCGTCGCCGACACGGATCGCAACGTCGGCAACGTGCTCGTCGGACGCGACTGGAAGCTCTGGATGATCGACTTCACACGCGCGTTCCGGAACAATACCCAGCTTCTGGCGCCTGGCGATCTCACCAGATGCGATCGCACGCTGCTCGCGGCCGTCCGCGCGCTGACGAAAGCATCGGTCACCGAGGCCACCCGCCCGTACCTCGAGCCGCGCCAGGTCGATGCGCTGATGGCCAGGCGCGATCGCATCGTCCAGTTGATCGAGAAGGCAATCGCCGAGCACGGCGAATCTGCCGTGCTCTATTAGGGCCGGAACGCCCGTTCAGGAGAGGACACCGTGAGAAAGGTACTCGCCGGCTTCACGTGTCCGGCGGTCCTGCCCGCCCGGCGCTACGCTCCAAGACGATCGAGATAGTCGCGAACCCGACGCGCCGGATCATCTCCCACGAGGAGATCCGAAATCACGGCCACGCTCGCAGCGCCTGCCGCAATGACCGACGCCGCACGCTCGAGTGTGATGCCACCGATGGCCACGATTGGCAGAGCCTCTCCGCCACCCTCGCTCGAAGCCGTCCCCGATCGCGCGGCCTCGCTGACGAGCGCGAGACCGACCGCCTGATAGCCCGTGTCCTTGGACGCTGTACCGAACACGGGTCCTACTGCCAGATACGAGATCGGCTCACGTCGCGCGGACGCGATCTGCGTCAGCGTGTGCGTCGACCGTCCGACGATCGCCGACGATCCCACGACGTGCCGCGCGGCGGCGGGATCGAGGTCCTCCTGGCCGACGTGCACGCCGGCCGCACCGCTGATGCGCGCGAGGTCGGCGCGGTCGTTCACGATCACGTCGGCACCGTAGGCTCGTCCGACCCCCACCACCTCGTCGGCCAGGGCGAGGAATGCGCCGCTGCCGAGCGTCTTCGCGCGCACTTGCAGCAGACGCGCGCCTCCGTCGCAGCACGCACGCGCGAGATCCGGCACGGTCCATCCGTGCGACGCCGCGATGTCCACGTCGAGGATCGCGTAGAGCGGCGAGAGGATCACACTGCGGCTTTGAGTCGTCCGTCAGCGGAAGGCGCGGGCGTCATGTAGCGGTCCATGAACGACGTGCTGAGACGTCCAGCAAGAAAGTCGGGGTCGGAGAGGATCTTCACGTGGAGGGGAATCGATGTGCGGATGCCCTCGATGACCGTCATCTCGAGGGCGCGGCGCATGCGGGCGATGGCTTCCTGCCGATCGCGGCCGTAGGTAATGACCTTGGCGACGAGCGAATCGTAGTACGGCGGAATCGTGCACTCCGTATGTGCGCACGTGTCCACGCGCACGCCGGGCCCTCCCGGTGCGCTGAACGCGTGAATGACGCCAGGAGACGGCACGAAGGTGTCCGGATCCTCTGCGTTGACGCGGCACTCGAGCGCGTGGCCGCTGAACGTGACCTCGCTCTGCTTGAACGAGAGGCGTTCGCCGGCGGCGATGCGGATCTGTTCCTTGACGATGTCGACGCCAGTCACGAGCTCGGTGACGGGATGTTCCACCTGAAGGCGGGTGTTGACCTCCATGAAGTAGAACTTGCCGTCGGAATCCATCAGGAACTCGAACGTGCCGGCGTTCGTGTACTGCACGGCTTTCGCGGCGTCCACGACCGTCGCCCCCATGCGGCGCCGGATCTTGTCGGTAAGCGCCACCGACGGCGACTCTTCGATCAGCTTCTGGTGGCGGCGCTGTATCGAGCATTCGCGTTCGCCGAGGTGCACCACTGCGCCGTGGTGATCGCCAAGCACCTGGAATTCGATGTGCCGCGGCGAAATCACGTACTTCTCGATGTAGACGTCGCCGACGCCGAACGCCGCTTCGGCCTCGCGCTGCGCAGTCTTGAGCGCGTGTCCGAGCTCGCCCGGGTTCTGCACGACGCGCATGCCGCGGCCGCCGCCGCCAGCCGTGGCCTTGATGATGACCGGGTAGCCGATGTCTTTGGCCACTTTGAGCGCGCGATCCTCACTGTCCACAGGACCGTCGCTGCCCGGCAGGATCGGGACGCCGGCTTTCTTCATCGCCCGCCGCGCTCGCGCCTTGTCGCCGAGCAGGCGGATGACGTGGGGATCCGGCCCGATGAAGCGGATATGGCACGCTTCGCAGACCTCGGCGAGATACGGGCTCTCGGAGAGGAAGCCGTATCCCGGATGAATGGCGTCCGCACCGGTGATTTCGGCCGCGCTGATGATCGCCGGGACGTTCAGATAGCTGTCGGCGCTGCGCGGCGGGCCGATGCAGACATCCTCGTCGGCGAAGCGCACGTGGAGCGAGTGCTCGTCGGCTTCCGAGTAGACAGCCACCGTCTTGATCCCGAGCTCACGGCACGCCACGATGACCCGCAGCGCAATCTCTCCGCGATTCGCGATCAGCACCTTCTTGAACATGGCTATTTCGCCTTGATCGCGAACAGCCGCTCGCCGTACTGCACGGGCTGGCCGTTCTCGACGTAGACCTTCACGAGCTCACCTTCGTACTCCGACGTGATCTCGTTCATCAGCTTCATCGCTTCGATGATGCAGAGCACCTGGTTCTTGCGGACCGGCTGTCCGACATCGACGAACAGCGCCGCGCCGGGCTCCGGCGATCGATAGAACGTTCCGACGATCGGCGATTTCACGACGGCCAGCTCGACCGAGCCGTCTTCGTCCGCATCCGCAGAGGCGCCCGCCGCAGCAGGTGCCGCACCCGGCACGGCTGTCGGCGCGGGTGAGTGAATCGTGACAGGTGCCGCGAGCGCGACGGCCGGCGGGCCGGCGGGCTGCTTGCGCACGCGGATCTTGAAGCCCTCGCGTTCGAGCTCGAATTCCGCGAGCTCGTGCTCGCGAACGACTTCGAGCAGTTGCTTGATCTCGTCGAAAGTCATCGGTTCGGGTACGCCGGTCGGTCCATTTGCTACGCCACTCCGCACACGCGCAAGACGCGATCGACCGTCGTCAAGAGTTCATGCCCGCCATCGGTCACCAGGACGTCGTCTTCGATGCGGACACCGCCGAAACCCGGCACATAGGCGCCGGGCTCGATCGTCACGACCATCCCTGGCTCGAGGCTCGTCGGTCCGGGCGGGGCAAGAATACCCTCCGCCGGGTCCGTCGGCCTCACCGGCCCAATCCTCGGCGCTTCGTGCACTTCGAGACCCAGGCCGTGGCCGGTGCCGTGCACGAAGTACTCGCCGAGCCCTGACGCGACGAGAACGTCGCGTGCGGCGGCATCCACATCCACAAAGCGAGCGCCAGGTCTCACGGCCGCCACCGCCGCTCTGTGTGCCGCCTCGACGGCAGCGTACATCCGGCGTGCCTCGACGGACGGCTGCCCGAGGCTCACGGTCCGCGTCATGTCGACGGCGTACCCACGGAACAGGCCGCCAAAGTCGAGCACGACGAGGTCTCCTGGCGCCAGAACGGCCTCCCCCGCCCGTGCATGGGGTAAGGCAGAGTCTCGCCCGGAGGCGACAATGGTATCAAAAGCGGGCTTGGTGAAACCGATTCGCCACATGCCGGCCTCGAGGGCCCGGGCGACGTCGGTCTGACGCATACCGGGACCGATGTCGGCCAGAACGCCTTCTGCCACGGCCGACAACAGGTGGGCCGCCTCGCGAATCACGGCAATTTCAGCGGAATCCTTCCGGATTCTGAGGGATTCTATGATTCCTGTCGTCGGTACCAGCGTCGCAGCCGGGGACAGAGCCAACCAGGCTGCCAGGGAGAAATGGCCGGCCTCGACCCCGATTGGGCGCTCAACAGGTCTTAGAAGCTCAACAGTTGCGTGATCGTAGCCCATGTCGGCGATCACGACGCTCAAACCGGGACACGCGTCTGGCCCATTCTGCCGAGCCTGAACGACGCTTTTATATCTGCCGTCCGTGAGGAGGACGATCCGATTGGACGTCAGAAGCAGCCGCGCAGCAGTTCCGGTGAAGCCGGTCAGATACCGGATGTTCGGAAGGTGGCAGACCAGGAGTCCGTCGAGCCCTAAGGAACGACACGTGTCGCGGGCGCGGGCGATCCGCGCCTCCAGGAGCGACGGATTGTCGGGGGTCATTTGACCGCGTCGTGGTCCTGCGCTCGCGCGGCTTTGATTGACTCCAGCCAGCGCTCGAGGAGTGCGACCTGCGCGGCCTCGATGGGATTCAGTTCGGGCTCGATCGGTCGCGTCTGCGCCGCCATCGCGCGCGCCGGGAACGGCAGCACGGCGTCGTGCGACGCTGACGCTTCGACCGCGACGTGAGTCGGAGGCTCGAGGATCGGGTCCGGAGGCGCCTCGGTAAATGTTGGCGAGGTCAGCGTCAGTTCCGGGGTCGGTGCAACGGCTGTCACTTCCGTGGCTGCCGGTTCCGGCGCCGCCGTCAGTTCCAACGTGTGCGTCGGTTCCGGCTGCGGCACCGGTTCCGCGAAGCGGGCGTCCTGCTCCGTCGCAAGCATCAGCGGCAATGGCGACGCCTCGGCGAGAGCCGGCGGCTCGGCGGGACTGTCGACCAGGTCGGCCGGCGGTTCCTCGACTGGCGTGGGCATCGTCTCGATTGGCGCGACGGACCACGACGCCAGCATCTCACGAGCGTCAGGCGTGATCTGATCGTCGGCCATGGGCAGCGACGCCAGCAACTCGTGGAGATCACGTTCCTGCTGCAGTGTGGAACTCGGCGTTTCCACGGCGTGCAGATGATCCGACGGTTCGGACGTCTCGCTGTCGAGGGCGGCGTGGTCCCGTTCGGCGTCTGACAGAGGAGCGCCGAGCAGATCGAGCGCGGCGGTGCGCACTTCGCCGTCCGCGGGCTGCCGCACGTCGATTTCGTTGACGGGCAGTCCGATCGGACCCGGCTTGGCTGGCGTGTGGCGGCCGGTATCGGACGTGACTTTCGCGACCTGATGCGGACCCGTCTTCTGCTGCTGCGACGGCTTCACGATTGGATGCGATCCAGACGGCGGCGGCCACTTGCGGCCGTCGCCGTTCCCCGGCACCGACGGCTGGATGGCGCTGACGAGCGCCGCGAGCTCCGCATCGTGCGGCGCGAGCGCGAGCGCGCGTCGGAACACGCCGAGTGCCGCAGGCAGATCGCCGCGGCGCTGATGCGTCTCACCGAGGCCGCGGAGCGCCGCCAGATTCTCGGGCGCCGTCAGCAGCACGCCCGACAGTTCGTTGAACGCGTCGTCGAGCGCATTGGACGCGAGAAGTGCGCGTCCGAGCGTCACACGCGCGGAGACGTACTCGGGATGCCACTCGAGGCCTGCGCGGCACACGCGAATGGCTTCGTCGAGCTCGCCCGCCCGGCGCAGTTCTTCCCCGAGCTGGGCAAACGCGAGCGACGCCGAGTCTTTTTGGACTCGGCGTCGTAGGTCGTCAATGCGAAGTAGGGGCTCAGCCACGGTGATACGGCAGGCGGTTGTTCGCCGCCTGCCTGGTCATCAGCCGACGGAGACGGTTTGAGTGGTCTTCTGCGTACGACCCTTACTGTCGGTCACCGTCAACGTGACCACGAAGGACCCTGTCCCGGGGTAGTAATTCGCCGGGAGGTTGTAGATCGCGTTGGTCGTGTTCACGACCGCCTTGCCGGCCCCGAAGTCCCACGTGTACTTCACGATTGGATCCGACGAGCTGCTCGACGTCGAGGCGTTAAAGCTAATGGCATCCGACGCGAGAGGGGAGTTCGGTGAGTAAGTGAACTCAGCATGGAGACCACCCTCACTGTCACCGCCCACCGTGACGGTGTTGCTCGTCACACCCTTCTGGCCGGAGTCGTCGGTCACGGTGAGCGTGACGTTGAAGTCGCCGGCCTTCGTGTACTTGTGCGACGTGACGCTGCCGCCGCCGCCCTTGCCGTCGCCGAAGTCCCACTGATAATTGGTGATCTGCCGCGGCGGCGTCGCAGTGGAAGCCGCACCATTGAAGAACACCGTCTCTGCAACGCCGGGCGATGAGGGCGAGAAGACGAACGATGCGACCGGTGCATCGCCCGCGCCGACGTCAATCGACTTCGAGCGCGTGCCGACGACGCCATCGTTGAAGGTGGCGCTCAGCGTGACCGGGAATGACCCGGCGTGGCCGAACTGGTGGCTGACGATGCGGCCGGTGGCGCTGCCGCCGTCGCCGAAGCTCCACGAGTAGTTCGTGACATCGGCGTCGTTCTCGGCCACGAAGCTCACCGTCTGAAGCACGAGCGGACCGTCGGGCGACATCGTGAAATCAGGCGCGTTGCCGCCGGGAGGCGTGATGACGCCAGGCGGAACGAGGCGAATGTTGACCGTACGCGCGACCTGCGTCGCGGCATCAGACCCGACCGGCGTCACCTTGACTGCCACGATCGTCGAGTGGTCGATGGTGTCGGCGGCCTTCGGCGCCGTATAGATCACACTCGTGCGGCCGTCGGATCCGGTTGCGACGTTGCGCGCGGACAGCTGCCCGAAGTCCTGCACGATGCCGTTGACCGTGATCTCGACGCGCACTGCGAGCGACCGCAAGGGCGCGCCATTGGCATCGCGCGCCTCGACGACGATCTGTGACTGCGAAGATCCGTCCTGCGGCAGCGTGTCGGGCAAGGCCTGGAGTGTCAGAGCCGTGCCGAGCTCGGAAGGCCCGCTGACCGGAGGCGCTTCGGTCTTATGGACCGTGCAGGCCGAAGCGGCCAGCAGCAGCGCCACCGCGAAGGTCGTCCGTGAGAGACGTGACGTCATGATTTCACCCTGCTCATCTACTAAGAGCTGCTGCCCGTTTATTTGTCGGGGTCGGCCCAATCCGCAAAGTTCACACTCATCGACC
>Ga0070674_100001277_pt1 | contig 13256 bp, 10 predicted proteins | sample KBSM33metaG_FD_65344 | JGI IMG/M metagenome (GOLD analysis project Ga0070674, IMG submission 65344) | Miscanthus rhizosphere microbial communities from Kellogg Biological Station, Michigan, USA - KBS M3-3 metaG | ecosystem: Host-associated > Plants > Roots > Rhizosphere > Soil ... | reverse complement strand
GGGCGTGACGAAGGTAATCAACCGCCCCGGCGCGCGCCACCATCGCCGCGCCGATGATGTCCGCTGGTGCATAGCCGTGTGCGAAAAGGTCAATCATCGCGGTCTGCAAAGGGCTCATCGTCGGATTGAAGGAGACACTCTCGATCGTCGTCCCTCCGATCAACCCGCCGTCTACCAGCTGCAGCACGATCGCAGCGGGTGATTTGCCATACGGCACGTAGGCTCGCCTTACGAGATCGAGCAAACGAGCAGCAATATCAACGCGAAGCCCCCGCTCCTCCAGATTCACATAGGGATGGCGTGCGGTCTCGGGGACAATTCCGCGTTCCCCCAGATAAGCCGGATCGAACGGCCACGGATAGAGGTCGGCCATCTTCAGCCGGTGTCCGATCGGATCGATCAACGTAAGGTCCGCCGTCGCTTCGAATTCCGACAGAAACTGCCGGCAATGCGCACATGGGTGTGCCTCGCCCAGGCAAATGCTTTCGACCGAGGTACCCCGGCTGAAGGCCCGGGCAAAGACGAACCCTTCCCCGTGCACGGTATTGCCGATATGCGCCCCGACGAATTCGAGATTGCCGCCGAAGATCAAATTGCCCGTTTCACGCTCGAGTCCTACGGCGCCGACGAAGAAATTCGAGATCGGTGGAACGGCAAACGAGGCTGCCGTCATGCGCGAGAGCAGCATCAGTTCCTCGACAGTAAGATTGTGTTCCAGCCGAATCGCGTCTGCGTCTTGCTTGAGCAGGACGCCACCGAGATTTCGGACGATATCGCGTCGCGTGCGCTCGAGGCCTGCTGCAACGGCGGCTCGAACTGCGGGGCCGACGCTCGCGTCCAGCGCCTCGAAGCGCGTACGGATCGCCGCGTCGGCGTGGAAAGGATTAACGCTCACCGGCTCAAGCCCAAAGGATTTGACAAGGTCATCATGAGCGTTTTTAGATGCGTCTGTAAACCGGTTTACTAACTGGAGCGAAATGGGGTCCTCGCTTTTCCACGGCGGCACCGTGCTGACCGTGGACAAAGACGATCGAGTGCACGCGGGCGGATGGATTTCCGTGCGCGATGGCCGCATCGCCGCCACTGGCCCGCGCGAAACGACGCCCTCGAAATCCGCCTTCGACGAGGTGCTCGACCTCACCGGTCATCTGGTGATGCCGGGGCTCGTCAACGCCCATACCCATTCGGTGATGGTGCTGTTCCGCGGTCGCTCCGAGGGCCAGAGCCTCCTCACAATGGAGGGCTGGTACAACTCGATCCGCGAGCCCGAGCTGTCGCTGATCAGCGAAGACATTGGCCCCGCGGTAGCGCTTAGTTGCGCCGAGATGGCGCTCTCCGGCACCACCACCTTCTGCGATCAGTACTTCTTCGCCGAGGAGATCGCCGCCGCCGTGAAACAAAGCGGCCTCCGCGCCGTGATCGCTTACGGCATCGTGCAGCTCGGCGATGTCGAGCGCGGGGCGCGGGAGCTGAAGGCGGCCACCACATTCCTCGAACATCAGCGCTCGGCCGATGGTCGCGTTATCCCGTGGTTCGGCCCGCATGCGCCCTATGTCGACAACACCGAAGAACTCCTGCTCGAGGAAGTTGCCGTCGCCCGCGAGCACGGCGTCGGGCTGCATCTCCACATGGCCGCCGGCCCCGAGGACAATGAGCTGACGCAAGCGCGCTATGGCCTCACTGCGACGCAGGCGCTCGAGCGCGCCGGCTTCTTCGAGGGCAAGGTGCATGCTGCCCACTGCCTCGATCTGAGCGACGAGGACATCGAGATTTTCGCGGCGCATCCGGGGGTGTCGGTTGCCCATTGCGCAACCGCTGGGTTGCGCTCAGGACGCTCGGGCATCTGCCCAGCGGTGACCCTCCGCGCCAAGGGCGTGACCGTAGCGCTCGGTACCGATAACGTCGCCGCCAACAACTCCTACGACATGATCGCCGAGATGCGCGTCGCCGGTCTCGTCGCCTCGCACCGCGAGGGCCGGGCGCAACCGATCTCCAGCCGCGAGCTCGTGCGCATGGCGACCATCGACGGTGCGAAGGCTCTCGGCCTGGACCATGAGATTGGCAGCCTCGAGCCGGGCAAGGCGGCCGACATCATCGCGCTCGATCTGCGCGGGCCCGGCTACTCGCAGACACCGGACATCGAGACGCTGTTGGTCTATTCCGGTAGCGGCCGCGACGTGCGCCACGCCTGGATCGCCGGCGAGCAGATCGTGCGCAACCGCGAGCTCGTCCGGCGCCATTACGCCGACATCAGAGAAGATTATGCGGCGACCTACGAGACCTTCTGGGCTCGCGTCGCCAAAGACAAACAGACCAGGGACGTAGCGTGACGCGAACTTTGATTTTTGACAGCGATGGTGGCGTCGACGACGCGCAGGCGTTGATCCTGTTGATGGCGAACGGCAGGGCGCCCGACATCATCACCACCGTGTTCGGCAATGTCGGCCGTGACCAGGCGACAACGAATCTGTTGTCGGTCGCTGCCCATATCGGGCTCGATGTCCCCGTGCACCGCGGCGCCGACCGCCCGCTGGCGCAACCCATCATCGATGCCACCTACGTTCACGGCAATGACGGCCTCGGCGGCGCACCGCGTCCCAAGACGCAGGCTCAACCCACTTCCGACGATGCCATCGCGGTGCTCATCCGCACCTTCCGCGACGCCGCCAGCAAAGGCGACAAGGCCGACATCTTGATGATCGGCCCGCTGACCAATCTCGCTTTGGCGCTCCGTCTGGCGCCCGACATCACACCCGGCATCGGCACGCTGACCATCATGGGCGGCACCGTCTATGGCCGCGGCAACACCACCCCGGCCGCCGAGTTCAACATCTACGCCGACCCGGAAGCTGCGCACATCGTGCTCACCGCCGGCATCGAGACAATCGTCGTGCCCTGGGAGACCTGCGTCGCCCACTACATGGACGGCATCAGGGTGGACCAGCTGTTTGAGAAAACCGCGCCCTCTATCGTCCGCGATTTCTCCCAGGCGCTGGTCAACCACTATCGCGGCGTGCGCCACAAGCTCGGCCGACCCGACAACATGCTCTATGTCGATCCGCTCGCCGCCGCCGTCGTGATCGATCCGACCATCATCAGGAAATCGATCACGGCGTCCTCCAGCGTTGAGCTCGGGCCCGGCCTCACCCGTGGTATGACGCTGGTCGATCCGAGCGGCCGGCTGAACACGCCAAAAATAACGTTCGTCGAGGAAGTCGATCTTGCTAAGGTCGATGCCTTCTACGCCCGTTCCGTTGCCTTCGTGCCTACCAAGAAGACCTAACGCAAACAGGAGTGCGCATGTCTTTCCTCTCATCCATCAGCAAAGCCGCTGCAGGGTTCGTCCTCGCAGCCGGTATGACGGCGGTAGCCGTCCCCGCCACCTCCGCCGCCGACTATAGCAAGGATCACCCGCTCAAGGTCGTCCTCGTGCTGCATGGCAACCTCGGCGACAAGAGCTTCTTCGACAGCGCCGCCGCCGGCCTCAAGCAGGCGGAAGCCGAGCTGCCGGTCTCGATCAAGATCATCGAAGCGGGCAGTGACCCCAACAAATGGGAGCCCGCCCTGCAGGACGCTGCCGATGGCGGTTATGACGTCGTGATCGCCGGCACCTTCCAGATGATCGACTTCGTCACCAAGATCGCGCCGGACTATCCGAACGAGAAGTTCATCACCTTCGACACCACGCCCGACTTCACCAAATGCAAGTGCGACAACGTGCTGGGCGTGATGTACCAGACCTCGTCGGCCGGCTACCTCGCCGGCTACGCCGCCGCCAAGCTCAGCAAGAGCGGCACGCTCGGCACCATCATCGGCGCCGACTTCCCGACCGTCACCGACTTCAAGGTCGGCTTCGACCAGGGCGCCAAGGCCGCCAACCCCGACGTCAAGATCCTGAATGCTGATGCCGGTGGCGTGTTCAACGATCCCGCCAAGGGCAAGGAAATGGCGATCGCGCAACTCGGCCAGGGCGCTGACGTGATCTTCCCGATCGCCGGCGGCACCGGCATCGGCGCGCTGCAGGCGGTGAAAGACGCCGGCAAGCTCGCCGTGGGCGTCGACTCCGACCAGGCGCTGATCTTCCAGGCGTCCGATCCGGCGCAGGCTGCAGTGATCTTCACCTCGGTCGAAAAGCGCGTCGGCCAGTCGCTCTATCTCGCGCTCAAGGGCACCATCGACGGCTCGCAGAAATACGGCCAGTACGAACTGCTCGGCCTCAAGGACGGCGCCGTCGGCATCTCCAAGAACGACATCTACAAGAAGATCGTACCGGCCGATCTGCAGGCCAAGATCGACGATCTCGAGAAGCAGATCGCCTCGGGCGCGATCACCGTCGATACGGTGATGAAGTAAGCTTCCCACTCCCTCGCCTGCCCGGCGAGGTGTAACACTCAGGCCTCTCCCCGCGGGGGAGAGGCACCAGCGTTCGGGGGACACGTGGCGTTTATCGAGGCGAAGGGGATCGGGCGGGTTTACCCGGGCGGCGTCGTTGCCAACGATGGGGTGAATCTCAGCGTCGAGAAGGGTGAAGTCCACGCCGTGGTCGGCGAGAACGGCGCCGGTAAGTCGACGTTGATGAAGATCCTGTTCGGCATCGAGCGGCCCGACGCCGGCACCCTCACGCTCGACGGCCAGGAGCTGCACTTCTCCGGTCCGCGCGATGCCATCGACGCCGGCATCGGCATGGTGTTCCAGCACTTCTCGCTGGTCCCGTCATTTTCGGTCTACGAGAACGTCGTACTCGGGTCCGAGCCGCACGCCTCGATCAAGTTCGACCGCAAGCAGGCGATCGAGCGCGTCGCCGAGCTGAGCCAGCGCTTCCGCCTCAATGTCGACCCGCTGCCGCCCGTGCGCACTTTGCCCGTTGGTCAGCAGCAGCGCGTCGAAATCCTCAAGGCCCTCTACCGCGATGCGCGCGTGCTCATCCTTGACGAGCCAACCGCGGTGCTCGCCCCGCAGGAGGTGGCCGAGCTCTTCATCGCCATCCGTTCGCTGATCGAGCAGGGCCGCACGGTGATTTTCATTGCCCACAAGCTGCCCGAGGTGCTCGAGATCTCCGACACCATCACGGTGATGCGGCAAGGCCGCAGCGTCGGCGTGGTCAAGGCCAGGGACGTCACCGAGCACGAGCTCGCAACTCTCATGGTCGGACGGGAAGTGGCCCTGCGCGTTGACCGCGCGCCGAACACCACCGGTGCCGAAGTGTGCACCGTCGACAACCTCCACATCGTCAATGCGCGCGGCCACGATGTCTGCCGCGACCTGTCGCTGTCGGTTCGCTCCGGCGAGATCCTTGGCCTGGTGGGCGTCGAGGGCAATGGTCAGGCAGAAGTGATCGAGGCCATCGCCGGCGTTCGCAGCGTCGCGGGCGGCGCCATTCGCGTCGACAGCACCGAGATCGGCACTCTGAGCGTGCTGCAGCGGCGCGGTCTGGGAATCGCCAGTATCCCCGAGGACCGGATCGCCGAGGGCCTCGCGACCGGTGCAACGGTCGCCGAAAACATCGTTGCCACCCGGCTCACCGACAGCCGCTACGTGCGCGGCGGCTTGCTCGACCTCAAGTCGATCCGCGCCAACGCCGAAAAGCTGATTGAACGGTTCTCGGTGCGCGTCAACGGTCCGGCGGTGCCCGTCGGCACGCTCTCGGGCGGCAACATGCAGAAGGTGGTGGTGGCCCGCGAGCTCAGCGAGCAGCCCAAGCTCCTCCTCGTGTCGCAACCGACCCGCGGCGTCGACCTCGGCGCGACGCAGTTCATCTGGAAGACCATCGCCTCGGCCCGCGACGCCGGCGCGGCGGTACTGCTCAGTTCCGCCGATCTCGGCGAACTGCTCGCCCTCAGCGATCGTCTGCTGGTCTTCTACCGCGGCAAGATCGTCGCTGCCTTCCGCAACCGCGACGACATCAGCCCGGAAACGCTCGGCACCTACATGCTCGGGCTCAAGACGCAGACCGCAGATGAAATGAAAGCCGGGCTCGCATGACCGATACTGCTGCCCCTACCCCGGCCGCCCCGGCCGCAAGCGCGGCCGGCAATATGCGGCCACCGAGCCGCTGGTCCCTCGCCGGACGCGAGATCGGTCGCGCGGTCGTGGCGCTGCTCGTCGCACTGGTCGCGACCCTCATCATCATTTTCTTCGTTTCGAAGTCGCCGGTCGAGGCGCTTGGCACTCTGCTCACCGCACCCTTCAGCAAAGTCCGCACCATCGGTACGTGGGCCGACGAGGCCGCAAAGCTGACGGTCACTGGGCTTGCCTTTGGTCTCGTGTTTCAGGCACGCCAGTTTGCACTTGGCGTCCAGGGCCAGGTCTATCTCGGCGCGCTGGCGGCGACCTATGTCGCGCTGTCGCCGATCGGCTCAACGCCGCTGGGCATGCCGATCGCCGTGCTCGCGGCCATGGTGGTGGGTGGCATCTACGGCTTCCTGCCAGGTATCGCCAAAGCAAAGCTCGGCGCCAACGAGATCGTCTCGACACTGATGCTCAACTACATCGCGATCGAGATCGTGAACTACGTCATCCTCCACGGCATGGCGAAGGCCGGGCTCAACTACACCGACAATTTTCCGGCAACCTCGATGTTGCCTGTGCTGGTCGACAGAACCCGCATCGACCTTGGCCTCGTCTTTGCGATCGTCGCCGTGCTCGCCACCTGGTTCGCGCTTTACCGCACGAGTTGGGGCCTGAAGCTGCGGCTTGTCGGCCACAACCCGCGCTTTGCCGAATATGCCGGCATTCGCTCCAACGTCATCATGGTGTCGGCGATGACGGTCTCGGGCGCGCTGGGTGGGCTGCTCGGCTCGATGCTGGTACAGGGGCAGGCCTTCGGCAAGCTGCAGGTGCTGTTCGAGGGCGGCTTCGCCTTCGAAGGCGTCCTTGTCGCCATCGTCGCCCGTAATCGACCGTTGGCGGTGCCGATTGTTGCGATGTTCTACGCCTACCTTCGGCAGGGTGCGCAGCTGATGAACATCCGCACCGATGTGCCGGCGGAAGTCATCAGCGTCGTCGCAGCCCTCATCATTCTCCTGGTCGCCTCACAGTTCGGACTGCCGGCCTGGATCAAACGCGGCGTGATGCGCAACCGCGCGGGAGCGACGCGATGAACGAGCTGCTCCTCACCATCTTTTCGGCGGCCTTCCTCGCGACGGTGATCCGCACCTCGACGCCGCTCCTGCTAGCTACGCTTGGTGGCCTCGTCGCCGATCTCAGCGGCGCGCTCAACGTTGCGCTCGACGGCATCATGTTGATCGGCTGTCTCAGTGCCGTCATCGCCTCGCATTACGCACCCTGGTATGTCGGTGTGCTCGCCGGCATCGGCGCCGGCGCCGTCGTCGGCGTGATCATGGCCTTCTTCCATCTGCGCATGAAGGCGGACGTGGTGATCGTCGGCTTTGCCATCAACGCACTTGCGGTGGGCGGCACCGTGTTCGCGCTTTCGATCGCGACCGGTGGCGACAAGGGCACGTCGATCAATCTGCCCTCAGGCGCGGTACCAGCGGTCGACCTCAGCTTCCTTGGCGTCATCCCCGGCGTTGGGCCCGTCCTCGTAGCGATCTTCTCCGGCCATTCTTTGCTGAGCTGGGTTGCGGCGCTGCTCGTATTCGTTGTGTGGTATTTCCTCTACCGCACCCCGTGGGGGCTATGGCTCCGCGCAGTGGGTGAGTATCCGGCTGCGCCGGAAGCCGCCGGCATCCCGGTCAACACGGTGCGCCTCTGGGCGCTCATCGTCTCCGGGGCGCTGGCTGGCCTCGCCGGGGCGCAGCTGGCAATGTTCAACTTCATCGGCTTCACCGCAGGTATGACCTCGGGACGAGGCTTCATCGCCCTCGGCGCGGTGCTCCTTGGCGCGCGACATCCGGTCGGCGTGTTGTTTGCAGCGGTATTGTTCGGCGCCTTTGATGGCCTGACGACGGTGCTGCCGAGCCTCTACGATTGGATCCCACCGGAACTGATCCGCATGATCCCGTTCAGCGTAACAATCATTGCGCTGCTGCTGTTCTCCTACCGGGCACAGCGCGCACTGGCCCTGCGCGGGGTGAAGGCTTAACCCTTCGCCGCCAGCAGTCGCAGGCACGCCTCGAACGCCGTCGTATCGGTGTAGAGCTGATCCGCTGCCGCGGCATGCACGATTACCTGCCCGCCGCGCCGCTCGACACCGCCCTGCATCATGAGGTTGTCGGCCATATCGACATCTTCGACCGCCAGCCCATCCGCCCCGCGCAGCCGGCCGCTCGCATCGGTGTGAACGTCCCCTTGGTAGTAGCCGACCGTCCGCGTTCGAAGGTCGTCGGCGACATTGGTGTACGCGAAGGCGTGCTTGCCCTGCGCGCACATATAGCCGAGCTCGTAGCAGGTGCCGGTGTCGGCGTTGATGCCATGATAGGGCGTGAGGTTGGCGATGATCGCGTCCGCCGAGTCCATCATCCTCTCGTCGATCTCGCTGATCGCGCGTCCGAATTCCCGCTTGGTGGGCTTTGGCGGAATGATGAAGTCACCCGGCGACACCGGGATCAGCCCGGCTGCGCGCGTCAAAGCGATCTTGATGTCGAGTTGCTCGCGGGCGTTCGGCAAGAACACCTCCGGTCCCGCGAGATAGACTTTGAGGCTCATGCAGAAACTCCGGAAACGCTGCGACCGTCGACCCAGACCTCGGCAATGTTGGCGCGGGTCGCGGTGTAGACGATCTTTTCGAGGATGGCGGTCGGATCAGCTTCCCCGAACAGCCGCACGCCGCCAGCCTCACGCGACGGATCGATCGCCATCGCATCGAACTTGTATCCCGGCGTGAACTGTCCGATCGGCAGGTCGAGCGCCACGCCACCGCCCGCCGTCGCAAGGTGAAAGGCCGTGGCAATCGTCACAGCGGAACCGGGGACGCCGCGTTCAGCCTGCGCCTTGGCCGGATCGACTCCGGCCTCGAGCATGCGCGACACCTGCACCGTCGAGCGCGCGGCGTCGAAGATCGAGCTGATCGGCCCGCCTGAGATATCGGTACCGAGACCGACATGCAGCCCCTTCTCCAGCGCCCGCCGCAGCGGGAACACGGCATTGGCGAAGTAAGCATTCGACACCGGGCAATGCGCGACCGCCGAACCATGATCGTGGATCATGCCCATATCGGCGTCGGTGATGAAGTTGGAATGCGCCAGCACCGTGCGCCGTGTCAGCAATCCGAACCGCGCCAGCGCTGACGTATCCGTCTCGCCATAGCGCTCCAGCGCATAGCCGTGCGCCCAGTCGCTCTCGGAGCAATGCGTCTGCACGTGCGCCCCAGTCTTGGCCGCAAGCGCCCCAAGGCCGTTGAGCGCCTCGTCCGTGCAGCTCGGGATGAAGCGCGGCGTGATCACCGGCAGCACACGCCCCACATTGTCCGGATGACGCCGGACATATTCGATAAGCGCCTCCGTCTCCGCCAGCGCAGCGACCGTCGACGCATCGCGGTAGTAATCCGGACACGATGCAGGATCGTCCATCACCACCTTACCGATCAGCGCGCGCTGGCCGTGCCCAATCGTCAGATCAGCGAGAAGTTGGGTGGCCGCAAGATCGACCGTCGCGAAATAGAGCGCTGTGGTGGTGCCATTGCTCAGCAGATCACGCACCAGCGCGTCGTAGCGCGGCCGCGCGAAATCGAGATCGGCGTATTTCGCTTCCAGCGGAAAAGTGTACTTGCCCAGCCAGACTTCCAGCGGCTCATCGAGCGCCTGCCCGAGTTGCGGATATTGCGGCGCATGCACATGCAGATCGACGAAGCCGGGCAGCAAATAGCAGCCATTGGTCTCGACCGCGTCACGTTGCGCTGTCTCGTAGCCGCGATCGCTCGGCCCAATAACCTCCTCGATCGTGCCATCATCGGCAACCGCAATGACCGTGTCGGCCAGGACCTCCACGCGATCGGGATCCGGTGCATGGAACCACCTCCCGTGTACCCGGCGGCCAGCGACTGAACTCACGCCCAGACCACCTTGTGCGTCTCGCCTGTCTGCACGTTGACGAAACCTTCCGGTGCCGCCTTCGACGGCGCCACCAGCACCCAGCGCCACGGGCTGCAGGTCAGTGTTGCGAACTTCAGGAACTCCGGGAAGCCCGGCTTCCACAGGTTGAGCGCCGAGGGCGCGTACATCCACTCGACCTTGGCTGCCTCGCGGTAGAAGGCCTGCATGTCCCTATCGAAGTCCTCAGCGGCTCTCGCCGTCATGAGTCCCGCGATCTCGAGCCGCATTTCGGCGACGATCCTACCGCGATGCACTAGGGCCCAGCCGCCCTGGATCTCGCTCAGATGATTGACTGCCGTCGCCATCGCCGCATCCGACGAGCCCACAGCCCAGATGTTGTGGCTGTCATGGGCGACCGAACAGGCGAGCGCCGTGTCCGGGTCGGCCGGCCCGCAGCCGGTCCAGAACATCGACGCCACGGCGCCATCGCCGCGATAGCGATCGACCAGCGCCCACTTCGTGATCTTCCGGCTCGTGTCGCGCTGCACCTCGCCCTGCTCCACCGGCAGCGTCTCGACCAGGAAGTCCTCGTTCCAGTGGAACGGCCGCAGCACCGCCGCTTGCATCGTCTCGCGACCCGGCTCGGCCTTGATGGCGAAGTCGGCGGCGCTCAGGGTGCGTCCGACATTGACCGTCCGGCTCGCCCAGTCCGGCCAGTCGATCCGAACCTTCGGTCCCACATACCTCTTGCGATCCGATACCAGCCGGCCGTCCGCATAAACATGCGCGATGGAGAGTGTGGCCACATCATCGAGTAACACCACATCGGCGTAACGACCCGGCGCGAGCGAGCCCACCCATTGCTCGATCCGCATATGCCGCGCCGGATTGATCGTCGCACATTGAATCGCGATCTCGGGCTGCAGCCCGAAATGAATGGCGTGCCGCACATTGTGATCAGACGCGCCGAGTTCGAGTGTTTCCGAAGCTGAACGGTCGTCGGTGGTGAAGGCGATGTTTTGCCAGTCCGGCAGCTTGCGTTCGAGCAGTCCAGGAATGATCACGTCGTAGGAGAACGGCCTCAGTTCCGTGAAGATGCCGCGCTCGAGCCGGTCCCACGCCTCGTCCAGCGCCCACACTTCGTGATCCGAGCTCAGTCCGGCTGCGCTGAACGCCGATATGTCGTGCGGATCAGTAAGCCCGGAGCCATGCCCCTCGACCACCGCCCGCCCCTCGAGCGTAGCGCCGATCATCCCCCACATGCGTGCGTATCCCGGATTCTCCGGGTTCCACACCGCCGGCCAGTCCATCACCTCATCGAGGCTGGTGACGTCCAGGTGCCGCGACACGAATTCGTGCTGCTCGTCGTAGCCGTAGTATCCGCCCGACTCCTCCCACGCACTGGGTGGCACCGCCGATCCTGGCTGCACGAACACCTTGAGCGGCGATCCCGCCCGCCGCGCCTTCTGCCAGAACTCGATGTTCTTTGGCCCATTCACATTGGCAAATTCGTGGCTCGCCTCGCAGGTCCAGGTATTCCCGCGCGGCAGCACCAGCTCTGCTTCGAACTCCGGCGTGATGTGGGTGGACTCGATGTGCTTGTGCACTTCGCCGAGTCCGGGGATGGCGCTGAGTTCGGGATAGCGAACGCGCTCCTTGACCGTGCCGCGATACGACCCGATTGGGCCGACATAGGCGACCCGCCGACCCGCGACGATGATCTCCTGCTTCTCCATCCAGGTGCGTGAGTAAACCGAGAGCAGGCGCCCCACCTCGATCGCAAGATCGGCAGGTCGCTTACCAAGCGCCACCAGCACGAGATTCTGCCGGATCGCCACTTCCGCCCCGGCATCGAGGATCAGGTCGTCGGTATCGATTTTCAGGCTCCTGGTAAACCGGTTTACCAAACCTGCCGAAAAACCCTGGACGTGGCAAGCGGCAGTCGACTGCGCCCACCCACCCTTGCCTGCAGGAGCCAATTGCTGCAAAACCACTCAAGCGAAAGTCATATGATGATTTGGGAGGGTCACTAATCGTGGCAAAGCGCCTCGTCATCGCGCATCGCGGTCATTGCGTCGGCGCGCCGGAACAGACCTTGGCAGCCTACTCCCTTGCGATCGATCTCGGCGCCACGATGATCGAAGCGGACCTTCGGTTCAGCCGTGACGGCATTCCGGTGATGCTGCACGACGCCGACGTTCGCCGAACCACGAACGGCAACGGGCTGGTTGCAGAACTCGACTGGGCCGATCTTCGCAGCCTTGATGCCGGCGGCTGGTTCGACCCACGATTCAGCGCCGAGCGCATTCCGCGCCTGGACGATCTCTTCGATCTTGCCACGCGCCGCGACATTTCCCTCTGCATCGAAGCTAAAGGCAAGGGCTCCGACAATCACCGCACGGCACTGTTTGCGGCACGCGAGATCGCGCAGCGCCGCCGCCTCGACGTCGATGTCGTTGCCTCGTTCGACCACACGGCACTGGCCGCTGCAGTCGAAGCGGTGCCGGGGCTGCGAACGGCGCCCGATCGGCTTCCCGAACGCGGACCGTCCGTCGCCAGCGATCTCATTGCGCAGGCACATGCCTCAGGAGCAGCGATCATCCAGCATCACTTTGCCGATCTCGACCCGATCGTGGTGGCGGAAGTCCAGAACGCCGGCATCGAGGTCTGGGCGTGGCCGCCCGCCAATCGGCAGGAGGCGCAGTTCGCCTTCGACAGCGGGGCAATCGGCTTGATGGGCGACGACGTCGCAGCCATCATCGAGGTGATCGAGGCGGCCGGCAATTGACAGTGACGTCCGACGCGTCTAGGTCATAAGTCATCATATGTCTTGAGGAAAGATGTGCGTTCTCTCCCGGAACTCGATGACCACCTTTCCCGTCCATCACCTGCACTTGTCCGAGATCTGCAGGAACTGGACGGTGACATTCTCGTCTTAGGTGCTGGTGGCAAACTCGGACCGAGCCTCGTGAGCCTCGCCCTGCGCGCCGTCGCCGGCACGAAGCGCGTGTTCGCCGTTTCGCGCTTCGCCGACGACGAACCTGCCCGATCCCTCGAAGCACAGGGCGCAACCATCCTCCGCGCCGACATCACCGACGAGGCCGCGCTGGCCGCCTTGCCTCACGTGCGCAACGTCGTCTTCCTCGTCGGCAGCAAGTTCGGCTCGACCGGCCGAGAGGCCGAAACCTGGTACACCAACGCCTACCTCCCTGGGCGCGTGGCGGACCGGTTCCGCGCGAGCCGGATCGTCGCCCTGTCGACCGGCAACGTCTATCCGTTCACGCCGGTCGGCAGCGGCGGCCCCACCGAGACGTCACCGGTCGG
>Ga0070674_100001275_pt1 | contig 13269 bp, 11 predicted proteins | sample KBSM33metaG_FD_65344 | JGI IMG/M metagenome (GOLD analysis project Ga0070674, IMG submission 65344) | Miscanthus rhizosphere microbial communities from Kellogg Biological Station, Michigan, USA - KBS M3-3 metaG | ecosystem: Host-associated > Plants > Roots > Rhizosphere > Soil ... | reverse complement strand
GACAAGGGCGACGACCAGGACCCCGAGCGCGGCCAGGACGACGACAAGACGCCTGAGCAGGGCGAAGGCGAGAGCGAAGACGCTGAGGCCGATGATGACCAGGCCCCCGGTGACAGCGACGAGACCGGCGAGACCGAGGGCACCGACCAGGACTTCCAGGAGACCGACGACGACCAGCCCGGCGAGGCCGGCGACGAAGCCCCGTTGCCGCCGCCCGGCGCCAACGCAAAGGAATTCTCCAACCAGTTCAACTACAAGATCTTCACCCAGAAGTTCGACGAGATCGTCAAGGCGGCCGAGCTTTGCCCGCCCGAGGAGCTCGACCAGTTGCGCGCACTTCTCGACAAGCAGCTCGAGAACTTGGCCGGCGCCGTGGCGCGGCTCGCCAACAAGCTGCAACGGCGCCTGATGGCGCAGCAGAACCGCAGCTGGGAATTCGACCTCGAAGAAGGCCTGCTCGATACCGCGCGCTTGACGCGCGTCGTCACCGATCCGCTCGGCGCGCTGAGCTTCAAGGTCGAGCGCGACACCGACTTCCGTGACACAGTGGTGACGCTGCTTATCGACAATTCCGGCTCGATGCGTGGCCGTCCGATTACCATCGCGGCGATCTGCGGCGACATCCTCGCGCGCACCCTCGAGCGCTGCGGCGTCAAGGTCGAGATCCTCGGCTTCACCACGCGCGCTTGGAAGGGCGGCAAGAGCCGCGAGGCGTGGCTGGAGGCCGGCCGGCCGGCCAATCCCGGGCGCGTCAACGATATCCGTCACATCATCTACAAGGGTGCCGACGAGCCATGGCGGCATGCCCGCCGCAACCTCGGCCTGATGATGCGCGAAGGCCTGCTCAAGGAAAACATCGACGGAGAAGCACTGGAATGGGCCAAGAAGCGCCTGCTGGCGCGGACTGAAAATCGCCGTATCCTGATGGTGATCTCCGACGGTGCGCCCGTCGACGACTCGACCCAGAGCGTCAACGCCGGCAATTACCTCGAGGCACATCTGCGGCAAGTGATCGAAGAAATCGAAACAAGAACACCGATCCAGCTGGTCGCCGTCGGAATCGGCCATGACGTCACGCGCTATTATCGCCGCGCCGTGACGCTGCTTGATGCCGAGGAGCTGGCCGGCGCCCTGACCGATGAGCTCGCAGCGCTGTTCGACGAACAGCCGCCGAGCGAGTTCCGCAGGACCCGATACGCATGAGACGCGTCGCGGCGGTCCTCGCCGCTGCGCTGATGGCGTCGCCGGCCGCGTCCGAGCCGATCACCGTCAATGCCGTGCAGATCACACATTTCGCCGGCGTCGGCGTCGGCGAGCAAACCCAGGGCCTGGTGTTCCGCGGCGGTCTGCAGCTTCACAGCGTCACCGACACATTCGGCGGGCTGTCCGGCGTCGGCTTTGTCGGCGCCGACAACCATCTGGTGATGGTCTCGGATCGCGGCAACTTCGTCACGGGCCAGCTGATCTACGACGACAGCGGCATCCCCCTGTCGCTGGTCGGCGCGAGCATCAATGCCATCCAGAACTCCAAGGGTGCCGACCTGCCGCGCGCCTTTGCCCGCGACGCAGAAGCGCTGACGATCATCGAGCGGCCCGCCGGCGCCGTTGCCCGCGTCGGATTCGAGAACCTCACACGGGTTGCCGACTTCCACATCGTCGACGGGGCGCCGACCGGCCCGGCCACCGAGGTCACGATACCCGACTGGCTCACCAGGACGCGCACCAACGAGTCGCTTGAGGCCGTGTGTTTTGCCCCGCCCGCCTCGCCGATCGCCGGCTCGACGCTGCTGCTCACCGAGGGCGTCGTCGACAATGACGGCGCACATTCGGGCTGGCTTTTGGGTAAGAATGACAAGGGACCGATGAGCTATCGCTCGGGCGATGCCACCTCGCCCACCGATTGCGCCTTCCTGCCCAATGGCGACCTGCTGGTGCTCGAGCGCGGCGTGGTGCTGGTCAATTTCGCGGCGCGCCTGGTGCGCATCAAGGCGGCGGACGTGCGGCCCGGTGCCGAAATGAAGGGCGAAGTGCTGTTCGAGATGGTCGGTGCCGACCTCGACAACATGGAGGGTCTGGCCGTGCATCAGACCGGCGACGAGACGCGCATCACGCTCGTCAGCGACGACAATTTCAACGACTGGGAACGCAGCCTGCTGCTGGAATTCACGCTGCCGCAGTAGGAGTGGCTGGGCGAAGTGGCATCACCGCGTTCATGAGCAGCCGATACGGCGCGAGCAGCAGTAACGCCGCGAGGAACTTCACGCTGAAGTCGCCGCTCGCCAGCGACAGCCACAGCGGCACTCCCGGTCCGACGCCCAGCCAAGCTGCGCTCATGCCCAGCGAGCCATCCAGCATGCCGAACCAGGTATCGATGAAACCGAACGCCGGCGCAAAGGCGAGCGAGAAGAAGATCGCCGTATCGATCGCGGAGCCCAACAGGGAGGCCGAAAGCGGCGGTATCAGCCAGAAGCGGTTCCGCAGCCGCGAAAACACCGCGATGTCGAGCAGCTGACCGACGAGGAACGCCGTCGCCGAGGCGGTCGCGATGCGCGGCGTCGACAGATAGGCCGAAAGGCAGAGCGCCACCGCAAAGCCCACCAGCACCACCGCCCGCGCTCGCCGCGGCCCATCATAGCGGTTGGTCAGATCCGAGACGAGGAACGCGAACGGATAGGTGAACGCACCCCAGGTCAGGATATCGCCCAGATGCACCGGACCCAAGTCCGCCTGCACCGGAAACTGCACAAGCACGTTGGACGCGGTAACAACCGCGACCATGGCGAGAATAGCCAGCGAAAACCGCGCTAACAAACCGGTACATTCTCCGCTAAGGCCCCCGGCATCAGGCCGGCGCCCTGCCGCGTCCTAAAGTCATTCCCGCAAAAGCAGAAACCTGTTTTCCGGGCCAAAAAACGGAGATGCCCGCTCTCGCGGGCACGACCTGGCAGAATCTAGTCGATCTGGAGCTTAAGCCGCGACCGCGAGCGCGGCCCTGACTTCCTTCTTGAGCGCCAGCGCGGTCGGCGACAGGTCGGCGTCGACGGCCTTCACCAGGAAGGAGTCGAGACCACCGCGATGCTCGACCGTGCGCAGGGCATTGGCCGAGATCCGCAGCTTCACCGTGCGGTTCAGCACGTCCGAAATCAGCGAGACATTGAGAAGGTTGGGGAGGAAGCGGCGCTTGGTGCGGTTGAGGGCGTGGCTTACATTGTTGCCCACCATCACACCCTTGCCGGTCAGCTCGCAGCGGCGTGCCATTTTGAAATTCCTGTCAAAACAGCCCGGTGGCGGGCGATTTCCCGCGGCGGGCTTGAGGTCTACCTTGATCGAGGCGCCTCCATAAAGAACCGGGGCTTTTTCGTCAAGTGAACCGATACGTGAACGCCTTGCACACCCAAGGAGTCGCAGGCAATTTGGGCTTCTGCCGCGATTCGCCCCTTCGGGGCCGTTCGAGCCCGAGGGTCCGACTTGGCCATTGCCCGCCTGCTAAAAGCGCTGCCCGCCGCCATGACTTTTGTTCTGGTCATCGCGGGTCCCGCGCTCGCCGACACCACGGCCAATGCCGCCTACGTGGTCAATCTGGGCGGCAATATCCTTGCGACGGCCAATTTCAAGTTCGCCGTCACTGGTACGAGCTACGACCTCGACCTCAACGCCAATGTCAGTGGTCTCGCCCAACTGGTGGCCGCCGGGACTGCTCGCGCGTCATCCGAGGGGGCGGTGACAAACAGCGGCCTCGTCTCCAACGCCTTCAACCTCACCACCCACTCGGGCGGCGACGAGTTCAGGGTGCAGGTGACGTACGCTAACTCCAACGTCGCGGCCTTCGTCGTCACGCCGCCCATCGTCAACAACATCAACCGCATCCCGATCGAGCGCAGCCAGCTGACCGGCGTCAACGATTTCCTCGCGTCCTTCATCCTCAAGGGTGACAAGCTCGATAAGTCGCTTTGTAGCTATCACGCGCCGATCTTCACCGGCATCGAACGCTTCGACCTCAATTTCAGCTATGCCAAGGACGACAAGGCGACGAGCCCACGCACCGGCTATCAGGGGCCGGTCGTCCTCTGCAAAGTGAAGTACAAGCCGATCTCGGGTCACTACACCACCAGCGAGCTGACCAACTCTCTCGCACAGGATGACCGCATCCTCGTCTGGTTCGCGCCGCTCCACGACACGGGATATTTCATCCCCTATCGCGTGCTGCTCACCACCTCGATGGGCGACCTCTCGATGGTGCTCACCAGCCTCAACTGAGGCATTCCCGATCTGACCGAAGCGGAGACAGCCGTACCCAGCGAGTACGGCTGGCGAGCGGGTTTTTGGCCGCGCCGCCACAATTATGGTTAGCGATGTGTGAAGATTTCCGGCGTGTCGTACTGGGACGGTCAATGGCCTTTTTTGCCAACGCGTTACCCCGAAGCGCCCACGCTGCCTGCCCGCGTGTATGAGCGGTGAAGATAGTTTTGCCCTTGTCCGGTTTACCACTCGTTCACAGAGGGAGGGGGTGGTGGGGGGAAGGGGTGGAAATTAGGCAAATCGTAAGCAGTGTGAATGATTTGGGCGAGAATGTGCAGTCGGTGAGCGGCGCTTTCCACTTGCTGGGTGGAATCACAGCGCAGACCTACCACCGGTAGCGGGGAACAAACCGGCATTTGCGGACAGCAGCCGATTCTCCCCCTGTTCGTTCTCACTTTGTGCCGGATGTTAACGGCGGAACGGCACTAGGCTCATTGCCTATCCTCGCCTACATAGGCGGCAGATGACCGACGCCTCCTCCCTCAAGGCCATCCTGGGGCCCACCAACACGGGCAAGACCTACTTCGCCATCGAGCGGATGCTGGCGCACCGCTCGGGGATGATCGGTCTGCCGCTTCGCCTGCTCGCGCGCGAGGTCTATGGCCGCGTCGCCGACCGCGTGGGCAAGGACGTTGTCGCGCTGGTGACAGGGGAAGAGCGGATCGTGCCGCCCAAGGCCCGCTACTGGGTCGCGACGGTCGAGGCGATGCCGCTCGACATGCCGGTCGATTGTCTCGCGGTCGACGAGATCCAGGTCGCGACCGATTTCGACCGCGGCCATGTCTTCACCGACCGCATCCTGAACGCGCGCGGTCTGCACGAGACGCTGCTGCTGGGCGCCGCGACGATGGCGCCGCTGATCCGCGCGCTGCTCCCCGATGCCGAGATCATCCACCGGCCGCGCTTTTCGACGCTGCTCTATGCCGGCAGCAAGAAGATCTCGCGCCAGCCGCCGCGCTCGGCGATCGTCGCGTTCTCCGCGCGCGAAGTTTACGCGATTGCCGAGTTGATCCGCCGTGAACGCGGCGGCGCGGCGGTGGTAATGGGCGCGCTCTCGCCGCGCACGCGCAACGCGCAGGTCGACATGTACCAGAACGGCGACGTCGACTTCCTCGTCGCCACCGACGCGATCGGCATGGGGCTCAACCTCGACGTCCACCACGTCGCCTTCGCCGATGACCGCAAGTTCGACGGCCACCAGACCCGTCCGCTGACGCCGGCCGAATTCGGCCAGATCGCCGGCCGGGCCGGCCGCCACATGCACAACGGCACCTTCGGCGTCACCGGCAACGCGGCGTCATTCGAAGAAGATCTCGTCGTGGCGCTGGAGAGCCATGATTTCGAGCCGATACGGCAGGTGCAGTGGCGCAACAGCACGCTCGACTTCGCCTCGATCGAGGCCTTGCGCGCGAGCCTGGAGGTTACGCCGGAGATCAAGGCGCTGACACGCGTGCCGATCGCCACCGACCAGCAGGCGCTCGAATTTCTCGCTCGCAACGAGGCGGGCGAACTCGCGATCGGCCGCGCCAATGTCGAGCTACTCTGGCAGTGCTGCGCCTTGCCCGACTATCGTGACATCTCTCCGGCCCAGCATGGCGAGATCATTACCCGCATCTATACCGACCTTCGCCGTCATGGCGCGATTGCGACCGATTGGATTGCCGAGCAGGTGCGTTTCTGCGACAACGCCTCCGGCGATATCGACACGCTCAGCAACCGGATCCGCCAAATCCGCACTTGGACCTACGTCGCCAATCGGAAAAACTGGCTTGAAGACCCGGCGCATTGGCGCGAAAAGACCCGTGACATCGAGGACCGGCTGAGTGACGCGCTGCATGAGCGTCTCACGCAGCGTTTTGTGGACCGGCGCACCAGCGTGCTGATGCGTCACTTGCGAGACAAATCCATGGCTACCCCCGAAATCAACGACCGCGGCGAGATCAGTCTCGAAGGGCACCTCATCGGCTCCATACAGGGCTTCAGGTTCACCCTCGCGCGGTCCGACGGCGACACCGATGCCAAGGGGCTCGCCTCTGCGGCCCAGCAGGTGATCGCGCCCGAGATCGCCAAGCGGGCCGACCGCCTCGCCGGCGCGCCCAACGAAGAGTTCGTGCTATCGACCGACGGCCAGCTGCGCTGGCGCGGTGAAGTGGTTGCGACGCTCGCCGAGGGCGATGGCCTCTACGCCCCCCGCTTGATCGTGCTCGCCGACGAGAGCCTCACCGGCCCCGATCTCGAACGGGTACAGGATCGGCTGCAGCTGTGGACGCGGCACCACGTCAACACCGTGCTCGAGCCGGTGCTGCAATTGGAGGCACCAGCCGATCTCGAAGGCACGGCCCGCGGCCTCGCCTATCGGCTCTACGAGAATTTGGGCCTGCTGCCGCGCCAGATGGTGGCAGACGAAGTCAAAGGCCTCGACCAGGACGTGCGCGCCAAGCTGCGTAAGCTTGGCATCAAGTTCGGCGCCTACCACATCTATGTGCCGCTGGCGCTCAAGCCGGCGCCACGTGAGCTGGCGTTGATCCTGTTTGCGCTCAAGAACGGCGGGGTACGTCAGCCAGGCGTGAGCGAACTGCCGCATACCGTGCTGTCTGGAAGAACATCGTTCCAGATCGACCCCGAGATTTCGCCTAAGTTATACGAAGTTGCCGGCTTCAAGGTTGCCGGCAAGCGCGCCGTGCGCGTCGATATCCTCGAGCGCCTGGCCGATATCATCCGCCCGCTGATCGCCCTCGATGCCAAGACGCATCAGGGCGAGGCCCCGGTTGGCGCCGCTGAAGGCAATGGCTTCCGCGTCACCGTGGAAATGACCTCGCTGCTCGGCACCGCCGGCGACGACTTCAACTCGATCCTGACCTCGCTCGGCTATCGCGTACGGCGCACGCCGAAGCTCGCAACACCGCCCGCCGACGTGACGCCGCCCGTCGAGACCGAAGCACAGATCGATGCCGCAGCGGACGCGACGGCCAATGACGATGCCAGCGCGACCGTTGAGGGCACTCTTGCGGTTCCGGCTGAGACGGTTGCCGAAGCGCCGGCCCTTGAGTCCGCGACCGCCGATCTCGGCGCTGCGCCCCCGCCTGCTGAAGCGCCGGCGGTAGCCGAGGCGCGGGCCGTAGCCGATGCGCCAGCCGTCGACGCTGCTCCTTCCGGGGAAGACGCCAAGCCCGCAGAGCCCGAATTCGACGAAGTGTGGTTCCCGGGCGGTCGGCGTCCCGACAATCCGCGCCATCAGAACAAACGCCCGCATCGTGCCGACCACGCCAATGGCAGCGAGGCTCCGGCCGAGGGATCCCGTCCCCCACGCCGGTTCAATCGCGACAATGCCGCGCCGCGCCCCGAAGGCGCCGCCGACAAGACAGGCGCGCCGACCCGGCCGCGCTTCGAGAACAAGCGGCCCAAGCAGTTCGGTGACGACAAGAAGCCGTTCGAAGGCAAGAAGTTTGCCGGCAAACGTGGTGGTGACCGCGAGGATTGGAAAGACCATCGCCCGCGCGAGAAGCGCGACGTGCCGCTCGATCCGGATTCGCCATGGGCTGCGCTCGCGGCGCTCAGGAATCCCAAACCCGAGTAGCGCTTGGCCAAGCAGCGGCTCGACAAGTGGCTGTTTTTCGCGCGGGCGGTCAAATCCCGCACTTTGGCGCAGAAGCTGATCGAAGCCGGGGCCGTGCGGGTGAATTCCGAGCGGGAAACCCGGACGGATTGCCAGGTTGGAACCGGTGATGTGCTGACGATGAGCATCCACTCGCGTCTCCTGGTCTGGCGAATCGTCGATCCAGGCGAGCGGCGCGGACCGCCGGGCGAGGCACAAATGCTGTACGAGGACTTGTCTCCGGACGTGCCGCGGTCCTGAGCAGGAACCTCAAGGACGGTTGAGGTCAGTAGGAAAGCTCTTTCCCTCTGCGGGCCCCCGGCAGCATGGGCTTGCGGGGCCATCCCTTGCGACCCCCGCCAAAACGCGTTAGCACGCAGCCGACCGCGGTCTCTCCCCCGCGCCGCAAGGACTTCACCGCCTCAGATGACCTACATCGTCACGGATAACTGCATTAAGTGCAAATACATGGACTGCGTCGAGGTTTGCCCCGTCGACTGCTTCTATGAGGGCGAGAACATGCTCGTCATTCATCCGGACGAATGCATCGACTGCGGCGTGTGCGAGCCCGAATGCCCTGCCGAGGCGATCAAGCCCGATACCGAGCCGGGTCTCGATAAGTGGCTGGAAGTGAACTCGAAATACGCTTCTGCCTGGCCCAATATCACCGAGAAGAAGGACCCGCCGGCCGACGCCAAGGAGTGGGACGGCGTCGAAGGCAAGTTCGAAAAGCACTTCTCCGAGGCTCCCGGAGAAGGCGACTAGGGTCTTGTCCCCCGCTTCCTAGGAACGGCCTGTCTGCGCAAAGCTGGTCGCGTTTTGAGCACCCCAGGGCGGTCGGCCGCTTTCTTGCAAATGCTGCACTGGTTGCCCATCTCTTAGGCAGTTCCGCAACACTCGACGCCCCGGGATCGCGCCAAATTAACGCAGTGATTCGGCAATTTTGATTTTGCTGGAAAATTGTGCTATGGTCCTAATCATCGATGCAGCACCTAGCCCTGTGCCTTACGGCACTCTTTTTTTGACACAGTCGGAGAACTGACCAACCGGACGGTCTAGCGGGACCGGACGGCGGCAAGGGCTTGCTGCAAAAAGTAACAAGGACGGTCTTCCGCAAAGAACCGGTCCGGGCGGCGTCAAAGGAGTATCTCATGGTAGCCAAGAAAACTGTACAGCGCCTCGGATTCAAGACCGGAGAATACATCGTCTACCCGTCCCACGGCGTGGGCATGATCACCTCGATCGACGAGCAGGAAGTGGCCGGCCTCAAGCTCGAGCTGTTCGTGATCTCGTTCGAGCAGGACAAGCTGACGCTTCGCGTCCCGACCGCCAAGATCAAGTCCGTCGGCATGCGCAAGCTGGCCGAGGAGCCCGTCGTCAAGAAGGCCCTCGAGACCGTGACTGGCCGTGCCCGCGTGAAGCGCACCATGTGGTCGCGCCGCGCCCAGGAATACGAAGCCAAGATCAATTCGGGCGACCTGATCGCCATCTCGGAAGTCGTCCGCGATCTCTACCGCTCGGACGACCAGCCGGAGCAGTCCTACTCCGAGCGCCAGCTGTTCGAGCAGGCGATGGACCGGATGAGCCGCGAGATCGGGGCAGTCAACAAGCTGACCCTGACCGAGGCCGTGCAGCTGATCGAAAAGCAGCTGGCGAAGTCGCCGCGCCGTGGCCCGCGCACCGAGCCCGACGCCGAGGAAGCCGCCGCGTAAGGCGAGCTGATATCGGAGAGATATCAAGGCCGGCAGCGATGCCGGCCTTTTTGTTTGCGCCGACTGTGGTGCGCAATCGGTGCGCCCACCCACAGGGTCATTCCCGCGAAAGCGGGAACCTGTGTGTCACGGCAAGTATCTAAACGGAGGTCCCCGCTTTCGCGGGGATGACCCGGTGGGGAAAAGCACCTTAAAAGCGCAAGCTCAGTTCACCACGACGATCTTGTACGCCGCACCCGCTGTGACCGGATCGCCGGGGTAGAGGTTGTTGAGGATGTAGAACAGGTTGGTCGCGTCCTTCATCGGCCCCATCCGGCGCGCGAGCGAATCGGCGCTGTCGACCGGGCCGGCGATCACTGTCTTGATGTTGAGCGTATGGATCTGCCTGAGGTCGCCGACCGAGGTCGCACGGAAACTCTGCAGCGTCGCCTCGGCGCCACGCGCGAACAGCTCGCTGTCGATGCGGGCTGCGAAGATGAAGCGGTAGACCTGCCCGTCATAGCGCACCACTTCGACGCGGAAGTTCCATTGGTCGGTCTTGGCTAAACCCGACGCGGTGTCGAAGCCGTTGACGTTGCGGCTCTGCACGGAATTGGCGTTTAGCCCCGCGATCCAGCCAGACTTGAGGTAGTCGACGAGCGACATCGTGGTGGGCACCTGCGCGCTGTCGAAGCGCACTGCCTCGCCATCGCCAGCAACGCCAACGACTGCCGCGTTCGAGATCTGCAGGCTGTAGCCGGCCGGCACGCTGAAGGTGAATTTGAGCTTGGGCTGGATGAAGCGCTGACCCGAGATCGCCCCCTGCTGCGGGCTGTCGCCATAGACCATGCCGTCGATCGCGGCCATGTAGTCGGGGCGCATCTGCGCGCCGATGCCTGGGGCACCAAAGAAGCTGCGCGCGATCTCGGTGGCTTTCTGGATGCGATCGGGCGTCGAGGGGTGGGAACTCAGGAAGTCCGCGCCTTGCTCGGCGGTGCCCGACATATACTGGGAGAACCGGCCCATGACGCCGAGGAAGCGCGCCGCGGCGTGCGGGTCGAACCCGGCCTTGCCGGCGATCATGATCCCTTCCTTGTCGGCCGCCAGTTCCTGTGCCTGGCTGAACGCCGCCAGCGACAGCTGCGCCTTGTTGGCCGACTGGTCGGTCGAGGGGTCGGCGCCGAACACGCCCGTCACCACCTTGTCGACCAGCGCCGTCGTGCGGATGCGGTTGGTGCGCGCCTGCGCGTGGTGAAGGATGACGTGCGAAATCTCATGCGCCAGCACCGCCGCCAGCTCGCTCTCGTCATTGGCGAGGGCGAGGATGCCGCGCGTCACATAGATGTAGCCCCCCGGCAGCGCAAAGGCGTTGACGATGGGGCTGTCGAGGACGGTGACGGTGAACTTGGTGTTGGGCTGGTCGGCCGCCGAGAGCAGCTTGCTGACGATCTGCGCCAGCATCACTTCGGCGGTACGGTCGGTGTAGATGCCGCCATAGGAGGCGACGATCTTGGGGTTCTCGCGCGCGCCGATAATGTCGTCTTCCGGATCGCCGGTATCGGACACCAGCGGCGTCAGCTGCCCATTGGACTGCGTCGTCACGGGCGTGCCCGGTCCGAGCACGCTCGAGCAGCCCGCCAGGGCCGCCACGAGGACGAACAACGCTAGCCTGGAGATCAGCCGCAACGTCATGGAACCGCCAGCACCTCGATCTGCTCGGGATGCGTCACCTCGAGGCGCGGACCGTCTTTGAGGTCGATCCAGCCGCGCACCCGCACCAGGGCGTTGCCCAGCTGCAGCGGATCGAGTCCTTCTGCGGCGAACAGCTTGAGGGCCTTCGCGTCGATCACGGCGGTGAAATCCTCTTTGTAGTGGCGGCCGAAGTTCAAATAGACCCGCCCGCCGCTCTTGTCGGCCTTGAGCACGCGGCCTTCAACCAACTCGTAATGTCCCGAAAGCACAGAAAAATCCGCCGGCCGCCCGGCGCGACGCACCCTGTAATAGGGATCGGACCAGATGCCAAGCGCGGACGTCCTCGCCTTGGTCTCGGCGGCGAACAGCTCGGGCAGGCAGGCGCGGTTGTCGGGGAATGAATAGACCCGCGCCATGCCCCGGGCGAGCATCTGCTGCTGCACCCAGACCGGCTCGGCGCCAGTCACGAAGAGCTGTGCGAGCAGCCGGCCGTAGCGATCCTTCGTCTCGCCGCCATACCGCAGCAGCACGGGCTTGCCGAGAGTGAGGTCGCTGAGCGCCTGTTTGGCGTCGCTCGATTTGGGCCAATCCTCCAAACCGTCGCGCCCGAGCGCCAGATGCGGCGCCTGGATGCCGATCAGGCGGACGATGAGTCCATTGTCGAGCATCAGCGTATCGCCGTCGACGATCTGGCTGACGGTGCCCTTGGGACCATCGCGCAGGCCTTCGCAGGCCAACGCCAGCGGCATCGACATCAGCGACATGGCGACGGCACCCAAAACCGCATGGTGAAAGCGCAAATCCGGCCCCGAACCGAGTGCCCGGCAGTGTGCAGCAGAATGCGGCGAAAATCCCACTTGGCTTATGCATGGCGGGACCGCAAAGGCTGCTAAGAGAGACGATGCGCGCTGGCCGAAATAACAGCCGCCTCGAGCCTTGCCGCAATTGTCCATTTGGTCCCGATGCTCGCCGAAAGCCTTGTCTACGCTCGCAGTTTCTGGCGAACGCCGACGCCCTTCCGTCCGCATCTGGCGGAAGCGGTGGGACTATGGGCGCGCGGGCAGCGGCAGTTCCGTGCCTGGACCCCGCACCTCAAGAAGACCCTGGGGACGATCGACGCCACGATCGACGACATCGCCTCGCGCCGGACGGTGGCGGTGCTGGGGTCGGGACCGCTGTTCGACGTGCCGATCGAGGCGCTGGCGCGGACCTTCGAGCGCGTGCTGCTGATCGACCGCATTCACCTTGCGACAAGCGATCACCGCACCGCCCGCTATGGCAATGTACAGCGGGTCTGGCGGGACCTCGCATCGGCCGGCGATCCCCAGCCGCTGGCCTTCCTGCGCGACATTCCGGCGCTCGATTGGGTCGTCTCGCTGAACCTGCTGAGCCAGATCGCCCATGGGGCGCCGGAGGGTGCGGAACGGCAAGCCGTCGGGCGCCATCTCGACGGCTTGGCCGCGCTCGATCGTCCGGTCACATTGATCACCGACATCGACTACCGCATCTTCGACCGCGCCGGCACGCTGCTCGAGGAGGCCGACCTCGTGCACGGCCACCCGATGCCGCCGCCCGAAAGCCGCTGGCTGTGGGAAGTCGCGCCCTTCGGCGAAGATGGGCGCGATACGCGGCGCATCCATACCGTATTCGCATACCCCGAATGGCATCGGACAATTGATCGCAGGGCGTCCTTCTTCTAGAGCCGAACCAATCGCGCCCCTGGGCGTTTCCCGTCCGCCTTTTCCGGAGCCGAGCGTTCATGAAGTTGCCGAGTTTGACGGGCGTGCGCGGTATCGCCGCCCTGTGGGTCGTGCTGTTTCATCTGCAGCAATTTGCCGGCGAATTCGGTCTCGATGCGGTCAAGGGACTGCCTGGGCTGCGCAGCGGCTGGGCCGGCGTCGATCTCTTCTTCGTGCTGTCCGGCTTCATCCTGATGCTGGTGCATGAGCGCGATTTTCCGCGCCTCAGCTGGTCGCCGCTGTTCCGCTTCGC
>Ga0070674_100001274_pt1 | contig 13271 bp, 11 predicted proteins | sample KBSM33metaG_FD_65344 | JGI IMG/M metagenome (GOLD analysis project Ga0070674, IMG submission 65344) | Miscanthus rhizosphere microbial communities from Kellogg Biological Station, Michigan, USA - KBS M3-3 metaG | ecosystem: Host-associated > Plants > Roots > Rhizosphere > Soil ... | reverse complement strand
GGCAGCATGATTGCCCTCGACATCCGCACTGGAAAAATCGTGTGGCAGACGTTCGTGCTGCCTGATAACGGCGGGGTGCCAGGTGGGTTCGCCGGCGGCGCTTTCGTGAATCCGCCGGCGATCGACGTGGAAAACGGGCTTGTCTTCGGCGCCGCGGGCCAGCTGTACTTCCAGCCGGCGTCGGTCACCGCCTGCCTGAATGCGGATCCCGATAAGTGGGACGAGTCCTGCTTCCCCGGTAACGCACATTTCAATTCAGTCATCGCGTTCGATCTGCGAACCGGCGCGGTGCGATGGGCGTTCCGCGGTGCCGGTCCCGATGCGCGGCGGCTCGGGTGCGGAGATCCGGCGCCGTCGTGGTGCCCGCCATGGGAGAACAACTTCAGCGTGTGGGACTTCGCCGGCTCCGGTGTGAACGTGTTTCCGGCTCGCGTGGGACGTCAGTTGCGCATGATCGCCGGAATCGGACAGAAGAGCGGCGTCTACTGGGCACTCGACGCAGCCACTGGCTCTCTCGTGTGGAGCAGGCTCGTCGGTCACGGCGACGATCCCGGTGGCATCCAGTGGGGAACCGCGTTCGACGGCCGCTACATCTATGCGGCGATTGGCCACTTCAGAAACCTGACACCGTACACCTTGCCATCGGGCGAGATCATCACTGGCGGGTCGTGGGCCGCGCTCCATCCATCGACCGGCGAGATCGTCTGGCAGACTGCCGATCCACAGGGCGCAGCGGACCTCGGTGCGTTGACGGTCGCCAATGGCGTGCTTTACGCGGGCTCGATGGCACACACCGGCGATCAGATGTACGCGCTGAATACGTCGAACGGCGACATTCTCTGGAAGTTCCCTGCCGGCGGCTCGGTCGTCGCCGGTCCAGCCATCGTTGATGGCACGGTGTATTGGGGATCCGGCTACGCGCGGACGGGCGGAGTCGGGAACAATCAGTTCTACGCCTTCAGTGTCGGAGGACGATAGCCGGTCAACGCCGTGAAGGCGTGCGTCGAATCGAGTTGAGAGGCGGGTCTTCCCTGGCCTGAGCCTTGTCGAAGGCAGACCCGCCTCTCGTCTTCGTGACCTTCGTGATCTTCGTGATCTTCGTATTCTTCGTGTTCTAAAAATCCATCTGTGCGCTCAACTTCAGGAAGCGCGCCTGCAAGACGCTATTCGGCCGCAGCCACGTGTCGGTCGTCGGCACGAACGTCTGGTTGTACGTCAGGACCGCGTTGGAGTTGGTGATGTTGTACAGGTCAACTCCCACCGTCGTGCGCGTGCGGCCGAACCTCAGAATCTTGGCGAATCGCATGTCAATCTGTGTGACGCGATCGCCGTAGAGCGTCCCGGGCTCGATCAGGTTCACCGTGATCGTCTGACCGCCGACGCCTGCAAACGGCCGGTTCAAACCAACCGTCGCAGAGTTCGGCGCGGTCCAGTTCGCGGATAGTGGCGCGCCTTGATCGCTGCGAACCGTCCCGGCCACCTGCACGTCGATTTTCGGAATCGTGTACGAGCCGAGTGCGGTGGCGCGCGTCACCCATCCCGACGATGTGTCGCACCATGGATTGGTCGGGTTCTGTGCCAGGAGCACCGTCCACTCCGGAATGGCACGCCTCACGTCGCAGTAATCGTTGCCTGCCACTCCCGTGTTGAACCCGCCCTGCAGCATCACGCCGTTTCTCATTCGCGCCGTCACGTTCAGGTTGAGAGAATTCGCGACCTGCGACCAGCCGCCATACGCTGAGTCGAGCGTCGTGTAGTTGTCATTCAACCGGGTCGAGGCGATCGCCGTGACGTTGTAGAGGCCACCCAGCACTCCGCCGCCACCGTCGGGCAGGCGTTGATCTACAGGAACGGTGACGCCGAACTCCGTATGATCCTCGGGTCCGCGCGTGAGGTTGTCGATCACGGTGGAGTTCACCAGCCACCGCCGCTGATATCCCACCTCGACGGCCACGCGAGGAAGCACTTCGTGCTGCACCGACGCACCCCACTGCCAGTCGCCGGCCCTGACGCCCCACCCCGAGATGAGTGAAGGATCCAGCGTTGATTCAAAGACCTGAGTCCCGAAATTGGCGTTCGCATTCGGCCCGCACAGATCGCCGCCGGTCGCGCGCAGGTCCTGATTGGCCGGATTCATCAGGTCGCAGTCGGCCACGTAGTTGCGGTTCGCGTCGGTCCACGCTCTCGTCGTCGTCGTCGACAGGCGTGCTGTCGGATTGCTCGCGATGAACAACCCGCCGTTCTGCGCCGCCTCGAGATACCGTCCGACGTTCAACTTCACGGATGTCTTCCCGGTGCCGAATACGTCGAATGCGACTCCGCCCCGCGGCCAGAAGTCGTTGTACCCCTCGACGCCTGTCGTTCGCGGATAGGTCACCGCATTCGGGAAGAAGCGGACGGGTCCGACCTCCTGCTCGGGGAAGTAGCTCCACGCGTGGTCGTATCGCAACGCTCCCGACAGCGTGAACCGCCCATGCGTCCACTGCTCCTGGGCATAGAAGGCATCACTGCGAACTGACTGCCGGATGTCGAAGCGGTTGATGTTGAGTGTGATCTGGTCGGGAATGGCGTTGTTGAATCGGTACTGGAGGTACTCGAGGTTCCCGAAGTTCTTCCGCTGATCGATCAGCAGCGCCCCCTGATAGCCGACCTTGATGCTGTGACTTCCCGTCACGAGGGATGCGCCGAGATTCCACTGCGTGTTCCAGTTGACGTTCGAGAACCAGTTGAGCGATCGATACGTCAACCCGGGAATGTTGCCGTTACCGGCGCAACCGCCGGCGCACGCCTCGACGACGCGGATCAGGTTCTCTGTCTCGAGGCCGGGAAGCTGGCCGCCGCCGTAGCGGCTGCGATACATGCCCGTCCCCGCCTCCAGCAGCAACCGATTGCTCACCGGTGACGTCCACTTGATCTGCGACACGCGGTTGCCGAAATCGCGGTATCCCGCCGTCTCGGGCGCAGCGACCGCGGACGCAGAAGGAGTCGGGGCCGCCGTGGACCCGGCGAAGACCTCGTTGTCGCTCGACTTGCGGCACGCGTCGCCAGAGAATCCAGGCGCCGCACCGCCTTCACACGGGAGTTGCTGGTCGTAGAACACCGTGAACTTGTTTCGCGGCGTCGCCTGCGCGGTCAGCCTGAGCGCCGTGATGCGATAAGAGGCGGCGAGCACGGCGGGGCGGGACGTGTCGGCGACATACGTCCACTTCGTGGGGTCGCCCGCGTTCGCATTGGCGAACATGCCCGGCACCGTTCGCTCGCTTCCTTCTTCGCGCAGGTTCAGGTAGTACCACAGGCGGTCCTTCGCGAGAGGTCCGCCGATACCGAGGTTGAAGTCCCACACCTGTCGGGTCTCACCGGGCGTCGTCAGGCCGCGGTCGCGCAACTCCTGCGTGTAGTTGCTGCCGACCATGCCACTCGTCGTCCCGGCGGCGAAGAATGTGCCTCGGACGGAGTTGCCGCCTTCTTTCGGCAGCACGTTCAACGACGGACCGCCGCCCTCCGTTTCTCCAAGGCCGCCAGTGGTCGTCATCGCGATCTCGCGCGCATTCGCCACGTCGGCGATGTACGACGAGACGCCGGCGCCGTTGAATGCCGAGCCGACACTGATGCCATCCACGTTGACGCGTCCCTCGTTGGACCGCCCGCCGAATCCGCCAAACACCACCATGCCCGGCACCACCTGCACGTCAGTCGGGGCACCGCCCTGGTTGACGCTGTTCGGAATCAGCTGAATCAGGTTGTTGTACGACCGCGACGACGGAATCGCGCTGATGATCTCGTTGTCGAGCACCATCTGACGCCGCATGCTCTGCACGTCGACGATGGGTGACTCACCAGTGACCGTGATCGTTTCGGTGAGCTGGCCGACGCGCATGTCGGCGTTGATGGATGCCGTGAAAGACCCTTCAAGCGTGACCCGCTCGCGCTTGACGGTCGTGAATCCCGGCAAGGTGAACGTGACCGTATACTCGCCCGCCCGAAGATCGACGATGCGGTACTGGCCGTTGCCATCGGTCGTGGCCGTTCGCACCTTTTCGATGAGCGCGGGGCTCGACGCCTCCACGGTGACGCCGGGCAGCACGGCGCCTGATGTATCTCGAACGGTTCCAGTGATCGACGCTTGGGCGAACGCTAAGGCCGGGGTCCCCAGGAACAACGCCACGACGACCCAGACCGCGCCAGGTGTGCGCATAGTGCTCCTCCGAGGAGTTGGTGGACGAATTTCGAAGCTGGGGGATTGTTGCAGGAAACGGGGGTGGGAACGCTCAAAAAAGCGTCAAGGTCATCTATGCCGCGCCATCCTGGGGCGCCGTCCAGTTTCTGAACGCCGCGTCATCGAACAGGGCGATCCTGAAGGCATCGACGAAGCCAAGCACCAACGGGACCAGAGAGCCCCGTGATTTCACAGGAGGGTTCTAGCCACTACGCAGGTGTCCGACCGCATCGAGTCGAGCGACTCGCACATTCACCACAGGATCGCAGGCGCGGTGAATGGCGCTCACCGGTCAGGTGTTGAATCGCAGGTAGCGACTGTCGACCGCGTCGTCTTTGGAGTAGCTCACGGCGTGAACGAGCACACCCGCCGGATTCATCAGCCGGATCGTCCCGCCCTTGTTCGACAGTTGCGCACCATTTCCCGTCAGCACGATTAACGTCGATGCACCTGCCGCCAGTTGCACCCCGTTGAGCGTATCCGCCAGGTCGTTCTTGTCGACGACGCGCCAGCCGGTCAGGTCGACCGGAATGGTCGTCGTGTTGCCGATCACCACGACCTCCTTGTGCACATCGTCTCCCACCGGGTTGACGAGCGCGCGCTCGACGTAGACAGCGGGGAACGTCGGCTGAGGATCCTCGGGCTCCGGGATGTGCGGCGGCGGAATGACGGGCGGCGTCGCAGCGGGTGGAATCTCCTTCGACACGCCGGGGATTCGATCGCCATTCGAGTCGGTCGGCAGGAACTGCGTCTTGAAGCGGAAGAACATCCCGGTGACGTGATCGGGATACAGCAGAATCAGACCACCATCGTTGAAGACACCGTTGTCCTCGTCATGCTCGTGCGGCGCGTTCCCCTGGTTCATGTGGATGTCGTGGAGCCCGTCTTTCGTTCCGAACTCGGCATCGATGCCCGGCTTCGGCGCGGGATCGTGAAAGTGCGAACCGAAGGCGATCAGTTCCCCGCCGCTCGCCTTCAGGTCGTTCAGTTGGCGGCTCACGACGTCCTGCAGATCGTCGTTCTCCCCCGGGCCTGTGGGTGGCAAGGCAATTCCTGTGGGCCAGTCGAAGAGCGGCGCGCGCGAGTAGTCGAGCGCGTTCGACGCCGACCGTGGTTTGCGATTCAGGTCAGTGAGCCCGGACGGCAACGCTGCCAGGCTCTCCAGAATCGGATGACTGAGCAGCGGATCGGCCCGATGAAAGATCACGAGAGACTTCGCGGGGTCGCCCGAGCGGACGTTGACCGGAATGCGCCAGGGTTTTCCCTGACCATCGATCACACGAACTTGCAGATGAGGCGACTTGCTGGCTCCCGGTGGAGGATCCTCACGCTTCCATCGATCGAGCTTTCCACGCAGCACACCATAGATGACGGCCACTGGTCACCAACCTTCGCTCTGTCACGCGGCGTTTACGTCGTGACGACTCTTCACAGGAGCTAACGCCGATTCGGGCTCGACAGAACATGTGGCTCTCGACATCTCAACGTCGAGCTGCGTGCGGCTGTGCTCGCGATCGACAACTCGCAGGGGTAGAGTCACGAGATGCCATTCGAATTGGCCAAGCACTCGGGAAAGACGAGGTGACCCATGTCGTTGAAAGGGATGTACGCGTACGCACAGCAAGTCGCACAGGGGCATTTCCACGGCACGATCGAGGAACACAACGGAAAGTTGGAGTTCAAGGGATCAGTCGCCACAGAGACGGAGAAGAACGACATCTGGAATGCGATCAAGACCATTCCCACGTGGCGTGACGACATCAACGCAGACATTCGCGTGACGGGCGGGCCGAGCTCGGTAGCGCCCACTGCGCCGCCCCCGACGGCGCCGCCGGCACGAAGCACGCAATCCGCGACTGCAACCGCGGTCGCGCCGAAGACCTACACCGTCAAATCCGGCGATACGCTCAGCAAGATCGCCAAGGAGCATCTCGGCAACGCCAGCGACTACATGAAGATTTTCGAATTGAACAAGGACCAGTTGAGCGATCCCAACAAGATCAATCCTGGCCAGGTACTGCGTCTACCGTAAGGCGAAATAGTGTGAAGGGGTCTGACCCCTTCACACTTCTCGATTTACTCAGGCCCAGAACCCTGTCACCGAAGCGATCTGGCCGTCGGCATTCAGCACGAACAGATTCGTGCCGCGCCCACGCTCCTGGCCATCGCTGCCGACCGCGACCCAATCCGCCAGCACGTGCCACTGACAGTGGCGGATGCCGCCACGACGTTCGAGTCGCATCCCGGGCATGAAGCGCTGCGCCGCCGCGAGGTGCGCGCTCACCTCGCCGGCGCCATCGAGACAACTGAATCGGTCGCCGAACGTCACGTCTGGCACAGCGATCGCCGCAAGTGTTCTCTCGCGCGTCGCCGTGTCCGCCTCGCTCCACGTGGCAAACCATCGATCGACGAGTGCGGTCGCTCCGGTACTGACGGTGTCGGCAATGAGGTTGGCAAACAGCGACAACTGGAAACGCCAGCCCTGTACGTGCTCGTCGCGAGGCTGGACGTCGGCGAACTCGTGCGTCAGTTGCAGCAGCGTTCCGTTCGGGTGGCGATCGAGTCGAATCGTGACGCGGGAACCGTCAAGCGGAATCGGCTGACCGCTCGCGTAGCCGTACGTGAACACGATTCGTTCCGGCGCCTGAAGCTCGAGGACCTCGCCGGACACTTCGACGCCGTTGGGATGCCGGATCAGCATGCGACCACCGGGCCGGGCGTCGATGGTGGAGCCAGTGCCCCACCACGCGGCCCATTGCGGCGTATCGGTGAAGAATTGAAAGACAGTTTCAGGCCGCGCCTGGATCACCAGCGTGCGATCCAGGCGATGGGCGAGGGCTGGCGCGATCATCGGTCCTCCCATGTCGTGAACATGTGTGAAGGGGTCAGACCCCGTCACGTTTCTTGCGGCGACGCGGACGCCGCCGCGACGCGGGCTGCGGCCCGCGTCGACTCTCTGCGAGCTCGGCTCGCAACTTGAGACGCCAGAGCGCGTCGTTCCACATCTGCTCCAGCATCGGGGCGACGGGACCAAGCGCGTCCCTCTTGATTCGGTAGACGCGAAACTGGCGATCGGCCTCGCATTCGACGAGGCCCGCGTCGAGCAGCACCTTGAGTTGGAGGGACACGGCGCCGAAGGTGACGTCCGGCATGGCGTCGCGGATGGCACCTGCGGTCAGTTCCTGATTCCAGAGCAGTCGCAGGATCTCGCGACGGCGCGGGGACGCGACAGCAGCCAGAAGAGCCGTGTCCATGGAGTCGAGTCTTAATTTAGATCAAACTAAAATACGAGTCAAGCCCCGCGCGACTCGTGTCCCGTCAGGCGCGATCCTCCCAGTCGGTCCAGTCCACCGCAACGCTCTCGCGATACGCGCTGACGGCTTCCCCAATCGTGGCGAAGAACGTCCCCTCGCCGAAGCGCTCATACAACCCGAAACGTTTCAGCTTGTCCTTCACCGGATCCTTCATCTCCGCGAAGTACAAACTGATTCCCGCGGCACGCAGTTCGTCGTCGAGATCGCAGACGGCGTCGGCCGACGTGACGTCGATACTCGTCACCGGCTCAGCCGCCACGACCAACCACCTGACCGCCGTCGGCGAGCGCGCGATGGCAGCCCGGACCCGCTCGTGAAACAGTTCGGCGTTGGCGAAGAACAGCGGCGCGTCCCAGCGAAAGAGGACGAGACCTGGAATCAGCCGCGCGTTCGGATATCGCGTGATGTCGTGGTAGCCCTTGATCTGATCGACACGTCCCAGCACGGCGGAATGCGGGCGCCAGCCGTCCCACAGGAACTCGATCACGGCAATCACGATCGCGAAGGCGATTCCGGGGATCGCGCCGAATGCAGCCACACCGGCAAAGCACGCCATCGACAACCAGAACTCCCAGCGCTGGATGCGATAGATGCGACGCAGGTCTGACACCTCGAAGAGCCCGATGGCCGAGGCGATCACGAGCGCGGCCAGCACGGTTTGCGGCAGCGATCGAAGCAGGTCGGGCGCAACGATCAGCAGCAGTGCGATCGCGACTGCGCCCACAACGCCCGTGAGCTGCGTTCGAGCGCCCGCGGCTTCTGCCACCGGGGTGCGAGACGAACTGCTGCTGATTGGCATCCCCTGGAAGAAACCGGTGGCGAGGTTGGCGATGCCGAGCCCGGTCATTTCCTGATTCGGATCAACTGGCGCACGCAGGCGTGCTGCGTACGTCCGCGAGAGCACACTCGTGTCCGCAAACGAGATGAGCGCAACAGCGACGCCTCCCATGACAAGTGACGTCAACTGCTCGAAGGGCACCAGCGGAAGACTGGGTTCCGGCAACCCTTGAGGCAACGGTCCGAGCACCGACAGGCGCCCCGCCAAATCGAACACGCCGACGATGACCGTGGCGCCCGCGACCGCGATCAACATGCCAGGGATGCGCGGCCACCTTTTCAACACGAGAATCAGCGCGAGCGCGCTCGCGCCAATCGCGAGTGCGACCACGTTGGTGCTTCCCGCGAGCACCTGTTCGACGATGCCCGTCGCCTGGCGGACGGGCCCGTCCGCTGATACTGAAAACCCAAACAGCTTCGGAAGCTGACTGAGGATCACGGTCAGCGCGATGCCGTTCATGTAGCCGTAGCGAATCGGCTTCGACAGCAGCTCGGTGATGAACCCAAAACGCGCGAGCCCTGCCGCCACGCAGACGACGCCGGAGACAACCGCCATCACGCCAGCCGCCGCGACCGCCCGCTGCGGATCACCTGCCGAGATCGGCAACACGACGGCGAGGATGACGGCAGCGAGCGCGGAGTCGGGACCCAGCACGAGAATCCGGCTGGGACCGAAAACGGCATACGCGAGGAGAGGAACGATCGTCGCGTAGAGACCGTTGATGCCTGGTACACCCGATGCCTCGGCATACGCAATGCCGACCGGCACGAGCATCGTCGTCATGACGAGGCCGGCGACGAGGTCGTGCCGCAGCCAGGCCCGCTCGTACCGGCGGACGACGTCGAGCCCCGGAACCCAGTGCTTCAGGTCCGCTTCCAGAGGCTGACCGCCGCTTCCTTGCCGCTGTCGTAGCGCGTGCTCAGCGACAGCATCCCGTCGGCGCGAAGGTCGTAGTATCGAATGCGCTCGAGTGCGAATGGGTTCGCGCGAGCCGCGGCGAGCGTCGGATCGAATCCGAGCGCGCGCTCTTCGAAGTCGATGACCTTCAATCGACGATTCATCCTGCCCTCCACTCAGACCTCCGACAACTGGCTGATGGGGAATATAGGGAAAGCCTTGCCAGCCCACGCAAAAGCCCAGCGATCGAATTATCGCGACAAACGGCCGGCCTTGGTGTCGATATTCCCGACGCGCCGTCTCAACCCGCAGAGAGGTGTCACCAAATACCGATCGGCTTTGCCGCATGGGCATGCATCGTGCGTATCAATTGCGGCACGGGAGCGTGACCATGCGACGGACCTTGGACGAACGGGAATGGGTCAGGTCGACGCGGCAGGATCTTCAAACGCCGGTCGTGTCTCGCATCGATCGAGAAGCCCTCGAACGCGTGATGAGAGAGGATGTCTTTCTCGCGGCCGACGGCAGAGCGCTCGCCCTCGACATCTCGCAAGACTGGCCGCGAGCGCGCCCGAACGGGCGGCGGGCGTAACGAGCCACGACCCCAAGACGACCCCCGCGACACGCCGCAGTGTCCGCGCGCCCGTCACCCCTGTCGGCTGCCCGACACGATCTTCAGCACTCAGTTTGAAAAATCCGGCCTAAGTTTGATGCGTCCCGGGGTTTCTCCGGGTCGCCTGAGCCGCGGTCCGGCAATTGCACAGTCCGGCACAACCGCGGCACCTGACGCCACGGCCGCCTCAACGTGTTCATCAACCCGACCGTCACTCTCTCCGGAAAGACCCCGGACTGGCTTACGCAGGTTGCAACCGCGCTCGGCATGGGCCTGGTCTACTTCTTCGCCTGTTACGTCGCGCTCTCGATCGACGTGACCAACGGCGCGGCGTCGGTATGGCCGGCGAGCGGCCTTCTGTTCGGCGCGCTGCTGCTCGTGCCGCGTCGACTCGTTCTCTCCATCCTCGTGGGCTCGCTGGTCGGAGGGATCGCCGCGAATCTCGGCGTGGGATTCGCCGCCGCCACGAGCGTTGGCTATACGTGCATCAATCTTGGCGAAGGGCTCGCGGGCCGCTGGCTCGTTCGACGCTTCTGCCCCGACGCGCCGCGACTGAGCCAGCCGCTGAACGGCTTCGCCTTGATCGCCTGCGGCGTCATGGCATCCGTGGGTGGCGGAGCGATCGCTGGTCTCGTCGCAACGCTGACATCACCGGCGAGTTGGCTCGGTGTGTTCGGTACCTGGACCGGTTCAGATGCCACGGGAGTCGTGATCATCACTCCCGTGCTCCTCGCCACTGCCGGCGCCGTCTCGGAACTCAAACTTCCTTTTCCCCGCCGGCGGCTGTTCGAGGCGCTATTCATCCTTGCCGTCCTGGTTGTGACGTCGGCATACCTCTATCTCTGGAAGCACCCGTCACGGCTCGATCAGTTCGCAAACCCGCTGCTCATCCTGCCGCTCATCGCGTGGGCGGCGATCAGATTTGAAGCAACCGGCGCGGCGTGGGCCGTCTTTGTTGTCAACGCCTTCTGCCTCTGGGGCACGGCGCTTGGCTACGGCCCGCTTTTCGATCTCACGCCGTCATCGCTGGTCAACGTCGTCGTTCAGGCGCGTGTCGGCGTGACCGGCATGGTCGCCCTGTCACTTGGAGCCGCCGTCGGCGCCGCCCGTCGATCGGCGGCCGTGCATCGGCACCTCGCGCGTGAACTGCAGGAAACAGCGGACAGGGAGCGCTCACGTCTCTCCCACGAGTTGCACGACGAGGTCGCGCAAAAGCTGGCTGCGCTCAAGATGCAGCTGCAGCTCACGGAGATGGATCAGATGCTCGACCGCCGCAAATCGACGGCGTCCTCCGTTGCGATGGTGGACGACCTGCTGTCCGAGGTTCGTGCGATGTCCCACTCGCTGCGTCCGGCGCCATTCGACGAGGGCCAGTTGCTGCCGGCACTGAATGCCCTGGCGACGTCGGAGGGCGCACGTGGTCGGCTCACCGTGCTCATCGAGGCACCGGACAACGAGCTCTCGCTTCCACGCAACATCGAGCTGGTGTGCTACCGCGTCGTGCGCGAAGCGATCGCCAACGTTGTCAAGCATGCGCGCGCGCAAAACGTCTGCGTGTTCGTGAACTACGAATCGGATCAGCTGACCGTGAGCATCGTGGACGATGGGCGCGGCTTCGATGTGGCGCCGACGACTCGTCAGGCGGTGCGCGACGGACATCTGGGACTCGTCGGCATGCGTGAACGTCTCAGCCGCGTCGGCGGCACGATGAGCGTGAGCTCGACGATCGGCCAGGGCACCACCGTCACGTGTCTCGTTCCTCTTGGAGTTGCAGCATGAGTCACCGCATTGTCATCGCCGACGATCATCCGCTCATGAGAGCTGGCATTCGCACGCTTCTCGAGAAGACGATCCCGAACGTCACCATCCTCGAAGCCGTCGATGGCCTCGACGCCGTCGAACTGGCGTCACAGGCCCGTCCCGACATCGTGCTGATGGACATCAGCATGCCTGGCCTCAACGGCGTGGAAGCAGCGCGGCGCATCACCGCGTACGTGCCCGGCACCAAGGTGATCATGCTGTCGATGCATCAGGACGAGCAACGAGTGGTCGAGGCCATGCGTGCGGGCGCGACCGGATACCTGATGAAGGATGTCGCGGTCGCCGAAGTCAGAATCGCCATCGAGAGCGTGTTGAGAGGCGAGGTTTATATCAGCCCGAGCGCGCCGAAAACAGTCACGCAGATGCTCGCCAGGAACGAGCCGGAGACGAGTCCGCTTTCGCTGCTGACCGCGCGCCAGCGCGAGATCCTGCAGCTCATCGCGGAAGGCCAGTCAACGAAGGAGATCGGCTACCGGTTGGTGCTCAGCACGAAGACCGTCGAGACGCATCGGCGCCTCCTGATGGAGCGCCTGGGCATCCACGAGGTCGCCGGCCTGGCTCGATTCGCCGTTCGTGCGGGGCTCGTCTCCGCGGACCTCTAAGTCACTTTAGGGAATTCCCTGAAGCGAAATGACCGCTTCGCTCCTCGATAATTTGAGTGGCAGGTATCAATGGAACTAAGTCTCGTGACCATTCTGGTAATCGACGAGAACATCATGGTCAGGAGCGTGCTCGAGACCCTTCTCGAGCGCGAGGGCTTCTCTGTCCTGTCCACGCGCAGCATCGGCGTTGCTTTTCAGATGATGAAGGCCGCAGCGCCCGATCTCGTGCTCATCGAGTTGCCGACCCAATCGCGGCATGAGGTCGAGGAGATCGCTGAAATCCGACGCCAGTTCCCCGACGTCAAGGTCGTCGTGATGTCAGGCTTCTTCGGCGCGACTCCACCGCCCGCCAGCAGGCTGCAAGCGCACGCATGCATCGCGAAGCCGATCCAGCCCGAGACTCTTCGCCAGACCGTGCACTGGCTCCTCGATCAGCACTCGCCGCAGTTGCTCGGCGTGCACTAGGCCGCTGGAGCTCAGGAATTCTCTGAATCGCCCCGCCGGCGCCCGTGTCGATAGAACGGGTGATGGAGGCAGCGGTCCAGAGACTTCCCACGGTGCTGCTGGTCGATGACGAAGCGCTCGTTCGCCACACCTTCGAGCCAGGTCTCAGGCTGAACGGTTATGAGGTGTTACACGCCGGCGATGGCGACGAAGCGTTGGACGTGCTCTCCTCGGCGCCGGTCGACGTGGTCGTGACCGACCTGGCGATGCCTCGTCGCGAGGGCATCGAGACAATCATCGAGATTCGACGCCGGTTTCCCCATGTCAAGGTCATCGCGTTGTCCGGGGTATTTGGTGGTTTTTATCTCGGGATGGCTCGACAACTTGGAGCAGCCGCCGCCCTGTCCAAGCCCGTCCGCACGGAGACCCTCCGGCGCACGCTTGACGACGTGCTCGCAGCGTGTGCCTAGTCCGCGTACGTGGAGGTGATTTTCACCTCACGCCTGTCGACAGTCCGTCGACCATT
>Ga0070674_100001270_pt1 | contig 13283 bp, 13 predicted proteins | sample KBSM33metaG_FD_65344 | JGI IMG/M metagenome (GOLD analysis project Ga0070674, IMG submission 65344) | Miscanthus rhizosphere microbial communities from Kellogg Biological Station, Michigan, USA - KBS M3-3 metaG | ecosystem: Host-associated > Plants > Roots > Rhizosphere > Soil ... | reverse complement strand
CCCTCTTCGGTGAGTTAGAGTACATTGAGCTACAGCTGGGAGTGCTGAGCGTTATCAACACCGGAATCTTTTAGTTCGGTGTCAAAATCCGGTTCCAAAACTACCACCCCAAAGAAAAACGTCCAGTATGATCCGGACGCTTTTCTCTTGTAGGTGCACTTGGCGGTGAAGCGCCCGTTACAACCATCGAGCGCTACACCATCTGATTTAGTTTTGTCTAGCCTCGAGAGGTAGCTACTGTTACTACCTGTAGTAGGGCCGCTTCCGGCACGTCATGACCGTTTATACCTACGACAATTTTGGACTCACCACCGTTTTCACGCAATGTGAACGCAAGGTATTTTAAATCATGTACGTTGGGCATTTGTCCATCACGCGGGTTGTTGATAACTTTTAGTGAGTCGTCAGCGTCGGATTGAGCCGCATTAGGGTACGCCTGTAGTACTTGGTCGTAGCTCAGTACATGTAAATCACTGGCCTGCTGAGCTTTGCTGAGCCAAGTAGCGAATTGTGGTGTGTACTTTTCGTACGTAGCTTCTTGGGTTGTTAGGTTGGCAGTGTCTTTGTCCTGCAGACTCACTTGCAGCAGCGCTTGAGAGCCGTCGTGCGCTAGTTGTAGCGCGCTGGCATTGCCAGGCGCCCCAACTATGGAAACAGCGATAACTGCAATGGCAAGTACGCCAGCAAAACCTGCGCCTATGGTAATCGTTCGTTTGTTCATAAAATTACTAATTCCTTTTAGCGTTAGATATGGTAATGATTCGGCGCTTTCCTGTTGGTTGGCGCGAGAAACCAGTACACGACGCAGCTGTACTTGGTGGTGCTCACGTTGGACAGTTGGCACTGTCATATTGATAAGCTGATGATCGTCTAAAAACTGCTTCATGATTTCTGTCTCCTGTATGCTAAACGCAATATTTACAAAAGGGTTGCATAATTTGCTGTTATTTTAGACCTTCCCGTAGCTTTTTTGTCCCGCGTGATAATAATGACTTAATAGTGCCTGGACGCTTACCCATGATCTGGCCGATTTCAGCTATCGACTTCTTTTCAAAATAACGCAACGATAGCGCTTCTTGGTATTTGGCGGGTAATAAAAGGAGCCGTTTCTGTACAGCTATAAACTGTTGGTAGCGCTCTATTTCATCTTGAGCTTCTACAAGTGACGCTTCGATATCCACATCACCTGCCGGTTCGAATCCCTGCTCCTCCATCATTGCGTCGAGTGACAAGTCCTTGGTATGTTTACCTCTAAAATAGTTGGCTATTTCGTTGCTAGCGATGCGGTATAGCCATGCCGAGAATGGTAAGCCCTGCCAAGTAAAGCTGCTGATGCGCTCCAGTGCTTTTATAAATACCTCAGTGGTGACATCCTCGGCAGTCGCAACATCTCCGGTGCGACGCAAAATGTAATTGAAGATCTTTGCGTAATGCAAATCATACAGCTCGCCGTAGGCATCCCCGTCTGTTTTAGCGCGTTCAATCAGTTGCTGTTCTTTGGCTATTTCCATGGTTCCCTCTATTAACGCAAAAATCGAGAGAAGGTTGCAAATCATAGTGAAGAAATAGTTTGGAACTACTGCTCTGAGCTGTTTGTGACCCATAACCCAGCAACACGGTAGATGTCTTCAGTAACGAGCGTACCGCGTTCTTTGTGACCAATTATTTCGTCTTGGTCGCTCACGATGATGATGCGTTGCGTATCACTCATTACCAAGTTCCTCACCTATAACATGTAGTAGTTCCTGGCGGCTTGTGCCCTCAAAGTTATGACCGGTTGCCATTTTAATAATGTTTACTTTTGGTGATAACCGATCAAGTATCACGTCGCCAAGCACTTCATCTTTCGTTGCCATGATTATCGCCAGCCCTGTTTGTTCGGCCAGTTTGTTGTACATCTCTTGCGCGTCGAGGTTGTCGCGCACACGCCAATATTCTGGGGGAATTATGATCGTGCTGCCGTCTTTGCGCAGCAACCGGACAGTTTCATTTTTGGTAAAAGTCATGCCATACTGCTCGCAGATTTGACGGATTTTGTGCTCGGTATCAAGCACATTGGCAGGCGGCGCGGTAAAGATCATGGTACGTATGTCTTTTGGACACGCCAGTGCCGCCACGACGCAGCCCTGTGAGTGACATATGAGGTCGATGGCGGCCGAGGGATTTTTAGAACGCGTGTACGCGATAACTTCCAAGGAGGAAGTCCTCGTAATCCTTACCCCCATCTACCAAATTAAAAGTATTTAACGGATAAGAAAAAACGCCGGGTTTCCATTCATAAAATCCGAGCGCCTCTTCTAAGATGTAATTTTCCAATGGTGACCTCACGGAGAATCAGCTAGCTTTGCTAGCTGGCGGTCTTGCGGCGTGCTCGGAGCAAGCTCCTGCGCGCGTCCTCGACCTTCGAACTAGAGTTCGCTTCATTTTGCTACACAAAATCACCAAATTAAAAACCCCAGACAAGCTGGGGCTCTTAATTTGGTGACCCTAGAGCACCCGATTTATAAGTCAATAGTAGCCGAAATTATCCGCTGGAACGACGTTATCCGTAATACTACCCCGCAACTCAATATGTCATCGACAGGCCAGAATACGCACTCTCTCCCTCCCGGGAGTAAAGTTGTCTACAGTTAGCTCTTCTTCGGCGTAAGTTGATAGTGCGAAACAATTTGTGAAGCTACGACACGTGGTCGTAACTCAGTGTTGTCTATAATCATATGTTCAATGCCGGGTAGTGTGTCGAATTGCATCGGTTTCTGTGCAAGTTCTCGTTCAAGATGTTCCACAGAAGATACTTTTACACCCTTTCTTGATTCGGACGCAACGCGTTCCATGACCGCCTCTCGGCTTGGCCGTAACTGTACGATACACACATGGCCACCGTGGCGTTCAACGGCCGCCTTTGCCTCTTTTATAAAGGCGAATGAGTCAGGGCTACTGATGATACACGTGGATATAAAATCCACTCCAGCAACTGCCCCTTCTTCAAAGAGTTCTAGGCGAAATCGTCTCCCGAGACGCATGCGTATTTTATTTAGCCTTGGATCTTCAAATGGAAAAAGTGCCGCTACGGCATTCAAGACGGTGTGATTATCGAGCAGTTTATAGCCGGTAAGATCAACGAGCTCATTTGCGACGGACAATTTGCCAGCTGCGGTGGGGCCGTAGAGTAGAACAAAATTCATGGCACGATTATACCATTCGGAATGACTATGCAATAATACGGGGATGCATTATAAGGCAATAGGCTTCGACTACGGTGGCGTGATCGGCGGTATACACACTTCTGGACCAAGTTTCAGTGACCAAGTATGCACTTTGCTCGACATAGATAAAACCACTTACAATAAGGTCTTTTTCAGTTTATGTAGAACGATCCATCTTGGCGAAGTCGCCACATGGCGTGAGTTCTTGCAAATATTACTCGATAAGCTTGGCCAGCCAGAAAAGTTGGCTGAAGTAATAGCCATAAATGACAAGGAGGAGCAGGCATTACAGGTTGTCAGCTCAACCATGCTTGATCTTGTTGACGCTCTTCATCAAAAAGGGTATAGAACAGGGCTCCTGAGCAATAACACACTTGAGAGCGGCAGGACTATGCGCGCGAACGGTCTAAACAGTCATTTCGATGTCTTTCACATCTCGGCCGAAACAAAGCTCATGAAACCCGATCCTGAAACATATCAAAAGTTCGCGCAAGACTTAGGCGTAAATATGCATGACTTAATCTTTATCGACAATTCCCAGAATAACCTTAGCACCGCTGATCACTGTGGCTATACGCCTATCCTCTTTACAAGCCCTGACCGTCTGCGAGAGCAACTGCATAACGTCGGCATCGTGCTCTAGTATTCAGACAGCATTAGTTACTAGATACTTTCCTTCCGCATATGCAGCCTGTCGACTTCCCCTGTAATTGCCCCGACCAGCTGATCCATTTGACGGATACGCTTTGGGAGCAGCTCTATTCCGGTTTCGGCGGCTGTCTGTTCAGGAGGATGCGCATAATCCACCGGCATTATCCCCCAAGGCAAACTGTCATTAATTATTGCCAACTTTGGGCAATGAATACTGTCCCATAGGTCACCGTAGTCCCTTTTGTAAGCTAAGAAGTAATTAATGGCACGCTTGCTCAAAATCATAGGACCCCATCCAAAATCACTATCTATACCAGTAAGGTACTTAGTCGCAAGGGCGATCATCTGGTAGGCCATCGCTTGTTCGGGAGGGTAAGAATCAAGGCTGGTACGTTTTAACAGAAGTAAGTCTAGGCGCTCGTCTTCGAACTTCCTGACCGCAGGGCCTAACTTAGAAACCAACGGATACTTTTCCGGTTCAATCCACACGATAGTCTGACCATCATTAGCGATTTCTTGCGCTAGGCGTAACGTTTCACGACATCCATTTCCCATCCCTGGAGTGCGCTGCCGATGCACGCGTATACCGAGCGCTTCCATCTCTTCGATAAATTCAGGAGGCGAGCCCCCATCGACCAATACAACATCGTAGCCATATTTGATAGCTTCCTTTAGTGTCCTGAGAATACACTTAACCCTAACGCGCTCCCACGGGGTAGCGAACGTTGTGTACACCATTATGGCCATCACTGTCTTTTGCATGGTCGTCTCCTTTACTTATTGGTATGGGGTAGAAGATATCTTCAAATTTGTAGTCTTCAAATGGAACGTCGCCAAATTGCTGTTTCGCGTGGTTAGTATAAAAGGCAGACATCAGCGCGTTAGTAGTCAAATGCATACTGAGTTCTGAACTAGACGGAAGGCCATCCAATAGCTCGTCAACGATTTGATATCGTGGCTCCTCGTTCTGGCCGAGATAATAGGGGTCGTTCGCATGCTTTAGATGATGGTCTTTGCCGAACTCTATACGTTCAAAAGCTTTGCCTCCCAACAGATTGGAGTTTTTAAAAATATACACATCAAAATGATTCTTGCCGCCAACCACATCTTCCGACTCTAAGTCATCTCTGGCTTCAGAAGCTTGATAGGAGTGCACCTGGATGCTGTACAGAGGGCCGACATGTACATTAATAAACTCGTGGCGCACTCTACCGTTACCCTTGTAAGTATCCTCGGGTAGCTCTGCCCACGCTCGTTGAGAAAACCCTGACTGCATCAACGACATCTGAACAGTCGTTAAAACCTTACCGTCTCTCGAGAGTTGTAACTGGCTGTAGCTATCAAGTTCTCCGTAGGTCAAATAGTCATTGTCTCCATGCATATTGGACGGCAGTCTCGCATCACGCTTACCTAACAGGTTCGTATAGTCTGTTTCGTTGAAGATTTCGTAGTGGTCAAAAGGCCGCAGAACTTGATTAAAGATGCTCAGATGATCTGGCCGTTTATGATCAAGTAAGAGGTTGATATCCAGAAGTGAATACATCAAATCAAGAAAATGGTAGCCTGAGTGCATGAGCTTGCCGTAGCCATACTTATATGGGTGCCCCTCTCTAATAAGGAGCTCGTTGGGCATATTCCACATACCATCGGAGTGATGAATTTGTAGGTAGGTAATTGGTATCTCGTACTCTTTTACGATATCTCGAAGCCGTTCACGTATCAGCTCGTATCCTTTGTGCTGTCGCCGCTGAGCCTGGACAAGCACGCGTGCGCCCGGATTTTCTTCTATCAATTTAACCAGTTCGACTACATCAGTTTTGACGCGTTGCGCTGCAGCGAACCGGTGCTGTCGCTCTACAAATTTAGGGTCGGGCATTAGGCCAATGGGAGCAGTAATGGGTTTGTCAGTCAGTACCGGTATCTTCTGCCGGATGCACTCTTCCAGATATACCTTATGCGCCTTTGGTTCCGTGGCGAGTATGACATGGGTAATCTTTAACTCTTGAAGCAGTCGTCTGACGTCGGCATCTATCACGGTAGGTGCGATCTGGCCTTTTGCCCTCAGAAAGACAGTCTTTTCAGGTTTTATTTTCTTAGAGTCGACATAGTCCTCAATGATTTTCTTATTCATATCCAGATCTACAGCTAATTTAAGACTCACATCGTGTCTGGTCTCTAGCCGCCTTTCTAGGTACGGGTAGTAGATGCGTCGGGCATGCGGTCCAAGGCCAATAATAGCAACATTCTTCATGACAACCCTCTTCTTGATGGACTAAATTACAGTGCTTTTTTTATAGCGTTCATAACTTCCTGAGCCTCGTCGTAATGGAATGGCTTGAAAGGCCGGGGATCGCTCCAAGGTGATCGTGTAGGTTCAGGGTCGGTAGAATATCGTGGCACAAGATGCATGTGTATGTGGGATGATTGATTGCCCAATACCGCTAAGTTCACACGTTCGCAATTCGTAGCCTTCCTAATTGCTCGTGCCGCACGTTGAGAATCATCAATGAAGGCGTGAAGCGTTTCAGGTTCGATCTCATCCCAGTGAACGGCGTGCTCTTTAAGGCCCAGTACGCATGTGCCGGGAAAGCGAGCGTCATTATAGAACGACAGCTGACTAGCAGGTAGCGAAGCCAATGGCTCAAGAAGCGGCTTTACGAATTTAAGTGAGCAGGTAGGGCAGCCCTGTACAAACTCTTCTAATACGGCATACTTATCGTGGCTTGATTCATCATGTTGCATAACATTAGACTATAGCACGTATTTGACGGGCTGGGGTTACTACTACAGACTTCCGAGATAGTCATCTACTTGTTTAAACGACTCATCCCATCGGAATTGCTTATATGTCTTCGTTTTTTTTCGAGCCGCCTCTAGGTTATTCGGTTTTAGCCATGCCTGTATAGCAGTCAAACACTCGTCAGAAGAAGTAGGCGAAAAATGTCCTACAATCCCTTCGGCAATTTCTACCATGCTGCTTGTATTACTGCACAGGGATGGCACTCCTCGAGCAAGACTTTCGGCAATCGGGATCCCCCACCCTTCGTGGAAACTTGGGAGTATCGTGAATTTACAGTGATCATACAGCCATGAGAGCTCTTCGTCGCTTGCATCGAAGAGGAATACAAATTTGTCCTTTACCTCTGGGTCTTTAGTCATAATATTTATGACACTTTCCGTCTGATAGCCACGACGTCCCACGATGACTAACTTAGGCAGATCAATGCCCCTGGCTTTTGCCAGTTTGTATACGTAGTAGAAGAGCTGATGGTTCTTCTTTGCTTCAACGGTCCCAACACACAGCAGGAAATCGTTGCCCTGTAGTCCGGATTTTTTAAACACCGAGTCACCAGGCTTGATCGATTTGGAAACCTGCAAATCATCGCCAAGCCGGAACACCTCAACTCTTGGAACGGCAAGCTTATTTTGCCTTAACCACTCTATTAGCTCTCTTTTAGTATTATGGGATACGGCCAATACCAAGCTGCAGATAGGTAGAATTTTTGCATTATAAGTAGTGGGATTGATCTCAAGCTGCTCAAAAAACTGTGGCCACACTGTTGGCCCAATGTCATGTATTACCTGAACGACCCTCGCTCCTTCCTGGTGCGCTGCGAGTAGACGCTCTGTAAAGTCCGTATTCCACCACTCACCCCACGGTATTAGGAAGATGTCATTCTTACTAAAAGTGATTGAATCATACTGGCCCATACGCGCTTTCACCGCCCGCGATTCTATGCTCTCGGCTAATCGGGGACTGATGCGCTTCGCAGCGGCAAAACCTTTTTTAGCCGCCTGTCTTAATAAGCTACTCTGTTTGCTAGATAAAGGAAGCGGATCTTTAGTGACCGCTCGTCCAGTAGCTTCACTGCCCCGCTGCTTGTATATAACACCCTTACGCCGTACCAGCGTCTGCTCAAAGTCGATCTCATAGAATTCTTGTTGGCTAGCTACCCAGCTGACAAACGTCACCTGGTCATTCTCACTTTTTCGAAAACGTTTAGCTAGCTCGTCCATGACGCGTGGGATGCCGGTAATCTTACCCGACCTATGGGCCAGCTGCGTAACATCCATGATGATTCTTGACATCTAACTACTCCTCTTACGTTCTGTCTGTATGAACTTTATACCATAAGCCAATCAAGTGCGAGACATATACGTAGCATAATGAGAGTTTTGCTTTTAACGAGGGGTTAAAACGATAGATCCGTTTGATGAGCCGTTCGTGACCTAGAGAAAATCGAACTCAGGATTACAGAGGTGGAAAAACAAAAAAGCCCGAAGCGATAAATCTTCGAACTCTTTTGTATCTGTAATTTTCTGCTGGTGACCTCACGGAGAATCGAACTCCGGTTGCCGGGATGAAAACCCGGTGTCCTAGCCGCTAGACGATGAGGCCAAATTTTGAAAGTATATGACTTTTGTATATTCGTGTATACAAAAACCTTTCCAAACACTCAGGTTCATATGCGAAGCATATGGGCCAAACTATAATAAAAGTATAGGGCCAGTTTTCCTACGAAAACAACCCCGAAATTATATCATAACAGATACAAAAAAGAAATCCCCCGATGCAATCTTGTTGCTATGGGGGATTTCTGAGCGGTCAGTCACGATTGCTCTCTTATGGATCAAGCCTACCATAGTTTTAGCTATTGCGCTAGCGCTTATCCACAGGTATTTGCAATTCGCGCAAAAACTAGAGGTGACGCTTGCGGCGGAAACTACGGGTTTGTTTAGCGGTAGCGAATGGTGTGCCGGCCAATGGCGCGTCTCCGTTCAACGGGTCGGCAAGCGGCAGCGGTGATGAACCCTCTTGTGCGGCCACAAATGCGGCCCTATGCTTGCGGAACAGCAGTTGGCGATATACCAGGAATCCGGCGATAACTACGGCCGCGAATATAGCGATAGTGTTGCCCGCACCAGTGTTCGGAAGCGTTGGGGGTGTACACTCGGCAGACTCCGGTGGGACCGAACTACCCGGCTGGCAAGGAGGAATACATGCCGGGCTGCCCACTGGCACCCCTGGCTTACATTCGGGCGTAACCGTCTCGGGCGTCACTAGGGCTTTACAGGTTGGAGCGGTGACTGCTTTGCCATTCACCATAAAGTGAAGCGTGGCAGACGCGTTATAGTTACCTGCTGCAGCATAGGTATGGTTCACCACAACGGTTGTACTAGTGGTTGGCTTAACCCCAGTCTGGGTCTTGCCGTCACCGAAGTCAAAATCTGCACCAGTGAATGTCTCGCCGTTACCAAAGGTAGCGGTTACAGTAAAACTGTAAGACATTTTGCTCTTGTCCAGGATTGCCCCTACCAGCTGCATGCAGCTGCCAAATGGCATTGTTACCGTGATTGTCTTCTTGCAATCGCTCACAACGGTTAGTTGTAGCTTTGAATTACCGGGCACACTTGCATATTCCGTAACTGTAGCGGTAAAAGTACCAGCTTTGGTGTAGGTGTGCTGCACGGGTGTTGTGCCATTAGTCATTTTTACAGGAGTAGAGCCATCGCCAAAGTCGTATACATACTGAACAATCTTAGCGTTGCCGGTCGTATTGCCGCTAGCCGTAAAATTATAGGTATTCAACTTGCCAGATACAGGAGTTTTGGTCAGCATCTTACAGCTGGCAGACGTGTGTACGTTATTGCCGTACGACGGGTTACCGCATGAGGTTATAAGGGCTATTTTTAGATTACCCTGAGCGTCAAACAAAGCATACATTGGTAGACTATCAACACCGGCAGCGAAGGCATTGTTCACAGTATTGCCGTAGTACGTGATACCACCGATGGTCTTTTTGATAGCATTTGGCTCGTGGTACGACTCCAAGCGGCCAAAACTTACAGCGTTATTGGCCACCACCATATCACCTACCATGATACGACCATCCCGGTAGACAGTTCCTTGTACGGCGTTATTCTTGAAATTAGTATAGTCAGCGCTAGTCAAGCCAAAACCGGCATACATAGACTGTAGATCTTTGTGACCATTGCCGGAGTCGTTATTTTTTATTTTCGCGATAAGATCATCGGACGTACTGTAACCGCACTTAATCATTGCGTTGTTATCGCAATCAGTGCCCGTAGCGCTCACCTGGCTAACTCCAACACCAATGATGCTTACCAGTCCAAAGATAGCTAACAGCACGCCTGCTGTAAACGAAAGTTCTTTATTAGTCTTTTTGAGAACGCGGCCAAGCTTCCACATACCATTCCTTCTCGCTTAAATCTCCTTGATTATTGCATATCTTTGGGCTCGCTGCAACCGCCGGAGCCCGCGACCCCTGAAGCCAGAAACTATATAATCCCCCCTGTGCCTCAATGGCCAGGGGGGATTATGAGAAGGTAATACTACCTAGCTATCGTGCTTGTGTCGGCGGAAAAGCAGCTGGCGATAGCCGACAAAACCAGCGATCACCACAATCGAGAAGAGTGCTACAATGTTCCCTGCTCCGGTGTTTGGCAATACTGGTGGGGCTGGTGCCGGGGTAGGTGGCGTTACAGGAGGCACCGTCGGTGCCACAGCGGGCGTAACCGTAGCGGTACACACATCGGCAGTCACTGCTTTGCCATCTAACCCCGTAAAATGGAGCACGGCACTGGCCGTAAACGTTCCGGCCGTCGCATAGGTGTGGCTCGCCGTCGCCGTCATACTACCGGTGCTCGTTGGGGCCACACCACTCTGCTTATTGCCATCGCCGAAGTCAAAATCTGCACTAGCCAGCGTCGGTCCGCCGCTTGATGTACCGGTCGCCGTAAACGTAAAGCTCATCTTATTATCATCCACCATAACGGCTGTCAGCTGCTTGCACGCAACCACTACCGCCGGCGGAGGTGTAGGTGGCTTGGTGACCGTCACCTGCTTGGCGCACATACTGACTGCTGGGAGTGGCGCGCTAGCGTCCTTAGGCAAGCCGGGTACATTGGCATACACTGTCACCGTCGCCGTAAACGTACCCGGATCCTTATATGTGTGGATTACCGGCTTAGAACCATCTGTCTCAATAACAGCTGGCGAGCCATCACCAAAGTTATAAACAAACTGGGTAATGGTCGCATTGCCCTGGTGCGTAGCCGCAGCTGTAAAACTATAGGTGTTTGCCCGGCCGGGCACCGGCGTCTTGTTTAACACGCTACATGCTGCACTGGTCCTTACCGGAGCCTTCGGAAACTCTGGGTTGCCACATGATGGCATAACTGCGAATTTGAAGTTACCCGTAGAGTCGAATAGCACATACACGGGCAATTCGCTAACGCCATCAGCAAACGCCTGGTCGTTCACATTACCATAGTAGTTACGCCCTGCGATAGTAGTAGTAAATGGGTTGCTACCCTGGAATGATTTTATGCGACCGACACTCTCGCCACCGGTGCCTACCGTTTGCCCATTCACAATTATTCTGCCGTCCCGCATAGCTTCTCCGGCCACCGCATGTTTAGCAAAGTCGCTGTAGTCGGACGCAGACAGCCCATAGTGTGCATATACAGCCTGCAAATCGGGCACATCATTCACGCCATTGTCGTTGGCGCGTACCTTGTCGATAAAATCATCACGGCTCGAAAAGCCACACTTGATAATGTCGTTATCGGTGCAAGTAGCCGCACCAGCCTGGTGCAGGCCAAATATAGCCACGCCCAAGAGCGACGATAGAGCAAGCACCAACCCTGTAACAAACAGTTTTCTGGAACCCGAACCGCTGAACCTGCGAAATGTGGTCATACAGCCTCCCCTCGCTTACCCTTGTACCCTCACAAAATACTACAGCCTGCAGGCACCTGAAGTAATTAAAGTTACACGCCACGCAACATTTATTGAACCCTCTCATATCTTTTCTCTGACCCACGTGCACCTCCTTCCCGTCATCTTGAGCGAAGTCGAAAGATCTTCCCTTAAAAGGATGAGGGGGGAAGATTGCTCCACTTCGGTCGAAATGACATTTTGTAGGAAGTGCACGTGGATCAGATCTTTTCTCCGCTACGACCAACCCTGGCGACACCAGACTTTGGTTCATTGTTTACACAAAAAGCCCCGCTGCCATACAGGCAAAGCGGGGCTTTCTACAGGGCTTAGAGCGGCCAGTCATGCTCATGCCCGACATATATCACTAGGATATATTAACGGCGAGCAAGCTTGCGGCTCAAGAACAACCGATAGCCAATGGTGCTTGCAGCTACCACACCGGCAAAAATGCCGATCACATTACCAGCACCCGTGTTCGGCAACACTGGAGGTGTTGTCGGTGGGGTTGGCGTAGTTGGAGTGGTAAAGCTTACAGTCTGCGTACAGCTGTTAGTAGCGCTTACATCTTTGCCGTTTGCTGTAAAGTGAGCAGTGGCGGCCAGGGTGTATGGACCAACATTTGAGTATTGGTGAGCCTGACCTACAGCCTTGTCGGTAGTAAGTGCAGCGCTCTGATCACCCCAGTCGATGACCACGTTCTTGAACGTAGCGCCGTTAGAAGCGGTAGTCTTAAAGGTGTCTACCGTAACAGTCTTGTTGTCACCAACCGTAACGTGGAATGCGTCACAGCTGAAGACAGGCGTTTCGGCACAGGTCTTGGTAACAGTAGTGACAGCAATGTTGTAGTAGTCGTTCATACCCTCTGGGGTAGCTACACCAACATTGCGGAAAACCGTGCCACCACAAGCGAGCTTTGAAGCATCGTCAATCTTGACCTCAAAAGTTACATATGCACCGGCACCAGATGGGTAAGTACCCACATTGATACCGCCACCAGTAATGTTGTTGCTTGGGTTAGGGTCGCCATTTGGAGTGGTCGTGGTGTACGTAAGCGTAGTACCAGGAACCAACGTCATGTTTGGTGGCAGGTTGTCGCGAATTACGACGTTTTTCTGAGTAGTGTTACCTGTGTTCTGGTAGGTAATCATGTACTTCAGAGTATCGCCAGGCTGAGCGGTGTTGTTGGCAGACCAAGCATTAGTCTTACCAAGCAGCTCAGACTGCTTTACGATCTTTACACCAGGCAGCATTACACGAGCCTGAATGACGATTGAACCAGACTGGCATGGGTTTTCGTTCTCTAGCACCAGACCGTTCGGGTCGGTAACCACAGCATCAGAAACTTTCTGAGTTACAGTACGAGAGCCGTTTGCAGTTGCTGCATGCTTCCAGGTAGCGGTCCCAGGGATGTACTGCAGGTATTCCTTAGCTTCAGCCAAAGTAACCTTTGCACTACCAGTTACGGCATTACTGTTATCTGCACTTGTCTTGCTGGTAACAGTCTGGCTGGTACCGGCAGTAGTTGGGATGTTGATCTTTACGCGAAGATTGCTGGCAACCTTGCCAGAATCAGCCGCTTCGTCGTTGTCGTAAACGACCTGCACAGCTACAACGTCGTTGTAGTCGGCAGTGGTGGTTGCAGCCCAGTTATTGGTGCCTGCGTCTTTGGTTGCGTTAGCAAC
>Ga0070674_100001266_pt1 | contig 13294 bp, 25 predicted proteins | sample KBSM33metaG_FD_65344 | JGI IMG/M metagenome (GOLD analysis project Ga0070674, IMG submission 65344) | Miscanthus rhizosphere microbial communities from Kellogg Biological Station, Michigan, USA - KBS M3-3 metaG | ecosystem: Host-associated > Plants > Roots > Rhizosphere > Soil ... | reverse complement strand
CTCGATGGAAGTGCACCTGATCGCGCCGATCGCGATGGACGAAGGCCTGCGCTTCGCGATCCGCGAAGGCGGCCGGACCGTCGGAGCCGGCGTCGTCGCCAGCATCATAGAGTAACGGGCGCAAGCCGAAGGACCTGAGCAATGGATAACCAAAATATCCGCATCCGACTGAAAGCGTTCGATCACCGCGTGCTCGACCAGTCGACCAACGAGATCGTGACGACGGCGAAGCGCACCGGCGCCCAGGTCCGTGGCCCGATCCCGCTACCGACCCGCATCGAGCGTTTCACCGTGAACCGGTCTCCGCACGTCGACAAGAAGAGCCGCGAGCAGTTCGAGATCCGCACCCACAAGCGCCTGCTGGACATCGTCGACCCGACGCCGCAGACGGTTGATGCGCTGATGAAGCTCGACCTCGCCGCCGGCGTCGACGTCGAGATCAAGTTGAAGAATTAAGAGGACGGCTGCGATGCGCACCGGATTGATCGCCCAGAAGCTGGGCATGACCAGGATCTTCGCCGAGGACGGCAGCCACGTGCCCGTCACCGTGCTGAAGGTCGACAACTGCCAGGTCGTCGACGTCCGCACCGAGGACAAGCATGGCTACAACGCCGTGCAGCTCGGCATCGGCAAGGCGAAGGTGAAGAACGTCTCCAAGGCCCAGCGCGGCCACTTCGCCAAGGCGAAGGTGGAGCCCAAGGCCAAGCTGGCGGAGTTCCGCGTGTCGAAGGACGCGCTGTTGGAAGTCGGCGCCGAGCTGTCGGTCAACCACTTCCTGCCCGGCCAGTTCGTCGACGTCGTCGGCATCACCATCGGCAAGGGCTTCGCCGGTTCGATGAAGCGTTGGAACTTCCACGGCCTGCGCGCGACCCACGGCGTGTCGGTGTCGCACCGCAGCCATGGTTCGACCGGCAACCGTCAGGATCCCGGCCGCACCTTCCCCGGCAAGAAGATGGCCGGTCATCTGGGTGTCGAGCGCGTCACGACCCAGAACCTGACCGTGGCTTCGACCGACGAGGCCGAGGGCCTGCTCCTGATCAGAGGCGCGGTTCCGGGTCACGACGGCGGTTATGTGCTGGTGAGCGATGCGGTGAAGCGCAAGGCCCCGAAGGGCTTGCCGTTCCCGGCGGCGCTCAAGGCCAAAGCCGAAGCGGCGGCCTAAGGACAAGGACGAACAGTCATGAAACTGAAGGTCACGGACATCAGCAACAAGGCGGTCGGCGAGGTCGAGATCGACGACGCCGTGTTCGCCGACATTTTCGGCCGCACCGTGCGCAAGGACATCCTGGCGCGCGCGGTCAACTGGCAGCTCGCCAAGCGCCGGTCGGGTAACCACAAGACCAAGGAGATCGGCGACATCTCCGGCACCACCAAGAAGCCGTATGCCCAGAAGGGCACCGGCAACGCCCGCCAGGGTTCGCTGCGCTCGCCGCAGTTCCGCGGCGGCGCGACCATTTTCGGTCCGGTTGTCCGCAGCCACGCGCACGATCTGCCGAAGAAGGTGCGCAAGCTGGCGCTGAAGAACGCGCTCAGCGCCAAGCACAAGGACGGCAAGCTGGTGGTGTGGGGCGAGACCTCGGCCAAAGGCAAGACCAAGGAGCTGGCCGCCCAGTTCAAGAAGCTGGGCTGGGCCTCGGTCCTGGTCATCGATGGCCCCGAGGTGAACGAGCAGTTCGCCAAGGCCGCGCGCAACATCCCGAACGTGGATGTGCTGCCGCAGCAGGGCGCAAATGTGTACGACATCCTCCGCCGCGACACCCTGGTCATCACCAAGGGCGCGATGGAGCATTTGGTGGAGCGACTGAAATGAGCCGCGCACGACCGATGAAGAAGCCGGTGGTGAACCTGACGCAGGCGGAGATGTACGACATCATCCGCCGTCCGGTGGTGACCGAGAAGAGCACGCTGGCTTCGCAGTACAACCAGGTCACGTTCCGGGTTCCGCTCGAGGCGACCAAGCCGGAGATCAAGGCGGCGGTCGAGGGCGTGTTCAAGGTGAAGGTGACGGCGGTGAACACCCTGCGCAGCCAGGGCAAGGTCAAGCGGTTCCGCGGCTTTGTCGGCAAGCGCAACGACACCAAGAAGGCAGTCGTGACTCTGGCCCAGGGCCAGACCATCGACGTCACGACGGGAGTGTAAGCGATGGCTTTGAAGACATTTAAGCCGACCTCCGCCGGTATCCGCCACGTCGTCATCGTCGACCGTGCGGACCTGCACAAGGGCAAGCCGGTCAAGGAATTGACCGAAGGCCTGAAGAAGAGCGGCGGCCGCAACAACTATGGTCGTCTGACCGCGTTCCGCAAGGGCGGCGGCCACAAGCGCCGCTATCGCCTGATCGACTTCAAGCGCCGCAAGTTCGACATGGCGGCGACGGTCGAGCGCCTGGAATACGATCCGAACCGCACGGCCTTCATCGCGCTGGTGAAGTACCAGGACGGCGAGCTGAGCTACATCCTGGCGCCGCAGCGCTTGAAGGCGGGCGACGTGGTCGTCTCCGGCGAGCGCGTCGACGTGAAGCCGGGCAACGCGATGCCGCTGAAGAGCATCCCGGTCGGCACGATCGTGCACAATGTCGAGCTGAAGCCCGGCAAGGGCGGCCAGATGGCTCGCGCCGCCGGCGCCTTCGTCCAGCTGGTCGGCCGCGACCAGGGCAGCGCGCTGCTGCGCATGTCCTCCGGCGAAGTGCGCATGGTGCAGGCCGAGTGCATGGCGACCATCGGCGCCGTCAGCAACCCGGACAACCAGAATACCGCCCTCGGCAAGGCGGGTCGCGCGCGCTGGCTGGGCATCCGCCCGTCGACCCGCGGCATCGCCATGAACCCGGTCGACCACCCGCACGGCGGCCGCACCAACGGCGGCATGCACTGGGTCACGCCCTGGGGCATTTCGACCAAGGGCAAGAAGACGCGTCACAACAAGAAGACCGACGGCCAGATCCTGCGCCGTCGTCACGCGAGCAAGTAAGGAGATCGCTCGATGGCTCGCTCGGTTTGGAAAGGTCCGTTCGTTGATGGCTACCTCCTGAAAAAGGCGGAAGCTTCGCGTGGTACGGGCCGCAATGAAGTGATCAAGACCTGGTCGCGGCGCTCCACCATCCTGCCGCAGTTCGTGGGTCTGACGTTTGGCGTGCATAACGGCCAGAAGTTCCTGCCCGTGCTGGTGACCGAGAACATGATCGGCCACAAGTTCGGCGAGTTCGCGCCGACGCGCAGCTTCTCCGGCCACAGCGCCGACCGCAAGGCGAAGAGGGAAGCATGAGCAAGGCAAAGACTCCGCGCGCGCTCAAGAGCACCGAGGCGAGCGCCAGCGCATCGGTCATCCAGGCCAGCCCGCGCAAGGTCAACCTGGTAGCGCAGATGATCCGTGGCCTCGGCGCGCAGCCGGCCATGGCGGCGCTGACGTTCTCCAAGCGGCGCGCCGCAAACGACGTGAAGAAGGTCCTGCAGGCCGCGATCGCGAATGCCGAGAACAACCATTCGCTCGACGTCGACCGCTTGGTGGTGGCCGAGGCGTTCGTGGGCCGCAGCCTGAAGCTGAAGCGCTTCCACGCCCGCGCCCGCGGCCGTGGCGCGCGCGTGGTGAAGACCTGGAGCAACATCACCGTGGTCGTGCGCGAGCGCGCCGATCAGGAGGAGAAGGCGTAATGGGACAGAAGGTCAACCCGATCGGCCTGCGCGTCGGCATCAACCGGACGTGGGATTCGCGCTGGTACGCGAACCGCAATTTCGCCGAGCTGCTGCACCAGGATCTGAAGCTCAAGAAGTATCTGACCGACCGTCTGGGACAAGCTGGTGTGTCGCGGATCGTGATCGAGCGTCCCGCCAAGAAGGCGCGGGTCACGATCCACACCGCCCGTCCGGGCGTCGTCATCGGCAAGAAGGGCGCCGACATCGAGAAGCTGCGCTCCGATCTCGCCAAGATGACGGGCTCCGAAGTCAGCCTCAACATCGTCGAGATCCGCAAGCCCGAGATCGACGCCAAGCTGATCGCCGACAACATCGCGCAGCAGCTGGAGCGCCGCGTCGCGTTCCGCCGCGCCATGAAGCGCGCGGTTCAGTCGGCGATGCGCCTGGGCGCGCTCGGCATCCGCATCAACTGCGCCGGCCGGTTGGGCGGCGCGGAAATCGCCCGCATGGAGTGGTACCGCGAAGGCCGCGTGCCGCTGCATACGCTGCGCGCCGAGATCGATTTCGGCGAGGGAACGGCCAAGACGACCTATGGCACCTGCGGCGTGAAGGTCTGGGTGTTCAAGGGCGAGATCATGGCCCACGACCCGATGGCCCTCGACAAGCGGGCCATGGAGCATCAGGCGGCGCGCTGATCGCGCCGCTTGGAAGGATAAGGACGCAGGAACATGCTTTCGCCAAAGCGAACCAAATACCGCAAGGGCCACAAGGGCCGCATCCACGGCGCTGCCAAGGGCGGTACGAGCCTCAACTTCGGCGCCTATGGCCTCAAGGCCATGGAGCCGGCTCGCATCACCGCGCGCCAGATCGAGGCAGCCCGCCGCGCCATCACGCGCCACATGAAGCGCATCGGCAAGGTGTGGATCCTGATCTTCCCGGACGTGCCGGTCAGCCGCAAGCCGGCCGAAGTGCGCATGGGTTCGGGCAAGGGCACGCCCGAATACTGGGTCTGCCGCGTGCATCCCGGCCGCATCATGTTCGAGCTGGATGGCGTGTCCAAGGAACTGGCCAGCGAGGCGTTCACACTGGCGTCCGCCAAGCTGCCGATCAAGACGCGCATGGTCAGCCGTCTGGGCGAATGATAGGGCGCAGGGAGAGACGAGATGGGCGCTGAAGAACTGCGCATGAAGACCGAGGATCAGCTGAAGGGCGACCTCGCGAATCTGAAGAAAGAGGCCTTCAACCTGCGATTCCAGCAGGCCAACGGCCAGCTTGAGAACACCGCGCGCGTGCGCTCGGTCCGGCGCGACATCGCGCGCATCATGACCTTCCTCGGCCAGAAGGCCGCGGTGACGGCTCCGGCTGCCAAGCCGGCGGTGGAAGCCAAGCCGGCGCCGAAGGCGAAGGCCAAGAAGGCGGCGAAGCCGAAGGCCGAGGCCTCGGAAAAGAAGGCGGCCAAGAAGCCGAAGACGACCACGCCGAAGGCCAAGAAGGCCGCGGCCAAGAAGACCGCCAAGGCGAAAGCCTAGGGCGAACGGAAGAGAGTAGGAGCGAGAGATGCCTCGTCGAGTGTTGCAAGGCACCGTGGTCAGCGACAAGAACAACAAGACCGTGATCGTGTCGGTCGAGCGTCGCGTCATGCACCCGGTCTACAAGAAGTTCATCCGTCGTTCGAAGCGCTATGCGGCGCACGACGAGGGCAATGTGCACAAGATCGGCGACACGGTTTTCATCCGTGAGTGCGCGCCGATTTCCAAAAGCAAGCGCTGGGAAGTGGTGTCGGAAGACACCGCGGCCGGCAATTAAACAAGAAGAAAGGGTCCGGCCATGATCCAGATGCAGACGAACCTGGATGTCGCCGATAATTCCGGCGCTCGCAGGGTGCAGTGCATCAAAGTGCTGGGCGGTTCGAAGCGCCGCACCGCGAGCGTAGGCGACGTCATCGTCGTCTCGATCAAGGAGGCGATCCCGCGCGGCAAAGTGAAGAAGGGCGACGTTCACCAGGCGGTGATCGTCCGCACGGCGAAGGAGATCCGGCGCGCCGATGGCACGTCGATCCGCTTCGACCGCAACGCAGCCGTCCTGATCAACAAGCAGGGCGAGCCGATCGGGACCCGCATTTTCGGCCCCGTGACGCGCGAGCTGCGTGCCAAGAAGTTCATGAAGATCATCTCGCTCGCGCCTGAAGTGCTGTAGGCCGAGACGGGAAAGGACCAGGTCATGGCGACGAAACTGAAAGTGAAGAAGGGCGACAAGGTGGTTGTGATCACCGGTCGCGACAAGGGTAAGAGCGGCGAGATCCTGAAGGTCTTGCGCGAGGAGAACCGCGTGATCGTGCAGGGCGTCAATCTCGCCCAGCGGCACCAGAAGCAGTCGATGCAGCAGGAAGGCGGCATCGTGCAGAAGGAGCTCACGATCCACGTCTCCAACGTGGCGCTGATCGACCCGAAGACCGAGAAGCCGACGCGTATCGGCTACAAGATGGACGGCGAGCGCAAGATCCGCGTCGCGCGCCGCTCCGGCGAAGCTTTGGATTGAGGAGAGGGCCGATGGTTGCCCGTTTGCAAGAGCACTACGAAAAGGTCGTGCGCGCCGAGCTGATCAAGGAGTTCTCCTACGAGAACCCCCTGCAGGCGCCGCGGATCGACAAGATCGTGATCAACATGGGTGTCGGCGAGGCGACTTCCGACTCCAAGAAGATCAACGCCGCGGTGGCGGAACTGACCGCTATCGCCGGCCAGAAGCCGGTGATCACCAAGGCGCGCAAGTCGATCGCCACCTTCAAGCTGCGCGAGGGAATGAACATCGGCTGCAAGGTGACCCTGCGTCGCCAGCGGATGTACGAGTTCCTCGATCGCCTGATCACCATCGCGCTGCCGCGCGTCCGCGACTTCCGCGGCGTCAGCGGCAAGAGCTTCGACGGCCGTGGCAACTACACGCTCGGCCTCAAGGAGCAGCTGGTGTTCCCGGAGATCGACTACGACAAGGTCGACAAGGTCCGTGGCATGGACATCGTGATCTGCACGACCGCAAAGACTGACGCCGAGGCGAAGGCGTTGCTGAAGGGCTTCCAGATGCCCTTCGTGGCCTAACGCCTTAGAGGAGAGGACGAGATGGCGAAGACCAGCTCAATCGAACGCAACAAGAAGCGCGAGCGCCTGGCGAAGCAATACGCCGCCAAGCGCGCGAAGCTGAAGGCGATCGCGGACAATGACAGCCTGGCGATGGAGGACCGTTTCGCGGCCCGCCTGAAGCTGGCCGAAATGCCGCGCAATTCGTCGAAGGTGCGAATCAAACATCGCTGTGACCTGACGGGCCGTTCGCGCTCGGTCTACCGCAAGTTCCGCTTGTCGCGTATCGCGCTGCGGCAACTCGCGTCGACCGGCCAGATCCCTGGCATGGTCAAGGCAAGCTGGTAAGGAGGATCGGACAAATGCCGTTGAGCGATCCCTTGGGAGATATGCTGACCCGCATCCGGAATGCCCAGAAGGCGGGCATGACGAGCTGCACGACGCCGGCCTCGCGGCTGCGCGCGAACGTGCTCGAGGTGCTGAAGCGGGAAGGCTACATCCGTCATTACGTCGTCGACCAGACCAATCCGGGCGGCGCGATCACCATCGAGCTCAAGTACCACGAGGGCACGCCGGTGATCCGCGAGATCCATCGCGTGTCGAAGCCCGGCCGCCGGGTCTATTCGAAGATTGCGGACCTTCCGCGCTACTACAACGGGCTCGGTATTTCGATCCTGTCGACCCCGCGGGGCGTGATGTCGGAGAACGACGCGCGCTCGGCGAATGTCGGCGGCGAAGTGCTGTGCCGCGTGTTCTAAGAGGTTCGAGATGTCCCGCGTAGGCAAGAATCCGGTCACCATTCCGCAGGGCGTCACGGTCGACGTCGCCAGCGGCGTCGCGACCGTGAAGGGCAAGCTCGGCACGCTGAAGCTGCCGATCACCAAGGAAGTCGACGTGTCCGTGCAGGACGGCAAGGTGTGGGTGAAGCCGGTCCAGGAGAACACCCAGTCGCGCGTCTTGTGGGGCACCACCCGCGCCAACCTGCGCAACATGGTCGAGGGCGTGAGCAAGGGCTACAGCAAGGCCCTGGAGATCAACGGCGTCGGCTATCGCGCCGCGGTCCAGGGCAAGAACCTGCAGCTCCAGATGGGCTACAGCCACGACGTGCTGTATCCGATCCCGGAAGGCATCACGATCAAGTGCGAAAAACCGACCGCGGTGCTGATCAGCGGCTACGACAAGCAGAAGGTCGGCCAGGTCGCGGCCGAAATCCGCGCCGTCCGTCCGCCGGAGCCCTACAAGGGCAAGGGCATCAAGTACGACACCGAGACCATCCTGCGTAAGGAAGGCAAGAAGAAGTAAGGAATCGCCATGGATAAGGCAAATAAGCTGTTTAAGCGCCGCCAGACCCGCGTGCGCACCTCGATCCGCCAGAAGGCGGTCGGCCGGCCGCGCCTGTCGGTGTTCCGTTCTTCGATGCACATCTACGCGCAGATCATCGACGATGTGAACGGCGCGACGGTGGCGGCCGCCTCGACGCTCGACAAGGAGCTGAAGGGCAAGCTGAAGACCGGCGCGAACCTCGACGCGGCCAAGGAAGTGGGCAAGCTGATCGCTTCCCGCGCCACCGCCAAGGGCATCAAGGACGTCGTGTTCGACCGCGGCGGTTACATGTATCACGGCCGCATCAAGGCGCTGGCCGACGCCGCCCGCGAAGGCGGCTTGGCGTTCTAAGCGCCGTTCCAGGAAGGATGTAGCTTATGGCTAAGGGTGAAAAAAGAGAGCGGCGCGACGGCGGTCGGGATCGGGAGCGCGATCGTAACGCCGAGCCCGAGCTGATCGAGAAGCTGGTCGGCATCAACCGCGTCGCCAAGGTGGTGAAGGGCGGCAAGCGCTTCGGCTTCGCGGCGATCGTGGTGGTCGGCGACGGCAAGGGTCGCGTCGGTCACGGCTCCGGCAAGGCGCGCGAAGTGCCCGAGGCGATCCGCAAGGCGACCGAGCATGCCAAACGGCAGATGATCCGCGTGCCGCTGCGCGAGGGTCGGACCTTGCATCATGATGTGATCGGCCACTACGGCGCCGGCAACGTGGTGATGCGGGCGGCGGACGCCGGCACCGGCATCATCGCCGGCGGCCCGGTGCGCGCGATCTGCGAGGCGCTCGGCATCCACGACGTGGTGGCGAAGTCGGTTGGCACCTCGAACCCGCACAACATGATCAAGGCGGCGTTCGATGCCTTGACCCGCAGCAACTCGCCGCGTTCGGTCGCGGCGCGCCGCGGCAAGAAGGTCAGCGAGATCATCGGCAGCAAGCGCGGCGCTGAAGCCGACGCGCGCGAGTAAGACGAGGCGAACATGTCCGGCAAATTGAAGGTCACCCAGATCGGCAGCCCGATCGGCCGCAAGCCCGGTCAGCGCGATACGCTGATCGGCCTCGGCCTCAACAAGATGAACCGCAGCAGCGAAGTCGCCGACACGCCGTCGGTGCGCGGCATGATCCGCAAGGTCAGCCATCTCGTGCGGGTCGAACCGGCGAAGTAAGAAAGCGCTCCGGCGGGTCCGGGGCGAAAGCAGGATAGGATCATGAAACTCAATCAGCTTTCCGACAATCCGGGCGCCCGCAAGAGCCGCATCCGCGTCGGCCGCGGCATCGGTTCGGGCAAGGGCAAGACTGCCGGCCGCGGTGGCAAGGGCCAAACCGCGCGCACCGGCGTCGCGATCAAGGGGTTCGAAGGCGGCCAGATGCCGCTGTTCCGCCGCCTGCCCAAGAAGGGCTTCAACAACATCTTCCGCCTCGACCTGGCGGAAGTGAACCTGGGCCGTCTGCAGCAGGCGATCGAGACCAAGCGTCTGGACGCCAGCAAGACGGTGACCGGGGCGGACCTGGTTGCCGCCGGCCTCCTCAGCCGCGTGCGCGACGGCGTCCGGCTGCTCGGCAAGGGCGAACTGAAGTCTAAAGTGACCATCGAAGTGGCGGGCGCCTCCAAGTCGGCGGTCGCGGCGGTGGAAAAGCTGGGTGGCTCGGTCATCGTGAAGGCGCCCAAGCCCAAGAAGGAAGAGACCAAGGCGAAGGCCTAAGGGGTCCTGGCGACCCTGGGCCTTGGAGTGGACGGGCCGGAGACACCATATAGGCTGCGGACCGCATTAAAGGAGCTTGCCCAATATGGCATCGGCCGCGGAACAACTGGCCTCCAGTATCAATTTCGGCGCGCTTTCCAAGGCGACCGAGCTCAAGCAACGTATCTGGTACACCCTGGGCGTCCTGGTCGTGGCCCGGATCGGTGCCTACATCCCGCTGCCGGGCATTGACGCGGTCGCGTTCCAGGCGATCTTCCAGCAGCATTCCGGCGGTGTCCTCGGCATGGTGGACATGTTCGCCGGCGGCGCCATCAGCCGCATGACGGTGTTCGCGCTGGGCATCATGCCCTACATCTCCGCCTCCATCATCATGCAGCTCCTGACCTCGGTCGTCCCGACGCTGGAAGCCTGGAAGAAGGAAGGCGAGAGCGGCCGGCGCAAGATCAATCAGTATACCCGCTACGGCACCCTGGGGTTGGCCTTGGCCCAGTCGCTTGGCATCGCCAACGGCCTGCAGAACATGTCGGGTCCGAGTGGCGGCGCCGTGATCGATCCGGGCGCGTTCTTCCTCTTCACCACCATGGTGACTCTGTCCTGCGGCACCATGTTCCTGATGTGGCTGGGCGAGCAGATCACCGCCCGCGGCATCGGCAACGGCATCTCGCTCATCATCTTCGCCGGCATCGTCGCCCGCCTGCCGAGCGCGCTCGGCCAGGTGTTCGAGCAGCTGCGCGCCGGCTCGATCAACCCGATCCTGGTGGTCGGCATCGCGGTCGGCGTGGTCGTGGTCATCACCTTCGTGGTGTTCTTCGAGCGCGCGCAGCGGCGCCTGATCGTGCAATATCCCAAGCGCCAGGTCGGCAACCGCATGTTCGGCGGCGAATCCTCGCACCTGCCGCTGAAGCTCAACATGTCGGGCGTCATTCCGCCGATCTTCGCGTCCTCGCTGCTGTTGCTGCCGCTGACGGTCGCCCAGTTCTACACCAACCAGGCGGATCTGCCGGAATGGGTGCAGACTCTGATCCGCTGGTTCAGCCACGGCCAGCCGCTCTATATCGCGATGTACCTGGGGCTGATCGGGTTCTTCGCGTTCTTCTACACCGCTATCGTCTTCAATCCGGACGAGACGGCGGAGAACCTGAAGAAGAACGGCGGCTTCCTGCCGGGCATCCGGCCGGGCAAGAACACCTCGGAGCACTTGGACTATGTCCTGACCCGTCTCACCGTGCTGGGTGCCGGCTATCTGTGCGCGGTGTGCGTGCTGCCCGAGATCCTGATCTCGCAATACTCCGTGCCGTTCTATTTCGGCGGCACCTCGCTGCTGATCGTCGTGTCGGTCACGATGGACACGGTGTCGCAGGTGCACTCGCATCTTCTGGCTCACCGGTATGAAGGTCTCATCAAGAAAGCCAGGCTGAAAGGACGTCGGGGGTGAACCTAATCCTGTTGGGGCCGCCGGGCGCGGGCAAGGGGACCCAGGCCAAGCGGCTCTACGATCGCGACAAGCTGGTGCAGCTTTCGACCGGCGACATGCTGCGGGCTGAAGTTGCCTCCGGCAGCGCGCTGGGCAAGCAGGCCAAGCAGGTGATGGAGGCCGGCCAGCTGGTGTCCGACGCGATCGTCATCGGCATCATCGACAAGCGGATCGACGCGGCGGACTGCAAGTCGGGCTTCGTGCTCGACGGCTTCCCGCGCACCGAGAAGCAGGCGGTCGCCCTCGACGAGATGCTGACCCGCAAGGGCAAGAAGATCGACGGCGTCGTCGAACTGGCGGTGGACGAGGACGCGCTGGTCGAGCGCATCTCCGGCCGCTTCGCCTGCGCCAAGTGCGGCGCCGGCTATCACGACAAGTTCCAGCGCCCCAAGAAAGAGGGCGTGTGCGACGTCTGCGGCAGTGCGGAGTTCACCCGCCGCAAGGACGACAATGCAGAGACGGTGAAGGCGCGGCTCAAGGCTTATCGCGAGCAGACCGCGCCGATCCTGCCGTACTACAAGAAGAAAGGTCTGCTGCAGCGCGTGGACGGCATGGCCGATCCCGACACAGTGACCGGGCAGATCGAGAGAGTGCTTTCCAAGATCAAGCGTTAACCACTTGATCTGAAAGGCGAAAGCGAGTTGGCACGAATTCGGCTTTCGGCATTGACGAGGGGGCGAATCGCAATATAATGCGCGCCTTCTCGATCGCCGGGGGCGACCGGGCCGATTGGCTTTGCCCTGATCGAACAAGAGCTTAGCTTTAAGGAGCAACATCGTGGCGCGTATTGCGGGCGTCAACATTCCGACGCAGAAGCGGGTGGTTATCGCCCTGACCTATATCACTGGCATTGGCCCAGCCAAGGCCAAGGAGATCACGACCAAGGTTGGCATCCCGGCCGAGCGGCGCGTGTCGCAGCTGACCGACGCCGAAGTGGTGCGCATTCGCGAAGTCATCGACCAGGACTACACGGTCGAAGGCGATCTGCGGCGCGAGACCGCGATGAACATCAAACGTCTGATGGACCTCGGCTGCTATCGCGGCCTGCGCCATCGCAAGGGCCTGCCGGTCCGCGGCCAGCGCACGCATACCAATGCGCGCACCCGCAAAGGCCCGGCCAAGGCGATCGCCGGCAAGAAGAAGACGGTCTAAGGACCACTCAAGGAAACGGAACGGATTATGGCGAAGGCACCAGCAGCACCAGCAGCGGCGGCATCAGGCGCGAGCGCGAACGCTCCGGCCGGGCGCGTGAAGCGTCGCGAGCGCAAGAACATCAGCTCCGGCGTCGCGCACGTGAACGCCAGCTTCAACAACACGATGATCACCATCACCGACGACCAGGGCAACACCATCGCCTGGTCCTCGGCGGGCTCGCTGGGCTTCAAGGGCTCGCGCAAGTCGACGCCGTACGCCGCCCAGGTTGCCGCCGACGCGGCCGCCAAGAAGGCGTCGGAGCACGGCGTGAAGATCCTCGAGGTCGAGGTGAAGGGTCCGGGTGCCGGCCGCGAGTCCGCGCTGCGCGCCTTGCAGGCCGCCGGCTTCACCATCACGTCGATCCGCGACGTGACGCCGATCCCGCACAACGGATGCCGCCCGCCAAAGCGTCGCCGCGTCTGATTGGAATTTGCAGCCCGGCCCCAACGGGGCCGGTGCTTTATCCGGCCACCAGCGGGTTCGTGTCCCGCGCATGACTTCAACCGGCTGGCCGGAGCCTAGTATCGAGGTTGAACCGGGGTGAGAGCGATTGAATGGCTGCTCGCCCCAGATGCATGAAGGTTTAGAGCCGTGATTCAGAAAAATTGGACCGAACTGATTAAGGCCAACAAGAAGATCGATGGCGGCCACGACGCGAAGCGTTTCGCGACCGTGGTGGCCGAGCCGCTGGAGCGCGGCTTCGGTCTGACGTTGGGCAATGCGCTGCGCCGAATCCTGCTGTCGTCGCTGCAGGGCGCCGCGGTGACCGCCGTCCACATCGACGGCGTGCTGCACGAATTCTCGTCGATCCCCGGCGTGCGCGAGGACGTGACCGATCTCGTCCTCAACATCAAGCAGATCGCGCTGCGCATGGGCGGCGACGGTCCGAAGCGGATGCGCCTGCGCGCTCAG
>Ga0070674_100001263_pt1 | contig 13299 bp, 5 predicted proteins | sample KBSM33metaG_FD_65344 | JGI IMG/M metagenome (GOLD analysis project Ga0070674, IMG submission 65344) | Miscanthus rhizosphere microbial communities from Kellogg Biological Station, Michigan, USA - KBS M3-3 metaG | ecosystem: Host-associated > Plants > Roots > Rhizosphere > Soil ... | reverse complement strand
GAACCAGGACCGCGTGTACGGCATGCGGTGGCGCGTGGCCTTGACCCTGCGCCCGGGCCAGGCACGGCTCGAGCAGGACGTCGCACTCTACAACCCCAGCGACACTCGGCACCGCTTCTACTGGTGGAACAACGCGGGCGTCCGCGTCTGGGACGACAGCCGTATCGATTACCCTCAGCGCTTCACCGCCTCGCACGGCTTCCGCGCCATCGACACCTGGCCGGTCAACCAGGCGGGCGTGGACCTGACCGTGGTCGGCAACCACAAGTTCGGACCGGTGTCCGAGTTCAGCCACGGCAGCCGCGAGCCGTTCATGGGCGTCTATCACCCGCACACGCGCGCGGGCGTCGTGCACTACTCGTCCATGCTCGACTCTCCGACCAAGAAGTTCTGGTCGTGGGGGAGCGATCCCGACGGGCTCGACTGGCGCAAGGCCCTCTCCGACGACCAGAGCGCCTACGTCGAGGTGCAGTCCGGTCTCTTCCGCAACCAGGAGACGTACGCGTTCCTGGCCCCGCAGGAGCAGATCCACTTCACCGAATACTGGATGCCCGTGCGCGAGATCGGCGGGATCACGCGCGCGAACCCGGAGGCGACGCTGCACTTGACGCGCGGGCCGTCGGCTTCGGCGTCCGGCAGCGTGGACCTCCAGGCGGGGCTGAACGTCAGTGGCGTCGTGAGCGGCGGCACGCTGGCCGTGAAGAACGGCGCGCAGGTCGTTCGGTCCGAGCCCCTTTCCCTCACGCCCGCGCAGGCGGCCCAGCGCACGTTCGCGGGGCTGCCCGCGGGGCCGCGCTACACGGTCGAGGTCCGCGACGGCGCGGGCCGTGTGCTCCTCGCGCACACCGAGGACCAGTTCGACATGTCGCCCGCGTCGGAGATCCGGCTCGGACCCCAACCCGTACGCGCGATGCCACCCCTGGACCGGCGCAGCGAAGGCGACCTGCTCGAAGCGGGCGCGGACCTGGAGCTCAACGGCAAGCGCCTGGTCGCGTGGGACACGTATGCGGCCGGACGCCAGCGGTTCCCGGAGAGCCTGGGCCTGCTCAAGGCCGCGGGGCGGCTGGCCGTCGATCTCTCGCGCTTCGCCGAGGGGGCTGTGCTGCTGGAGTCGGCGCTGGCCCGTGACACCACGGACCCCGAGGTCCAGTACTACCTCGGCCTCGCGCACGAGGGGCTGGGGCAGGACGAGAAGGCGCGCGCGGAGTTCGAGGCCGCGCATCACTTCCGCGCTTTCCGCGCTCCCGCGCTGCTGAAGCTGGCCCAGGCGGACGCGCGGGCCGGTGATTTCGCACGGGCGCTGGCCCGCGTTCGTGAGAGTCTGGCGACGTCGCCCGACGCCGTCCGCGCGGGCGCGCTCGAGGTCGCGCTCCTCCGCCGGCTGGGACGCACGGCGGAGTCCAGCCAGCGCTTGCGCGCGTGGCGCGCGGTCGATCCGACGTCGTCAGCGCTGCGCTACGAGGCCGTACGGCTGGGGACTCCGGACGCCGCCCTCTGGACTCATCTGGGCGCGGATCCGGACCGCGTGCTGGACCTGGCTTCCGAATACATCGCGGCCGGCCTCTACGCCGATGCCCTGGACCTGCTCGACCGGCGCTATCCCGCCGTCGGCGGCCTGCAGCCCGCGGCCACCACCGGGGCTCTGTGGCTGCAGACGGAGCCGGGCGCGGCGCTTCCCCAGGACCATCCCGAGGTCGCCTACTACCGCGGGTACGTGCGGGAGAAGCAGGGCGGGTCGGGCCTCGCCGATTACGCGGCGGCCTCGAAGCTGTCCACGCGTTACGTCTTCCCGAGCCGCGCCCGATCCCTCGCCGTGTTCCAGCGCGCCCTGGCCGCGAACGCGCAGGACGCGACCGCGCACTTCCTGCTGGGCACTCTTCTGCTGGCTTCCGGCCGCGCGCCGGACGCCGTCCAGGAATGGCAGGAGGCCCGGCGCCTGGACAGGACTTTGCCCGTCCTCCATCGCAACCTGGGCCGCACGCTCCTGCAGATCCAGGGTGACGTGGAGGGCGCGCTGTCCGCGTTCATGGAGGGGATGAGCGCGGATCCCACGAACGTGGATCTCTACCAGGGCGCGGACCAGGCCTTGAGCCTGCTCGGACGTCCCACGTCCGACCGGATCGCCGCCCTCTCCCGCTATCCGGACCAGGCGTCGATGCCGGGCGAGCTGCTCTCGCGGCTCGCGCTCGCCCTGGCCGAAGACGGCCGCGCGGACGACGCGAAGGCGCTCCTGTCCGGGCGCTTCTTCGCGCGCGAGGAGGGCGGCACGAACGTGCGTCAGGTGTTCGTGGAGATCCGGCTGCAGGAGGCGCTGGCCCTGGCTCGCGCCGGCCGCACCGCGGATGCGCTCGCGATCGTGGAGGGGCTCGGCCGCGAAGTGCCGGGCTTCGCGTTCACGAAGGACGGGATGGAGGTCTTCGTGGACGCGCCGCGCACGCAATACGCGGCGGGCGAGATCGCGTCGCTGGCCGGAGACGACGCGGCCGCGCGCCGCCATTGGCAGAAAGCGACGGAAGGCAAAGACGCCTTCTTCCGGGCCCTGCCCTACGCGTACGCGGCCGCGCGGCGGTTGGGGGGTGCGGACGAGGGTGCCTGGCGCGCGCGGCTGGAGTCGACCGTCGCCCAGTCGGACAAGTTCCTCGAATCGGGCACCGGGTTCCCCGGCGTGGTCGTCACCTCGCAGGGGCTCATCCTGCGCGCGCTCGGACGCGAGGAGGAGGCCAAGGCCCGCTTCCGACGCGCGCTGTTGCTGCCCGACCAGCGCCTCTCGCACCTCGTGAGCCGGCGCGCGCTGCAGGACGCGAAGCCTTTCTGATGAAGACCGTCACCGCCATCGACTACGTGGTGATCGCCGCCTACATGGTGTTGATGGTCGGCATCGGGGTGTACGCGGCCCGATTCAACAAGAACGCCTCCGACTACTTCCGCGGCGCGAACCGCATCCCCTGGCTGGTGGCCGGGCTCAGCTCCTTCATGAGCGGCTTCAGCGCCTGGACCTTCACGGGGGCGGCCGGGCTCGCCTACCAGCACGGCCTGATCGCGATCCTCCTGTACCTCGGCAATGCGCTCACGTTCCTGCTCGGCTACTGGGTGTTCGCCGTACGCTGGCGGCGCGCGCGCATCTCGACGGTCATGGAGTACCTCGTGGAGCGCTTCGACGAGCGCACGCGCCAGACGCTCTCCTGGAGCACGGTGCTGTTCCAGCTCTTCACCGGGGCCAGCATGCTGTACGGCCTCGGCCTGTTCGTGGCCTCGACCTGCGACTTGCCCCTGGTCTGGACGATCTTCGGCTCCGGCGTCGTGATCCTCGCCTACTGCGTGATCGGCGGCCTGTGGGCGGTGGTCATCACCGACTTCCTGCAGGCCGTGATCCTGATGCCGTTCACGGTGGTGATGGTGGCGGTCTCGCTCTCGCGCGTGGGCGGCCTCGGGGGTCTCCTCCGCGGGCTGCCTCCGGAGCTGACCTCGCTCCACCTGACCCCGGGGATGGGCTGGCTCTACGTCGCCTGCTGGACCTTCATGGTGAGCTTTGGCTACAACACCTCGGCCATGGCCCAGCGCTACTTCAGCGTGGCCGATGAGCGCGCGGCGAAGAAGGTCGCCTTCCTCTGCTTCGCGCTCTTCGTCCTGGGCGCGTTCATCTGGTTCATCCCGCCGCTGGCCATGCGCGTGATGTATCCGGATCTGCATGCCGTCTGGCCGGGGCTCGCGAATCCCCACGAGGCCTCGTACGCCGTCGCCTCGCTCACCCTGCTTCCCAACGGCCTCGTCGGGATCATGCTCGCGGCCATGTTCAGCGCGACGATGTCGAGCCTCTCCGGGCTCTTCAACGTGCACGCGGCCGTAGTCTCCAAGGACATCTACCAGCGGCTGATCGCGCCGCAGGCCAGCGAGCGGCAGCTCCTGGTCGTGGGCTGGGCGGCCACTTTCGGAGTGGGCGCGACCATGACCGCGCTGGCCATGGGCATGGCGGCCAAGGGCCAGAGCATCTTCGCCGTCATGCTCACCTTCAACACGATCATCTCGCTCGCCTACGGACCGCCGGCGCTGCTCGGCCTCGTCGTCAAGAAGACGCCGTCCTGGTCCGGACTCCTCAGCTTCGCGGTGGGGCTGGTCCTCGGCTGCTATGGCGCCTTCGTGGGGAACTGGAGCCTCGTCCGCAACGTGCTGATCATCCTGCCCACGTCGTGCGCGATCTTCCTCGTCTCCGCCTTCGTCGGCCGCGACGACGCCGCTCATGTCGCGCGCCGCGAGGGCCTGTTCGCGCGCCTGGACACTCCGGTCGACGTCGACCGCGAGCTGCAAGGCAGCGTGGACCCCACGGCGACGGTCTTCCGCTTCTTGAGCCGCGCCACCGCGGGGGTGGGCGTCCTGAGCCTCGTCCTCATTCATTGGGCCGGTCCGGGCGAGAGGAGCACCGTGGTCTTCTACTCGGTCCTCACCCTGCTGGTGGCGGCCGCGCTCACGCGCGTGGGCCGCGTGCGCGCGATCGAGCGCCGGGCGGACGCGGCGTGAAGCGCCTCGCGGTGTTTCTCCTTGCGACGGCCTTCGCTCCCCTGTTCGCGGACGCCGGCGTCGTCCGCGTGTGGGCGGTCAGCGACGGCGAGAAGGTCGAGCAGGACGACCTCGCGAGCGCGCTGCGCGTGCGCAACTCCGCCTGGGACGGCAAGACCGTGCGCCTCTTCGGGGCGCGAAACGAGGTCATCGCCTTCCAGTTGATGGTGCAGTCCGACACGCGTGGGATCCAGGTCCTGGCCGCGGCCCTGCCCGAGCTGCGCCAGCGCGGCGGCAAGGGGCGGATCGCCTACGCGCCCCCGGTCTCCGATCCATCGCAGGCCGTCGGGCGGCCCATCGAGGTCTTCGCCGTCCACTACATGAACGTGACGGAGACGACCCACGCGGATTGGGCGTGGAAGCCGGGAAGCCCGGCCGCGCCCCGCGACACGACGGGATGGAAGCCGGTTCAGCTCGTCCCCGAGAATGCGCGCGCGGGGCGGGGCGGCCTGCCCCTCCGCGTCGAGGCCGAGCGCAACCAGTCGATCTGGATCGAGGTCTACACTCCGCGCGACCTGCCCGCCGGCCTCTACGAGGGCACGGTCACCGTGACCGCAGATGGCCAGCCCACACGCGTTCCGGTCGAGCTGCAGGTCTTCGACTTCACACTGCCCGACGCGAACAGCCTGGACGCGATGGTCTACTACGAGCCCTCGCAACCCGAGCTCTATCACGGGCGAAACCTGGACGCCGCCTATCACCGCTTCGCGCACCGGAATCGGATCGAGCTGGTACACGCGTACGACGAGGCGGCGGTGCGTGCGAGCCAGGGGCGGTTCGACGGCTCGGACTTCACGCGCGCCGCCGGATACGAAGGCCCCGGCGAAGGCGTGGGCAACCGCATCGTTCCGCGCTCCTTCTACGGCCCGGGCACGGGCTGGGACGACCGGGCGAGCGCCTGGAAGCAGGCGGATTCGTGGATGACGTTCCTCTCGAGCGCGGTCCCGAAGGCCAAGACCTTCCTCTACATGCCCGACGAGCCCGCGCGATCCGAGTTCGAGCGCATCCGCACGCTCGCTTCCAACGTCCATTCGAACCCCGGGCCCGGCAAGGCCCTCCCCGTCTTCGTCACCAAACACTGGGTCCCGGAACTGGACGAGTCCATCGACATCTGGTGTGCGGGGCCGCAGTGGCTCGACATCGACCGCGCGAAGCAGGAGCGCGCGAAGGGACGGTCGTATTGGACGTACAACGGCGGGCGGCCCAACGGTCCCGCCATCGTCATCGACGCGCCCGCCACCGAAGCCCGCGCCATGGCCTGGGCCGCGTTCAAGCACGACATCGACGTCTACTTCTTCTGGCACGGCGTGCACTGGCGGCACAACAGTCAGAAGCAGGGTGAGCGGAATCAGAACGTGTGGGCGAACCCCATCACGTTCGACAACCGCGGACAGCCGAACAAGACCGATCACGGCTACATCAACGGCGACGGCGTCCTCCTCTATCCGGGGGAGGAGAAGGTCCATCCCGAAGAGGACCGCGGCCTGTCCGGTCCGGTGGCGAGCGTGCAGCTCGCGAACCTGCGACGGGGACTGCAGGACCACCTGTATCTGACGCTGGCCCGCCAGCTCGGCAAGACAGCGGTGGTGGACGCGGCGTTGCGCGCCGTGGTCCCGCGCGTCTTCTCGGACGCGGGGGAGACCGTCGGGTTCGCGGAGACCGGGGACGAATACGAAGCGGCGCGCCTCGACCTGGCCCGAGCCATCGTGGCCGCGCGGAAACCGGGCGGGAAGCGATGAGCACGCGGCGCATTGCCGTCCTGGCCGCCGCGTTCCTCTTGGGGACGGCGGCGGCTCAGGCGGAATCCCCCGCGCGTCCGCGTCTACTGCTCGCCGAGCGCGATCCCTTCACCGGGCTGCCGGCGCTGAAGGCGCGCTACGCCGCGGGCGCGCGTCCGTCCGACGATCTCCCCGGCTGGGCGCTCACGTATCTCCTCTCCGGCGATGAGTCTTTCGCGCGCAAGGGTGTCGAGCACCTCCGGAGCACTCCGCTCCCTACCAAGGGCGGATCGAACCTGTACATGGCCTACATGGGCCGGTCGCTGGCCTTCGACTGGCTCTACGGCTTCGCCGGCTTCGACGCCGCGCTCAAGGACCGCGTGGCGGGGGAGCTGGTCGAGGGCGCGGAGCGGATGATGGCCCTCCAGTCGCTCGCGAACCCGGGCCAGGCCTCGTACCACAACCACACCGTGCGCGAGCTCGCGCTGGCCGTGTTCGCGCTGGCCGCCGTCGAGGGTCATCCGTCCGTGGAGTCGCGCGCGGCGCCGCTGCGGGAGAAGGCGGCGCGGGCCTTCGACAACATCCTGGAGACGACTGCGCTCGTGAATCCGGAGGGCGGGTACCACGAGTCGATGGACTACATGCGGATCACCTGGGCCCCGCTGGCGTTGATGGCGGAGCTGCGCCGGACCACCACCGGCGACGATCCCGCCCGCCGGTTCGGCGTCTTCCGCTCGATGGGCCCGACGTACCTCTACAAGGTCCTCCCCGACGGCTCGACCGCGCGCGACGACGACAACGAGTTTCCGCACCTCGACGCCGTGGACAGCGTGGTGCTCGGGTACGCCGTCCATCGCTTCAAGGACCCTTTCGCGGCCTGGCTTCTGCAGAAGAGCGGGTGGCTGCCGTCGCCCTGGCGCATCCCGGTCCTCGAGTTCCTGTGGCGCGACGACGCCGTGGCCCCGCGCGATCCCGCCGCGACGACCGCCGCCGAGCTGCCGCGCGAGAAGTGGTTCCCCGGCATCGACCACGTGATCCTGCGCGACGGCTGGGGCCCGGACGCCACCTGGATCGAGTTCTCCTGCGGCCCGTACTTCGCGAAGCACGACCATCTGGACACGAACCAGTTCCAGATCTACTACCGGGGGAACCTCGCCCTGGATACGGGCGCGGACTACACCGACACGGAGAGCCCGCACTATCTGAACTACTACCGCCGCACGGTCGCCCACAACACGATGCTCGTCTACCAGCCGGGGGAGACGTTCTTCTGGGGCGAGAACAAGTGGACGGCGGCCAACGACGGCGGCCAGCGCATGGACTCGTCGCGCTTCTGGAACTCGGTGCGCAGCCTCGAAGACTGGAACCGCACGCGCGACCTGTGGGACCGCGGGCACATCGCCGCCTTCGACCCCGTGCCCGGCCGCTACACGTACGTGCGGGGCGACGGGACGGGCGCCTACCATCCGAGCAAGGTCGAGCGCTTCGTCCGCGACCTCGCCTGGCTGCCGCGGGCGCGCGTGCTCTTCGTGCTCGACCGCGTGCGCAGCACGGACCCCGCGTTCCGCAAGGCCTGGTTGCTGCACGGAGTGGCCGCGCCGAAGGTCGAAGGCGGCACGGCGGCGCGCGCCATCGGTCAGGGTGGTACGTCGTATGGCGAAGCGCAGGTCGTGACCTTCGAAGACGGGCAGGGCCGGCTGCGCGTGCACTCCGTGCTTCCCGTCGGCCGCGACGTCGTCACGCGCGGCGGCCCGGGATGGGAATTCTGGACGCCGGGCGACCAGCACGGCGGGGCCTGGGGCTCCGGCCAGAACTGGCCCCTGGACCCGCCCGAAGGCGGCCCCCTGCCCGAGGATCCCTACTTAAAGAAGATGTGGCTGACCTTCTGGGGGGACGACCTCCGCCGGCTCTCCCCCTCCAACCGCCGCTCCGTCGTGCCGGGGAGCTGGCGCATCGAGGTCTCGCCGACAGCGGGCGCGCGCGACGACGTGTTCCTGAGCGTCCTCGAGATCGGCGACCGTGGAGCGGCGCCCCTCCGTATCGATCCCATTGCCGAGGGCAAGGGACTGGCGGGAGCGGTCGTGGCGGGGGAGGCGGCGGTGCTGCTCGCCACCGGCCCGGCCCCCCTCACCGAAGGCGAGGCCACGCTGCCGGACACCGCGAGCACGTTCCTGCTCCTCACCGGCCTCGTGCCGCGCGCGTCGTACGACGTGCAGCTCACTTCGGGCTTCGCGCCCGGCGTGCCCGTGTGGCGTATCGAGGGCCAGGCCAACGACGCGGGCGTGCTGCAGACTCCGTGGAACGGGAAAGACGGCCGGCTGCGCGTACGAATGCTGGGAACCACCATCAGGAGCCAACCGTGAACAGAGCACTGACCAGTGCCGTGATTGCCGTCGCTTGCGCCAGCGTCGCCTTCGCCGCGGGCCGCGTCCGCCCGCCCCTGCCGAAGATCACGAAGCCCGTGATGTTCGACACGCCGGAGGCGGACGCCATCCTGTCCGCCATGCAGGTCTTCCCGCCCGACAACCCGTGGAACCAGGACATCTCCGCGATGCCCGTGCATCCCGACTCCGCGGCCATGATCGCGTCCGTGGGCGCGGACAAGAGTCTCGGCTACAACCTCGACATGGGCTTCATCATCGTGCCGCCGGACCAGAAGAAGGTGCCGGTGAAGCTCCTGGAGTATCCGAAGGAGTCCGATCCGGGGCCGTACCCACTGCCCGACAACGCGCCCATCGAGAACTGGCCGCTGCAGCGCAACGAGGACACGAAAGCCCTGCCCAAGGCGGGCCAGACCCTCGAGGACCTGCAGCGCAACGGCACCGGCGATCGCCACATCATCCTGGTCGATCCCGTGAACGGGCTCCTGCACGAGTTCTGGCAGGGACGGCGCACGGACGCCGGCTGGGAAGCGTCGAACGAGGCCACGTTCAACCTCAAGACGGGCGCGTTGCGCCCGGAGCGCTGGACGTCTTCGGATGCCGCGGGGCTTCCCATCTTCCCCGCCGTCGTACGGTACGACGAGGTGGCCAGGGGCATGGTCGAGCACGCGATGCGCTTCACCGTGCGGCGGTCGCGGCGCGGGTACGTGCTGCCCGCCACGCACTGGGCCAGCAGCCACAAGGAGAAGAACCTCCCGCGCATGGGCGAGCGCTTCCGGCTGCGCAAGGACTTCGACGTCTCCGGATTCCCGCCGCACGCGCAGGCCATCCTGAAGGGACTGAAGACGTACGGCATGTTCGTGGCCGACAACGGCAGCGACTGGCTGATGTCGATCGCGCCCGACCGGCGATTGAAGGGCCTGGAGAGCCTGGCCAAGGTGAAGGGGTCGGACTTCGAAGTGGTGGAGACGGGGGCGCGATCGGTCGAAGGGGAATAGCAATCCAGTGAGCGCGGCACCGCTGCGCAGCAGCGTCGCCGCGCGACGGGGGTTCCCGCCTGAAGCTTTGCATGATCGGGTGCGGTGAGCACGCCGAGAGCTCGCACGGTCCTGCCCAATCCCGCTATGCCGCGACGCATGCGGGGACGGAGCTCGCCGCCTGTTGCGACCTGGACGGCACACGCGCGGAACGCCACCGCCAGCGCTTCGGATTCGCGCGCGCGTACACGGACACCGGGGCGATGCTCGAGGCGGAGAAACCGGACGCGGTGGTGCTGGCGGTGCCCGTTCACCGCACGGCCGAGGTCGGCGCGGCGCTCCTGGAGCGGGGCCTGCCGGTGCTCATCGAGAAGCCGCCGGGGCGGACGGTGCAGGAAGTCGATGCCCTGATCGCCGCGGCCGAACAGAGCGGCCGGCCGGTCCCGCATCAGGTCGCGTTCAACCGGCGGTTCGTGCCCATCGTGGCGGAAGCGCGACGCCGCCTGGCCGCGGTAGGGCCACCGTCCGCGATCCAGCACCTCCACTACGAGATGACGCGCGTGGACCGGCGGGACCCCGATTTCTCCACGACCGCGATCCACGGCCTCGACGCCGTGCGCTTCCTCGGCGGCGCGGACTATGCGCAGGCGCGCTTCCGCTATCACGAGCAGCCTGCGCTCGGGCCCGGCGTCGCCCACATGTTCGTGGACGCCGTGCTGACCTCGGGCGCCACCGCCCACCTCGCTTTCTGCCCGACCGCGGGGGCGGTGGTGGAGCGCGCGACCGTTCACGCGGGCGGACACAGCCTCTTCCTCCGCATCCCGATGTGGGGGCCGCTGGACGCACCCGGGCATCTCCAGCACGTCGATCGCGGACAGGTGGTGGCCGACCTCGCCGGCGATCGGCTGGGCGGAGCGAGCGACGCCTGCGTGCTCGGCGGTTTCTTCGGCGAATACGAGGCGTTCCTCGGCGACCTGGCCGCGGGCCGCACCCCGTCGCCGAGCCTCCGCGAGTCCCGTCAATCGGTTGAGATCGCGGAGTGCCTGCGGCGCCGCGACGAGGAGTTCCGCGCATGAGCCGTCGCTGGATCGCTGCTGTCCTCGGCGTCGCCTTGGTGGGAGCGGCGCCCGGTCCCGCGCCGCGTCAGGACGCGTGGACGGTCGTCGGCCCCGGTGGCGGGGGAACCATGCGCCGTCCCGCCATCAGCCCTCACGACGCGCGCTTCGTCGTGGAAGGCTGCGACATGACGGGCGCCTACATCACGCGCGACGCCGGTGAGAGCTGGCGGATGTTCCACCTCGGAGGCGTCGTGGAGGCCTTCGCCTTCGATCCGAGCGACGCGAGCGTGCTCTACGCCGCCAACTCGGTACTCTGGCGCAGCGAGGACTCCGGCCGCACGTGGCGCATCGTGTTCCCGGACCCCGCGCAGAACACGGTCGAGCACGGCTGGGGCGATCACGCGGACACGGTGTTCACGAGCGACGATCCCCTTTATCCGAGCGGCCAGGACGCGAACGTCCAGGCCGTGGTGGTGGACCCCGCCGACTCGCGCCACCTGGTGATCGCCATGAGCGCGACGGCGCCGGGGCCGCCGGGCAGCCATCCCATGAGCCGCACCACGGTGCTCGCCTCCACCGACCGCGGCCGGACGTGGGCGCGTCAGGGTGAGCTGGGAGTCGAGCGCGTCTTCGCCCTCTGGGCCGAGGCCGGAGCCGTGCGCGCCCTCGGGGAGACGGGCGCCTACGAAGGCCGCGGCGCGAGCTGGCAGCACTTCGATCCACCCGGCGGCCAGAAGGTCACCTCCGGCAGCTTCGGACGCGATGCCAAGTCGAAGCGCACCTTCGCCTACGTCACCACGGAGGCCGGCATCGCGGTCAGTGAAGACGGCGGCCGGGCCTGGCGCCAGGCCAACGGCACGCTGGGCGCGATGAAGCAGGGCTCCGGCACCGAGGCGTGGGGCCCGGCCAAGGGCTCGAAGCCCAGCCTCGGTCCCATCGCGGCCTCCGCGAGCCACGGCCTCGTGGCCTACGTGGGCCTGCGCGGCCTGCGCCGGGCACCGAGCGAAGCGCCGTTCAACGGTATCGCCAGGACGACGGATGGCGGGGCGTCCTGGAGCGTCGTCAACGCGGAAGTGGATCGACCCGCGGCCGCCCTCGACGGCTCCTGGATCGAAGAGCGCGCGCTCGAGGACGGCCACTCCGTGTGGTTCGACGCGCCCTACGACCTCGCGGTCGCGCCCGGCGATCCGGACGTCTGTTACGCGACCGACCTTTTCCGCACCTATCGCACGACCGACGGCGGGCGCACCTGGGGCCAGGTCAACTCCGCGCGCCGCGGCCCGGACGAGTGGACCAGCCGCGGCCTCGACGTCACCACCGCCTACGGCGTGCACTGGGACCCCTTCGACGCCAAGCGCGTCTTCATCACCTATACCGACATCGGCCTCTTCCGCAGCGAAGACGGCGGCGCGAGCTGGATCGGCTCTTCGCGCGGCGTGCCCACGCGCTGGCGCAACACGACGTATTGGGTCGCCTTCGATCCGGAGGTGAAGGGCCGGATGTGGGGCGCCTTCAGCGGAACGCACGACCTGCCCCGGCCGAAGATGTGGCGGCGCACGGATCCCGATCGCTTCCAGGGCGGCGTCGGCGTCTCCAACGACGGCGGACGGACGTGGACTCCCTCGAACGCGGGCATGCCGGAGAGCGCGGTCACGCACGTCCTCCTCGATCCCACGAGCAAGGCCGGGTCGCGCACGCTCTACGCGACGGCCTACGGCCGCGGCGTCTTCAAGTCCACCGACGACGGGCGGACCTGGACGCTGAAGAACGAGGGCCTGCCGCCCCACCAGCCGTTCGCCTGGCGCATCACCCGCGTGGCCGACGGCACGCTCTACCTCGTGATCGCGCGTCGCAGCGAGCGCGGCCGCATCGGCGACGCCGACGACGGCGCGCTGTACCGCTCGACGGACGGGGCCGAGCACTGGACACGCATGACGCTTCCCGCGGGCACGAACGGGCCGAACGGTCTCGCCGTCGATCCCGCGGATCCGCGGCGGTTGTATCTCGCCGCCTGGGGCGTGGCCACGCCGGGCGGCGATACGGGGGGCGGGATCTTCCTGAGCACGGATGCGGGGGCGACCTGGACGAACGTCCTCCCGCAGTCCCAGCACGTCTACGACGTGACCATCGATCCACGGGACCCATCCGTCCTCTACGCGTCCGGGTTCGATCAGGCGGCCTATCGTTCGGGTGATCGAGGCGCGACCTGGACGCGCCTCCGCGGGTTCAACTTCAAGTGGGGGCATCGCGTCGTGCCCGACCTCGCGGACGCGAGCAAGGTCTACGTCACCACCTTCGGCGGGAGCGTCTGGCACGGCCCCGCCACCGGCGATCCGGCGGCGGTGGAAGACGTGGTGTCCGCGCTCCCGCGCCTGGAGCAGCTCGTGGAGGCGAACGTCCGCGGTATCCACGCGTACCAGGTCAAGCTCGCGCGCAAGGATGGGAAGGGCGATCCCGCCTGCTGGGCGACGCGGCTGACGGAGGCAGAGATCGAGGCCCTGGTCGCGCATCAGGCTTCGCTGCTGGCCAGCGATCCCGCGACGGTCAAGGCCTGGGCGGAAGGGCGCGCCTCCACCTTCGATCCCGTGCGCGACGTCGAGCCTCTCCTGAA
>Ga0070674_100001261_pt1 | contig 13303 bp, 11 predicted proteins | sample KBSM33metaG_FD_65344 | JGI IMG/M metagenome (GOLD analysis project Ga0070674, IMG submission 65344) | Miscanthus rhizosphere microbial communities from Kellogg Biological Station, Michigan, USA - KBS M3-3 metaG | ecosystem: Host-associated > Plants > Roots > Rhizosphere > Soil ... | reverse complement strand
GAGTGGTCCGAGCAGCAGCGGCATCATGACCGCACCGATGGTGCCGCCGCTGAAGGACAACGCGATGCCGCGCGCGCGCAGGTTCGCCGGCAGCGTTTCGACCGCAGTGCGCAAGCCGCCGGGGAACGTACCGCCTTCGCCGAGGCCGAGCACGGCACGGGCGAGCGCGAAGCCGGCGAACGTTGCCATCAGCGCGTGCGACATGCTGGCGGCGGTCCACACACCGACGGCGAGGAGCATGCCGACGCGAAGGCCTACGCGATCGAGCACTGAGCCCCACACCGGGTTGCCGAGCGTGTAGGTGAGGAAGAAGAAGGACGTGGCGGTCGTGAAGTCCTGCGGTGTCAACCCGGTGTCCGCGATGATCGTCGGCGACAGGATGTTGAGGACCTGGCGATCGACGAACGACAGCCACGAGCAGAGCGCCATGCCGATGCACGGCACCCACATCTGCCAGGTGGTCGCGGTCGTCGCGGCGGCTGCAGGTGTGCGAGCCGTGGTGGCTTGAGTCATCGTGTCTCCGTCCGCCCGCGCGCAGCGCGGGCAATCAAATAGTGCGCCTGGCGAGGCGTAGCCTCGTTAGGCATCGAGTGCTTCGCCGCTGCGGTTTGGGAGCGTGAAGACGAGCATCGCGGCGAGCAGGAAGAAGGCTGATGTGACGCTGAGGGCGAGCCCGATTCCGATCCCGGGCTGCGTCGCGATCACGCCGATCGTGAACGGCGCGACGGCACCTGCCATGCGGCCGATGTTGTAGCTCGTGCCCTGACCCGTGGCGCGCACGGCCGCCGGATACAGCTCCGCGACGAAGCCGCCGAACATGCTGAAGTAGCCGTAGCCGAAGTAGCCGATCAAGGGACCCAGCGCGAGCAGGACGAACGGACTGCGCGCCATTTGCCCGTAGATGGGCACGAGCAGAGCCGCGCCCACCATATAGAGGACGAACGCCTGACGTCGCCCGATCTTGTCTGCAATGAAGCCGAACGTGAGGTAGCCGAAGTACGCGCCGAGCTGGACCGGGATGATCCAGGGCAGTGACCCGACGATCCCCATTCCGGCGCCACCTTGTTCGATCGGGCGAGCCAGGAACGCGGGCAACCAGAAGAAGAGTCCCCAGTTCGCAAACTGTACCGCGGAGCCAAGCGCGATGATGAGCAGCGTGCGGGCGAGGAGGGTTCGACCGAAGATCACGGCGAACGGGCTCGGCCCATCGGTTTTCTGCGCCTTGCGCGCCCATGATTCCGGTTCTTTGACGTAGCGCCGGATCCACAAGGTGAAGAACGCCGGGATGACGCCGACGACGAAGAGCCAGCGCCAGGCGTCGGCGCCGAGTGACGGCGAGCCGAGGATGATTGCGGCGGCAATCGACGCCGCCATGTAGCCGAGCGCCCATCCCGACTGCATGATGCTGATGGCCTTGTTACGAAGATGTGCCGGCCATGTCTCGCTCACGAGCACCGCGCCCGACGCCCATTCGCCACCCATGCCGATGCCGAGCACGGCGCGCCAGAAGAGCAGCTGCATCACAGTCTGCGATGTCGCTGCGCCGAGCGACGCCAGCGAGAAGATCAGAATCGTGCCCATCAGCGCGCGCGTCCGGCCGAACTTATCGGCGACGTAACCAAAGATCGTCCCGCCGACGCCGGACATGACGAGCGTCACTGTGCCGAGCATGCCGGCGGTGTCGTCGCCGAAGCCGAAGTACATACGGAGCTGGCCGACGGCCATGGTGTAGAGCATGAAATCCATGGCGTCGAGCATCCAGCCGAACTTCGCGGCCAGAAGGACTCGCCACTGCTCACGTGTGACCGTCCGATACCACGGAACGTCGGCGCCAATCGCCGCCGTTGCCGCTCGCGCTTCCATGAACTTGTGCTCCTCCGCTCTCAATAGGCAGTAAGCAGCAGGCGGTAGGGCAAAACAACCGAGCCCGTTCCTGCCTACCGCATACTGCTTACTGCATACTTCCAAAAGTCCGTAGACCGTAGCCCGAGCGTCGCAATGCGGTCAAGCCGTGCCCTGAGCACAGTCGAAGGGCAAATCGCTACAATGTGATGTTTCGTTTGTCTGTTGTCCGGGTCAGCCGGAAAAGGAGCGAGGAATGTCGGTAGCTGTTGGCGCAAAGGCGCCAGATTTCACCCTTCCGAATCAGGATCGAGAGGCTGTCACGCTCAGCGAGCAGCTGAAGAAGGGGCCTGTGGTCCTGGCGTTCATGCCGGCGGCGTTCAGCGGCACCTGCACCATCGAGATGTGCACGTTTCGCGACTCGGCGACCGAATTGAACAAGGTCAACGCCACGGTGCTGGGCGTGACCGTCGACACCTTCTTCGCGCTCAAGGCGTGGGGCGACGCACAGGGATTGAAGTTCCCCCTGCTCAGCGACTTCAACAAGGACGTCATTCGTAAGTACGGCGTCGTGAACCCGGACATGATCGGGCTCAAGGACATTTCCAAGCGTGCGACGTTCGTCATCGATCGCGGTGGCGTTGTTCGTCACGCCGAAGTCCTCGAAGACGCGCGTAACGAACCGGACTACTCGAAGGTCAAGGAAGCGCTCGCGAGCCTCTGAGAGCGAGCGTCAACTCCCGACTCCGAAATCCCCAACTCCCAAAAACCCGCTGTCGTTGGGAAATGGGAGTTGGAGAGTTGGGAGTTAGCAACCTCGATCCTTGGTCACTGCCCATAAGTTGGAATTCCCGCTACCATCGTCGTCACTCCGCGTTTACAAATTTCTCGTCGTCACGCGCGCGCGATCGCGTTGTTCTCGTAAATGGCCGATACTGCTGTTGCCACAGCGGAGCGCACGCTTCCGCACAATCTCGAAGCCGAGCGCTCGGTGCTCGGCGCGATTCTCGTCCACAACGACGCGTTCAATCTCGCAGCCCAAGTCATCGACAGCCGGGACTTCTACCGGGATGCGCATCGCCGCATCTTCGATCGCATGGTTGCGCTCAACGAGCGGCACGACGCGATCGACTTCGTCACGCTGAAAGAGGAGCTCGCACGCAACGGTGAGCTCGACGAGGTTGGCGGACCCGCGTACGTCGCCTCGCTTGCCGACGGTGTGCCTCGCGCGACCAACGTCGAGTACTACGCGCGCATCGTCAAAGAGAAGTCGACGCTTCGCAATCTGATCGACGCCGCGAGCAAGATCGTCACGAATGCGTACGAGGCCGACCAGGAATCGGATCTGATCCTGGATGAGGCCGAGAGCGCGATCTTCGCGGTCGCCGATGACCGGCTGAAGTCCGGCTTCGTGGCGATGCGCGATCTGGTCAAGGAAAGCTTCCCGAAGATCGAGAAGCTCTTCGAGCAGAAGCGGCTCATCACTGGCGTGCCTTCCGGCTTCGTCGATCTCGACGAGATGACGCGCGGGCTACAGGGCGGTGACCTTGTGATCGTCGCGGCACGGCCCTCGATGGGGAAGACGAGTCTGGTGCTGAACATCGCGCAGTATGTCGCGGCGCTGGGCGATCACGTCGTCGGGTTCTTCAGCCTTGAAATGTCGAAGGAGTCGCTGTTCCTGCGCCTGCTGACCTCCGAGGCGCAGATCGATGGTCACCGCTTGATGAGCGGCGCCATCGGTGGCAACGACTACCACCGCATTTCTCACGCCCTCGAGAAGCTGAACGCGATGAGCCTCTTCATCGACGACACGGCAAACGTCGGCGTGCTCGAGATGCGCGCCAAGTCACGACGGCTGCAGTCCGAGCACGGGCTGAACCTGCTGGTCGTGGACTACATTCAGCTCATGACCGGTAGAGGACGCTTTGAAAACCGGACGCTCGAGCTGGCCTCGATCTCGCGCTCGCTCAAGGGCCTCGCGAAGGAGTTGAACGTTCCAATCGTCGTGCTGTCGCAGCTGAGCCGCGCGCCCGAGGCTCGGTCCGACCACCGGCCGCAACTCTCCGATCTGCGCGAATCCGGCGCGCTGGAACAGGACGCGGATGTCGTGATCCTCATCTATCGCGACGATGTGTACAACAAGGATCCGAACAGTCCGGATGCCGGCACCGCGGAACTGATCCTCGCAAAGCAGCGAAATGGTCCGACCGGTGTTGTGCGCCTCGCGTTCCTGCGTGAACAAACTCGCTTTGCCAATCTTGCCCAGGGCTCGTAGAGCATTGTCGATTTTGCGATCTTTGATTGGAGATTGGTTGTTGATTGGGGATTGTTGAATGGCGATTGGTTGCTGATCTCGCGCTCCGATAATCAGGAAATCAAGAATCAACATTCTCAAACGAATCGATAATCAAAGATCGTCCAGTCAACAATGATTCGCAGCACCGTCGCCCGCGTTGATCTGGCCGCGTTGAAGGCCAACTTCGCGGCGATCCGCAGCTACGTGTCGAGCGAACACGGGCGAACCGCCCCCGCCATCATCGGTGTCGTGAAAGCGAACGCGTACGGCCATGGCGCACCACGCGTCGCGCTCGCGCTCGAGGAAGCCGGCGCCACGATGCTGGCATGCGCGGATATCGAGGAAGGCATCGTGCTCAGGCAAGCCGGCGTGCGCGTGGCGATTCTCGTCTTCGGTGCGCTCAGCGTCAGCGACCTCGATGGGCTGTTCGACTTCGCGCTGACTCCAACGATTTCGACACCGGGCGCGGCGCGGGCCGTCCAGGCGGCCGCCGAGCGGCGGCGCGCGACGATCGGGTATCACCTCAAGATCGACACCGGGATGAACCGGCTCGGGTTTCGTCACGACAATCTGCGGCGCACGTTGCCAGAACTGTTGGCGAGTCCAAGCTTGAAGCTCGAGGCCGTCTACACGCATTTCTCTTCGGCCGACGTACCGGAGAGTCCGGTATTCAACACGCAGCGCGAGCGCTTTGATGCGGCGTGGACGGTTGTCGAGGAGCTTCGCCGCGGATCCCGAACCCCGGACTCCGAATCCCGAATCCCGAACCCCGAACCCCGAGTCTTTCGTCACGCCTGCAACAGCGCGGCGCTGCTGCGTGATTCACGCGTCTGGTTCGACGCCGTGAGACCGGGCCTCCTGCTGTATGGAATCGTCCCGCCGCCGTTGGCGTCGACGATCGATCTCACGCCGGTGATGTCGCTGACCAGTCGTGTCGTTGCCGTCAAAGGACTGAGGCCAGGTGAGGGTGTGGGCTACGGCTGGCGATATGAGGCGAGCGAGCCTCGCACGGTCGCCGTCGTTCCTGCTGGCTACGCGGATGGACTCGATACGCGCTTGTGCGGACGCGCTCACGTGCTGATTCGAGGGCGGCGCGTGCCGATCGTCGGTGCGGTGTCGATGGACATGCTGACGGTCGACGTGACCGATCTCTCAGAGGTGCGACCCGGCGACGAAGTGGTGTTACTCGGACGGCAGGGCGACGAGAGCTGGCAACGCATCGACGCGCGCGAGATGGCCGCGGCGATCGGAACGATCCCGTGGGAGATTGTCTGTCGCCTCGGCACACGGATTGAAAGACAGTACGACTAACTCCCAATTCCCAAAGTGAATCTTGTCTCCAACTTCCAAACGTCAAGCTGCTTTGGGAGTTGGGAGTTGGAAACACGATACAGTTGGGAGTTGACGCATGAAATCCCCGAAGGTCGTTTTCGTTTGTCAGGAATGCGGCGCGCAGGCACCCAAGTGGATGGGGCGCTGCACGGAGTGCGGTGCGTGGAACTCGCTCGTCGAAGAGCGCGCTGAAGCGCCCCCCGCTGTGACCGGCACCAACCGGTTCTCGCAGTTTTCGAACACGTCAGCGGCGAAGTTGTACGCAGAAGTCGAGATGTCGCACGGCGTGCGGCTCTCGACGGGTATCGACGAATTCGATCGTGTCCTCGGCGGCGGCGTCGTTCCCGGGTCTCTGATTCTGCTTGGCGGCGAGCCGGGCATCGGCAAGTCGACGCTGCTGCTGCAGGCCGCCGCCCATTTCGCTCGTGAAGTCGGTCCCGTCCTGTACGCCTCCGCGGAAGAGTCCGAGCACCAGGTCAAGAGTCGTGGTGATCGGCTTGGCGTGGCCGACTCACCACTCTACCTGCTGTCCGAAACGTGCATCGAACGCATCCTCGAAGAGGTTGCCCGGCTCTCGCCATCGCTGGTCGTCGTCGATTCAGTGCAGACCGTGTGGTCCAACAAGTTTCAGTCGGCACCGGGCAGCATCGGCCAGGTGCGTGAGGCGGCGACGCAGTTCCTGTTTGCCGCGAAGAATCAGAACATCCCCACGGTGCTCGTCGGCCATGTCACGAAGGACGGCAGCCTTGCCGGTCCGAAAGTGCTCGAGCACGTCGTCGACACGGTGTTGTACTTCGAGGGCGAGCGTCATCATTCGCATCGTGTGGTGCGCGCGGTGAAGAATCGCTTCGGAGCGGTCAGCGAGCTCGGGGTCTTCGAGATGACCGGCACCGGCTTGCGACCGGTGCCGAATCCGTCGCAACTGTTCTTGTCGGAGCGGGCGTCGGGTGCGCCTGGGTCCGCCGTCGTGTGTTGTATCGAAGGGTCGCGCCCGATCCTGGTCGAAGTGCAGGCGCTCGTGAGCACCAGTACCTACGGCAACCCGAGACGAATGGCGATCGGCATCGACCAGAATCGGCTCGCGCTCCTGCTCGCCGTACTCGAGAAGCGAGCCGGGCTTTCACTGGCGGGTGACGACGTCTACGTGAACATCGCGGGCGGGATGACGATCGACGAGCCGGCCGCGGACCTGAGCGTCATCGCCGCGGTCGCGTCGAGTGTGCGCAATCGAGGGTTGGCGGCGTCCACGGCGGTGTTCGGTGAAGTGGGGCTGAGCGGGGAGATTCGAGGCATTCCACAGGCGGCTCTTCGTGTGAAAGAGGCAGCCCAGATGGGGTTCAGCCGCGTCGTTCTCCCGGCTGGCAATCTCGATCCCGCTGATAACACACAGGCTGAAGGCAGGTGCGAATTGGTCGGAGTTCGAACGGTCGGCGAGGCGCTCGACCAGCTGATCGCTTGATTTTCCCGGCGGGGGGCTCTAAGGTTCACTCATTCTGGCCGGCGTGGATCGTAGTTGACCCTTGGAGTCAGTCATGGCGTGGTTCGTGTTCGCACGTGTGCTCTTCATCGCGGCTGTCGGTTATTCCGCGTTTCAACTGCAACCGCTACTCGGCGATGCCATTCTCAACACTGTATTCGGCGTCGTACTGGGGCTGCTGATCGTCGCATTCGAGCTGCGCCTCAAGAACATCTCCGTGACCCACATGGTCGGGGCCCTGTTGGGCGGAGCCGTCGGTCTGCTTGCGGCCAAGACCATCGGCGCTGCGCTCTACTGGGCCAACCTGAGTGACGGACGCGTCGTATTCCTTCACAGCGTCATCCTGCTCGCGCTGCCGTACCTGGGCCTCGTGATCGGTGCGCGCAAAGCCGAGTGGCTGGAGCCGGAGAACCTCGTCGGCCTGTTCCGGTCGACCGGGCCCCGCAAGCGATACAAGATCCTCGACACGAGCGTCATCATCGACGGCCGCATCGCGGACATCTGTGAAACCGGTTTCATGGACGGAACTCTCGTGATCCCGCAGTTCGTGCTCAAGGAACTGCAGCTCGTCGCCGATTCGTCCGACTCGATGAAGCGCAATCGCGGCCGTCGCGGCCTCGACATCCTGCAGAAGATCCAGAAGATGGCGGGCGTCGACGTGACGATCTCGGACATGGACTTCCCGGACGTACGCGAGGTCGACCTGAAGCTGATCGAGTTGGCCCGTGCGCTGCAGGGCAAGATTGTCACGAACGATTTCAATCTGAACAAGGTTGCCCAGCTGCGCGGCGTCGAAGTGCTGAACATCAACGAGCTGGCGAACTCGCTGAAGCCGGTCGTCCTTCCTGGCGAGATCATGAAGGTCTTCATTCTCAAGGAAGGGAAGGAATACAACCAGGGCGTCGCGTATCTCGACGACGGCACGATGGTCGTCGTCGACAATGCACGCAAGATGATCGGACGAACGATCGACGTCGTCGTGACGAGCGTGCTTCAGACGACTGCGGGCAAGATGATCTTCGGCCGCTTCATCGAGTCGGGCGCACAGCAAACGACTCCCGCGGCGCACGTCGTGTCGACCGATTCCGACACCGGCCGACGGCCACGTCCGCAAGTGCCGCCATCAGCCGCTGCTGCCGGTAAGTAATTCAAGAATGCAGAATTCAGAAAGGGATTGCCCCTGCTGACTTCTGCATTTTCATTTTGCAGCTTGCATTCTGCATTTTGATGATTCCCCCTTATCACTGGTGGCGGACGGTGTTCTTTCTGATTCCGTCAATCGCCGTTTACACGATCGTGCTCGGCACGCTCTCGATCGCGTCCAGCATTTTCGAGAGCAGCGGCCACTTCGCGCACTGGTGTGCGCGCGCGTGGTCACGTCTCATCCTTGTGACGACGGGCGTGCGTATCAGCGTCGAAGGTCTCGAGCGGCTCGAGCCCGGTCGCACGTATGTCTTCGTCGCGAACCATCAGAGCATCTACGACATTCCGATCCTGTTCTGGTCGCTGCCCTATCAGTTGCGAATCATCGCCAAGGAATCACTCGGCAACTTCCCGTTCCTCGGCTGGCACTTGCGGCGCACGGGACACATGCTCGTTGATCGCCGGCATCCCGATCGCGCCAGGATCTTCGGGTGGGCTTCACGTCTGACGTCGAACGGCCTCTCGTTGATCGTCTTCCCCGAGGGCACGCGCAGCCGTGACGGTCGCGTGGCGAGGTTCAAGGGTGGCAGTTTTCTCCTCGCGTTGCAGGCCGGACTCCCGGTGGTGCCGCTGTCGATCGTCGGCAGCCGCCATGTGATGTTGAAAGGGCGGCTCGCAACCTATCCAGGTTCTGTGCGGCTCGTTGTCCATGAGCCGATGGACACGCGCGAGCTGTCGGAGCTCGACAGGAAAGAGTTCGGCGAACGGGTGCGCCGAGTCATTGCTCCCGATGCGGAGTCCGATGCGGACGCCGTGCCGCCTGACGTCCATGCGCTTCACGCTCGCGCCTGAGCTCGTGGGCATCGTACGCCCCGGTGTGATCTGGCTCGATGGAGCGACGGTCGTCGAGCGCGAGGTTCGTCTCAACGCGCCGCTCGCTGCCGCTGAAGCCGCAGTACGCATGCACCCGCCTGAGGAGGTCGCCTCCGTTCGAACGATGTACAAGCGCGTCGGCCTGGATCCCACCAAGACGCGGCCGTCGTCGGAGGCATTGCTGCGTCGAGTGCGTCGTGGCGACTCGTTGCCTCGCATCAACTCGATGGTCGATGTCTGCAACTGGTGCTCGCTCGAATTCCAGCTGCCGTACGGGCTCTACGACGCTTCCAGGATCGATGGCGATGTGGAGTTACGGATCGGCCGCGACGGAGAGTCCTATCCCGGCATCCGGAAAGACGATGTGAACGTGGATGGGCGGATCACGCTCGCCGACTCGCACAGTCCGTTCGGGAATCCAACGTCGGATTCCACACGGACGATGGTGACGACGTCAACGACGCGCGCGCTGCTCGTTGTCTTCGCGCCACGCGACGTGGATGCGCGACGTCTGGCGACCGTCCTCGACCGCACCTCGAGTCGGATGACGGAGTTCACTGGCTGCCGAGAAACCGGTCGAGAAGTGCTCTAGGACACCCACTGGATGACGACGAAGATCAGCCACCCGATCAGGACGACCGCGGCGGCGCGGAGCGTGCTCGTGTAGTCGAGCGCCTGACGCACTGCCAGTATCGTTGCGGCGAGAAGCCAGAAGGCGACGACAGTGCTCACGAGTCCGCCGAGTACCGGGATGAAGGCGAAGAACCCGAACAGCTGCGGCGCGTACGCGAAGCCGATGACGCGCAGCAGCTCGCCCATGTCGGTCCGTGTCTGTGGCTCGGGAAGAAGCTTCGAGCCGATCAGCCACGTCACGGCCGCCCACATCACCCAGCCAACCAACGCGCCGATGGTCTCGCGCAGCAGGCCGCTCACGCCCAGCTGAATGCCAGCGCCAATTCCGGCGAAAAGGCTCGCGGCGACGACGACGACGAGAGCCTGGCCGTTTGCCGCTTTGTCTGCTTCGATGTCTTCAAAGGTTGTGGCGTCCAGAAGCAGGACGCCCTTCACGCGGTCGGTGAACGTCATCTCCGCCCAGTGTACTTCGTGGCGCTGGCAGCATTCCGCTCGAGCCGATTAGAATCAGTGCACTGAGTTCACACGCCTTGCATGTGTCTGCCCTCATCGCGGCCGGAGGCCGTGGCTCGCGCTTCGGTACCGCGCAGCCGAAGCAATTCCTGTCGCTCGCTGGACGGTCGATTCTCGAGCGCAGTGTCGATGCCTTCCGGAACTGCGAGGTGATCGACGACCTCGTCGTGGCAGTGCCGCCCGACGTAGCCGAGAATCCGCCTGCTTCCCTGCGAGGTGGTGTGAAGCCGATCGAGATCGTTGCGGGCGGCGCTCGCCGGCAGGATTCTGTCGCGAACGCATTCGCGCGCGTCGTCGATCGAGCGGACATCGTGGTGATTCACGACGCGGCGCGTCCGTTCGTCACCGACGACATCATCCGGCGAACGGTGGCGGCTGCGGTTGAATCCGGTGCAGCGATTGCGGCCATCGCCGCGCACGATACGGTAAAGCGGGCGGGCGCAAATCGCCTGGTGACGGCGACATTGCCGCGCGAAGAGATCTTTCTTGCCCAGACTCCGCAGGCGTTTCGTACGTCGGTGCTCAAGGACGCGCTGGCGCTCGCGAGTGATGCGACCGACGAGGCGATGCTGGCCGAGCAGGCCGGCCACGCGGTTCAAATCGTGGAAGGCGATCCCCGCAACCTGAAGATCACGACGCCGTCCGATCTCGCCGTGGCGGAGCGGCTGCTGGGGTTCTCTTCTCCCGCACCCGCGGTCATGAGAATTGGCAACGGCTACGACCTCCATCGTCTTGTGCCGGATCGGCCGCTCATTCTGGGCGGTGTCACGATCCCGTTCGACAAGGGTCTGCTCGGGCATTCCGACGCCGATGCAATCTGCCACGCTGTCACCGATGCGGTGCTCGGTGCTGCCGGCGCTGGAGACATCGGTCGACATTTTCCCGACAACGACCCGGCGTGGAAGGGTGCCAACAGCCTCGAGCTGTTGCGCAAGGCGATGTCGCTCGTGAAGGACGAAGGATTCGCCGTCGTGAATGCCGATGTCGTCGTCATCGCGCAGAAACCAAAGCTGGTTCCGTACCTCGACGCGATTCGCGCAAACCTGGCCGGTGCACTCGACTGCGATGTGACCCAGGTCAGCGTGAAGGGCAAGACGAACGAGGGCGTGGACTCGATGGGCGCGGGCGAGTCGATCGCCGTGCATGCCGTTGCACTGCTGACTCGCATCTGAGATGAGACTGAGATTTGCTCCAAGCCCGACCGGGCAGCTACACGTAGGCAACGCGCGCACCGCGCTCTTCAACTGGCTGCTTGCGCGCGGGCAGGGCGGCACGTTCGTCCTGCGCATTGAGGATACCGACTTCGAGCGCTCGACCCGCGAGTCCGAGCGCAGCATGATCGACGACCTGCACTGGCTCGGCCTCGAGTGGACCGAGGGCATAGACGTTGGCGGCGAGCGCGGCCCGTATCGGCAGTCCGAGCGTCTGCATATCTATCGCGCCCACGCCGTGGAGTTGATGGCCGGAGGGCACGCCTATCAGTGCTTTTGCTCTGGCGAATTGCTCGAGGCGGACCGGGCAGCGGCACTTGCGGCCGGGCGACCGCCGAAGTACGTCGGGCGGTGCCGTCAGATCTCACGCGACACGGCGCGGCGTCGCATCGAGGACGGCGAGAAGGCGGTGATTCGCTTCCGCGTTCCCGACAATCGCGATGTCACATTCAATGACGTCGTCCGCGGCAGCGTTACGTTCAACACAGAAGTGATTGGCGATCCCGTCATCGTTCGATCCGACGGCGTCCCGGCGTACAACTACGCCGTTGTCATCGACGATGCGCTGATGGAGATCACACATGTGATTCGCGGTGAGGACCACATCTCGAACACGCCGCGGCAGATCCTGATCTTCGAGGCGTTCGGATGGCGGCCGCCGCAGTTCGCGCACGTATCGCTCGTCATGGGACCGGATCACAGTCCGCTGTCCAAGCGTCATGGGGCGACGTCCGTCGCCGAGTTCCGTGCTCGCGGGTATCTACCGGAGGCGCTGACGAACTACCTCGCGTTGATCGGATGGTCGCCGGGTGAGGGTGAAGAGCTCGTTCCAATCGAGCAACTCGCGCAACGGTTTCGCCTGGAGGATGTCGGTCACAGTGCGGGCATCTTCGACAGCGACAAGCTGGCGTGGGTGAACCGGCACTATTTGAAAGGCGCGGCACCGGATCGTCTCGCTCGGTTGTCTGTGCCGTATCTGCGGCAGCACGAGTGGCTCTCCGACCCGTCGCCATCGGATCTTGCGTTCCTCGAGCGGGTCATCCCGGCGGCGACCGCGTCAGTCGATCGGCTGGAGCAGATACCCGCACGATTGAAGTTCCTGTTCGACTACTCCGCGACGCGCGCGCTCGAGGATCCGAACGTGCGCGCGGAGGCGTTGGGTTCACGAAGCGTCATCGATGCGCTTGCAGAGGAACTGAGCGCATCGAGTCGCCTGCTCGACAAGGAGGCGTTTCGCGCAGCCGCCACGCGAGTGCGCGAGCGCACTGGACAGAAAGGGAAGGCGCTGTTTCATCCGATTCGTCTGGCGCTCACCGGCGAACCAGAAGGACTCGAGCTCGATCTGGCTGTGCCAGCGATTGAAGCCGGGGCAGCGCTCGAGGCGTCGAATATCAAGCCGATTCTCGCAGCGGCGGAACGAGCGCGCCAGTTCGCGTCGGCGTTGAACCGTTCATGATCGTTTACGGAATCAACCCCGTGCTCGAGGCGCTTCGAGCGGGGCGCGTGAAGCAGTTGTGGATCGCGGAGCGTCGCGACGATCGGATGCGCGAGCTCCTCGCGTTTGCGACCACTCACGGCGTCAGCCCGCAACACGTCGCGCCCGACGTGCTGTCTCGTCGCGCACGCGGCGGCGTGCATCAGGGAGTCGTCGCAGACATTGACGATGCCGCAGAGTACAGCCTCGAAGACCTGGTGCGCGGCGCGGTGGGTCCGCCGCTGATCGTCGTGCTCGACGGAATCGAGGACCCGCATAACCTTGGTGCGATTCTGCGTACCGCCGATGCGAGCGGCGCGACGGGAGTCGTGGTGCAGACGCGACGATCCGCCGCGCGATCGGGTGCGGCAGCGAAGGCATCGGCTGGTGCAGTGGCGCATGTGAAGATCGCGGAAGTCGTCAACGTCGCGCGAGCGCTCGAGGAGTTGAAGGACCTCGGCGTGTGGACGGTGGGCCTGGCCGGCGATGCGCCGACGTCGTACGACCGC
>Ga0070674_100001253_pt1 | contig 13341 bp, 12 predicted proteins | sample KBSM33metaG_FD_65344 | JGI IMG/M metagenome (GOLD analysis project Ga0070674, IMG submission 65344) | Miscanthus rhizosphere microbial communities from Kellogg Biological Station, Michigan, USA - KBS M3-3 metaG | ecosystem: Host-associated > Plants > Roots > Rhizosphere > Soil ... | reverse complement strand
AGGAAAGCTCTTACAGAATCATTCAACACCGCGCTCGCAACAAGCAATCTACTCATCTGCGATTCCCCTGCCCGCTTGGGGAAGGGTGGTCGGCGTAGCCGACCGGGTGGGATGACTGGTGCGCATCAAATAGACCCCACCCGGCTCCTCGCTTCGCGCGCAGCCAAGTTTACGCAGGCTGCGTGGACTTGCCTGCATGCCGTCCCTCCCCTTTCAGGGGAGGGACAAGATAGCCTGAGTCTCAGGTGGCAAGCGCGCTCCGCACGGCCGCCACGATGCGGTCCTGCGTCGCCTCGTCGAGATAGGCGTGCATCGGCAGGCTGATCACCTCGTCGGCGAGCCGGTCGGTCACCGGAAGCCCGCCGTCGGCCAGCGGGTAATCGCGGTAGGCGGTCTGCCGGTGCGTGGGCTTGGGGTAATACTGCGCGGTCGGAATGCCCTGGCTGCGCAACGCAGCGGCAAGCGGATCGCGCTGTCCGGCCGGGAGCCGGATCGTGTATTGCGCCCACACCGAGCCGAAGCCGGACGGCACCTGCGGTACGGTCGCGATATCGGCGAGCAGTTCGTTGTAGCGCTTCGCCACGCGGTCGCGCATCTCGATCTCGTCGGCGAAAATCTTCAGCTTCTCGATCAGGACCGCCGCCTGGATGGTGTCGAGGCGCCCGTTCATGCCGATGCGGACGTTGTCGTAGCGGTCCTCGCCCGCGCCATGGTTGCGCAGGCTCAGGATCAGCGCCGCGAGATCGTCGTCGTCGGTGAACACCGCGCCGCCGTCGCCATAGCAGCCGAGCGGCTTTGCCGGAAAGAAGCTGGTCGCCGTGATGTCGCCGAGCATGCCGACCTTGCGGTTGCGGTAGGTCGCGCCGAAGGATTGCGCGGCGTCATCGATCACCTTCAGATCGTGCTTTTGCGCGATCCGCCCGATGGCGTCGTAATCGGCCGGAAGGCCGAACAGATCGACCACCATCACCGCCCTCGGCGTCAGTTCGAGTCGCTTCGCCGTCGCGATGCCGCGCTCAAGGCTCGCCGGATCGAGGTTGAACGTTGCCTCCAGGACATCAACGAACACCGGCGTCGCACCGACCAGCGCGATCGACTCCGCCGTCGCCGAAAACGTGAATGCCGGGCAGAACACTGCGTCGCCCTTCCCCACGCCGAACGCCATCAGAATGAGCACGAGCGCGTCGGTGCCGCTCGACACGCCGATCGAATGCTTCGCGCCGCAGAAGGCCGAGAGGTCGCGTTCCAGTTCGTGCACTTCCGGCCCGTTGATGAACTGGCAGTGGTTCACCACGCGCGCGATCGCATCGTCGATCCGGCTGCCAAGGCGGCGGCGCTGGGCAGCAACATCGATGAACGGGAGGGGCGCTTGCACGCGTGTATGCTGGTTCATTCTTGGTCCAAACGGAAGACTATTGGTGGAGCATGATCTTTTCCGAAAACCGGCGTCCACTTTTCGGGATCATGCTAGCCCGCGACCTTGCGCGGCTTGCGCTGGGCAGGCGTCACATCGCCCTGCAGGCAGCGCATGGCGACTTCAAGGCTGGCGACGCCCTCGGCGCCGGTCACGGCGGGCGGCACCTTCTCGCGGATCGCCTTCACGAAGGCGAACAGCTCGGAACGCAGCGGCTCGGCATGGCCCGCGGAGAGATGTCGCATCGAATAGCTGCCGTCGGGCTGGAAGCCGAAGCACTCCGTCACCTGGCGCGTCAGCAGGTCGCCAATCAGATATTTCTTGCGCGTCGCGATGTGCACGGTCCGCGTCTTGAACGGGGTCAGCCAGTTGGTGTTGATCTGCGCCAGCACGCCCGACGCGGTGCGGAACTGGAGCAGCGCGATGTCCTCGCGCTCGGCGACCGCGCTCTTGATCTGCGGCTGCACCTCGGTGATCTCGGAATCCGTGAACCAGCGGATCAGGTCGATGTCGTGCACCGCGAGGTCGATCACCACGCCGACATTCGACATGCGCGGCGGGAACGGACCGACCCGCGTGATCGCGATCGAGAGAATATCCTCACCCTTGATCGCGTCCTTGATCGCCTGCACCGCCGGATTGAAGCGCTCCACATGCCCGACCATCAAGGTCACGCCCGCGCGCTCCGCCGCGGCGACAATCGCGCGGCCTTCCTCGACATTCGAGGCGATCGGCTTTTCCACCAGCACATGCACGCCGCGCTTGATGCAGGTGAGCGCGATGTCGTGGTGGAGGTGGGTGGGCGCCGCGATTACGGCCGCATCGATGCCAAGATCGAGCAACGCCTCGGCGCTGTCGCAGACCTCGCAGCCGACGATCTGGCCGAGCAGGTCGCGGTGCGAGGCGCCCGGATCGGCGATGCCCACGACCTTGACGCCCGACAGGTCCGCCAGCACCCGGGCGTGATTGCTGCCCATGATGCCGACGCCGATCACGCCAAGCCGAACCACCTCGTCCGCGCTCTTCGCGGCAACGCTCATTGAACCCCACATCCCCAGCTTCTTGTTCGGCACAGCCTCTAGCATGCCGCGATACGGCTTGGCGACCGCACCACGGTTTTCTCCCCGAACACGTTTTGAATCAACAGATTACAGGCGAAAGGAGGCATAGACCGACGCAACGGAAGCGCACACCGCGGCCTCGGTGAATCGCGCGAGGAAGCGCGCTCGCGCCGCCGCGCCGAGCCACACCCTGAGGTCGGCGTCATTGGCAAGCTCAACCAAAGCCCGCGCCGCCGCCTCGCTGTCACGCAGCGGAACCAGTATTCCCTCGCGCCGGTCGCGCACCAGATCGCGGCAGCCGGGCGCGTCGGTCGTCACGATGGGCCGGCCGCAGGCCGCAGCCTCGATCAGGCTGCGCGGCACACCCTCGCGATACCAGGTCAGCAGCATCGCGAGATGGTTCTCGCGCCATAGCGCCGCAACGTCATCGGAGCGGCCGTGCCACACGATGCCGGGCTCTTCCGCCCATCCGCGCAACTCGGCCTCGGTGCACGAGCGGCGATTGGACGGATCGGGCGTGCCGTAAAGATGCAGCTCGATCGCCGCACCGAGCGCACGCGCACGGCGCGCCGCCGCCACCGCCTCGGCGATACCCTTCGGCGCTATCATGCGTGCCACCACGGCGACTCTTACCGGTGGGGCCGCAGGCTCCGGCGATGGCGCAAACTCGTCCGGATCGACGCCCGCGCCAGGCACGATCGTGACCGGCGGCTTGTCCGGGTCGAGGCCGAATTCGCGCGGATCGTCGGTGTTCTCAAACAGGTAATGCGTATCCGGACCTTTGAGCCAACGGCCGACGATGAAGCGCGCGAGAGCGCGCGCGACGATCTCGATTGGCCCATTGTTAGCCCACAGATGCCCCAGCCCGGTCGGCGCCAGCACGAGGCGTTTCGCGCCGCCAAGCCGTGCGGCAAGCCCGCCGAGCACGACCATGCGCAGCGCAATGCAATGGACGAGGTCCGGCCGTTCCTCACGGACGATGCGCACCATGCGGAAAAAGCCGCGCAGCGCCTCGAATGGGCCGAAGCTGCGCCGCTCGTTTTCCAGCGACACCACGCGGCAGCCTTCCGCGGCGATGCGCGCCGCATGGTCGCGCACGCGCGTCGCCACCACGACCTCGAAACCAGCCGCCTTCGCGGTGCGGGCCATCGGCAGGAAATGGGAGACGAAAAACCAGTCCTCGGTGACGAGATAAAGAAGTTTGGGCATCAGTGCTCGGCGGATCGACGGGACGCCCCGCTTTAGCTTAAAGATTGGATGGTGGCGACTGGAGGTCCCAGTGGGGGACGTGGACGTGCCCTGGCGAGCGCTCGCTGTCGTGCTGCTCGCCGCGATCGCGATCAGCGCGGGCCTCATCATGGCGCTGCGGCCGTTGCTCGTGCGCTATGCGCTTGCGCGGCCGAACGCGCGCTCCTCGCACGTGCAGCCAACCCCGCAGGGCGGCGGCATCGCGGTTGTTGTCGCGGCGCTCGCAAGCCTCTGGCTCGGAGCGGCGCTGGCGGGCTTCGCGGGCGAATCACAGCTGGCAGGCCTGACGCTCGCTGCCGCGATCCTCGCGCTGATCGGCGTGGTCGACGACATTCGCGGAGTTGGGCCTGTGTCGCGGCTGCTTGTCCAGGCGGTCGCGGTCGGTGTCGTGATCGCGACGCTGCCATCGGACTTCCGCATCGTGCCGCTGCTTCCGCGCGCGCTCGAATGGGTTCTGCTGCTGGTCGGCGGGGTGTGGTTCGTGAACCTTGTCAACTTCATGGACGGCATCGACTGGATGACCGTCGCCGAGACCGTTCCGATCACCGCCGGCGTCGCGCTACTCGGCCTGACCGGGGCGGTACCCTTGTCGGGAGTTTTGGTCGCACTCGCGCTGCTCGGCGCAACCGTCGGCTTTGCGCCCTTCAACCGGCCGGTCGCGCGGCTATTTCTCGGTGACGTCGGCAGCCTGCCGATCGGGCTGATGCTCGGCTGGATCCTGATGATGCTTGCGAGCCGCGGACATCTCGCTGCCGCGTTGCTGCTGCCGCTTTATTATCTTGCTGATGCCACGATCACGCTCGCGCGCCGGCTCGCGCGCCGCGAGGCCGTTTGGCAGGCGCACCGCACCCATTTCTACCAGCGCGCGACCGACGGCGGATTCGCCGTAAGGGAAATTGTGGTTCGCGTCTTCGTGCTCAATATCGCATTGGCAACGCTTGCGCTGGTGAGTGCGATCGAGCCGGATCTGCGCGTCGATCTGGCGACACTCGCGCTCGGCGGGGCGCTGGTTGCCTGGCTGCTCGGGACCTTCGCGCGAGGCAAGCGGTGAAAGTGCTGGTGACCGGCGCGTCCGGTCTGATCGGCCGGCCGCTCACGGCTGCGCTCGCGGACGCCGGCCATCATGTGCGGGCGGTGGTGCGAGGCGCGCAGACATTTCCGGATGGGGTCGAGGTCGCGCGGATCGGCGATCTTGCGGGAGACATCGACTGGCCTCCTCTGCTCGCCGGAATGGACGCGGTCGTACACCTCGCCGGCATCGCGCATATCGGGACGGATGTTTCGGAAGACACGTATGATCGCGTGAACCATCTGGCGACCGCGGCGCTTGCGCGCGCGGCCGCGACGGCTGCAATCAAGCGCTTCGTGTTCGTCTCGTCGATCCGGGCGCAGAGCGGAACGCACGCCGGCCATCCACTCACCGAAAGCGATCCTCCGCGACCGACCGAAGCCTATGGGCGCTCGAAACTCGCGGCCGAAGAAGCCGTGCGCGCGTCCGGCGTAGCCTACACCATCCTGCGGCCCGTGCTGGTTTACGGACGCGGCGCGAAAGGTAATCTGGCGAGCCTTCTGCGGCTCACGCGCCTGCCTTTGCCGCTTCCGTTCGGGCGGCTCTCAAACAAGCGCTCGCTGCTCGGCGTCGATAATTTGATCGCGGCCATTCGCTTTGCACTCGAAACCGAACGCGCCGCGAACGAGACCTTCATCGTGTCCGACCCGCAACCCGTCAGCGTCGCCGATATCGTCACGATCAGCCGCGCCGCGATGGGACGAAATCAAAATTTGATCGCCGTCCCGCCGAACCTGTTCGCGGGCGTGTTCACGCTCGCCGGGCAGCAGGACAAATGGGAGCGGCTCGCAGGCTCGCTCGAAGCGCCACCGGCAAAGCTGCTCGCCGCCGGATGGCAGCCGGTCACGGATACGAAATCGGGACTGACCGCGCTGCTTCAGGCTGCCTCGCCGCCGAAGTCCGGCACGGCATCGCGCAGTACCCCGTAAATCACCGAGCGGTCGTTGCGCGCGAGGCCTTGCTCCAGCGTCGCGAGCCAGCCACGCATCGCCTCGACCGACGGGTTGCTCGGCTTCGCCGCCACGATACCCTCGATGCCGACCTCGGCGCTGGGCTCATTGTGGGCGAACAGGATCTCGTTGAGCCGCTCGCCCGGCCGCACGCCGGTGATCTCGATCTTGATGTCCTTGCCGGGCTCGAGACCCGAAAGCTGGATCATGCGTTCGGCGAGCGCCATGATGCGCACCGGCTGGCCCATGTTGAGCACGTACACGGATACGTCGGCGCGCTCTTGCGCGAGCGCGTGGCTCGCCGCCGTGACGACGAGGTCGCACGCTTCGCGGATGGTCATGAAGTAACGCACCATGTCGGGGTGTGTGACTGTCACCGGCCCGCCAGCTTCGATCTGCTGCTTAAACTTCGGCACCACGGAGCCATTCGACGCGAGGACGTTGCCGAAGCGCACCGCGATCAGCCGCATCGCGGGCCGCAGATGCGCGCGTCGCGCAAAGTCGGCGTCGAGCGCCTGGCAATACATCTCGGCGAAGCGCTTGGTCGCACCGAGCACCGACACCGGCTCGATCGCCTTGTCGGTGGAAATCATCACCATCGCGGTCGCGCCGGCTGCCGCGGCGGCGTCCGCGACATTGACCGAGCCGAACACGTTGGTCTTGACCCCCTCGCCCCAGTCGCGTTCGAGCAGCGGCACGTGCTTGAGCGCGGCGGCATGGAACACGATGTCGGGCCTGAACTCGGCGAGTACGCCGAAAATGCGCTCACGGTCGCGCACGTCGGCGATGCGGCTGTCGATCTCCGCGCCCGTGCCCTTGGCCTTCAGCGCCTCGACGACGGTATGCAGCGCGACCTCGGAATGCTCCACGACGAGCAAGCGTGCCACGCCGAACGCGATCACGCGGTCGCAGATTTCCGCCCCGATCGACCCGCCTCCGCCGGTGACGATCACCGACTTGCCGTGGATGAACTGTTCGAGCCGCTGATAGTCGATCTTCACGCTCGGCCGCAGCAGCAAGTCCTCGACCGCGACGGGGGCGAGCTGCAACGCCTCGCCGCCATCGTCGAGCGTCGGCATCCGGTTGGTTTGCAGACCGAGCCGGCGCGCGCGCATCAGGATCGTTTCCGGCGCGACCTCGGGAACCAGCGCGGACGGCGTGAAGATCAGCCGCGCGACGCGCGTGCCGGTCGCCTCCGCATCGCGTACGAGTTGCTCGAGATCGTCGAGGCCGCCGACCACCGGAATTCCGCGCACCGTCTGCCCGCGGTCCGCGATCGAGGGCGAGAGAATGCCGATCGGCCGCACCCGCGTGACAGCGCCGCTCTCGATCGCGCGCAACAGCACTTCGGCGTCCGCCGCGCGCCCAAGCACCAGGGTCGGCAACGTCTGGCCGTCGCGGGCGTGATGCTGCTGCGTTCGCACATAGCGGAAATGGCGATAGGCGACGCGCGATCCGGCCAGGAACGCCATCTGCAGGAACCAGTAGAGCAGGATGGTGATCTTGCCGAAGAAGTACTCGCCGTAGAACAGCGGCGAGACCAGCACGTAGTCGAGCGCAAGCAGCGAGATCGCCAGCACCGAGGAGGCGCGCACGATGTTGCGCAGGTCGGGCAGCGAGGTGAATCGCCATTTCGCGCCATGCAGACCGAAGGCGTAGTAGATGAACCCAGCATAGATCACGAAGCCCGGCACGATCGGGATCAGCTTGTCGAGGCGGGACTCGAGCCCGATCGCCTCGAAGCGGATGTAGAAGCTCATGATCATCGCCGCCGCGGTCGCGAGCAGATCGTGCGTCACGATCAGCATCTGGCGGGGCGTGAGCGACATTTTCGTCATGGCCAAAGCGGCAGCGGCGTCATGGCTTTTCAATAGCGGCGTTTAACCGGGCGCGCCACTGTTGCACGAGCGGCGAAAGGCACGGCGGAACATCACCAGCTTGCTGCAATGTGCTGATTTGACACAAAATTCCAGCGACGAGGCGATCAGGCGCTGCGCCGCCCAGCCGGATCCGAAAGCGCGGCATCGACGGCCTTGAGGACCTGGTCGACGGAAAGCTCATCGAGGCACTGGCTGTGGCTGTCGCGCCTCTTCAAACAGCCCTCCCCCTGGCACGGCAGGCACGGCAGCGGGTTCTGGACCAGCCAGACATTGCCCCGCGCCTGGATCGTGCCCGCCGCATCCCAGACCGGGTCGAGGCCCCCCACCGGCCACGGCCCCCACAGGCGCGGATCGGTCGGCCCATAAAGCGCGACCGTGGGCACGCCAGTCGCGGCGGCCAGATGAGTCACCGAGGTGTCGGGCCCGACATAGACCTTTGCGCCGCGGATCAGCGCGGCGATGTCCGGCCACGAGAGCGCGCCGTCGAGACGTTTGATCTCCGGGCGCGCCGCCCAGATGGGGTCGAGCTCTTGCCTGTCACCCGGACCGCCGGTCGCCACGACCGCAAGCCCGCGCGCGGCAAGCGCGCCAGCGAGCCCGCGCCAGCCGTCGTCGGTCCAGCGCTTGTAGCGATACATCGGCGCCACGTGAATCACCGCGTAGGGCCGCGTCGGGGCAGCACCGGACGATATCGCGCCGTGCGGTGCTACTAGCTCGGCGACCGGCGCAATCCCCAGCGCTTCGGCCAATCGCAGCATCTCGCGGACGCGGTGGGTGTTGGCGATGATTTCGACCGGGTTCGTCAATGCGAAGCGCTTCAGCCGCGCCAACGCGCCCTCGCCTTCGACAAAGCCCGCGCTGCGCCTCCCCGCCGCCCAGGCATAGAACGTCGGCCGGTCGCCGCTCTGCGTGGAGATGGCGAGATCGTAGCGGCGCCAAAGTTTTCGCAACATCGCGAACGATGCGATGGCGCCGGGCCGTTCCGCCATCGTGATGACGTTCGCGATGTCGGGATTGCCCGCGAGAATGCCTTCAGTGCCTTTGAACACCAGTACGCCGACCGCAGCGTCCGGATAGGCGCACTTCACGCTGCGGATCAGCGGCGTGGTGAGCAACACGTCGCCGAGCCGCCGCAGCGCGACGACAAGAATGCGCGCCGGAGCCGGGTTCATGACGCGTCACCCGCCGGCTTTTTCGCGGCCTGATGCAGCGCCATGCCGCCGACCACGCCGAGGCCGAACACATAAAGCCAGCCGTGCAGGAAATCGAACAAATGCGAGTTGAACAGCGACGACACGACGTTCTGCACCACAATCACGATGCCGAGCCACGCGATAAGTCCCGATCCACGGAACAGCGCAAGGTGCGCGATCCACATCGCGATCAGGATCGCGCCGCCAAGGAACCCGAGCTGGATGGCCACCGCGAAGAACTGATTGTGCGGATTGACCGACGCGACGGCCTGTGCGCCGCTCGCTCCAGCGGCCGCGCGTCGGTACAGATCGGGCATCGAGCCGGTGCCGTGCCCGATCACCGGCGCCTGCGCGATGAACTCGATCGACTTCTTCCAGAACTCGATGCGCAGCGCGGTCGAGTTCGCCACGTTCTCCTGACGATAGCGGTCGATCTCGTAGAAACTGTAGAGTACCCGCAGCCGCATGAACGGCGACACCGTCCAGGTGATGCCGATTAGCACGGCGCCTGCAACGATGGCGCCGATCAACCCTTTCCAGCCAAACCGCCGCAGGCCGAAGATCAGGATCAGCACCGGGATTACGACCAGCGCGGTGCGCCCGGGCGAGATGTAGGTGATGTTGAAAATGAACAGGAGCGCCAGCAGCGCGGCGCCCGCCGCGAGCGCGAAGCGGCGCTGACGCACCATGTCGAACGCGACCGCGAGCAGGCCAAACGCGCAGATCAGGAACTCCGCGCTCTGCGCGATGTAATCGCGCACCGGGATGCCGGGCAGCTTGTCCGGCACGTAATACCCCTGCCCCGGCGCCAGGTCCCATTTGATCTTGAAGCCCCACGACACGATCAGCAGCAGGACGCACGAGACGAGGAATCCACAAAGTACCGGCGTGCCGCGCCCGGAGCGGCGGAATTGCGCCAGCAGCAGCGGGATCACCAGCAGCTTGAGAAAGCCGTCGAAGCCCGCGAACCGCTCGGCGAAGCTCACATTGGCCCAGAGCATTCCGATAGCCGCAACGAGCACGAGCAACACCGGCAGCCCGCCGGCCGCGGTTGTTAGTTCGCGCCGGAGCATGTCGATGCTCAGCGTTGGGGCGAGCGCAACAAGCCAGCAGCCCATCAGGATCAATGCCGCCGAGGTCGACCACGGCAGCGCAACCACGACGGCGACCGCGAGCCAATCGGCGAGGCGTTCGAGCCGCGCCCGATCGAAGGCGCGGTCGACGAAACTTGCGTTCACCGTGTCGGTCATCGCCAAGCCCTAGGGCGCGCGCCGGTACGCCACGTTCTGGCGATTGCGCGCCACGACAGTGTAGCCGTGCTGTTCGAGCAATGCGAACACATCGGTCTGCCAGAAGCCGCGCGTATCCTCGATCAGCACCAGTTCGGGAAACAGCCCGCGCGGCGCGTCGCGGAAAAACGGCACGAGTACGACGTCCTCGGCACCCTCGACGTCGATCTTGAGCGCGTCGATGGACGCGATGCCGGCGTCGCGCAGAACCGAGATCAACGGCCGGCACGGCACCGATACGCTCACGCCGGCTTCGCTGCGGGTCGCGGTCTCGATATGCGTGCCGCCGCTGTCGCTCGTGTCGAGGACAAGCTCGACCGTACCCTCGCGATCTGCGAGCGCCATCGGCAGCACATCGACTTTGACACCCGGATTGGCGGCGAGATTGAAGCGCAGGCGGTCGAGAATGCCGGGCTGCGGCTCGATCGCGAGGATGCGCGCGTCCGGCGCGCGCGATGCGACGAACAGCGAATAGAGCCCGACATTGGCGCCGATATCGATGAAGCTAAAACCATCACACTTGCGCCCGATCGCGTCGGCCAGGATGCCGCGCTCCATCACGTCGAACATCTGCGGCGTGAACAGCGCGTTCTTCTCGCAGCCATTGCCGAGCGCATAGAGCCGCAGCCGCATGCCCCACAATTGCGTATCGAGCGCGCCGCGCCCGAGCCGCATCGTGACGATGCGGCGAAACAGCATGGCGAGGCGCAGGCCGAGCCAGTTGTTCGGCATCGCACGCGTGAGCGCGAGCGCAAAGCGATCGAGCGCGCCGGGCGCGTGGCTGCCATAGGGCCAGGCATCGACCGGGACCGATTCAGGCATGGACCGGCACGCCCAATGTCGAGAGCCCGCGGAGCGCGCGCACCCGATCGCCGCGCATCACCTCGTCGAGCCGCGCCTGGTTGGCCGACAGCGACGTGCGGTCATTCTCGCGATGCCAGAGATGAAACACGCCGGTCGCAAAGCGCCCGTCCCTGCGCCTGACGCCGGCGTGGATGAGCCGGATCGCGAGATCGGAATCCTCCAACCCCCAGCCGCTGTAGCTCGCGTCGAACCCATCGACGCGGTCGAGATCGGCGCGCGCGACCGCCAAATTGCAGGTGCGCGCGCCTTCCCAGCGTTTTGGCTCAGCTTTGCGCAAAGGTCCGAGCGGCACGTACAGCGCCGGCGCGATCCGATTGATGCCGCGGCGGCTGACGAGCGACGCAAGGCTCCACTGCTCCGGCTCAAGTTTCTGCGCGAGCACGTCAGCGGTGAGCGCCTCGGACAACAGGATACGATTGCCCGCAACGAACCACCCGGGCTCCGCCAGCGCACGATGGCGCGCGATAAAATCCGGTCGCGGAATGCAATCGCCATCAAGGAAAATACAGTAACTGCCTTTGCTCGCCATGATGGCGCGGTTGCGGATCTCGGCGGCGCGAAAGCCCGCATGCTCGTGCCGGCAATGCGCGAGCGGCACGCCGAGCTTGGCCTTCCACTCCGCGATCACGGTGGCGGTGGCCACGCCCGATCCATCATCGGCAATCACCACCTCGAAATTGCCGTCGCTCTGCCGCGACAGCCCGCGCACGACAGCGCCGAGCGCGTCCGGACGCTCGTAGGTCGAGACCACGACCGAGATCAGCTCAGTCACGGCGCTGCCTCGCGAGCCACGCCTTCATGTAGCGATAGTAAGTGCCTTCGGCATTCGCGACCGCGAGCAGGAAGCCCGCCGCGCCGTCGAGGAAGCCAAGCCGCAGCACGTAGATGCGCAGGAACGCGAACGCGCCATGCGCGATGCCGGTGAAGAACGAGACCGGCTTTCCCGCGGTGACGATCTTCTCCGCGCCGAGCGTTGAATAGCTGTCCATGCGGCGGATCGCGTCTTCGAGCCGCGCCACCGGATAGTGCATCAGCGGCGCCTTCAGCCGCACCACCGGCCCGTCGCAGATCACGCGCTCATGCACGACGTCGTCGGAGAAGTGTGCCTTGCCGCGCCGGAACAGGCGCAACACGCGGTCGGGAAACCAGCCCGAATGGCGCATCTCGCGCCCGCAGAAGGTGGAGAGGCGAGGCATTTCGAAGCCATCGGCCTTGTTCTCGTCGATCGCCGCCTTGATCGCCTGCGCAAGCTCCGGCGTCACGCGCTCGTCGGCATCGATCGACAGCACCCAGTCGCCCTGCGCGAGCGAGAGCGCATAGTTCTTGTGCGGCCCGAAGCCTTTCCAGGTATGGGTCGCGACGCGCGCGCCCCTCTCCCTGGCGATCAGCAGTGTGCCGTCGCTGCTGCCGGAATCGACCACGATGCGCTCGCCGCAAAATGCGACGCTGTCGAGACAATCCGCGATATTCGCCGCCTCGTTCCTGGTGATGATGATCGCGCTCAGACGCGGCACGTCAGCCTCGCCGGCGCGTCGTGAGGCCGTCCGGACCTGGCGGCGGCCGGCATCGCGCTGTTCTGCAGCTGACCGAAGAGCCGCCTTTTCCAGTTCCGCAGCAGCCGGAACGGTTGCGATAAATAGTACTTGCGCGCGAGCTGCAACACGCCCCAGCCGAGCGGCGGAGCGGCGGCGTCCGGCACGTACCAGCCGTTGAGGCCGGTGCGGCGGATCAGCCGGTATCCGGCCCGCGTAAGATGCCGGTGCGCAGACAGGCTCGCGAGGTGATCCTCAACCAGGATGAGCCGGGGCCGCCAGTACGCGACGTCGAAGCCGCGCAGCACTTCCAACTCGTGCCCCTCAACGTCGATTGAGACAAAGTCGATCGGCGCCGGCGCCTCCGCCTCCGCGAGTACGTCGTTCAGCGTGCGCACCGGCACCTCGACGGTGCTGTTCGCCCGCGCGCCCGCAGCCGCAAGACTGCGAGAGAGCGAGGAGTGCGGGCCGCAGAGGTACAGTGTCATGACAGAACGGTTGTTCTCCGGCGCCGAGCACGCGGCGGCGACGACGCAAGCGCTGCGCGAGCGCCGAAGCTGCTCCGCAAGGTCAGGCTGAGGCTCGACCAGCACCCCGTCCCAACCAAGCTGTTCGAGGGTCCAGGTCTGAGAGCCGCGGTAGGGATCGTTCGCGCCAACCTCGACGAAGTAGCCCGCCCGCTGCGCGCCGAAAAAATCCCCCTTGAGCTCCTGCTCGCACTGGTCCGGGAAGACGGTCCGCATGACGAACCGCCTCACGGCCGCGAGCGCGCGACCATGCTGGTCGTGCTGTGGCCCGGGACCAGATCGACGAGGATCACTTCGCCGCCGTCGGCCTCGAC